>Ga0209573_1005242_pt1 | contig 11853 bp, 5 predicted proteins | sample TNRBio252014_DNA_FD_185870 | JGI IMG/M metagenome (GOLD analysis project Ga0209573, IMG submission 185870) | Wastewater treatment Type I Accumulibacter community from EBPR Bioreactor in Madison, WI, USA - TNR Reactor_6/25/2014_ DNA (SPAdes)... | ecosystem: Engineered > Bioreactor > EBPR >...
TTCATGCAATGCCACACTCTGCTCATTCGGAAGATTGATAACGGCATATACATTCCTGAATCCCTGCCTTCTCAGTATTTCAAATAGTGCTGCATATAATGCGCGCCCGATACCCCGGCGCTGAAAGCCTTTGCCAATATAGACTGAACATTCCACCGACCATTGATAGGCCACCCGTTCACGATACATGGAAGCGTACGCATATCCGGCAATCCGGCCGTCGGCTACTGCCACCAACCAGGGGGCCTTTTCAAGATAATCTGTCAACCGGTTTTCAAACACGGAATAAGCCGGCACTTCCGTTTCAAACGTTATGGAAGTATCCCGCACATAAGGAGCATATATTGCAAGCATTTCTGCAACATCGGCGCTGGCCGCCACCCGTATTACCGGTTTCATACTCATTTAAATTTTCTACATAGAAACGATTGCACCTGCTAAGTAAATGTACTTAATAGAAGAAAAATCATACACTGTTCTTTACATCTTCCGGAATCCTGTTCTTATTTTGGAAAAAATCCAACTTATGGAAAATTATTCCATTTTTATAGTCGACGACGACCCCTGGTATGGCGAATTGCTTGAATATCACCTCTCCCTCAACCCGGATTACAGTGTTACCCGGTTTACCAATGCAAAAAGCTTTCTTGATCAGTTACAACAGAAACCAGACCTGGTAACCATCGATTATTCCCTGCCAGGCACCAATGGTTTGGAATTATTCTCTGCGGTCCGGTCAGTGTACCCGTCAATGCCGGTAATCATAATCAGCGGACAGGAAGATGTCAGTACCGCGGTGGAACTATTAAAAAAAGGAGTGAATGACTATATCGTAAAAGACGAAAACACCAAAGATCTTTTGTGGAACTCCATTCTCCGGATAAGGGAAAATCAGTCCTTGAAAAAAGAAGTGGAAACACTCAGGAAAGAACTGCTGCAAAAATATGAATTTGAAAAACTGATCAAGGGAAATTCTCCGGCTATCAAACAGGTTTTCGGGCTGATGGAAAAAGCAACACTGGCCAATATCAATGTGTCCATTACCGGAGAAACCGGAACCGGCAAGGAGCTCGTGGCTAAAGCCATACATTATAATTCAAACCGGAAAGACAAACCGTTTATGGCGGTGAATATGGCCGCCATACCCGGTGAGTTGCTCGAGAGTGAGCTTTTTGGTCATGAGAAAAGTGCATTTACAGGCGCCAACAGCCGGAAAATCGGCAAATTTGAAGAAGCCAATAAGGGCACTCTTTTCCTGGATGAAATCGGCGAACTAAGCCTCAACCTGCAAAGCAAATTACTTCGTGTATTGCAGGAGAGAGAACTCGTGCGTGTTGGAGGTAGTGAAAAAGTAAAACTGGATGTCAGGCTGATTGTGGCTACTCACCGCAACCTGGCGGAGGAAGTCAGAAAAGGCGCTTTCAGGGAAGACTTATATTACCGGATTATCGGACTTCCGATCCCTTTGCCCCCGCTTCGGGAAAGGGGAAATGACATACTGCTGCTGGCGAAATTCTTTCTCGATGAATTTTGCCGGGAAAACAAAATGGAACCCCAGTTGCTAACTTCTTCGGCAAGAGAACGGCTGTTGTTATATGACTACCCGGGCAATATCCGGGAACTCAAAGCCATGATGGATCTCGCGGCTATTATGAGCAACGGCAAAGAGGTTACCGCCCAGGAAATCACAATAAATGCCGCCCGATCCGAAGACATTTTCATGAGTGAAGTAAAGACACTGAAAGAATACAATGCACACATTATCGCCCATTACCTTAAAAAATACAACAATAACGTACTGGAAGTAGCCGACAAACTGGATATAGGCAAATCCACCATATACAAAATGCTCCAGCAAAAGGAAATTTCTATACAAAACTGACACATGAAAACAGCCATTTTCTCTTATCATTCCGACCGTTATTTCGGTCATCCCGGCAATCAGCCCGTAAATGAAAATACAGCACAACTTGTATTGTGTTTTGGAGGAATAGATAAACTTCGTAAAATAAACGCGTTTGAGCTGCTAAGAAAAAGGTTTCCTTCAGCTACAATAGCCACCTGTTCCACATCCGGAGAAATTTTTCATACAGAAGTAATGGATGACAGTTTATCCATTACCGTACTTGAATTAGAACATACGGATACGCAGGCGCACTGCATAAATATAGCGGACTATCCGGACAGTTATGAAGCGGGAAAAGAGCTGATCCGGCGATTTCCCAATACCGGACTTACCTATGTGCTGGTACTTTCAGATGGCATATTTGTGAATGGCAGCGAACTGGTCAGGGGGATGAATGAAATTGCCGGAGACGGGATTTTGATCACCGGTGGACTGGCGGGCGACAGAAGCCGGTTCAGTTCCACGCTGGTTGGCTTGAATGCCGCTCCGCGGGAAGGCAATATCGCCGCAATCGGATTTTATGGAAACAAAATCAGGGTGCAGCATGGTTCAAAAGGCGGGTGGGAAACTTTTGGGATGGAAAAGAAGGTTACCAAATCAAGGTATAATGAGCTATTCCAGATCGATCATTATAACGCGCTCGAATTATATAAACAATACCTGGGACCGGAAGCGGAAGCCTTGCCGGGATCGGCTTTATTGTTTCCGCTTTCTGTAAAACTGCCAGGTACGGAAGAACCTGTAGTCCGCACTATCCTGTCAATTGACGAAAGCAAGGGCAGCCTGACATTTGCAGGCGACATTCCTGAAGGTTCAATGGTACGTTTTATGAAAGCCAATTTCGACAAACTTACCAATGCCGCTTCAGGTGCTGCGGAATCCGCCCGCTCTAACGGCAATGCCTCTCCGCAATTAGCCCTGCTGATCAGTTGTGTGGGGCGAAAAATTATTCTCAAAAAAAGAACGGAAGAAGAAGTAGAAGCCGTGAACGAAGTGCTGGGAGACCAGACTTTGCTTTCTGGTTTTTATTCACACGGAGAAATTTCGCCAACCAAAACGGGCGGCCGCTGTGAACTGCACAACCAGACAATGACTATAACGACATTCGATGAAATATAATAAACTGCTGCAACGACAGATCCATAAATACTTCGGCAACAACCCGCAGGAGGAACCCGCATTGCTGGACTTTTTGCATAGTATCAGCGACTCCTATGATTCATATGAACGTGATACCCAGCTGTCGAACCGGGCTTTTTCACTAAGTGAGCTGGAGTACAAAAGGCTGAATGACCAGTTGCAGGCGGAAATCAGACAACGCGAATTCTCTATTAAAAAACTGAAAGAAGCCGTAGCGGAAATCAGTGACAGTTATGTGGAATCCGGCACCAACGACCTTGCCGATATACTGCAACACCTGAAGAAGGAAATCCATAAAAAAGAAACCGCACAACAGGACTTATTGTCCGCCAACATGCGCTTCTCTACACTATTGCAGAACAGCAATGCCGCTGTTATGGTGGAGGATGAAAACGGAATAGTATTGCTAACAAACCAGGATTACTGTGATCTTGTTTGTCCAGGCAAAACGCCTTCCGTTATTATTGGGCAAAAAAGTGCCGACACAAAAGAAAAATTTAAACGGCTCACAAAGTACCCGGACCGGTTTGAAGCGGGTATTGTGCAAAATCAACTGAAAAAAAGACTGGTCACCAATGAAATAATTGAATTAACAGACGGCCGGATGCTGGAAAGGGATTTCATACCCGTTATCATAAATCAGCAGCACCGGGGACAGTTATGGAAATACAGGGATGTAACAGCTGAAAAACAGAGTCAACGCGCCATTGCAGAAAGCGAAACCCGTCTCCGCCTGTTACTTAACTCTGCACTTGATGCCATCATACATATTGACGTACATGGAAAGATAATATTCTGGAATCCGCAAGCCACTACCATTTTTGGCTGGAAAAAGGATGAAGCGTATGGACAACTCATGTCAACGCTGATCATTCCCCCCAGGTACCGGGAACATCATGAGCGTGGTTTAAAAAACTACCTGACAACCGGTGATGGCGTGGTACTCAATAAAAATATAGAAATCACCGCGGTAAACAAACAAGGAAACGAATTTCCGGTAGAGCTAACTATCATTGCCATACGACAGCATAATGAAACGATCTTTTGCAGTTTCATCAGGGACATCTCCGTCAGAAAAGAAGTGGAAGCCGCACTCAAAGCTTCTGAGGAAATGATGCAATTCGCCATTGAAGGAGCAGGTGACGGAATCTGGGATTTCAATTTCAATACAAAAAAAGTGTTTCATTCCTCCGGAAACAGAAAAATGCTTGGCTTCCCCGAAGAAACAACTGATTTTAACTGGCAAAGTTATATTCATCCGGACGACAAGGCCATCATCTCCTCGCTCGAAAGAGATTACGCGGACGGCAGGATTACTTCTCATAAACTGGAATACAGAATACGACACCGGCTTGGACATTATATATGGATAATGGACAGGGGGCAATTGATCGGGAAAGACAGTAACGGCTTACCCGGGCGGCTCGTAGGCACCCATACCGACATCACGCTGATGAAAGAAAAAGAGAATGAACTACGCAGGTTGTCCCTGGTGGCCAAAAACAGTAAAAACGGAATTGTTTTTACAAAAACGGATGGCACTATATTCTGGGCAAATGAACGTTTTGAAAACCTCACCGGTTATACACGCGCGGAAATAATCGGCAGCACCCCCATCCTGTTATTAAAAGGTGATCAGACGGATAACAATGCGGTCAAACAAATGCTGCAACAGTTTTACTCGGCGTCAGATTTTGAAGTGGAAATCACTTGTTACCGGAAAGACAAGTCCGTTTTCTGGGCAAAAGCGAAAGGATATCCTGTTTTTGACAAAGACCATACCGTAATAGAATATTTTACGATCATCGAAGACATTACAACTGCCAAAAACCGGGAAGACCGTTTGCGGATCCTGTCAAAAATTGCTGAAGACAATATAAATGCCGTGGTTATCAGTGATGAAAACAGCTGTATTAACTGGGTTAATAAAAGCTATATGCAGATGACCGGTTATACAATGGTTGAGATCATCGGCAAAAAGCCCTCGGAACTGCTCCATGGTCCTGAAACGGCCGGAGACGCTTTGAGTACACTACGTGATAAGATATACCGGAAACGCCCCTTTAATGCTGAACTGATTAATTACCGGAAAAACGGCGAAAAATACTGGGTGAGGATAAAAGGACAACCTTTCCGTGACAATGACGGGAAGTTGCAGGGTTATTTTGCCTTACTGGAAGATATTACCCGCGAAAAAGAAGCGGAAAAACAAATCCGTGAATTTGAAACCCGGTTCCGAAAAGCATTGGAACGGGTGGGTGATAATGCATGGGAACACAATTTCAATACCGGGAAAACGTATTTTTCCAATACATCACAGTTATTCATCAATCTGACAAACGGCCAATCAGGGTCCGTGGCACATGCCTGGTGGTCGCATATCCATCCGGACGACCTTGGTATAGTCGTCAATAATGATTCGTTGTATAAAGCTGGAAAAATTGATCACCATGCACTTGAATACAGAATGATCGGGGCGGATGGCATTATGCATTGGGTGCTGGACCGTGGTGTTGTAATTGAAAGAGATGAAAACTATTTACCGATCCGGATAGCCGGTACACATACTGACATTACCAACAGGAAACAGGCGGAACAGTCGCTCCGGGTCAATGAAGAAAAGTACAGGAGCATCATCGCTAATATGAACCTGGGTTTGCTTGAAGTAAATCTGGATGAAGAAATTCTTTTTGCAAATCAGAGCTTCTGTGATATGTCGGGATATTCTATAGATGAACTTACCGGGAAAAAAGCCGCCGGTCTTTTTGTACGGGGAGAAACCCTGGAAAAAGCGGATTACAAGAACGAACAACGAAAAAAAGGGATCTCCGATGTATATGAAATTTCCGTACAGAACAAAAACGGCGATTTTAAATGGTGGCTGATCAGTGGTGCGCCCCGGTATGATGATAATGGAAAACTTGTAGGTTCCATCGGCATTCACCTTGACATTACCCAGCAAAAACAACTGGAGCTGGATTTAATGGAAGCCCGGGAGGCAGCTGAGCAATCAGCGGAAGCAAAAGAAATGTTTCTGGCCAATATGAGTCATGAGATTCGGACTCCCATGAATGCCATCATGGGTATGAGCCGTGAATTAAACAGAACGAAACTGAACAAAGAACAGTCTTTCTATCTTGATAATATTAGTAAATCAGCAGAACACCTGCTGGTGCTGATCAATGACATTCTGGATATTTCCAAAATTGAAGCCGGTAAACTGAATCTGGAAAATATAGGTTTCCGGCTTTGCGACACTATTAAGCACTCGCTTCTTGTAATGGAGCATAAAGCTGAAGAAAAAGGACTCAAGCTCATTCTTGAAAGCTGTCCGGGTATGGATACAATACTGCTGGGAGATCCTTACCGGCTCAATCAGATTTTACTAAACCTGATCAGCAATGCACTCAAATTCACCGAACAGGGAAGTGTTACTATAACAGTACTCTTACAACCTGAAAATGACGGCAATATAGTGCTCGGCTTGTCTGTAAAAGACACCGGGATTGGCATGGAACAGGAGTACCTGGATAACATATTCAGAAAATTCACCCAGGAAGATAAATCCACTGCCCGCAAGTATGGCGGAACCGGATTAGGCATGTCGATATGTAAACAGCTGACTGAACTAATGGATGGCAGGATCGATATTCACAGTAGTAAAGGAACAGGAACAACGGTCATGCTTACCATCCCATTTGCCCTTGGCACAATAACCGATCTGCCGGATACCAATCTGCCTGCGGCTGACAGCAGTATGCTGAAAGGGAAAAGAGTACTGCTGGTGGAAGACAATGAAATGAACCGGCTGGTAGCTTCCATGCTCCTGCATAATTATGAAGTTATAACTGATGAAGCCTTGAACGGAATTGAAGCCATCCAGGCGATGAAAAAGCAGACTTATGATCTCGTACTGATGGACATGCAAATGCCGGTCATGAACGGGCTGGATGCCACGGCCATCATCCGGCAGGAAATCGACACCCACATACCGATTATCGCGCTAACGGCAAATGCCATTAAAGGCGAATCAGATAAATGCATCCAGGCCGGTATGAATGACTACGTTTCCAAACCGTTTGAAGAAGAGCACCTGATCAATACCATGATAAAATGGCTACAGAAAACCGAATAATAACCAGATAAATAAATCCTGATGCAACCGAACCGGCTATACGACCTTACCCGTCTGACCCAAATTACCGCCAGTAATATGGTATTTATCAAAAAAATGATCCTGCTTTTTCTGCATCAATCACCCATTGATCTGACTGAACTCAAAAAGGCAACAGAAAATACAGATATAAAAAAAATAAAAGAAGTAGCACACCGGATGAAGCCGGCTATTGACAATATGGGTATTGACACTCTCACTTCCGTAATCCGGGAAATTGAACAGTATAATGGCACCGAAGTTACTGACGGGCTCCGGGTTAAACTGATGCTTACAGAAGATACGCTGAACAAGGTATTCACTGAATTACAACAGGACGTCATACAAATTTAACAACGTCAAGGTTTCCCGGACAGTTTGTAAATCCGCATTAACAACCCCCTTCACCATTATTTCAGAAATGCCGCCCTTAACTCGCTTACCTGCTCATCATTGATCGGCACCAGTTTGCCAAGACTGGCTGACATGATCAGTGATTTGGCGCTGAATTCAGCCACTTCCAGGTAATCAAATGTCTGCAGGAGTTTATTTCCTGTAACCAGTGCACAGTCGTTTTTCACCAGCAGGGCCGGACTGTTTTTTGAGAGTTTATCGGGGATCATATTACTCCCGTTAAAATGGCCGCCAAACGGAACGGTATGCACATCCTGCAGGAATATCCAGCTTTCCGGGATGGTGCGTACATTGAATACGGCATCCGATGCGGCAAAGGCCATCAGGTAAGGAGTCTGTGTAAGTATAATTGAGTTTATCTCCGGGTGCGTGGCATAAATAAGCTGATGCAGGTGTGTGGAGCGGCTGGGCAATTTTCCCTTCTCGCGTTTGCCGTCCCTGATCTGAACAATGTCCTTGGGCTGAAGATCCCAACGGGGTACGTCGGTAGGCGTGATCAGAAAGTCATTCCCTTCCCAGCGGCAGGAGATTGTTCCGTACGAACTGGTCATCAGCCCCTGGCTACAGGCCCGTTGAACAATACTGCATATTTCACTACGCACCGCTCTTTCCGTACTGCTGTATTCCGTTTCTTCCATTTCCGGAAGCAGGTCCGGTATCTGCTGATCAAACGCGCTTATCTCCTCCTCGGTTAAAAAAGAAGGAGTGCCAATCATGTGCGCATATAAAATTGTGCGTGCGCAGAATTCGAGTGTTTCAAACCGGAGAAAACAATCCGCCAGGTTATATCCACCCACTACCGTACCGTGGTTTTCCATGATTACGGCATGAAATCCTTTTTCAAACTCATCCGCAATGATATCTCCCAGTGCCTGGCTGCCAGGCAGCCGGTAAGGGGCATACCCGATCGGGCCACAGACATGCCGGGCCTGTGATACAATCTTTGTATCCGGAATCTGTCGTACGATACTGAATGATACCAGTGCCGGCGGATGCGCATGTATAACCGCTTTTATATCCGGCCGCTTTTCATAAATCGCTTTGTGAAATGGAAATTCAGAGGATGGTTTGTGCCGCCCGATGATGGTACCGTCTTTTTTCACACACACAATATCGTCAACGGTGAGCGAGCCTTTATCCACTGCCGAAGGAGTGACCCAGATATCGCCGTTTTCATCAATGACTGAAATGTTACCTCCCGAGGTCGTAGTAAGTCCGCGCCGGTAAATGCGGCCGATAACCATGGTAATCTGTTCGCGGGGATGCATCAGCCGGGGATCGAGGGTGTTGTTTGTCATAGTAAATGAATTAACGGGGCATACAATAATTAACAGGATGAGATGTGGTGTACGACAACAGGAAGAAGGGCGTCAATACCAACCGGTGCCGGCATTACTGCCTTTACTTCCGGTTGCCGGTATACAGCATATTTACATTCTGTTGTAAAAGTATAAAATCGGTATGGCTGACTATCCCGGTCTGCCCTGACTGAACTGTATGCCTTTTATATCCGGTGGTCGTAAAATAGCAGGAAATCTCCCGCCTTCACATAAATTATTTCGTGCTCATAAATTGATGTAAAACGGAACGGATTTCTTTTATTTGCACTCTTTTACCTGACTGATGAGCAAAAAGACTGCCTTGCTGTTGCGCCCGGCCCAATTGAAAAAAAGCGGCTACCTGTTCGAATTACTGCAGATCGACAAAGCAGATAAATACCCCGTATATACTACTGAAAAAATAAACCTGGCCGTTTTAAAAAAACAATATCCCAGGCTGCCGGGTGCTTTCTTCTCCTGTATAAACCGCTTTACGGAAAACAGTGTGGACCTGCTCAGGGCCGAACTATACAATGCACTGAAGAAACAGTCGCTGCCGGATGACACCGGTTTAAAACCGGCCGTACAGGCTCAGCTGGAACGAAAACTCTGCCAGGAACTGCAACAGCTCAAACCACTGTTGCCCCTGCTACCCTGTTATCATCAGACTGCCGTTTCCGGCGATGAAAAAAGACTCAAAACCGGTCCTTGCCTGTTCAGCCAGTATACACCCCGGCTGCAGTTTGACGTCCGGCAACATGAGGCCGGCTGGTATTACCTGGACATCGTTATTGAACTGAATGGCAGTCTGTCTCCCTTTCATCAGTTTGTCCAAAACGGATTTCTGCTGGAACACCGGAATGAATATTTCATGCTGAAATATCCCGATTACCAGGTACTGCAATGGGTACTGGAAACAGACTGGGCCGCTGCAAGACATACAGAAGAATCTTTTATTTCGCATATACTTGGGCGTTTGACAGCCTATCCGGTTAACAGGAACGGTCTCCTGGCATCGGACCAGGTAACCGTACCGCCACTGGGCAGAGTGGTACTGAGTGAACTCAGTGGTCAGTTCCTGATGCTCACGCCGCAATTTGACTACGACGGGCATATTATGGAAGGCCCCTGGGAAGAATCGGCCATCCTGCACCGGGACGGAAAAGAAATAAACATTGTACGTGACAAAGAAGCGGAAAGAGCCATCCGTTGGGAAATTGAACAACTCCACGGCAGCTTCCCGAATCAATCCAACGGTTATTACTACCTGAGTTTTGCCAATGCAGGCAAAAATCACTGGTTTCTGAAAGCCTTTCGCCATCTGCTGGATCATGATATCCAGGTACTGGGCATGGATATGCTGAAGCACTTCCGGTACAGTAAGGAAATACCGGAAACCACCATGACTGTTCACAGTGAAGAGAAAGGATGGCTGTTGCTGAATTTTGCCGTTAAAGTGGGGAAAGAAACGATCAGCAATAAAGAATTGCAGAAAATTCTACGATCGGGAGAACAGGCGTTGTTATTAAAAGACGGCTCTATTACCCTGCTGGATGATGACTGGCAAAAAAAATACGGCATCCTGTTGAAGCATGCGCGTATAGAAAGCAAACAGATACGCGTACCCAAGTGGGTATTTATCGCTTTGGACAATGGCGAACAGACCGGCTCCCGGGATATACCTGTACTACATGCAGACTGGAAGAAAAAATGGATGACCTGGCAAAAAGAGGACAGTTGGCTATTTGAATTGCCGGCCGGTATCAATGCCCGGTTGCGGACCTATCAGCAGAAAGGGTATGAATGGATGCGTTTGCTCGACGAAATAGACGCCGGTGTATTCCTGGCCGATGATATGGGACTTGGAAAAACCCTGCAGACCATTTGCTATATGGCGCATCTTGCCGCTGTATCTGATACAGGGAACATCCTGATCATTTGCCCGGCCTCCCTCGTGTATAACTGGCAACATGAAATCCGCAAATTTTCTCCCTCCCTGAAATCGGTAGTTTACCATGGCAGCAGCCGGGAAGAAAGTTTGTTTGAGCACAGCGGCGTGCAGGTTATCATCAGCACATACGGCACCATCCGTGCAGATGAAGAATTTGTACTCACACAACAATTCCGCGCCGTTATACTGGATGAAAGTCATACGATAAAAAACCCGGCTTCACAGATTACAAAACTGGTGCACCAGCTGAATGCCGAAAAACGGGTGGTACTCAGCGGAACACCGGTAATGAATAATACAACTGATCTTTTCAGTCAGCTGCACTTTGTATTGCCCGGCATGTTTGGTTCCCGTGAATTTTTTAAACGCGAGTATGCCGACCCGATCGATCTCCAGCGGGATGAAAAAAAGATGGCGGCCCTTAAGAAACTGACGGCGCCATTTATACTCCGGAGAACTAAAGAACAGGTAGCCCGGGACCTGCCGCCTAAAACAGAAATCACCCTGTGGTGCCAGATGGAACCGGAACAGATGAGTGCGTATAATGAAATCCGGGATAATGTAAAAGGCACATTAAGCGATATCATTAAAAAGCAGGGGCTGCAGAAAAGTAAGCTGCAGGTACTGGATGGTATTTTAAAACTACGTCAGCTCTGTAATTCCCCTGAACTGGTTGACGACTTTAAAGGGAATGCGATACCCTCTGTAAAGCTGAATATGCTGATCAGTGAATTGGAAAACAATCTGTCGGACCATAAAGTACTGGTGTTTTCCCAGTTTACCAGTATGCTTGATCTGCTTTCATCCGCTCTTCAGCAGCGGGGTCTTTCCCACCTGATGCTGACAGGATCCACGCCACCCAAAGAAAGAGACCGGATGGTTCAGGCCTTCAATGCTGAAGAACATACCAACCGCATTTTCCTGTTGAGTTTAAAAGCCGGCAATGCCGGACTCAACCTCACCGCGGCGG
>Ga0209573_1005243_pt1 | contig 11853 bp, 9 predicted proteins | sample TNRBio252014_DNA_FD_185870 | JGI IMG/M metagenome (GOLD analysis project Ga0209573, IMG submission 185870) | Wastewater treatment Type I Accumulibacter community from EBPR Bioreactor in Madison, WI, USA - TNR Reactor_6/25/2014_ DNA (SPAdes)... | ecosystem: Engineered > Bioreactor > EBPR >...
CGCGGTCCTAGAACCATGATCCCGGCCAAGGCGCACCACCCGCCGATGGAATGCACGACGGTTGATCCAGCGAAATCGACGAAGCCCAATGCCTTGAGCCAGCCATCGCCACCACCGTAACCACCCCAGGCCCAGCTACCGAAAATCGGGTAAATCAGCCCGGAGATGACACAAGCGCCGATGAGATAGGCACTGAAATGGACGCGTTCCGCCATTGCCCCGGAGACGATGGTCGTGGCGGTCGCGGCGAACATCATCTGAAACAGCATGAAAGTCCAATCCCAAGGGGACGCGCTGGACAAGGCGAAATGGCTGGCGCCAAACCAACCGCTGGGATTGTTGCCGAACATGAGGCCGAAACCGACCAACCAGAAGAGGATGCCACCCACGCAGACATCCATGTAGTTTTTCATCAACACGTTGACGGCGTTCTTGCTGCGCGCCATGCCGCCTTCTAGCAAGGCGAATCCCGCCTGCATGAAGAAAACCAATCCCGCGCTGATGGCTAACCAGATGGTATCGACGGCGGATTGAGAAGCGGTGGTATCGGCGGCCAGCGCCGGCGAACTGATCAAGGCGCAGACGAGCAACCAGCGCCAACGGTGCGTGAGCCATAAGGACAGCACGGACAACCCCCTTGGTAACAAGATGAATTCGTTGAAATTTATAACAAACTGATTGAGTAATTACCGTTGCAATACGATGAACGGTTTTAGGAGAGGATATGCAAGCTTCAAACCAATGGGATTATGGCCGTGCGATTGCGAAAGACCCAAAGCATGGGAGCAACACGCAAGAGATTAAAGTCAGAAAAAACTCAAGCGTCCTTAGTAAGTTGCAATACGGAAAAGTTATCTTGCCTGGTGTGGAAGGCATGGGACGCCCTGAACAGCAAAATAATTATTTTTTGTATGATTTATGGTTTATTAAAGCCGCACCAGAAAAGAGCAATGACTTTAGGAGAACGCTTTATTTTAGTGCTTTCGTCTCGAATATTAAGCAAAACCCCGCATCATGACGATGCGGGGTTTTGCTTTTAATCATATAGGCGCGTGAAGATGTTCCGAGATTGTGACCCATAAACCGATAAGCAGACAAAGGTCCGATTAGCGGTTGCCGCGCCCGTACACGTCCTCGAAACGAACGATGTCGTCCTCGCCCAGATAACTTCCCGATTGTACCTCGATGATTTCCAGCGGAATCTTGCCGGGGTTGGTCAAGCGGTGCTGGACCCCGACCGGAATGTAGGTGGATTGGTTCTCGGTCAGCAGGAACTCCTCATCGCCCCGGTGTACGCGGGCGGTGCCGCTGACCACCACCCAGTGCTCGGCGCGATGATGGTGCATCTGCGCGGAGATGCAGGCGCCGGGCCGGACCATGATGCGCTTGACCTGAAAACGGGCGTCCAGATCGATCGAGTCGTAGCAGCCCCAAGGGCGATAGACCTTGCGGTGCATGGAACCTTCCGGGCGGCGGCTGGCCTTGAGCTGGTCGACGATGGCCTTGACCTCCTGCACCCGGTCCTTGCTGGCCACCAGCACCGCATCGGCGGTCTCGACCACCACCAGATGCTCGACGCCCACGGTGGCGACCAATCGCGAGGCGGCATCGATGTAGGAATCACGAGTGTCGATGTTGATGACGTCGCCGCGCTCGATGTTACCGTCGGCGTCATGCTGGCCGACTTCCCACAACGCTGTCCAGGAGCCGACGTCGTTCCAACCCACCGCCAGCGGCATCACCACCGCGTGAGCGGTCTTTTCCATCACCGCGTAGTCGATCGAATCCTTGGGGCAGGCGGCAAACGCTTCCGGTCCCAGCCACAGAAAGTCCCGGTCGGCCTGTTCGGTGGCCAGCGCCTGCTGGCAGGCGGCCAACATCGCTGGAGCGAAGCGCTCCAGTTCCGCCAGAAAGGCCGAGGCCCGAAACATGAACATGCCGCTGTTCCAGTAGTAATGGCCGGATTCCAAGTAAGTCTGGGCGGTGGCGACATCGGGTTTCTCGACGAAACGCTCCACCACGCCGATGCCGGAGTCGTCCAACGGCGTACCGGCCTTGATGTAGCCGTAGCCGGATTCCGGAGCGGTGGGAACAATGCCGAAGGTGATCAGCCGGCCGGCCTCGGCGTGAGGCACGACCCGCCGCACGGCGGCTTGGAAACCGGCGATATCGGCGATGACGTGATCGGAAGGGAGCACCAGCAGGATCGGGTCGTCGCCGGCTGCCTGGGCGTGCAGGGCCGCGACCGCGACCGCCGGCGCGGTGTTGCGGCCGACCGGCTCCAGCACCACCGCCGCTGGCCGCACGCCGGCCGATCGCATCTGCTCCGCGACCATGAAGCGGTGTTCCTGATTGCAGACCACCAGCGGCGCGGCGACATCGGCCAAACCAGCCAGCCGCAACGCGGTGTTTTGCAGCATGGTGTTCTGGTCCACCAGCGGCAGGAACTGCTTGGGATAGGCTTCACGCGACAGCGGCCACAACCGGGTACCGCTACCGCCGGACAGGATGACGGGGACGATCATGCTTGTTCACCTCGACCGATGGCGTAATAGGCGAAACCTTGTTCGCGCAGGTAATCGGGATCGTACAGATTGCGGCCGTCGAAGATCGTCGGCTGTTTGAGCGCCTGGCGGATGGCGGCAAAGTCCGGGCTGCGGAACAGAATCCACTCAGTCACGATGACTAGGGCATCGGCGTCGGCCAGTGCCTCCATCGGCTGTTCGCATAGCTGGAAATCGGGCCGTTCGCCATAGATGCGCCGGGCTTCGCTCATCGCCGCCGGATCGTAGGCGCGCACCGCGCAACCGGCATTCCACAATGCCTCCAGCAAATTGCGGCTGGGCGCCTCGCGCATGTCGTCGGTGCCCGGCTTGAACGCCAGCCCCCAGACGGCAAAGGTTCGCCCGCGCAGCTCGCCCTGGAAGTGGCGACGGATCTTGTCGAACAGCACCTGTTTCTGCCGCTCGTTGACTGCTTCCACCGCTTGCAGCAGGGTGGCTTCGTAACCCGCCGCGCGAGCGGTGTACTCCAGGGCCTTGACGTCCTTGGGAAAACAGGAACCGCCGTATCCCGCGCCCGGATAGATGAAGTGGTAGCCGATGCGCGGGTCGGCGCCGATGCCCACCCGGACTTTCTCGATGTCGGCACCGAGCCGCTCGGCCAGATTGGCGATCTCGTTCATGAAGCTGATCTTGGTGGCGAGCATGGCGTTGGCGGCGTATTTGCTCAGCTCGGCCGAGCGCACGTCCATCTCGATCAGTCGGTCGCGGTTGCGGTTGAACGGCGCGTACAGGTTGCGCAATTGCACGGTGGCGCGGTGATCGTCGCTACCGACGATGATGCGGTCGGGGCGCATGAAATCCTGGATCGCCGCCCCTTCCTTGAGGAATTCCGGATTGGAAACCACCGAAAACGGAATGTCCCGGCCGCGTTCGGCCAGCACGGCGGCGATGGTTTCATACACCACGCCAGCGGTGCCCACCGGCACGGTGGACTTGTTGACCACCACCCGATACTCCTCCAGGTGCTGGCCGATGGAACGGGCCACGGCGCGTACGTGCTGCAAGTCGGCGGAACCGTCCTCGTCGGGCGGGGTGCCGACGGCGATGAACTGGAACAGGCCGTGAGCGACGCCTTCGGCCACATCGGTGGTGAACCGCAGCCGGCCGGCGGCGCTGTTGCGTTGCACCACCTCGTCGAGGCCTGGTTCGTGGATGGGGATCTCGCCGCGTTGCAACATTTCGACCTTGCGCGGGTCCACATCCACGCACAGCACGTCGTTGCCCACCTCGGCAAAGCAGGCGCCAGTAACCAGCCCGACATAGCCGGAACCAAAAATCGTGATTTTCATGCGTGCGGCACTTTTTTCGTCAGTTGAAGAACGCGGGTGATTGAAGTCGATGACGACCGGATCGTACCAAAAACCTAAAACAACCTTGAGACTGTAGCATAGCAATCAGGACCGCTTGGTTTTGCTAGAATCGCCGGCCATGGACATTTCCTGGATACTCGACGATCTCAACGAACCCCAGCGCGCGGCGGTCACGGCGCCGTCGGGTCCCTTGCGGGTGCTGGCCGGGGCCGGCAGCGGCAAAACCCGAGTACTGACCCGGCGCATCGCTTGGCTGCTGGCGGTGGAGCACGCCTCGCCCTGGTCGATCCTGGCGGTGACCTTCACCAACAAGGCCGCCGCCGAAATGCGCGGCCGGGTCGAGGAGCAGATGGATCAAGCAGTTGGCGGACTTTGGATCGGCACCTTTCACGGCATCGCCCACCGCCTGCTGCGCCAACACTGGCAGGAAGCCCGGTTGCCGCGCGCCTTCCAGATTCTCGACAGCGACGATCAAACCCGGTTGATGAAACGGGTGCTGCGCGGCCTGAACCTGGACGAGAAAAAATGGCCGCCGCCGCAGGCCGCCGGCTTCGTCAACCGTTGCAAGGACGAAGGTCAACGCCCGGCCGATCTGGCCGGCGACGATCCGGTCCAGCGCCAGTACCAGCGCATCTACACCGTCTATCAGCAGGAATGCGAACGCGGCGGGCTGGTGGATTTCGGCGAGCTGTTGCTGCGCGCCTACGAACTGTGGCGCGACAACCCGGAATTGCTAGCCCATTATCGGGAGCGGTTCCAGCATGTGCTGGTGGATGAGTTCCAGGACACCAACACCATCCAATACCGATGGGTACGGCTGCTGGGCGACGGCCGAGGCGACGTGTTCATCGTCGGCGACGACGACCAATGCGTCTACGGCTGGCGAGGATCGAAGGTCGAGAATATTCAACGCTTCGCCGACGACTTCCCCGGTACCACCACCATCCGGCTGGAGCAGAACTACCGCTCCACGCACAACATTCTGAAAGCCGCCAACGCCCTGATCGCGCAAAACACCGCTCGGCTGGGCAAGAACCTGTGGACCGCCGACGCCGACGGCGAACCGATCCAGATCTACAACGCCCTGAATGAAGTGGACGAGGCGCGTTTCGTCGCCGGGCGTATTCGTCAGTGGATGGAGACGGGTGGCCGCTACCGCGACGCGGCGATCTTGTACCGCTCCAACGCCCAGTCGCGGCTGTTCGAGGAAACGCTGATCGGAATGGCGATGCCCTACCGCATCTACGGCGGGCTGCGCTTCTTCGAGCGAGCTGAAATCAAGGATGCCCTAGCCTATCTGCGGCTGGTCGCCAATCGCGACGACGATCCGTCCTTCGAACGAGTGGTCAATGTCCCGGCGCGCGGCATCGGCGGGCGAACCCTGGATCTGCTGCGTGAAACCGCGCGCGCCCAGGGCGATTCGCTGTGGCGAACCGCGGCGGGCTTGCTGACGGCGGGCGGGCTGAGCGGACGGGCCGCCAATGCCGTGCGTGGTTTTCTGTACTTGGTCGAGGCGCTGGATCGCGACAGCCGTGACCGGTCGCTACCTGGCCGAATGAAACATATCGTCACCCACAGCGGTTTGTTGGAGATGTACGAGCAGGATAAGGCCGACAAAGGCGAAATGCGGGCCGAGAACCTGGAAGAACTGATCAAGGCCAGCGACGATTTCACCGCCAACACCGACCCGGTCGTGGTCGGCACCGACCCGACCGAGCCGGACTGGCTGAACGCCTTTCTCGCCCATGCCGCCCTGGAATCCGGTCAGGGACAGGGCGCGGCCGGCGAGGACTGCGTGCAGTTGATGACGCTGCACATGGCCAAGGGCCTGGAATTCCCGCTGGTGTTCCTGGTGGGGATGGAAGAAGGTCTGTTCCCGCACAGCCGCTCGATCGCCGAAACGCGCCAGTTGGAGGAGGAACGACGGCTGGCCTATGTCGGGATCACCCGCGCCCGCCGCCAATTGTACGTGTCCCACGCCGAGCGACGCGTCTGGTACGGCCGCGAAAACTATCCATCGCCCTCGCGCTTCGTCGATGAAATTCCCGAGGAACTGACCCGCGACGTACGCGCCCGCGCCAAGCGGCCGGAAAAGAAGATCCCGCCGCCAATACCTCGGATCGATACCACTCCCACCGGTCTGCGACCCCGGCAACGGGTGCGTCACGCCCGTTTCGGCGACGGCGTGGTGCTGGAAGTCGAAGGTGCCGGCTACCACGCCCGGGCACGGATCGATTTCCCGGCGTCGGGCGGCGCCAAATGGTTGGTGGTGGCCTACGCCAAACTGGAAACACTGTCATGAGTCCTCTGGATTTCACCACGCCGGTTTCCCGTCCCACCTCGAACGCCGATCCCCAATCCGGTCCCTCGTCCCGACCGCGCGTCCCGCCGCATCGGCTGGGTCTCAAGGAAGTACTCGACGAACTGGTGGCCGATGGCTTGGTGGCCAAGGCGGACGCTGATCGAGCCGGACTGGGCATCCGACCGGAAGGCGGCGAACTGCATCCGCTGGTGGTGATTGCCAACAAGCAGTTGCACCAGATCCGCCCTCCGCATCGGGTGTTGAGCCTGGAGCTGCTGACCGAGTGGCTGGCCGGCAAAGTCGGACTCCCGTATCTGCGCATCGATCCCCTCAAGCTGGACATCGCCGCGGTCGAACGGCTGCTGCCGTTCGTGTCCTACGAGTACGCCGCCCGCTACCAGATTCTGCCGGTCGCGGCGGACGCGACCCGGGTGGTGTTCGCCACCACCGAACCGTATCTGACCGAGTGGCAGGACATCCTGCGGCAAACCCTGCGCAAGGAGATCGAGCGGGTCATCGCCAGCCCGCTGGATATCAACCGCTATCAGATGGAATTCTACGGCGTGTCGCGCTCGGTGCGAGGCGCGATGCAAGGGTCACTGGAACCGACTTCCGGCATCCTCAATTTCGAGCAGTTGCTGGAACTGGGCCGGCGCGGCGAGATGAGCGCCGACGAACGACCGATCGTGCAAATCGTGGACTGGCTATTGCAATATGCCTTTGCCCAGCGCGCCAGCGACATTCATCTGGAACCGCGTCGCGAGCAGGGCCATATCCGCTTTCGCATCGACGGCGTGCTGAACGCGATCTACCAGTTGCCGCCGGTGGTGATGAGCGCGGTCACCAGCCGCATCAAGATCCTGGGACGGATGGATGTGGCCGAAAAACGCCGCCCGCAGGATGGCCGCATCAAGACCCGCACTCCGGCCGGTCGGGAAGTCGAACTGCGGTTGTCCACCATGCCTACCGCCTTCGGCGAAAAATGCGTGCTGCGAATTTTCGATCCAGACACCGTAACCAAGGGCTTCAGCCAGCTTGGCTTTGCCCCGACCGAGGAAGCGGTGTGGCGCAAGATGATCGCCCGGCCGCATGGCATCGTGCTGGTGACCGGTCCGACCGGCTCCGGCAAGACCACCACGCTGTACACCACGCTCAAGCAGTTGGCGGTTCCAGAGGTCAATGTCTGCACGGTCGAGGACCCGATCGAAATGATCGTACCGGAACTCAATCAGATGCAGGTGCAGCCGGCCATCGATCTGACCTTCGAACAAGGTATCCGCACTCTGTTGCGGCAAGACCCCGACATCATCATGGTCGGCGAAATCCGCGACCTGGCCACTGCGGAGATGGCGGTGCAGGCGGCGCTGACCGGACATCTGGTGCTGTCCACCCTGCACACCAACGACGCCGTCTCGGCGGTGACCCGCCTGCTCGACCTGGGCGTACCGTATTACCTGATCCAAAACGTGCTGATCGGCGTCATGGCGCAACGCTTGGTGCGCACGCTTTGCCCGTATTGCAAGACGAGTGGCCAGATCGAGGACGGGCTGTGGGAGGCGCTGGTTCGGCCCTGGTCGTTGCCGAAACCCGCCGCCGTCGGCGTGCCGCAAGGTTGCTCGGAATGCCGCAAGACCGGTTATCTGGGCCGGGTGGGTTTATACGAACTGCTGATGGTGACGCCGGAACTGCGGCGCTTGTTGCGGGCTGAAACGGACGAGGAGCTCGTGCGGCGCGGCGCCTTCGAACAGGGCATGCACCCGCTACGGATCAGCGCCGCCAGTCAGATCGCCGCCGGTCTGACCACTTTCGAGGAGGTCATGCAGACACTGCCTCCCCTGGACGAGGGATAGACACATTGCTTTTCTTGATTGATACACCTCATTTTTTTTGACGAAAGTGTTGTGAATAGCACACAATAACCTTGCTGTAATACAGTTTTTTATTCGCCATTCACATACACCATCGGTTCAATAACAATAGGAAACGCATCATGTCTTCGAAACTGGTTAAAAGCGCGGTGGCGGCGGCCCTGGCGGGCGCTTTTCTGGCGGGTGCGGCGGCGCGGGCTTACGAGGCGGGCGACTGGGTGGCCCGGGCCGGTATCTGGGGAGTGTTTCCCAAATCGGACAACCTGACCAATCTCCTGGGCCAGCCCGGCGTCAATATCGACGTGGACGACGGTTACAGTCTGGGTTTCAACTTCACCTACATGGTGAATCCCAACATCGGTATCGAACTGCTCCTCGCCCTACCGTTCAGGCACGACATCGAACTGACGGGCGCCGGCAAGGTCGCCGATACCTTACAGTTGCCTCCGACGCTCTTCGTGCAATATCACTTCATGCCGACCAGCAACATCCGCCCGTATGCCGGCATCGGTTTGAACTACACCTTTTTCTTCAACGAAGACACCACCGGCGCCTTATCCGGCACCAGCCTTTCGCTGGATCCGTCCTGGGGTCTGGCGGGGGAATTGGGCGTCGATATCGACGTAGCGCCGAACTGGTTCGTCAACGGCGTCGTCAGCTATATGGACATCGACACCAAGGCCAAGCTGAACGGCGTCAGTCTCGGTACCGTGGAGATCGATCCCTGGGTGGTCGGCATCAACATCGGTACCCGTTTCTAATCGCGAGATCCTATTTGCCGCGGCACGGAGGCCGCCTTGCTTCCCGCCGTTTCGTCCCTTCAAGCGGTTTTTTCGGGATACCCCAGCGCTTGCAGCGCCGCGCGCAATTCCGCTCCGATATCCCCTTCGGTTTCCACGCTCACCCGGCCGGTCGGCACGTCCACCGCGACTGCCTTGACGCGGGCATCCTGGCTCAAGCCGGTTTGAATCGCGCTGGCGCAGCCGCCGCATTTCACATTTTCAACCAGAAATTCGACTTTCATTTCGATCAACCTCGTGACAATGGTGTTCTTGATGGATGGGCACGTCCTGGGTATTTCGAGGGCAGGGATTTCCAAATGCCCCCTGATCTTTCTTGTTGGGAACAAAATATAGTGTTCCTTTACAGATTGTAGATTTTTATTTGCTGCAATCATAACTTCTAATAAATTTATGAATTATTTCAATTAATTAAAATTTATGTGGATTCAAAAACTTCACAACTTGGAAAGGAGCGCTATATTAGTGCTTTTCTGAAACACTTCTCTGCCCTTATGGGTTTTTTCATTTCATCAAAGCAGTTACCGAGTGCCATCCAAGCTTGATGATCTTCTGGCCAGTAATCAAGTGCTGCTTTAAACTCATTTTTTGCTAAGCTATAGAAGCCTTGTTCAAATAGCTTGACACCACGCCCGTAGGCCTCATGGTTCTTATCTGAAGCTGCATCTTCTAGCGATTTCTTGGATTCTGTTTCCATTTCTTTCTACATATAACGGGGCGGCGGATAAGCCCGAGGACGGAAAAACCGAAGGCTTTGACGGCCGATGTCGGCTTGATCCGCGTGGTTGTGCGGCGCGGAGCACCAAGCAACCATGTGGTTTGATGTTAGGCGGCGGTTTGCAGTGACAAGCAGTAGAACTTGGTGTCTACCGACATGACCGGGAACGAACCAGGTAGGTCTGATTTCGCGATTTGGAGAAAGCCGTTCTTCTCATAGAACCTGTGTGCGGCAAGGAACTGCTCCGTGGTGCCGAGATAGATGCGCCTGAGTTGCTTCTCTCCGGCCCACTTCAGCAACTCTTGGAGCAGGCGTTGCGCCACCCCGTGCTCCTTTCCGCGAAATGACTCCGAGACGAACATCTTTCGCAGCGCGGCATCGCCATTGCCAATGTCGAGGAGGGCAATGGTTCCGACGATGCGACCCTCGATCTCTGCAACCCAGAAGTTGCCGCTCCCGTGTTGGTAGAACTCTTGAACGTTTCGTAGATCCGGCTGCGCCTCTATCGTGATTGGTATGCCAAATTCATGCTGCTGAATCGGCAGGATCACCGCTGCAATAGCGTCAGTGTCTGTTGGAGAATACGGTCGAAGTTGAATCATAGGGTCGGTGTGCTGCATTACGCCTGAATTAAGCCGCGCCGCGAAGTGGTGTCGGCTCGGATGAGTTGTTAAGCATGATTGGATTTCTCCATTTTGTGAGTCAGCCGGTAATTCCTTCATCAACGCGGCATCAGCGCAAACACGCCCCAGCCCAAGTATTCACGCGTATAAGCGGCGTAGCGCTCGGGTTCCGAGGTCAGTTGGGCTCGAACCTCTTTCGCGAGTTCGTCGTTGGGATTGGCTTCAAGCCATCGGCGCATGGTGAGCCATTTGGCCGCCTCATATCGATCCCAGCCGTCTTGGTCAGCCAGAACCATTTCCACGACGTCGTAGCCAAAGTGGCCGAAAGAGGCGAGAAGTTCCGGAAGCAGGAGAAAGTCGGAGATCGAGTGGGCAAGACATCCCTTGGCAACATCTTCCGTCGGCGGTAACTGTCGCCAGTAAGGCTCGCCGATGAGGATGATCCCTCCGGTGCGCAGGCTCCGCGCCAGGAGCTCGATCGTGCCGGCGACTCCCCCGCCGATCCAAGTAGCACCGACACAAGCTGCAACATCGACCTTCTTGTCAGAGACGTAGCCGGCCGCATCGCCATGGATGAACGTGACTTGATCGGCGACGCCGAGTTCTACAGCACGGCGTTTCGCTTGCTCGGTGAACAACGGGCTCATGTCGATGCCGGTGCCGGTGACGCCGTGATCGCGTGCCCAGGTGCACAGCATCTCCCCCGAACCGCTGCCGAGGTCGAGCACTCGGGCACCCGATTCCAGACGCAGCGCCGCGCCGAGCGTGGCGAGCTTTTCGGCTGTGATCGGGTTGTGGATGCGGTGAGCACTCTCAGTGATATTAAAGATCCGTGGGATGTCCATTTCGGGAAATCTCCTTATCGGTGTGAATAGATTCGGTCACTGCCTAACGGGGCGGCGGATAAGCCGTAGCTTTTTCGCCTGGAGTCAGCTTGATCCGCGTGGTTGTGCGGCGCGAAGCGCCAAGCAATCATGCGGATTGCAATCCGCCGCCCCGTAGTGCGGGCGCGAAGCGCTGGTTGTTACCCACAAATCAGATAATCCCAACAAAATCAATTATATGATAAATATTTCATGTAGCTGATTTTGCAAGATTTTTTCGACTTATGGGTAAAGGCCAGCGCGAAGCGTCCGCATGCATGAGCTGCGCAATGACGAGCGCAGCGAGTTATTGCGCAGCTCATGCAATTGTTAGCCCTCAAGCGAAATACTCGTCAACTTTCTCTTCAAGCCAACTCATCGCGCCGCGAAAACTCTGCATATCGGCATCGCTTACGTCCTTCTTGTGTGCATCGCTACGCCCAATCGAATTCAACAAAACCATCCTTGAGCTGAACTTCTCTACGTCTTCAGAGAAGATATTTCTAAAACCGCTCTCCCAATTCTTTCTCATTAGCTCTTTGAGGTCATTGAAATAGATTTCGTGCTTATGCGGATCGAACAACTCTCTGTAGGCAAGCGCAGAGTACTTTACCTGGATTCTTGGGGCATGTTTGGCAAGGACCAAACGCTTGGCACTCTCTTCTCCGTGGAGAGAACGCAACACTTGGGAAACCAGTCGCCGAAGCCTATGCTCGATCTCGTTTCGGCGCTCGCTTATCTCCGCAAGCTTTTCGGCCTGATTGAGATTGAGCTTCTTGTACCGCTCCTTGAGGAAAAGATGTTT
>Ga0209573_1005244_pt1 | contig 11850 bp, 9 predicted proteins | sample TNRBio252014_DNA_FD_185870 | JGI IMG/M metagenome (GOLD analysis project Ga0209573, IMG submission 185870) | Wastewater treatment Type I Accumulibacter community from EBPR Bioreactor in Madison, WI, USA - TNR Reactor_6/25/2014_ DNA (SPAdes)... | ecosystem: Engineered > Bioreactor > EBPR >...
TCTTACCTTTAGTCCGCGCCCACATGGATTGCTTTTTTTGGTGGTACACTAAAGGTACGAAGTGTGGGCGTTCTTTCACCAAAGCAAAAAAACGTCGGATTGATTTAACGTCAAACTGAACAGCCTAACTTAAGTAATATTTCGCCCATTAGGCGAGAATGTCTACCGTTGCCATTTGGAAAAAGGTGGATAGACACAAGACGGTGCTTGAATCTGATGGCTATCTCATCGGAGGGATATATACTGTTTTCGATCCAAAATCTACAATCATCTACCAGGTTTTGGAGGTCCTGCCGGATCTGATAATAGGGTACGCCAATATTTTTGTTGGTGATCCTAAATTCTCCTGCCCATTTCCAGACATTTTTGAACATTCTGCGATGAACTGTCCTGATAAAATCAATTGCCAGGATTTGGCTGACGTTGAAGGTCTTGACTGCTATCCAATTTATGGCTTCTTCTATGTTTTGCTGCTCAAATTCATTGAGTTCGCCCATGGTTGAAATGGATTTTATTTTGAGCCCCCATTTTTCGCCTTCATCAATAGGGGTTTGTCCATCCGCATATTCTAAATTCAATTCCATAAACTTTTTGGCAGTTCATTTTTAAGCTTTTCTGCTCTTTTCCTGATAGCATTGTCGATAGCAGCTTTGTCAATCCCCTGGTTTTCCAGGTGCATAGTGTGTGAGGTTTTCATTACAATCTCTTGGGCCAGTAGTAGGGCGCGATGCTCGATCATTTTTTCGAGTGACTCTGCTTTGGGTACAAAACCGTAGACCAACTGCATATCCAAAGCAGCAGCTACTTCTTTTAGGCGCTGGATCGTAACGGCTCCGTCTTTTTCCCTGCGTTCCATATCTTTTACCGCTTGGGGTGTTATGCCTAGCTTATTGCTCAATTGCTTCAAGGTCATTCCCAATGTGGTTCGCACTGCATGAATCCACCCTTCACCAGGAAGAGCCATGCCTTTTATTCCAGCAAATAATGCCATTTTTCTATCCAATTGACTGATAAGCAATTGCTTTTGATCGATATTCATAAGGCAGCCATTTTGATTCACAATATTAACAATATTATTTTAAAATTACAAAAAAAATTAAATATATAGCTTTAATTTATTGTCATTTTGCGCTAAAAATTAAAAACATCCTCCTCCAAAACCCGCGAAAGCATATCTATTAAAAAATCAGCATCCCGAATAGAAAAACAAATCGGAGGTTTAATCTTTAATACGTTGTTGTAAGGTCCGTCGGTGCTCATCAGTATTCCGTTCTCGCGCATGCGGTTGCTGAGGTAGGAAGCCTCTGTCGTACAGGGTTTTAGGTCATCGCCGCGCACCAGTTCGATACCCAGGAAAAGCCCCGCGCCGCGCACGTCGCCGATGACAGGGAAGCGCTCCTGCAGGTGCTGGAGGTTTGTTTTCAAATAATTGCCCACATGCCAGGCGTTTTCGCGCAGCTCTTCTGCTTTTATGGTTTCTATGACGGCCCTACCCACTGCACACGATACCGGATTGCCGCCAAAGGTGTTGAAATATTCCATGCCATTGGCAAAAGCGTCGGCAATAGCCGGCGTACAGGCTACGGCGCCCACCGGATGGCCATTGCCCAAGGGTTTGCCTATCGTAACAATGTCGGGCATTACGCCATGTAATTCAAACGCCCACCAGTGATCGCCCACGCGGCCCAGGCCGGTCTGTACTTCGTCGACAATGCAAACGCCGCCCGCCGCCCGCACCTGCCGGTATAATTCTTTGAAATACCCCGGAGGCGGTACTACCTGCCCCCCGCAACTGATGATGCTTTCGCCGATAAAACCGGCGATACCCTTTTTAGCTTTGTCGATGGTTTTTTGTGCTAAGGCGGCGTATTTCAAGCCGGTAGTCTCGTCGTTGCCCCGGTAGCGCCCCCGGTAGGGATCGGGCAGGGGCAATACATGGGTGGAAGGGGGGGCGCCTTTGCCGCCCTTGCCGTCAAATTTGTAACTACTCACTTCAATGCAACCGGTAGTATTGCCATGATACCCCACTTCGAGTACAAGCATATCGCGCCGGCCTGTAGCGGTACGCGCCATCCGCAAGGCCAATTCGTTGGCTTCGCTGCCCGAATTGACGAAATGCAAAACGCTAAGCTCGGGCGGCAAAATGCTGAGCAATTCTTCCGCAAAAAGCAGTATTTCTTCGTGCAAATAACGTGTGTTTGTGTTCAATACGGCCGCCTGCCGCTGCAAGGCTTCTACTACCCGGGGATGCTGATGACCCACATGAGCTACGTTATTGACGGTGTCGAGGTAACGGCGAGCGGTGTGGTCGTACAAGTACTGCCGGTAGCCGCGTACGACGTGCAGTGTTTTTTTGTACGACAAGCTCAGGCTGCGCCCCAGGTGCGCTTGCCGCCGCTCGATGAGATCTTTGACGCCGGGTTCTGCTTTTTCGCGATCGGGCAGGCCGACCAATTTACCGGGATCTGGGCAGATGCTGAGCCATACTTCGGACTGACAGGGAAACGCCACCCCGGGATAATCTCCTTTGTATCCCAACATATCGAGCATAACCTGAAAATGCAAATGCGGCGGCCAATTGCCATTGTAGGGCCTGTCGCCGATACGGGCTATTACCTGGCCCCGGGCGATGGGCGCCCCCTCTTTTAGTCCTTCCAGTGAAGCGCTGTCCAGATGGCCGTATAAGGTGTAAAAAAGCGGCCCGCTTTCGGGTTGGTGCACCAGGATGATCGTGGGGCCGTAGTTGCGCTCGCCGGCGTTGTCGGCAAAACTGTGCACCCAGCCGTCGAGCGGCGCATAAACCGGCGTGCCCGCACGATCCCAGATATCGAGCCCCAGGTGTACGGTACGCCACTCCGGGCCGCTATTGCCCACCACTACATACGCATCGGTGGTGTAAAAAGGTCGCACTTCGCCGTAGCCGCCAATACCCGTCGTGGCGCCGCCCCCGGCGAGCATGCCATTTATTTTTTTACAAAATAATTCAATATCCTCAAAATTGCGGTTGTGCCCCAGGTCGAGGCTGCCTACGCTAAGGTCTAACCATGCTGCCGTATCCCGAAGCCGGGCGCCGGTTACGGGATGGCAATGGCCTGCCGCTGTGGCTGCCCAGCGCTCAAAGGCTTCCTGGGTTGGACAAGGCGCCCAGCCGCAAGCCCAGCGGAAGCTGTAGTGCGCCAGAGCCGGCGGTATAGCCTGCCACTGCCCAAGCAAAACCCAGGCCTGCTGCTCGCTGACGAGCAGGTAGGTATTGTCGGGTTCTGCTTCGCGATTCACGGCAGAATGAATGACGCTGATCGCCAGACGCGCAGCTACCAGGCAATAAAGAGCGGCTATTTCGCTTTCGTGTAAGGGCAACACGCTGTGAAATCCCCGCACAATTGGCACAGCAGCGGCCAGTGGATTGGGCTGGTCAAAAATGGCGTAGGCAATGGCAATGGCCAGTTCGTTGATGGTGTGGGTATACACCGCGTCGCCGAAATCGATAAAGCCGGTAACGCGGTAGTTATCGGGTTCCCCACCCACCAGTATGTTGTAATCGTTGGCGTCGTTGTAGATTACGCTGCGGCGAATATCGGGCAAAAGGGGCGCAACCAACTCGCGGTGCAAATTCAGGAAGTACTCCAATAAGGCCCGGCGCTCCGGCAGCAATATCTTGTGGCTTTTCTCTGCTATCTGTTCGAGCTGGGCCAGATCCCATTTCATTTGCCGAAAAGCCGCAGGGTGTTCAAAGTGTTGCAAACCTCTACATAGATGCGCCAGCGACTCCCCCAGGCTATAGCGCAACGCATCGCTCTGGGGTTTTACCTGGGCATACATCCGTCCGGGCGCCCAGGTGAGCAGGCGAAGCCAGCGCTCGCGACCCTGATCATCTTTCCATTGCTGCAAAAATTCGCCGTCGAGGCCGGCTATAGGTCGCTGTAGAACCAGCGGCAGCGACTGCCCGGCGAGGCAGTTCATGGCGCCCACCTGCATATCGAGCAAGGCTGGGTCTTCGCCCGGGCGACTGATCTTGAAGGTATATTCGTCGCCGTTTTTTGTTTTTAAATAAAAATTAAAATCGATCTCGCCGGGCAAAGATTTCGCCTGGGCGCGAACGCCCAAATAGGTAGCCGCCAGTTCAGCAGCGACTTCCGGGTCGATCATCATATCGGGATGCAACGCCAGAGGCATACAACGGGGATTTGCTGAGACGCCAAATTACGCAAATCCATTCACGGGCAATTACATTATCTTTGCTGTTTAAATTTGCGCAGGGATGGATTTTTCTGAATGGCCGAAGATAGAGCTGCACTTACACCTCGATTGCTCGCTGGGTTTTGCTGTGGTGAATGAATTTGAACCCGGAATTACTACCGCCGATTTTCAACACCGGTTTACGGCCCCTCCCAAATGCCAAAACCTCTCCGATTTTTTGAGCCGGGTAGAAGATAGCATCCAACTACTACAAACCGAACGCGCCTTAACAGCGGCAACACTCGATCTGTTGGCGCAATTGCAGGCCGACAACGTTATCTATGCCGAAATCCGCTTTGCCCCCCTGCTGCACACCCAAAAAGGACTTGCCGCCGCCGAGGTGGTCGAAATCGTGTCCGACGCGCTGGCAATAGGTATCGGTCAAACAGGCGTTGAAGCCGGTCTGCTCTTATGCACTCTGCGCAATTACAGCGCTGAACAAAGCCTGGAAACGGTACACTTGGCGCACCGCTTCCGCCACCGCCGTGTAGTAGGCTTCGATATCGCCGGCGACGAACTGGCCGAAAATCCGCAGGCCCACGAAGCTGCTTATGCTTTTGCCCGGCAACATGCCATTCCCTGCACCGCCCACGCCGGCGAAGCCCGCGGCCCTGAAAGCATATGGGAGACGCTGCGCTACTTTCAACCCGGGCGCATTGGCCACGGCGTGCGTTGCGTGGAAGACCCCGCCTTGGTGGATTATTTGGTAAAAAACCGCATCCATCTCGAAGTTTGTCCCACCAGCAACGTACAAACCAACGTTTTCCCCACCCTCGCCGATCATACCATCGACAAACTATATCGGGCCGGTATTTCCCTGGGCATCAATACCGACGGCCGCACGATGGCGAATGTTACGCTCAGCGAAGAATACCGCCGCCTGCAAAATACCTTCGGTTGGGGGCCGGAGCATTTTTTGCGCTGTAATCTGGATGCCGTTGACGCCGCGTTTACCTCTGAGGAGACCAAGGCGGGGCTGAGGCAGGCCCTGTTGGGAGTGTGAGATTACATGTGGATCAGCCATCCTTTTTATAGCCGATACGGGGTCTGTTGTGCCAGTCGTCGGGCGGTGGAGGGGAGTTTTGTAAAGTAGAAATTTCATCGGAACGGGATTGATTTTCCTCGGCCAGCCACTTAAGCACTTCGTGGATGTCGGCAAATTCGCGTTCGAACTTTATTTCGAGGTCGGCGATTTTTTGTATCAACTCCGCATAGGTAAAGGCATTATGACGAAACTCGACGAAGGCGCGCATGATGGCAATATTGACCTGGATGGCCTTTTTACTATGCAATACGCTTGACAACATGGCAACACCCTGTTCAGTGAAAGCATAAGGCAAATATTTGTAGCCGCGGTGTTTTTTTGAACTAGTCACAATTTGTGACCAGTTTGATGCCTCAGTCGCAGATGTCATATATAGCGACTTCAATTGTTGCCATTCTTCCAACTTCAACCGGAACATGAAGTCTTCGGGAAATCTTTCAATATTTCGACTTACGGCTTGATTCAGCGCCTTAGTAGGAACTTCATAAAGCTCGGCGAGATCAAAATCCAGCATTACGCGCTGGCCGCGGATGATATGGATTTTTTGTCGGATGAGTTGAGTTTCCATGTGGTTGGGTTGTTGGTTATAAAACAATAATAATTCTACTTACAGTCTTTTCTTTACTCGCATCCCAGACCGCTAATCAGCTATCCTTTTTATAGCCGATGCGAGGCCTGTTGTGCCAGTCGTCGAGCGGTGGAGGGTAGTTTTGCAAAGTAGAAATTTCATCGAAACGGGATTGATTTTCCTCGGCCAGCCACTTAAGCACTTCGTGGATGTCGGCAAATTCGCGTTCGAACTTTATTTCGAGGTCGGCGATTTTTTGCGCTAAGTCATTATGAGTGAGCACATAAAGACGAAAAGAAATAAAAGCGCGAAAGATAGCAATATTGATATCAATTGCACGACTGCTATTCAGTACACCAGATAGCATAGCAACGCCATGCTCCGTAAAAGCAAATGGAAGGTGTTTGGCATGCTGGCCTCTGCCAGGCTTTAAGATCACAATTTGTGATCTTAAAGCCTGGTATTCCTCCCAAGTGAGCTCAAACATAAAATCATCCGGGAATCGTTCTATATTGCGCCGAACAGCCTGTTTAAGCACTCTGGTGGGAACTTCGTAGAGCTCTGCCAGGTCAAAATCCAGCATCACGCGCTGGCCACGGATGATATGGATTTTTTGTCGGATGAGTTGAGTTTCCATAAAGTGGGGTATTGGTTTATTATACAATGATTATTCAACTTGAAATCTCGCTTTCCAGTCCGCTAATCAGCCATCCTTTTTATAACCGATGCGAGGTCTGTTGTGCCAGTCGTCGGGCGGTGGAGGGGAGTTTTGCAGAGCAGAAATTTCATCGGAACGGGATTGATTTTCCTCGGCCAGCCACTTAAGCACTTCGTGGATGTCGGCAAATTCGCGTTCGAACTTTATTTCGAGGTCGGCGATTTTTTGTGCTAATTGTGTGTAGCTTAAAGCGTAATTGCGAAACTCGACAAACGCACGCATGATGCTAATATTGATTTGGATGGCTTTCTCACTGCGCAATACAGTGGAAAGCATGGCAACACCCTGTTCGGTAAAAGCATAGGGAAACGCTCCGCCTAAGTGACTTTTGGATGGTATCACAATTTGTGACACCAGTTGATCTACCTCCTCCATTGATAGAATAAGCATAAAATCATTCGGAAATCGCTTCGCGTTTCGCCGGACGGCTTGTTTTAACACCCTGGTCTCTACATCATAAAGCTCTGCCAGGTCAAAATCCAGCATTACGCGCTGGCCACGGATGACATGGATTTTTTGTCGGATGAGTTGAGTTTCCATGTGGTTGGGTTAATTGCATTAATCAAAACAAAAATAATTATTTTTTTAAACTATTTGTTATTTTTTATTTGCTTTCTAAGATTATTTCTCAACTCGACATTATCCCCCAATTCCCCTATCTTTGAACAACGAAATATACTACCATGAAATCTCGCTTACTTCTTACTGCTTGTGCAATTTGCTGCCTGGCCGGCCAGGTTATTTCCCAGGTAGACACCGAATTTTGGTTTGCAGCGCCTTATGCAGTGACACACTCGCCGGGTCAGCCTATTGATCGTTTATTCCGTTTTTCGTCGTTTGGCGAGCCTGCAACAATTACTGTAAGTCAACCGGCGAATCCTGCTTTCGACGATATTGTCATCCAATTAGCAGCCAATTCTTCCCATACGCTTAATGTGAGCCCCTGGGCCAATACCGTGCAGGCCACCCCTCCCAATGCAGTGCTCAATTACGGCTTTCGCATTATCTCTACTTCGAATATCAGCGCTTATTACGAAATCACCAATTTGACGCAGGTGTACAACAACCCTGATATCTTTGCATTAAAAGGAAAAAATGCCCTGGGTACCAGGTTTTATACACCCTTCCAGACCTTCTGGTTTAATGAAACCGTCGGAGAGCCCACTTTCAGTTCTTTCGACATTGTAGCCACCGAAAACAACACCTCGGTGACGATCACCCCCTCCCGCGACCTGGTGGGACATGCAGCAGGCACTCCTTTTACAATTGTGCTCAACCGCGGGCAGGTGTATTCCGCCAGGGCAACCAGCAATCTAGGCGCCCAGCATCCTACCGGCTCTAAAGTAGTTGCCAACAAACCCGTCGCTATCACCCTAAAAGACGATTCAGCCAAAAATAACAGCCTCGGCATCTGCGCCGACCTGGCCGGCGACCAGCTGGTGCCCGTCAACCAACTCGGCACCGAATACGCCGTGGTAAGAGGTTTTTTAAATAATAATAACGACCGCGCCTATATCGTGGCCACCGCCGGCAATACGCAAGTATATATCAACGGCACGCTGCAAACCACACTGGCCGAGGGGGCAACCTACGAAGTGCAAATCAACCAGCCATCGGTATATATACGCACCACTCAGCCGGCCTATGTGTGGCATATCACCGGTTTTGGTTGCGAAGTCGGCGGCGCTGTATTGCCCGCCCTCATCTGCCGCGGTTCGAGCCAGATCAATTTTACGCGCTCCAACAGCGAAAACTTTGGACTCATCCTCATCACCAAAGCCGATTGGCGCGATGCGTTTGCGGTGAACGGACAACCTGTCGATGCCGCACCCTTTGCCCCGGTACCCGGCACTAACGGCGAATGGTACGCTGCTTCGCTACAGTTTACGACTAGCCAGGTAAAACCCGACTCGCTCAGCATCGTCACCAATTCCGAAGGTATTTTCCAAATGGGCATCATCAACGGCGGCAATACCAGTGGCTGTCGCTATGGCTTTTTCTCGGAATACAACAACATCAGCGTCAACCTCGGCCCCGACCTCTCGCTCTGCGAAGGCCAAAGCACCTTACTCGACGCCACAGCAGAGTCAGGCAATGCGGTCTATACATGGCAGGACGGCTCCACATCGCCTACCTTTACAGTGACCGAAGCGGGTACCTACTACGTCGACGTGACCGCCCCCGGCTGCGAATCAACCGATACCATCCAGGTAGCCTATTATCCATATCCCGAAGTCGACCTCGGCCCCGATCAATTGCTGTGCAACGGCGCCACCGCCACCCTCGATGCCACCCACCCCGGCGATGCCGAATACCAGTGGCAAAACGGCAGTCAGCAACCAGTTTTGGTAGCGAGCCAGTCGGGTAACTACGCCGTATCAGTGACCGTCAACGGCTGTACGAGCGCCGATACGGTAGCTATTTCCACCCTTAATACTCCCCCAGCCATCCCCATCGGCGTCGATACGTTGATCTGCCTGGGCGACACCTTGCTGCTCGACGCCACACAGGACGGCGCAGCAGAATACCTGTGGCAGGACGGCTCCACTTTGCCAACGTTTGCCGTCACCGAAACCGGCTTCTACAGCGTAACATGGAGCAACGTCTGCGGCGATACGACATCAACGCCTGTCGAAGTAGAAGTCAAAGACTGCAAATGCCAGGTTGAAGTGCCCACCGTATTCACCCCCAACGGCGACGAGCGCAACGACCGCTTCGGCGCCTTCTTTGCAGAATGCCGCTTTACGCAATTTCAACTGCGGGTGTACAACCGCTGGGGCACTTTGGTATTTTCCACCTCCGACCCGCAAATACGCTGGGATGGAGAATACCAGGGGCAACCCGCGCCATCGGATGTGTACGTGTGGCAATTGATTTTTGAAGACGAGGAGGTATCCGATAACAGAAAGGGGGATGTGACTTTGGTGAGGTAGATATTAGTTAAGGGGATAATTGCAGCATGAATACTAATCTTTCACAAGAGCAAATTCAGCTTTTTTGCGCTGTTTTCTCAGGGCGCACGGATGTATTTGCATTATATTGGGAAAAAGGAAAAAAAAGCGGGTATATGCCCACATACAAGCTGGACCCTTATGTCTATCGCCGACACAAAATGGGTGGGGGTACTTTCCAGAATTATCCCGATAAAACGTACCTGCCGCTTTCTGCTGATCAAATAAATAGCCATTTAGAAGGAAAGCGATTGATAGGGCTTTATGTAATGCTTCCTGATAATACTTCTTGGTTACTTGCAGCTGATTTTGATGGGCCCAATTGGAATATCGAGAGTAGGGCTTTTATCAAAACATGCGCTGATTTTCATATTCCTGCCTATTTGGAACGCTCTCGTTCAGGCGAGGGCGGACATGTGTGGGTGTTTTTTGATCGTCCGTACCCAGCATTACGTAGTCGTAAAATATTCATCCACCTGTTGGAAAAAACTGGCGCTTTTTCAATGTTCGACAAAGATTCCAGTTTCGATCGCTTATTTCCAAATCAGGATTTTTTATCTGGTAAAGGGCTAGGCAATTTAATAGCTTTGCCGCTATATAAACCTTCTCTCGAACAAGGAAATAGTTGTTTTGTCAATGCTGACACACTCGAACCCTTTGATGACCAATGGAGCTTTTTATCTACTATTCAACGGGTATCATATTCTGAACTTGACAAGCTTTATGATTTATTTCATACAGCAAACACACTAGTTGAGTATCCTGTAATTACTGATAAGACGAATATTATTTTAGATGAATTGGTACACATTGAAAAGCGCAGCTTGACAGGCAAGTTATCCACTTTTATCAAAGAAGAGTTTAACCTCCCCAATTCAGAATTTTTTATCAAACAAAAAACAGGAAAAAGCACTTGGAATATTCCCAGATACTTTAAGCTTTTCATAGATAACGAATCTGAGGTGTCTTTACCTCGGGGCAGCATTGGAAAGATTATTCGTTTTTGTAAAGAAAATAGTATTGAGTATAATTTTATAGACCGGCGAGTCCAATTAGCCCCAGTAGTCTTTGCTTTTTTACCAAAGCTTAGAGCAAATCAGTTACCTGCTTGTGAAGCTGCTTCAAAAAAAGATTTTGGAGTAATAGTGGCGCCGCCAGGAGCCGGAAAAACAGTTATTGCCTTAAAAATAATAGCAGACAAACAGCAACCTGCATTGATAATTGTTCATCGAAAACAGTTATTGTCACAGTGGATAGAACGTGTCATAGCTTTTTTAGGGATTCCAAAAAGCGAAATAGGAATAATTGGTCAAGGAAAAAATAAAATTGGATCTAAAATTACTATAGCTACCATACAAAGCTTATCTAAAGTATTAAAAGAAGAGGCTGGCCACACTATTAAAAATGCATTTGGAACAATTATTATTGATGAGTGTCATCACATCCCCGCCGAATCATTTCAACAAACCATTTCTAAAATAAACACTTTTTATATATACGGTCTTACCGCGACTCCATTTCGAAAATACAGCGATGGTAAACTAATTTTTGTTTTTTTGGGTGAAATTATTTCAGAAATCCTTTCTAGCGAAAACACATCTTCAAATAGTCCGAAAATTGTCATTCGCGAAACAACTTTAGACACGCCATTCAATCCTAAAACAGATAAATTTGAGGTGCTATCGAGAATACTGGTTCATGACTCTATTCGTAATAAGCTTATTGCAAATGACATTCAAAAGGAAATCAGCTCAGGACGAAAAATTGTAGTTATTTCAGAGCGAAAGGATCATATTGACGTACTGAGTCAATACTTGAGAAATAATTTCGAAATAATTTCTCTTACCGGAGATGACAATGAAGTATCTCGTCAATCTAAATGGAAGATGCTTCAAGAAGGGCAATATCAAGTATTACTGACGACAGGCCAGTTCTTTGGAGAAGGAACGGACCTTCAAAATGCGAACTGTCTTTTTTTAGTTTATCCTTTTTCCTTCGAAGGGAAATTAATTCAGTATATCGGAAGAGTCCAGAGAGGTGAAATTACGCCGATAATTTATGACTATCACGATCGAAAAATAGATTACTTGCATCGCCTCTTTTTAAAGCGAAATATGTACTACCGTAAGATAAGTTATCAAGCTACACTTTTTGATGATCCTATAGATGAACCTTTACCCCAAACGTCTCAAATCTTTCAAGAAACAATACGTGTATCGTAACTGATTAGCGCTAAGATAAAGCATGGTTGAGATTAATTCCATGGATAAGGTAGGAATAAGAAACAATATGTAAATTTGGGTATGAATTTACCACGACAAACATTGGAGAA
>Ga0209573_1005245_pt1 | contig 11848 bp, 11 predicted proteins | sample TNRBio252014_DNA_FD_185870 | JGI IMG/M metagenome (GOLD analysis project Ga0209573, IMG submission 185870) | Wastewater treatment Type I Accumulibacter community from EBPR Bioreactor in Madison, WI, USA - TNR Reactor_6/25/2014_ DNA (SPAdes)... | ecosystem: Engineered > Bioreactor > EBPR >...
TATAATCAGAAAAACTAACATCATTCTTTAAAACAAATAAAGAGTTTCCATTTTTTTATATTCGCTAAAGCGTTGCATTAGAAACTTGAATCCGCCTATTTACACTTACACAGGAAACAATATCCAAACATATACTTACCAAACTTGGACAAGTAGCAATTGGCAAAATTCAATATTGCAAACCAACACGTATGACGGTAACGGACACCAAACACTTTCAACCGTTCAATCGTGGAATACAACGTCTAACTCTTGGCAAAACAGTTCAAAATCTACATACACAAACAACGCAAACGGACAACCACTTGAGATAACAAATCAATCGTGGGACAATAATACAAGCACTTGGAATAATTCTTCAAAGTATATTTATACCTATTCTTCTTCAACAACGGGCATTGAGGAAACAGAGTTTAATAATGCCATAACCGTTTTTCCTAATCCATTTACCGATAGGATTACGATTGATTTCACAACTATAATTGACAAGCAACCCAAATCAATTAAACTTGTTTCGGTTACAGGAAAAGTAATTACGGAAGTTAGCACTACTAAAAATCCCGCAACGCAATTAGAGTTAGACAATCTTTCATCAGGACTTTATTTTATTCTTGTAGAGTGCGCTTCGGACACCTATACATTTAAAGTAATGAAACAATAAATTCAAGAACTAAATCTTTATGCTAAAACGGGACGACTACATAAATCTAATTGAAGAAATTAGAAATACCGATAAGAAGTCATTAGACGAGTTTATCGTAAAAGTGCTTGAACCACTACGAAGTGAAAATGAAAATTTCATTGAAATTTTATACAAAGACATTCATTACCTTTTAAAAGACATTGATAAAGAAGGCGAAAACGATTTGGCTATTGAAAATGGCGACTTTGTAATAGAAGACGGAGATTTAAAATTGACAGGGTATCAATCACGGTTACATAACTTATCTATTTGGTTACATATGGAAGTATGTAAAAGACTAACAGAAGCAAATCCTTTGACCTTCGTTGAAAAAATGACCGAATTTGAAAAAAACTTTTTAGAAAAACCAAACTATACACCAGAATACAAAGCGAAACTTGACAAAATAAAAAAGAGTTTAAAAAAAGAACGAAAACTCAACTTAGGAGAGAAAGAGAATCTTTGGAATAAAATTTTTGATTTTGACAATCTTGAATTGAAACCAAATATTGCAGGAATCGGAATAAACGGAAATAACCTTATTGACAAATTCAGGAAAAAATGATAATAGAAAAAACTACTGCCAACAAGGTTTTTGCTACCTTTGTCGTCTAAGCGTTAGTGTATGGCAAAAGGAAGAATTTTACAAGTAAAACAATCTACGATAACTGTTATTACTGAAAACGAAACTGATTTTATCAGTTTGACTGATATGACAGCGAGTTTCAGTGAAGGCAGTGGTTTAATTGGCAAATGGATAACCAATAAAAACACGTTGGAATATTTGGGTGTTTGGGAAAACATCAAGAACCCGAATTTTAATTACCCCGAATTCGGGGTAATTAACCAAGAAGCAGGTGTAAACAGGTTCATTATGTCCGTAGGACAATGGATTGACCGAACAAAAGCAATCGGCTTAATCGTAAAAGCAGGGCGTTATGGTGGAACTTATGCTCACAAAGACATTGCTTTTCATTTTGCAATGTGGCTAAGTCCAGAATTTCAAATTTACCTTATCAACGAGTTTCAACGCTTAAAAGACGATGAAAACAGCCGGCTGAAATTAGAATGGAACATACAACGCACTTTGGCGAAAGTAAATTATCGTATACACACTTCCGCTATCAAAGAAAACTTGATACCAAGTGAAATTACAAAACAACAAGCAAGTTTTGTTTACGCCAACGAAGCCGATTTATTAAACGTTGCTCTTTTCGGAATTACAGCAAAAGAATGGCGAGACAACAATCCTGACAGTAGCGGAAATATCAGAGATTATGCAACATTGGAACAGTTGGTCGTATTGAGTAATATGGAAAGCATCAACGCATTACTTATCCGACAAGGCTTAACACAAAACGAACGACTTATCCAACTAAACAAGACAGCCATAACACAAATGAAATCTTTGTTTGAAAGTAATGCAATCAAGAAACTAAAATAAAAACTACTGCCAACATCGGTTTTGCGTAATGGCGGGTGACGGATTTCTATTGAACATTTGTGCTAAATTGAACGATAGTAATTCTAATCAACGGAAGTGCTAAAATGCCGCCACTACGCAAAGCCGTAAACCGTTGGCAGCCATTTTTGGGGACAGCCTGCACAAAATGAAAAGTCAAAAAACAAAAAAGTAGAAACATGAAAAAACTTTCAACAGCAATCTTTGCGAGCATTTTATCTTTAACTGTTTGTGGGCAGAATGTTCACACTATTATTTATGAGACTTGGACGAGCGGCAGTTGGCAAAATTCAATGAAGCAAACGAACACCTATGACGCTAACAGCTACTTGACAAACAATCTCACTCAACTTTGGGACAGTCCTACAAGTTCATACAAGGACAATTCGCAGGTCAACTACACAAACAACAGTAACGGAACAATACAACAATACATTTCACAAACTTGGGACAATGGAACAAGTTCTTGGAACAATTCTCAACGGGCAACTTATACTTACAACAGTTCTGACAAACCTTTGACTAGCCAACACCCTGAGAGGCAAGATGAATGCGGACGAGTTCCGAGATTATATTTTGGGTTTCATTTTCTATAAATATCTATCTGAAAGAATGGACATGTATGCCAACAGCATACTGAAAGCCGACTGTGCCAATCAATAAGTGGGTTCCCTACAATCCATTCGTGGACACTGGCAAACTATATTATACACTACATCTTCGCAACAATGATTTAGTGACTATTAATGAAGTAAAAAAGGATGATTTTGTTACGCTCTATCCCAATCCTGCACACAACTCATTTGCAATTGAGTTTTCTGAAAACAATGATAATAGTACGCACATTGTTGTTTTTGACTTAATGGGTAAAACCGTTCTCGATAAAATTTTCACGCTAAATGAAAATAAAGCTTATGTTCAATTTCAGGGCATAGCAGCAGGTTTGTATGCAGTACAAATAAAGAAAGGCAATAAAACCTATTTTCGCAAAGTAACTATTGAGTAACAACAATGAAAACAATTCTCAATTTGTTTTTAATATTAAACACAGCAGTAAGTGCAATCGCGTTTACTGCCTGTGTTTCTTTGAAGCCTCAAACTAATATCCCCCTCAACAACACCCGATTTCACTTTGTTGAGGATACAACATACTGTTCAAGCAGTGACTTCGAAAAAGACTTTTTTCATACTACAGGCTGTGAGACAAGAATTATAGATGGCAAACGAGTCTACCCTTATGACAATAGCTATCAGCTATCAGCCTTTTCAGATTCTATTCTTTACTTTCTATTAAGCGGTAACATGTATGCTTTCAATGTCTTTACTCAAAACACTAAAAATATAGGAGATAGCACAATACAACTTCATAAAGAAATACTTGCCAACCGACAAGATAATGTTCATTGCTATGATAGATTATCTATTTCAAAAAATGATTCTGATCTTATCATTTACTGCAAAAACAAAGCAGGTATTTATTGTTACAATACAAAATCAAAAGAAAATACACCAATAGCCGAAAGCTGCCGAAAGAGAATATTTCTGCACTTTATTCTTTTAGAGAATAAAAATCAAATTTTTGCAGAAGCATATTATTTCGATTACAAATACTGTGAAACATATCAAAGCATTTATTTGATAGATTCAATCCACACCAAACCCATTATCAAACTTTTGCTTAAGCAGCAACCTTAATAAAATTAACCATTTCAGCAACCCAATCCACCACACACCCCTCATCGCCACAAGAAAGTTTATGCATTGTATTATGAAGGAGACTTTCAAACAACTAAAAACATAATGAAATCTTACCGAAGTAAAAGAATAAAAGGACTACAGTTCAGTATTACTCTGCAAGACGATAAAAGAAATTCATCCTCAACTTGGGATAACAGAGACCTTTAAATTTAATCTGACTAAAAGATTTACCCTCTGTTCACAAACTTTTGATTCAATAGTAGCAATGCGTTTTACAACAACATCTTCAACAATTTTCACAGCCGCCAGTACTTTTATACTGGTGTGCTGTGTTTCTTTAAAGCATACCAATCAGTCAGACACAGGCAAACATACCGTTACACTAAAATTTATGCGTTTTATTATGACGGGGAGGCAATGCAATTAAACGGAACGGCAATTCAACTAAGCGAAACGGCAATGCAAACGACCGAAACGGTAACGCAATTCAATCAAACGACAATTCAAACAAACCAAACAGTAACACAAACAACTATAAAGCCAACACAACTCAACATCTAGTCAAATCAAAAAATCAAAACCCATTCTCAGACAAATTCACCAACACCCCATCCACCAAAAAGCAGCCATCAACTTGCAACCGCAAATGCAGTGGACAATTTTGAGGCTGAGTATTTCAACACAATTAATGAGTTATCAGCAGGCAATTATTCAAATTTAACAGCGCATATTACTTCATTGGTAGCTCTTAATAAGGAATTAAATGAAATTGTAAATGATGAGACGCAAGCAATAAAATCTGCACTTTACTCTTTGTCAATGGAAGATTCGGTAATTGTGTCTTCTTTGCAAAACACGATTACTAGTTCTCCCCTACAAAGAGCCGGGCTATTATTAGCATTAACTTACTTAAACGAGAACCAAAGTGAGCAGCAACTTAAGGATTCTATACTGGCTTATTCTAATTTGATATACACCTTCAATGCTCTTATGCTTAACGAACTAAATGTTTTGGCAAACACCGTATCAGGTGCACAATCACCCCCATACGTATCTGTTAAGCGATCTAATATACCTTTAGTCGCCTATCCTAGCACAGGTGTTCCCATTGTTTTGAAAGTTAAAAATTATGGCTCTACAAATGCGAGCAATGTTTATCTAAAGTTAGAGATAGCCCCCCTTGCCACATTTTCTACAGATTCCATTTATATAGGTTCACTGCTAGCCGATGAAGAAAAGGATGTTTCATTTACACTTTATTCTTCAACTATTGAAGATTCTTTAAGTTTTTATACAATATCCATTCATGGTGATTCCATTTTGTCTAATGGAAAGGGCGGAGCTACACTTTCAAGAAAAAATATTGCTTGCAATGTAAGCACCATTGATAAACGTGATAAAACACTTACAATTTACCCAAACCCCAACAATGGCACATTTAGGGTTTCAACAGAAGCAATTGCAGATAAAATCAGCTACTTAAAATTATACTCATCTTTGGGTCAGTTGGTTTATTCTAAGGAGATAATGCCTACTGGCAATAGGTTTGATGAAACCATTTCTACCACCAATCTGCAAAAAGGAATTTATACGCTACAAATGAATATTGATGGCAAAATACAAAGCAAGAAAATGATAATTCAGTAAATAGGATACAATGAAATCATTAAAGAATAAATATGTGAATGATACTTCATAGTGTTTAAAGAAGCACTTTGAATACACATAAAAATGAAACCGATAGTCATCTAAAAAATCGGGGCGTAACCGAAAAGCCAATCGAGTAGGACAAACACCAAAATTTAAAAACATGAAAAAGATTTTATCAGTTGCGCTATTATTCGTTGCACTCAACTCAATAGCACAAGACAAAACGTATCCAACACCCGACTACAACAACACCCCGTTTTATTACGATGCCGCAAAGAATGAATTGGTTGAACTTGATGCTAACCAGTTTGTGGTTGGTGCAAGACCTAAAGGTTTAACGGGTGCAGAAGCTGCGCTTTACATTGATGAAACAACCTCAAGAAATAAAATAAAAAAAAACAGTGCAACATTTATTGTAAAACTTCAACCAAGCATTGACCCAAGAACGCTGATAGACTTAAATAAAGCTACCGTAAATCAAAAAAGTAGCAAGCATAAGTTTATTATTTACAAAAAAAAAATATTTACAACCAAAGACACTAACCCAACAATTGAAATAACATTTAAAAAGATCGGGGACGGCATTTATTTGGTTACAAAAAAAAGTGAATTATCAAATAATGAATATTTCTTTTCATTAACAGAAAACTCCAAATCTCAAATAATTTACTACTTCACTATTAATTAATACATATTTATATTCCATTCATTTTAAAAATCATTATTCTCTTAAACTTCAAATTCACTTCAACACCTGAATTATATGGAAAATCAAAATTCAAACAAAAACAAAAAACAAACTACCATTAACGTTCAAGTCCCATCAGCAGAAAATATTGCCCAAAGGAGAAATCTTATCCCTCTTGCATTTGCAATAGCGTTGGTATTTTTTCTTTTCAATTTTTTGAGTTTACAATTTTTGGGCAACACAATTGCCACATTTACTGGTCTAAATTTTGTTACTGGCACTCAATTAAAAACCCATAATTTATTCTCTGGTAAAGAAACAGGAGTTTCCGACTTTCCTTCTAACTTGTGGGCTATTATAGCTTTCATTTCCAGCATCATCGGCTTAATCATTTTTTTAATTAGAGAAAAGCGAGAAGCATTATTTGGAGCAACAACAGGAATAATCGGGATTATATCTCTCATTGTTTTCCAAATTACTTTAAACGCCAAAGTAGTTGCTGATGGTGGGGGTGCTGTTTTTGGGTTTGGTTATTGGGGTTCTCTACTTGCATTAGGCATTGCAACTGCAATTAGCTTTTTAAGATTAAAGCATAAAAAATATACCCAAAATAATTTAAATAGTTTTGATATGTATTCATTGGCAACAAAAAATAAAGGAATAACTATTCTTCTTTTTTCAGCTTTAATATTGGTTGGAATTGGGTTTGCTGCGCTGTCTTACTTCAATCCTTTTGATAAGCGTCCCGAACAAGCAAGGCAAGCATTGGCTAACAAAATCGAAGGCGAGTCAGAAAACTATATCAAGCTAATCGAATTTAAAAAACAAGACGGAAAAGAGATGGGGTCGAACGCATATGAACTTTATTTCAGTGGCTTTTTTCAATACCAAAAAGAATGTTACAAATCAAGTGCAACGTTCAGCAACTTTTTATACAAAAAATTTACAGTTTGGAAAAGTGAACCCAAAGGATGGGATAAATATAACACAGGAATTGTGGAAAAATGTCCAAAAGGGCTTAAAGTTGGTTTTATGGGCAAAGCAATTTTTGAGAAAAGAGAAAGTGGTTGGCAATGCATTGAGGTTGAAGTTACTGAAACAAGAAACGCTGAGGTTGAAGCAATTGCAGAAGAAGAGGACAATATCATTGAAAAGGAAACAACCTCAGTAGATATTAAACTTCCATTTGTGGGTAAGAAATTTTACGACACCCATCCTGCTCTTTCAGGTAGTGGAACTCCTAGATATTTCGTAGAAATAAAAGAAAATGGAGATGTCTATTTCGGCTATGACGCCCCCAATATGAACGGGGCTGATATACATAAGCAATTAAATGTTGGAAAATTTAAGCCTCTAATGGAATGCAAAAATGAAGAGTTTGCTATTGGTCGCTTTTTCAAAATTACCTCAAGTTTAATTTCTGTTACCGATAAAAAAGGAGAAATGATTTTTAGCCCTGACTGCTGCGGCATAGATGACCCGGAACCTTCAATGGAAGGTGATACCGTTCTCTGCCCATGCGATAGCGAGTATTTTTAGCTTTCAAATCAATACTTTGAAGCAAAATTTAAACCGATTACTCTTTAATCTTGGCAATGCAATTGTTACCTTAGCATCCAATGAAACAACGCTATTTACATAGACACATCAGTTATCGGTGGCATTTACGATGCTGAATTTGAAGTAGAAACCACTCTGCTTTTTGAGAAAGTAAAACTTGGTCAAATCGTTTGCGTTTACTCCAATCTTACCGAAAGTGAGTTAAGCAACGCACCCGAAAGAGTGAGAGAATTTTTCCTTTTGCTCAATGATGAGCATAAAGAAAAAGTAGTTGGCGAAACCAGTTTAGACGATTGCATTCACATTGCAACGGCTACGCTTAATAAAGTTGATTTACTGGTAAGTTGGAACTTCAAACACATCGTAAACGTATATCGAATACGAGGGTATAATTCAGTAAATTTGCGCTTGGGTTATCCGCAGTTAAATATTCACTCACCAAAAGAAATTGTAGGTTATGAAGACGAAGAATAAAACAGAGAAAGATTTCGACACAGTAAAAACTTTCAGAGCCATCAAGGATAAAATTTCTAAAGAAATTAAGGGAATGACCTTTGAGCAGTTGAAAGCATACTTTGAAAAAACGAAATTGAAAACAGGTAACGTCTGACTTTTGTAAGTTGGCGTTTGCCCGACCCAAAAAGAAGTAAACTGATAACCCGTTTTAAAAAGTTAGCATGAAGGAAAAGGGAGTTGCCGTCCGTGCGGACGAAACTCCCTTCCTGTTTTAGAAAACTCGCATTCCGACAGAGTGATTTTTCATACGCACCAAGAAAGTTTTCAATCGGTTTTAGAAATCTCCAACCCGCGACAAGTATTTCCGCATACCGACAAAAAAAGTTGATATGCCAGCTGAGTATTCCGCTATCCGGGCTGAGTGTTTTGACATCCCGTTTAACGACAGACAGCCCTCCCATCAGCCACGCATTTGCACACACATTGCGCTTTTGCCCCGCACAAGGCAACCACACGAAAAGCGCAAAGAGAGTGCAAGCCCACGCACGGGTTCGCCCTCATCCGATAGGGACTTTTATGACCATTTAGCCGACAGGAAAGCCCTCTGAACAGTATGGCATCTGCTAACAGCGGTTTGGCGCAATGCGGGGTGACGTGGTTAATTTGAAGTGTAGTGTTTCTTTCATACATTAGTCGTAGCTTGACAGTTTTGCGCTTCCTATTCCCGCACTGCTGCCAAGCCGCAAAACGTTACAGGCAAGCGTGGAAAAATGCACTAAAATCACAAAAACGCTTTTCACAGTAATTTAAATAAATCTAACAGTTTTATGTTTTTAAAAAATTAGACTGATGCAGTATAATGTCCCCAAACACATTAAAGGTCTCACAACTGAGGAATTAAAAACCTCTCGAAAAAAATTTGGTTTCAATCAAATAGAGGCTATTCAAAAAAATGCGTGGTATAGGATGTTGCTTGATATTTTGAAAGAACCAATGCTGCTTTTGCTTATTGCGGTAACAGTTATTTATATAATAGTTGGCAATTATTCCGAAGCTATTTTTATGTTGGGCGCTATTATTGTCGTTTCTGGCATTTCATTCTATCAAGACAATCGCAGTAAAAAAGCACTGGAAGCGTTGAAAAAATTGAACGAACCGTTAAGTACTGTTATCAGAGATTCAATCGTGATGCAAATTCCCACAAACGAAATTGCCGTTGGCGATTTATGCATTGTCGAAGAAGGAAAAATGATTAGTGCTGATGGCGAAATTGTGCACAGCAATGATTTTTCAGTTAATGAAGCCTCACTAACAGGTGAAAGTTTTTCAGTATTTAAAAGTCAAGAAACCGAAGATAGAAAAATATATAGCGGAACGCTGGTAGTATCTGGTTTGGCCATCTTTAATGTAGAGAAAATTGGAGCAGAAACCAAACTAGGGAAAATCAGTCAATCCATTCAAGATATCAAAGAAGTTCATTCGCCACTGCAAATTCAGATTACCAAATTTGTAAAGGGAATGGCGATTATTGGTGTTATCGTGTTTCTGATGGTTTGGGGATTTAGTTACTGGAAATCAGGAGATATCATACAAAGTTTACTCGCTGGATTAACCTTGGCCATGTCTGTGCTTCCAGAAGAAATCCCTGTAGCCTTTACTACTTTTATGGCTTTAGGTGCCTGGAAATTAATGAGTGAAGGTGTGATAATTAAACGTAGTAGTGTGGTCGAAACATTGGGCAGTACTACAGTGATCTGTACGGACAAAACGGGAACTATTACTGAAAACTCCATGCGACTGAAACTTTTATTTGATTACAAATCAAACAAGGTTTTTGAGGATACGCAATTCAATACACCTGAGCTTTCAGAGCTTATTCGTTTCGCTATGTGGAGTAGTGAACCCATTCCGTTTGATCCCATGGAAAAAACACTGCATCAAATTTATGAGCAAACACAATCCAAAGATGAGCGGAAGAATTTTCAAATGATACACGAATATCCATTAGAAGGGAAACCTCCAATGATGACGCATCTTTTTGAAAATAGTTTAGGTGAAAGAATTATTGCAGCCAAAGGTGCGCCCGAAGCCATTCTTGCCGTTTCTAATCTTTCTGAGAGCGAGAAAGACGAGTTACGACAACATATCATTAATTTTGGAACTCAAGGCTACCGGGTACTGGGCGTTGCTAAATCTAATTTTGAAGGAAATCACTTTCCTGAAAAACAACAAGATTTTTCTTTTGACTTTTTAGGATTTACCGTTTTCTACGATCCTCCGAAAGCGAACATTCAAGAAGTATTTAAAAAGATATATGCTGCAGGCATCAAGGTAAAAGTAATTACGGGAGACAATGCAGATACGACAAAGGCTATTGCGCATCAAGCAGGCATTATAAACGAAACACCAGCGGTAAACGGAACGGAAATCGTTCATCACACAGAAACAGAATTGATGGAACTATCTAAAAACACCACACTGTTTACCAGAATGTTTCCTGAGGCAAAATTGGCAATGGTAAACGCTCTTAAAAAGAACGAGGAAGTTGTTGCAATGTTGGGAGATGGCGTAAATGATGCGCCTGCGCTGAAAGCTGCTCATATTGGTGTAGCGATGGGAAACAAAGGGACAGAAATTGCAAAAGCAGCGGCAGCATTGGTGATCGCAAATGATGATTTAGACAAATTGATTACTGGAATAGCGGCAGGAAGAAGAATTTATACCAACCTCAAAAAAGCCATACAGTATATTATATCCATTCATATCCCAATTATTCTAACGGTTTCATTACCCTTGTTTTTGGGTTGGGTATATCCGCATATTTTCACACCGGTACATGTTATTTTCTTGGAGCTAATCATGGGGCCAACCTGTTCTATTGTCTATGAAAATGAGCCGATGGAAAAAAATACAATGCTAGAGAAACCACGTAAAATGACCGAAACATTCTTGAGCTGGAAAGAATTAAGCATTAGTATTATTCAGGGATTGGCCATTACCGCAGGCGTTCTAACTGCATATCAGTATGCCGTACAAAACGGAAGTAACGAAGCAACTACACGTTCAATAGTTTTCACAACTTTAGTATTTGCAAATGTGTTTTTGAGTATGGTTAATCGCTCATTCATTTACAGTGTATTTGATAGTTTTAAAAATAAAAATACATTGTTCCCATTAATCCTTGGAGCATCTTTGTTTTTACTTATTGCAATACTCTATATTCCGCCATTCGCTTCTTTCTTTCAATTAAGTAGTATAAATTTCCAGCAATTCTTAATCTCAATTTTAATTGCTGCCGTGTCGGTGTTGTGGGTCGAAGTGTATAAATGGATTAAAAGGTTGAAAATAAATAGCTAAATGACACAGTTAACGAAAACGCCAGCCTGTAACAGCAGTTTGGCAAAATGGCGGGTTTAGTGGTTAATTGAACATTCTACCTCGCATCAACTTTTGTGGTGTATTGACAGTTTTGTGCTCCGAAATCCGCCACTGCGCCAAGCGCCAAAACGTTATGCCCAATGCTGGGGCCGATTCAAACATTTAACGCAACGTTAGGCACAAAAAAACCTAACTTGTAAAATGGGAAAAAAGTACGACAGACTTGGATTAAACGAACGAATTGAGATTGAAAAATTGCTAAGCCATAAACTCA
>Ga0209573_1005246_pt1 | contig 11847 bp, 9 predicted proteins | sample TNRBio252014_DNA_FD_185870 | JGI IMG/M metagenome (GOLD analysis project Ga0209573, IMG submission 185870) | Wastewater treatment Type I Accumulibacter community from EBPR Bioreactor in Madison, WI, USA - TNR Reactor_6/25/2014_ DNA (SPAdes)... | ecosystem: Engineered > Bioreactor > EBPR >...
TGTATTTGCGCCAATGTTCATAGCGCCAGTGGCATCACTGCGACCAATGATAATATCTGACCAACCATCAATGATATTGCCCAAATCTGTTGCATTTAATGACAGCGTTCCTGGCTGTGCCGTTCCAACACCAATAGAGGTTGAGGCCGTTTGACCTTCGATTGTTAATGTTCCTGTTCCAGTTAAGCTTGCGCCAAAAATAGGGTCAGAATCGGTGCGGATTGTTGTAGAATTTGCACCAAAATTCTGTGCGCCTGTAAAATTCATACCCCCTGCAGCATTACTAAATAATGTATTATCCGACCAAGTATAGGTTCCAATTGTCATGGCGTTATCAAAAGGGGCAACTGTCGATCCAAACTGGATAAGGCTAAACCCATTTTGAATTCTGTTCAGTTCTGCAGCACTTAAATTGAGAACTCCCGCACCACCCGCCAGACCAAAGCTTGTTCCAGTCAGGTTGGAAAGAAAGGCAAGTGTACCAGTTCCAAATAGATTGGCGTTTAACGCTAAATTAGAATCTGTTTGAAAAGTACCTAAATTTGCACCAAAATTTTGAACTCCGTTTACTGAGATAATACCAGTTCCCGAATAAATTCTGATTGGGTCAAGCCATGTCGCGGCCCTTAAATCAATTGCGCCCGTTCCATCAACGCGACCTAAGTTGATTTGTGACCATCCATCCTGAATACGAGAAAGTTCAGTTGCATCAAGATTAAATGTTCCCGCGGCGCCTACACCAAGCCCAACAGATAAATTGGTCGTGCCTGGATTAAGGGTAAGAATTCCAGTTCCCGTTAAATTTCCTGCAATAACTGGGTTCGAATTAGCTTCAAGGGTAAGGTTATTGGCACCCATCGTTTGGTTGCCATTGATGGATAATACTCCAGAGCCCGTTTTTAGACTTAAGTTGTCATTCCAAGTCAAAGCCCCGACATTTATATCGCCCGTCATAGATGAAGAGCCAAATTCAAGACCCGACCACCCATTGGTTATAAAACCAATTTCACTGTTGTTAAGGGCGACGGCCCCTGTCTGACCTGTGCCTAACCCAATACCAACTGATGGGGTGATGTTTGAAACTGAAAATGTCCCCGTTCCTGTTACCGCAGCGGAAATCGCAAGGTCAGAGTTTGTTGTAATAGATAAATTATTTGCCCCCAAATTCTGGGCGCCGGATATCTGTATAACCCCAGAATTACGAAGCAAAAGATTATCGTTCCAAGTCGCAGCGCGAACATCCATTAATGCCGTACCTGTTGTACGTCCCAAGATAATTTGTGACCACCCATTGGTAATATTTCCCAAATCTGTGGCCGTTAATTTCAATGTTCCCACTGATGCCGTTCCAATACCAAAGGATTGGGTGTCGTTTGCTTGAGAAATCGTCAATAATCCTGAACCTGTCAAAGCGGCGCTCGCTTGAACATCTCCACCAGCAATAAGGGTTAGGTTTTGCCCTGTAATGGCTTGATTAATAAGAATATTATTATGAGCATCAAGAGTGAGCGTATTTCCCGACCCCCAAGCAATTGGCGCAGATACTGTAATATTGCCTGCCTGTGACCCCGTTGCCCTTGTTTGAACAACAACACTTGCTGATGCCAGTGCAGTTGTCAGCGTTGAAACGTTTAAGACAGATGGGCCGTCATCAATATCTGGTGTAAAGGGCGATGTCCCCGTCACATTTGCATCAAGAGCAGCGGATATAACAATATCGGTCGGGTCAAGTAAAAGCGTCCCTGTTTTGCCGTGATGCGCCGTTAAATCAACAAATCCCTTATAATTAAGCCTATTCTTGCCTGAAACCTCAACAAATCCGCCATTACCAGATAATTCCCCGCCTTTGGATAAGATTGTGCCCTTAAAGTTTGTTAATTCGTTTGACCAAAGAATAACGTCTCCGCCATTTCCATTTTTTAAAGCACTCGCATCAATTATTGAGCCTGACGCAACATCAAGCGTATTTGCTGTCGGATGACTGTTTTGACCTTGTTTAGCCCCGCCAATCAAAATCTCTCCGCCACCCGTATCAGAGGCTACAGAAATATTTGCTGTGATTTCAATTGAGACGTGGTTGGCAATAATCTGAACCTTGCCGCCCTCTGCAATAATTGTTCCCCCTTCAATAATTTTGCTTTTTGTGGCGGTCATTGTGGGGGCGGAAATGGTTACTCTTCCTTTTTTAATGACCTGTCCGCCACCCGCATAAACAGTACCCGTTTGAATACGGCCATGATTGGAGATAATCGCATCTAAGGCAGCACGTCCTTGGGCGGCAGTAAGAACCACATCCCCACCATCCGCGCGGAGTGTTCCGGTATTTTTGATTGTCTGGGAGAGAATTTTATCTGAAACTTCCAACTGAATAAGGCCGTCTCCCGCAAAATCAAGGGTATGAATATCCCCCGAAACAAGCTGAACCCTGCCTAATCTTGCATCTATTGTTCCACTGTTTTCGACATTGGGCGCCACAAGCCCTACAAGCCCAGCGTCTCTGGCTGTAATCGTTCCTGCATTCGTAATTTTTGCATCAGCATTCCCGCTTTTTGTAAATTTTGCAGGCGACCCATCGAGAAAAGCAACATCATTTTCCAAATCAGTTGATGTCGCAACAAGGCTATTGACGTCAACCTTGGATGTCGCACCAAAGGCAATACCGTTTGGGTTAATCATAACAACCTTACCATTGGCTGATATTTCCCCATCGATTCGGGATATTTTTGTATCGGCTATCCTGTTAACGGTAATGGATTGGGATGAAGGTTGTTGAAATCTGACTTTTTCATTCTGCCCGACATCAAAGCTATTCCATCGAATAATAGCCCTATCGGTACTCTGGGTGATATGTGTCTCGTTACCAGATTGGTTAACAAGTGCCGTTCCCCCAACGATAAGCGCACCTTCAGGAGCAGCAAAACCATCATGCGAAAAAGCGGTTACAGCGACAATACATGCCGTTGTATTCAAAAATGTTCGAAATGATCTTTTCTGTATGATCTTTATACGCATTTTATCCACAGATTTATTATATCACATCTGTGGATAATTTGTCTTAAATTATTGTTCTAAAACAAAAAATTTACACTTTTTTAATTATTGAAAAGGGGCGGGCGTTAATTTATTGATTTTATTTATATTTTTTTCTGTAACGACACAAGAATTCTAGGACTTTGTCCATTTGAATATTTAGGCGGGTTTTCAGAGTCTTTGGTCAAAGGAACAGACATATTCAAATCACCCGACCATCCTGATGGAAGCCCAACCCTTAAACCCACCCCAGATGATGCGGCAGAGACAGCATTCTTCGAACTTGGGTCTATATCCCATACTTTACCAAAATCATAAAATGTATAGGCCTGCAATGCTGCAACAAAATTCTGCGGCACTATGTTTTTTCTAATTTCAAGCGTTGCAGCAATTCCCTTGTCACCCGTAATCTCAGACGGGTCATAACCCCGCCCCATTTGCCCTCCGCCAAAGCCAAATTCTTCTGATGATAAAAGTGGGTCGAACGCATATTGCCCCTGAAAAGCCATCAAAACATCAAAATTATAAGGGAGAGATTGAACCCGTCCCGCAGAGGCAAATATTTTCTGAAAATCGGGGCGCCCTTCATTTCTGGATAAATCAACAGATCCAGCCTTGCGAACCCCTAATACATCAAACCCTTGGCTATAGGTCATTTCCAGCGCATTAAGCCCTGAATACGAATCGGCGCTATTATAGGTAGCACCAAGCCCGACAATTCTAAGACGGTCATCATAAAGCCTGCTGCCTAATAAATCAGTTTTCGTCTGCCGTGCCTCAGCCGAAAGATTAATGCGTAAAGTTTGGTCTCTCTGCCTGATAAGTGGGTAAGAGATCGTTGCTTTTAAAGACTCTGAACGCCCTTTAACTTCTAAATCCTTTAGGGTGCTTCCTGGTTCTGTCCGCCCTAATGTTGCATCAAATGACAAATTTGCCCCTGATACGCCCCAGACAGGTTTTTGGTATTTCAAAGCAATATACTTCATTTCTTTTATTGGGATTGCTGCAGAAATTGTTGCATTCAATTCATCAAAGGCGGAAATGATATTGATTTTCTTACCGCTTGCCACCATTTGAAATGGCCCGCTAAATTCTGACCCATGGTTATTAAGCCCAAACGTCACCAACGGGCGGGATGTCGCATTTTGTTTTAAGGTTAATCGCATTGCTCCCATTTCAGGTGTCTGCGACTTAACGCCACCCAAAATTGCACTGACATTAAAATCAGGCATGTCGTTTAATATGAGAAGAATTCGCTCTAAACGCTTGGTATTCAATGGTCTCATGGCTGAAATTTGAGATAGTGCATCCTCTAAAACTGAATTTTTGGCAATTATCCCATCAAATTCGACTTCTGCCGCATAGCCCTCAATCACTTGGATAACAACATCGCCTTTTGAAATATCTTGCGTTGGCAATCCAACTCGCGACAGCGTATATCCATCATCCAGATATTTCTTCTGTATATCATTCATAATCTCAAAAAGACGTGCAACAGATATGTTTTGGTCTAAATCTTTTGAATAAATTTGAGAAATTTGACCATCTGAATAGGCCGTCATTCCGACAAAACGCACAGATTTAAAAATAAAAAATGTCTTATCTGCGCCCTCAGGGGCATTTCGGACAGGGGCTGAGGCCTGAATTTCTTTTGGTTCTGCTTTTTGAAAATCGAGGGGTTTACTTTGCGCTTCAGACAAAGACCGCGATGGATCAGCAGAAGACGGAACACTAGTCGCCCAAACGCTTCCTGTATCAATCAAGAAAATACAGACAAACAAAGACAGCATAAAAATTTTATAAACGGCGTTAGGCGCGCTGATTTGCTTCATTCTCACACACTAAAGAGCAGAATAAAATAAATCAATAGGCAAACATTTTTTATGAACAATGGCAGGGGCAGAAGGACTTGAACCCCGCGTGGCTTTGCCACGCCTTTAATCCCCTTGAGGGTTCAAAACGCAATAATCTGAGAAACTGGCAGGGGCAGAAGGACTTGAACCCTCGACCCTCGGTTTTGGAGACCGATGCTCTACCAACTGAGCTATACCCCTAAGGTCGTAAGATGCTTAGTTTACTAGACTATCTTTTGCATTTTGACCAGTAAAAAATAAGAATTGTTTAAAATCAAGGCATAGATGGCTTCAAAACGCGAGTTAAGCCCGTTTTGATACACCAAATTGCATAAATTTGTGCGGGGGAGATTGATAAAAGAGTCATTTTCACAATCAAAGCCATATTTGTATCTAAATATTCTTCGGTCACACGTTTTAATTCAGCTTCATCGGGGACTGCGCCTTGCATTATCTTTTCTGCCCATTCGTTCATAACGGTCATATCGCCATAGGTTGAAATCAGAATACCCGCAACCAGCATCCCGACAACATAAATAGCAGACCATATCCAGAAGGATTTAATCACAAAGCTGGCTTCATTGTAATGCGGTGTGTTTTTTGCCCAGTTTTTGCGCACAATATAAAATGCAATAATTGCTACAAGTGCAAAAATCATCGAAAATATTTGAACCGTCATATGAGGGATACAGGCAGTGACAACACAGATGGCAAATGCCACATAATAGCCAATTATTTTTTGATGAGATGTCATCTTTGTTTCCTCTTATTTTCGTCCAAATAATTTTTCAATGTCATCAAGTGATAACGCCACAAAAGTCGGTCGCCCATGATTACATTGACCTGACAAAGGCGTTGTTTCCATTTCGCGGAGCAGGGCATCCATTTCAATTTGGGTTAGTCGTCGCCCCGACCTGACTGACCCGTGGCATGCCATGGTTGAGAGGACATGATTTATTTTTTCATCAAGGGCGGTTGCTTTCTCAGCCTCGCGTAAATCATCCGCCAAATCTTGAAGGAGAGATTTCAGTTGAACCCGTCCCGCAAGTATTGCAGGCACGGAACGCACGGCAATGGCTCCTGCGCCAAAGGCTTCGATATCTAACCCCGATTTTAAAAACATATCCCGCGATTCAAGAAGACGCGCACAATCGACATCATCCATGGCAATAATTTCAGGGGTTAACAGTCCCTGAACTTCAATTCCTGTTTCCGCCATTTGTGCCTTAAACCGTTCATAGACAAGGCGTTCATGGGCGGCGTGTTGGTCAACGATAACGATGCCTTCGGGCGTTTGACTGATAATATAATTTTCATGAATTTGGGCACGCGCAGACCCCAAGGGATAGTTTATTGCTATGTTATCTTGACTGTCTAACGCTTGAATAGGATCAAACCTTGCTGATGGCATAAAGTTCATGCTGGGCTGGGCGGGTTGGAATGCGCCTGTGACACGCTCTGCTAATTGCCCATAGGGTGCGCTTTGGTGAGCATAGTTGCGGTTATAAGATGGGAATGATTGGAGACTACTGCGTTGCTGTTCTAACCGAGTTACCAATTCATTAGTGAGTGATGTAACAGGTGCAATATTTTGACCATTTAAAGTATAGCGAATGGTGCTGACAATAAGTCCGCGGACAATTGATGAATCACGGAAACGAACCTCAGCTTTGGCGGGATGAACATTCACGTCAACATCTTCGGGGGGAATGGTCAGGAAAAGGCAGACAACGGGGTATCGGTCTTTGGCCATGACATCCATATAGCCCGCACGTATCGCCCCCAATAATAACTTATCCCGCACAGCGCGGCCATTGACGAAGAGGAATTGTTTCTGTGCCGTTCCCACATTATGGGTGGGCTTTCCAATCCAGCCTGTCATCCGAATACCTTGGCGTTCAGCATCGACAGGGATGGCATTGGCAATAAAATCATCACCCATAATTTGGCGAAGCCGTTGTTCGCCTTGTTCATTTTTATCAGTACTTAAAACAGGGTAATGAAATGAAACAACCCCATTATGCATTAACCGAAAAGCAATATGCGGGTAGGCCATTGCCAATCGCTGCAACATATCTTTGACCGCGCCATATTCAGTGGCTGATGTTTTTAAAAATTTTAGGCGGGCAGGAGTTAGTGAGAATAAATCTCGAACCTCAATACTAGTGCCTTCTGACTGTGCAGATGGTTTGATGGATTGTTTTTGCCCGTCAATCACCTCGATTTCGTTTGCATCCCCACCCCGTTCGCGGGTTGATATTTTAAGGCGGGAGACAGAGGCAATCGAGGGTAGAGCCTCCCCCCTAAACCCCAAGAAACAGATATTGGTCAGGTCAGACGTAGGGAGTTTCGATGTCGCATGGCGGTCGAGCGCCGCCAATAAATCATCTGCACCCATGCCGTATCCATTATCACGAACAATCATCAAGGTCTTGCCACCCTCGATTAATTCCACATCAATTCGTGTACTATCGGCATCAATGGCATTTTCAACCAATTCCTTGATAGCAGCGGCAGGGCGTTCAATCACCTCACCAGCGGCGATTTGGTTAACCAAAGTATCGGGAAGATGACGAATTTTCATCCTTTATCCCTTTCAAAAATCAACGCATTTGCCGTTGATTTCCCAGTCGCCAAAACGTGTTGCCTCTAAACCCTTGCGCCCACCAAATTCAGGTTGAAGTAAAGGCTTTTGTGGCAACGCAACATCAGAAACTGGAATTTCCGTTTGTATTTCAGTTTGTTTTGCTGGACTTTCGGGTTTCTTGCTCATAAATAGATATTTAACGTCTTTAAGGTCAAAGGGAAAGATAAAACATGAATAAAGCATCTGATTTAATGAAACCATTTCGTGACCGTATCAATGCGCTTGATGATTCGCTTGTTGACCTATTGGTCGAAAGATACAAAATCATCCGTGAAGTTGGTGCTTTCAAGGAACAAAACAATATTCCGACAGTTGTCGAAGAACGCGTCAAAGAAGTCATCAACCGCGTCGGCGACCGCGCGGGCGAAGATTACGAAGATATTGTCTGTGAAATCTACGCCCTAATGATTGCCATCGCCCACGACCTTGAAGACGAGGTCCGCGGACATGGGGATAAATTCAAGGATTAAAATAGTGACTTAAAAAAGAAAACAGGTCTTGAGGTATCTCAAAGACCTGCCTTTCTTCTGGGGGGGAGAAAGCTCGTAAAATCTTATTTTCAGCTCGTTTTAGTTACACACTCTGCGACAAATTGACCTTTACTTGGTCTTGTCTATCACCGTCGCTTGTCCATATTCTTTAGGATGAGTTATTTTATACGCATAACTTGTAACTATGTCAACATTAAATTCGAAAAAATTCAAGTTTTCCTTCGTTTTTCTTTGAACTTGTACGTAACGTATTGAAATAGAATGATAAAAAAATTTATTGCCCAGCTTGTTGTAATCTTCTGTAAAATTTAATTTTTTCATAAGTTTATTGTGTGGCTTTATTTCAAATCGAAAAATAGCTATGGTACGGCATGTTACAAAATACCCTTTGGTCATCTGCCATTTCCCCCGATATAGAACCGATGCCCATCGCCATTGTGCGAGGGGAATGGTTTGATGAGAAACGAAATAACCGCAAAATAGCTTATAAAACTTATTGCCCTGCTGAAAAAGCAAATAAGGCCTATCCTGTTATTATCTGGTCACACGGCCTTGGAGGATCGCGCAGGGTTTATATCAAGATTTGTTGCATCTCACGGATATATCATCATCCATATCCAGCATACAGGAACCGATTCAACCTTGTGGGAAGGGAAAGCGGGGCATCCATGGGATGTTATCCGTGCGACCCATATTCCACGGAGTGCAACACTTCAACGATTTAAAGATGTCCCGTTTGCCCTCTCAAAACTTCCATCGCTTGATATTGCTGAAGCAATGGATTTAACGCGCATCGGTATGTCAGGTCATTCTTTTGGGGCCATGACAACCCAAGTGATGGCGGGGCAACGCCGCGGCTATGGACGGCGTCAATATAGTCTTTATGAACCTCAATTTAAGGCAGGGATTGTTTACAGTCCCGTGCCTTTTGGGAAAAAGAAAAATCATGCCCCAGAAGATTTTTACGGCGGAATTAAAATTCCTTTGTTGATGATGACGGGAACAGATGATGCCTCCCCCGTTGAAAATTTTGGATATCAAGACAGGTTAGAAGTTTTCAACCATTCAAGTGGGCATGACCAACATTTACTGATACTGAATGACGGAGACCATATGGTTTATAGCGGGTCACGGGGCAAATTAGAAGCCAACCCAAAACGCGCCAGCCACGAAAATATTATCAAGATTTTATCTTTGGCGTTTTGGGATGCGTATTTAAAATCTGACAAGGATGCAAAAACTTGGCTTAGTCATGAAGGTGTAAAAAATTGGCTTGGCTCTGAAGGGGTTTATCAATTCAAAAAATAGAATTGCCTATTTACTCATCCATAAACTGTGTCAGAAAAAATGATTCAATTTTGTGCGTGATATTGCCCCCTCACCCAACCCTCTCCCCGTGGGGGAGAGGGTTAAGAAGGCTTAAAGCTGTAGGCTTTTAGCCGTAGTCGGGTGAGGGGGGAGACTTAAAATAGACCCTGCAAAATCATAAACCGATGATAATTATTTTGCAGGCAATTTTTTTAATATTTTTTGTGAAGCCTGAACGATGTGAGCAATCATTGCACCAAGGATAATTCCACCCAAGGCAGAAACCCCTACCTTGGCAAACCATGCCAGAATGGGCGTTGACGACAGGTGTTGACTCATATTGTCTAGTCCATGGTGAAGGGCGGGAATGCCATGAGCAATGATTTCGGCACCCACCCATAACATAGCAGCTGTTCCAATATAGCCTAAAACCATCAGGAAATGGGGCATAAACAGGACAATTCCGCGACCTAGTTTTTTGATGAGAGCATGGTTTTTTTCTTTTGCCAAATGAACACCAAAATCATCCGCCTTCACAATCAATCCAACGAAGCCGTAAACCGCAATCGTAATCGCAATAGCCACACAGACCATGACAATAATCTGGGTTGTAATATCTTTACTGGCAACCGTTGCATAAGTTATTGCCATGATTTCGGCTGATAAAATAAAATCAGTCCGCACGGCACTTTGTGTCCGTTCAATTTCAAGGTCTTTGGGGGTGATTTCAGTGATGTTTTTTGCTTGCGCCTCAACGTCGTGAGGCGCAAAAATCGAATGAAGCTTCTCATACCCTTCAAAACATAAATAAGCCCCACCCAGCATCAAAATTGGTTGAATAATCCACGGCGCAAAAAACCCAAGAATAAGAGCGGCAGGCCCCAAAAAAACCAATTTGTTGATAAGGGATTTTTTAGCGATATTATAAATGATGGATAATTCGCGTTTTGGGTCAAGCCCCACCACATATTTTGGGGTCACCGCCGCATCATCAATCACAATACCCGATACTTTGCCACTGGTTTTGGCAACTTGGGCAGGGATGTCATCTAATGTTGCGGCGCTAACTTTAACCAAAGCCGCCACATCATCCAAAAGCGCCAAAAGACCAATGCTCATCATTTTTCCTATAAAAAATTTGCCAAAATATACCCCTATTTAGCACAAAACCGCCTTAATGGGCGGTTTTTTTAAATGGTGGAAGGGACAGGATTTGAACCTGTGTACGCTCACGCGGGCAGATTTACAGTCTGCTGCCATTAACCACTCGGCCACCCTTCCATCGGGTTTATTCAGTATTTTCTTGCGCCCGTTAGTTTCACGGGTTATTGAGATGGAGAAGAAAAGCCAAAAGGGATAATAAGTCAAGACAAAATGAAACAAAAATCAAAAAATTCTTCTAAAGTGTCGTCTGGAAAATCTGTGAGATGGACAGAACGTCCGTCAAAAAAAGGTAAAGAGACAGTTCATAAAACGCCCACCAAGCGCAATGATAAGCCTGCTCCGCCCAAGCGTGGAATTAAAGCGGGAACACGAGCAGGGCGGATTTTGGCAGAACAACGTGAATTGCACGGGGACGACCCACGTCCTCAAAAACGCGAAGGCGGGACGCCCAAAACCCGTATGACTTTATTTGGCACCCATGCCTGTGAAGCAGCCATCATGAATCCAACCCGCACTATGCAGGTTATTTACTGCACCGATGCGACAGAAAATATGGCCTATGAATGGGTAGGAAAAGCCAGAAAACAGGGAATTAAACGACCAGACCCTGTTCTTTTAGAAAAACAGGCTTTTGACCGCGCCCTCCCGAAAAATACTGTTCATCAAGGGATCGGGATTGATGCCGCCCAATTATCCGAAGTTTTTCTGCCTGATATCATGAATATTGCGATTCATAAAAAGAAATCAGTGATTGTCTTACTGGATCAAGTGACCGACCCCCATAATTTGGGCGCTGTTATGCGCTCTGCGTGTGTATTTGGAGCAGATGCTATTATTGTTCAAAGTAAATATGCGCCAGAATTAAACGGAATTGTTGCCAAAACCGCCTGTGGTGCCGTGGAACATTTGGCAGTTGTGTATGAAACAAATCTGGCTCGTGCCATTGAAACCCTTCAGGAACAGGGCTATTTCGCTTTGGCATTGGATGAACGGGGCGAAAAAACAATCAACGAAGCTGAAAAATATAATAAAACAATTCTCGTTCTGGGCGCAGAAGGCGCAGGCCTTCGTCCTCTTATCCGTGAAAAATGCGATGTATTGGTCAAACTCCCGACATCAGGGGCACTAAGTAGCCTAAATGTATCCAACGCAGCCGCTGTGGCTTTATATGCAGTTATTTCATAACTAACATATTATTATATGTTTAGTGACATAATTTCTCAATAAGTGTAGAAGTTATGGGAAAATTACAAAACGAATTTGAGCGATCTGCAAATACTATAGTCATTTCAAATAAGAATCGAGCATGTTATAATGTGGCATGACATACTCAATAGATTATCGCAGACGAGTT
>Ga0209573_1005247_pt1 | contig 11845 bp, 12 predicted proteins | sample TNRBio252014_DNA_FD_185870 | JGI IMG/M metagenome (GOLD analysis project Ga0209573, IMG submission 185870) | Wastewater treatment Type I Accumulibacter community from EBPR Bioreactor in Madison, WI, USA - TNR Reactor_6/25/2014_ DNA (SPAdes)... | ecosystem: Engineered > Bioreactor > EBPR >...
AGAGCGTTGCGCATTTTCCTTCCCAGATCACCTTCCTGAGTCCGGTGCGCTTCGTCCACCATCACGATGATATTATCCCGTGTATTCATGTCGGAATAGGCTTCCTTGAATTTATGTATCATCGTTATAATGATCTTCCTGGTATCCATCTCCAGCAGTTTATGCAATTCTCTGATGGAGTCAGTGGTGATCATGTTGGGAACTTCAGCCGTATTGAAGGTGGCAGTGATCTGTGTATCCAGATCAACCCGGTCAACAACGATCAATACAGTTGGATTATTCAGATCCTGCTGCTTCCGCAATTTTTGAGCAGCGAACAACATCAGCAACGATTTGCCGGAACCCTGAAAATGCCATATCAAGCCTTTCCTGATCCTGCCCTCTTTTACCCGCGCAACGATGGCATTAGCGCCTTCGTACTGCTGATAGCGGCATACCACTTTGATTTTTTTCTTTTTGCTATTGGTGGCATATACCGTGTAATACTGTATAATGTCAAGCAGCGTAGAGGGCTTAAGTAAATGGGTTACTTGCCTGGCGACATCCTGCAATCCGATGAAATGACCTAACTCATCTTTTTCATCTTCTATCCGCCATGGCGCCCAGAATTCCAAAGGCGTTCTGACACCTCCGATGTATATTTCTTTCCCTTCGGTAGCAAAGGAAAAAACATTGGGAACGAACAATTGTGGTATGGCATTTTCATACACCACGTGAATGTCGTGCGCACCGTCAAACCAGGTTACAGCCGGCCTTACGGGTGTTTTAGCTTCGCCTACCACCAATGGAATCCCGTTGACAAACATCACGATGTCCGGGATTTTAGTTTCTCTGGCGCGCAGCTTAAATTGATTGCTTAGCAAAAAGCTATTGTTCTTTATATCCTCAAAATCAATCAGACGAATAGCAACATGCTCATTGTTTTTACCGACAGGCATCGAAACTTCATTGCGGAGCCATTTGGCAAATTCTTCATTGGCTCTGACTAACCCCACATTATTTACCGTAATCAGCAGCGCCCTGAGTTTGTGGATCACTTCATCGGCTTTATCGGGATTGACAGCAATGGCAGGATTGAGATGACACAGGGCTTCTTTCAGGATCTTTTCCAAAAACACATCGGTAATATCCCTGGGCAACAGATCAGCCTGAACATATTTCCATTTCACATCATTCCCGTATTCGACCGGATCATCCAGGGCAATACCGCTTTTCACCAAATTCAGGTTGACACCTGTTAATTGGTGGATGATATAATGTTCTACTGTATTTTGTTCGTTGAATGGCATTTATGATTATTCAATTTTTATCACATCACTTACTCTGAGAATAAATCCGGTTTCATCTTCAAATTTCTGGCTAAACATCTTGCCGCCTGCTTTAAAATTAGGTCTTTGTTTATTTGCAATATGCACGTAATGTTTTGCGTAAGCTGAAATATCAGCATCCCTTTTAAAAAGGGCAATTGTGTTTTTAAGTTGATCACGTGCTGTCCCTGCCCATCTGCCGCCATCCCTGTCTTTGAGTTCAACAAACATCAGAACTTTATCGTAAGTTAACATACTTTCACACCTTTTACCATCTGTATGAGGTATACCTAAGCAACCATCTATAGCAGTATGAAAAACCTCTTTTTCTGATGGATTATCTACCCACACTTGCCAATCAGCTGAATTATCAAATAAAAGTTTAGCAGGTGGAATATCCATAATCCCAAAAACTGATACAGTTGTTGAAGTTTGACACTCTTCTTTAAAAAAATCTATCGCCATCCCTTTTCAATTTCTTGCAGTTGTGCAAAAAGTTCATTTGAATCTTCTAACTTACTATTTAATTCATTTTCATCAGATGGCAAGCCTTTGTAGGTTTCCAGTTTTTTTATCGTTCCATCAATTTCATTAAGCTCATAAATTACTAAATCGTCAACCTTAACAGTTGATTCAAGTGGAACAATTTTTGCTATTTTGTTTAATGAATCTTCAGAATTTATATTTGAAGCAACCATTTCAGCTTTTACTGCTAACGTCAAATAGTTTATGAAATACGGACTATGAGTAGTCATGATCAGTTTATTGCCTTCATTCATATTATTAAACTCCAGGAGACTATATAACATCTGACGCTGCGAATTTGGAAACAAATTTTGTTCTGGTTCTTCTACAATATTGATAAATGCAGATTTGTTGAATCTTGATGAAAGGACAGATAAGGCCACCCTTCTCTGGTCTTCGGTTAAGGATTTATTATTAAATATTTCTTTCACACCTTTTTTAAACCATTCAAGTTCTTCGCTACTCATGCTTTTTGTTGTCTCAAAATGAGGATTTATTGAGTTAGCTAAATACCATGAAACTATATATAAAGGAACAAGTGATTGAAAACCAGATGATGCTTCTTTTAATTGAATTTGATAATCTTTGCCTTTTATGTAAAGGATATCATTTAATTTTTGATACTCTAGGTTAACTTCATTGACAGGCAATTTCATTGCGCCTTTCATTGTATTTTTTGCATTATCAAATTCAGTAACAAATTCTACCAATGAATCTGATGTCATTTTCAAGGCCTTAGGAGATTTAACATTGGATATAAAGTTTCTTTCAGCCGGAACATACATGATCTGAGGCAATTGGTACTTAACTTTTTCCCTATTCTTTTCAATTTTTAGATTTCCGTTTTTATATCGAAAAATGAAAGATTCTCCCCAATACTCTATTTCAGCTTGATCTTTACCTTCAATATCAAAGAAATAGTTTTCGATTCTATGATATGCACAATAATTCTTCCTAAATCTGTTATAATCAGTAAAATTCTTAGATTTGTAATCGCCTCTTGTTAAAGCTTTTTCTATCCAGGTGAATACAGAGATCAGTTTTGCAATCGTGCTCTTGCCCGAACCTTGATTACCAACAAAAACGGTTACCTTTTTAACATCCATCCACCCATCATTTTCCTGAAAACCTTTTTTAATGGGTCCGAAATTCTTTATTCTTATTTTGCTCATCTCATCTTATATTATTGCACAAATTTATATATAATTCTTATTTAAAGGTTTAGACTCCAAGTTTATTAAATAAAACTCTGTTCCTCTTTTGGGCATTTGCTAAAATTTGATCAAAAGTCAATATTTCAATCATACACTTCAAATCTTTATTGTAACCGTAAAAACCTAGCCCATCATAGGTTTTTGATAGTTGAGCAAAACTTGCCCATTTTTCAATTTTTTCATTAATGTCACAGACCAAATATGTATAAAACCATGTATTGTCATTTATTGGAAAACGTCTTCCTCTTCTGGTGATTTGCTTTCCGGCTCTAATTTTTATCACATAATCATATATCTGCTCTATCGGGTTATCTTTTTCAGGGTCGTAATTATCTCTCATCGGTCTTTTAAACTCAACCAAAACAACCGAGTTGAATGGAGCATCTTCTCCTTCAATGAAAGAAATCGGATTATTGAAAATCAAAAGGTCTGGCCTGGCTGTGCTTTCTGTTTCAAGTCCTTCTATAGAATTAAGAGGTTTGTCAGAAGTAAGAAAGGTGTGAAAACTTAATCTTTCATCAATCAACCACAAATTTTGGTCTTCAAACAAAACTTCATCACTGTCTTTCTTTGTCGGGAAAACAATATCATGAACAGTCTTTTCAAGTTCATATTTACCTTTTTGGTTAAGGTCTAGAGATTTCTCAAAAAGTTCAATTATGTATTTGCGATGCACAACATACTGTGCAAGCTTCGATTTATTTAACTCTGACAGATTGTGTAATACCTCTAAATATTTCTCTCTTAAAGTGTCGGGGTTTTCTTCTGCCTCAATAATACTTTGTAATATTTTATTTACCTCTTTTCGGGATTCAAAGTCAATATCCTGATAGGCTTTATAAAGTTTTAAGTCTATATCTTGTTCCGACATATTTTCGGTAACAACTATGTTCTCTAAAACAGCTGAGTGTTTTGCTAGGATTCTGTATTGAGGTGCTTTCTCTGCAATAAAACTATTCAATGTGTCTAGCTTTCTTTGCCTAAAATTTTCAACTACATTTTCAAAGTGCTTTCTAATTACGGGTTCAATTGCGGCATACAATTCTTGCTCACTGATTAATTCAGCATCAAACAAGCCATCTTTACTGAAATCAATTTCAGTTCTTTCATCATTAACATTTCTGTCAAAGTAGTCTGATTCTATATAGCCAGCAATCAGATAATATTTCCCTGTTTCTTCATCTTGTATTTTTCCGTGCATATCCTGGAAAACTTTATTGATATTAAAGTCTTCAACTTCTCTATGGTTTGCGCATAAACTCATTCTGTGATAAGTTAATTCATCATGTTCGAACCACTTTATTATATTGAGCTTAAAGTCATGATTTCTAACATAAAATCTTTCTTTGAAGTTGTTGCCAGTTATTAGTTGCTCATATTTTCTGTTGAGATTTATTTGTGTAGGACCATCGGTCAAAGTAATTACAGGAGCATCAATCCTTAGAAAGTAAATCAAACAGTGTTCAATAATTCTATTGGCGATGGTTTCCGCCTTTTTAGGGCATTTGGATTTATACGGGTTTTTATATCCAGAAAGTTCTACTTTAGTTAATCTCTCAGGCTTATCTTTTTGTTCTTCAGTTTTTAATCCCACAATGCCTGTTTCACTTTTTAAATTAAACTTAAAAATACGCCTTGATGGTTTTTGATTCTCATAATAAATGCTTTCAATTCTTACATCTGCAAATGCCTTTAACCATAAAAAGCGACCAATACCTTTTCCTCCTCTGTCTGATTTATGTGTTGAATATGCCTTTTTAAATGAGTTGTAATTGTCTTCGTCAAAGCCAATTCCATTGTCGCTAATAGTAAATTTATTGATGTATGGAAGATTGCTTTCTGATTCGTCAAACTCTAAAACAGTTTCACGGCTTATATCAATGTCTATCTTTCCATTTGGTATTTTGGCATCTTCAATTGCATGAATGGAATTTATTATAGCTTCAAATAAAGGCAATAGAGTATTCCTATCAGCCAACTTTAAGCTCTTGATTCTGCCCTTAAGGTCAATTCCAATTGATTCATTATTTTTCTTTGCCATTATCCTAAAATTTCATTTAACAATTTCTGCTTCAACAACTTCAGGGTGGTTTTTTGTTGTTTAAGTTGTTTAATAGTGGTTTCTATATTATTGAGAATTTCCAGAATCTTTTTCTGTCCCATTAAGTCCGGAATTGCAATTTCAAATGTTTCAAGATCTTTCCATTTGGTTCTTGGCGAAAGCGATCCTGCCGAAGTGCTAACAGCATGTTGAATGAAAGCGTCTGATGAAATATAATATGGCAATAATCCTTGCAAAATCATTTTCGCTTTTGCTCTGATTACCAAAATATCACCCGAACAAATTCCGTCAAAATCAGCTACGGCGACTTTTCTCAGATAAGCTCTGCGTTTACCAAATAATACATCGTCTTTTGCGAATCTTTTGGAAAAGGTGGTTCCGTTGGCGATCAAACCATATCCTTGCAGTTGAAAGTTCTCCGATTCTATATTTTCCAAACCTACAAATCGTTCTACTTTTTTTTTGTGTTCGGGATATTTTATATCACATTCTGCTATAGAACCCATGGATGTTGACGTGCAGTTGTTTGTTTTGAGTAAATTACCAAATACAGGCTCTCTGCTAACCAAACCATTCACCACCATTTTTTTAAAAGCTTTCAAATTCTTCTCCTGCCCATCCACCTGCTCCATAGCCGTTTCTATACTTTGAAACAAAGCCGCTATTTGTTTTTGTTCGGAGAGTGGAGGAAGGGGGATTTTTTCATTGAAAACAATTTTGTCAGTTACGGCTGGGTATGCAGTTCCTTTTTGAAGAGTGGATAATCTATCAATAAACTGAGGTGAACTAACATAATAAAAAAGATACTGCCCGTCACTTTTATAATTTGCTCTGATAATAGTAAAACCTGTCGAAGCGATCAAGTTGGTCAAGTCAATTTCAATGTATGCAACTCTTTCCAAATTAACTCTTACAGTAGAAAATAGAGTGTCTCCCTTTTTTACAATTTGCCTTGCTCGTGAAGATGCCATATTCCAATCTAATTCTTGGATTTCTACAACTCTTTTCAATTCAGAATTAATGGAACCAATGTCTATGTAATTGAAAGCTCCATATTGTTTTCGAATATCAACGGTCTTTACTTTCTCACAAACATCTCCAAGTCTAACCTTCTCCCACTTATCCTTTCTCAACCTCATACTTCACTCTCGTTTAAAAGTTGAATAAAGGTTTGTTTATCAGGCAAAATGGTTTGGTAGCGGCTGGCGAAGACCTGATCGTTGTTTTCGGGCAAAGTAAATTCGACCAGGGTTTGGCTTTTGTCCTTGCACAGTACGATGCCAATGGTTTTGTTTTCGTCGGGCAGCTTCACCACACGGTCGTGATAGTTCACATACATTTGCATCTGTCCGATATCCTGATGGGAAAGTTCGCCTATTTTCAGGTCAATCACTACAAAGCATTTGAGTAAACGGTTGAAAAAAACAAGGTCAGCTTTAAAATGTTTTTCATCAATGGTCATCCGATACTGCCTGGCAACAAATGTAAAACCCTTGCCCAGTTCCAGCAGAAAATGTTCTAACTTATCTATGATGGCGGTTTCCAGATCGCTTTCGGAATACTGATGCTGCTCCGGTAAATTTAAAAACTCTAAAACGTACGGATCTTTCAGGAAGTCAGTTGGTTTTTCAATGATTTGCCCTTTTTCGGCAAGTTGTTTTACTCCTTCTTTATCACGACTCAGGGCAAGTCGTTCATATAGCGAAGCGTCATATTGTCGTTGCAGCTCTTTCAAACTCCAGTTATTGGCTGCACATTCTATTTCATAGAAACTGCGTTCATCCGGGTTTTCAATGCGCATCAGTTTAAGGTAATGCGACCATGAGAGGGTAAATTCAGCAGAAGTCGTCTGCTGAATTGAATAGGTCAGATAGAATGCTCTCATTTGTCTCAAATTAACCACTGAAAATCCTTTACCGAATTCTTGTGTTAGTCGGATAGATAAATCATCTAATACCTGTTTTCCATATTCGGCTCTGTGTTTTCCTTGTTGTTCGTCTTCAACGATCATCCGCCCAATTTCGTGGTACGTATAAACCATCGTTTGATTTACAGTACGCAGAACATTATTTCTTGCCAACTTTAAAAGTTCAGCTATTTTGGCATAAAGGGTATTTTGTGTCAGGTCGTTTTTCATGCTTCAATGCTTATGTTTTTCAGTTGAGTAAATAAATTTTCTAATGAAGCATTGATCTGTTTTTGTTCGGAGAGTGGAGGAAGGGGGATTTGGATTAAATGTGCAATATTTCTATTTAATCCTGGAACAGCGGTAGCCCTGTTCAACTGTCTTAAATTGAAATTGCTCAGAAACAGTTCAAGCCATCTTAGGTTTTCATTGCAAACGGTTTCTTCAACATAGTAAGTTGTATCAATGGGGAAACAGGGAACATCTGAGTAGAAAACATTTCTAACTGAACCTTTTCTCCCTACAATTAATGTTGGTGAATTTGTCAAAGATTTATCGTGCCAACCAACAATACCAGCAGAACCAAAAACAGGAATGGAACCACCATTTCGAATTTTTTCAGGAAGATTATTCCCGTATTCAAGTTTGCAGATTTTGCCTGGCGGGACTGTTCGCCATTTATCCTTTCTCAACGTCAATTTCATACAATCAATCTTTTTTACACATACCCTTTGCGGTTTACTTTTTTTACCGCAGAGTTACAGAGTTTTTCTTTGCGTTCCTTTGCGGATCCCTTTGAGTTCCTTTGCGGTTTATCTTTTTTTACCGCAGAGTTGCGCAGAGTTTTTTTTTGCGTTCCTTTGCGGTTCCCTTTGCGGTTAGCATCTTTTACCGCAGAGTTGCGCAGAGTTTAGCGCAGAGTTTCGCAAAGTTTTTTTTGCGTTCCTTTGCGGATCCCTTTGCGTTCCTTTGCGGTTAGCATCTTTTACCGCAGAGTTTAGCAGAGTTTTTTTTTGCGGTTCCCTTTGCGTTCCTTTGCGGTTAGCATCTTTTACCGCAGAGTCGCGCAGAGTTTCGCGCAGAGTCGCGCAAAGTTTATTTTTGCGTTCCTTTGCGGATCCCCTTTGCGTTCCTTTGCGGTTAGCATCTTTTACCGCAGAGTCGCGCAAAGTTTAGCGCAGAGTCGCGCAAAGTTTATTTTTGCGTTCCTTTGCGGTTTATCCTTTTTTACCGCAGAGTTTCACAGAGTTTTTCTTTGCGGTTGAAAAGTACTGTGCGGTTAAATTTATTAAATTCCATTTACCACCCTTTTAATTCCATCCTTTATACTCCGCACGTTAAAGTTTATTAGCAAACCCAATTTACATCCTGACAGTTTCAAATATGTAAGTACCTGGGCCAAATGCACATCATTAAAAGCATCAACAGCTTTTATCTCAACCACCACTTTATTTTCCACTAATAGATCAATCCTATAACCTGCATCTAATTTCACATCATAATATACCAAAGGCAATGCTTTCTGTTTACTTACATTTAACCCTGCTTGTTGCAATTCATAAAATAAACATTCTTCATAAGCATTTTCTAAAAGCCCTGGTCCAAGCTCCGAATGCACCTTCATGGCACATCCAATAATTTTATGACTCAAATCGTTTTCTGTCATGGCCTTACTTTGTATGTTTACGTTGCGAATCTTTGCGGTTAATTCTCTATTCCTAAATTTTTTAATTGATTGAATAAATTTTCCAATGAAGCATTGATTTGCTTTTGACCTGACTTTACATCGGCAATCAAATCTTCAGTATTGTGTTCAATGGTGTTGGCTTTCTGCTTCACATACAATTGTATGCTCAGGTTGCCATTATTATCCAACACTTCGGTATTGCTCATTACTTTGGCAAAACCTCCTGCATCCTCGAATGTTCGATAAGCTTCGCTGATCTTTTTTATGTGTTTAGGTTCCAGCCAGGCATTGGTGCGTTCTATGCGAAGTTCTTCTTTGGCATCAATAAAAATGATCCTGCCTTTTCTTTCCTGTGGCTTTTTCATCCGACACACCAGCAAACAGCTTTCCATGCTGCTGTTGTAAAAAAGGTTTTTGCCCAGCCCGATCACGGCATCTACATAATCTTCTTCAATCATACGTTTGCGAATTCCGGCTTCACTGTCCCTGAATAACACACCATGCGGCCAAAGCACCACACTGCGCCCGGTTTCAGGGTTCAGGCTTTTCATAATATGCTGTTGAAAAGCATAGTCAGCACAACCCTGTGGCGGGGTTCCCCATATATTGCGCCCAAAAGGGTCGTTCATCCATTTTCCCTGATTCCATTTTTTCACACTGTAGGGCGGATTGGCCATGATCACATCAAACTGTTTCAGTTCATCGTTTTCCAGTATCTGTGGGCTGTCAAGCGTGTCGCCCTGCACGATCAAAAACTCATCTACATTGTGCATGAACATATTGATTCGAGCTATGGCAGAAGTGATCAGGTTCAGTTCCTGACCATAAAGCTTCAGTGCCCGGTACTCCTTTCCCTGTTCTTTAAGATGCAGGGCTGAACTCAAAAGTATCCCCCCGCTGCCGCAGGTTGGATCATAGATACTTTCACTGCTTTGGGGGTCGGTGATCTGTGTCATGAGTTTAACCACAGTCCTGTTCGTATAAAACTCTGCTGCGGTATGCCCGCTGTCATCGGCAAATTTTTTGATCAGGTATTCATACCCTTCTCCCATGATGTCATGTGGGACATTTGCAACACTCAGATTCATCTTGCTGAAATGCTCGATCAAGTCAAGCATTTTTTCATCACTCATTCTGCGTTTGTTGGTCCATTGGGCATCACCAAACACATCATGCAGCATTTCAAAGTTGGCTTTCTCAATGCCGTTCAAAGCTTTTTGTAAGTATGCTCCAACATCAACTGTTTTCTTTCTTACATCGTCCCAATGGCAGCCTTCGGGAATCTGGAAACGGTGGTTTTCGGCAAATTGTGCGTACTCCAGATCTCCCCCGCTTTCTTCTTTTGCCATTTCATATTCTTCATCCCACAAATCGCTGATGCGTTTAAAAAAAAGCAGTGGGAAAATATATTGTTTGAAGTCAGCTGCATCGATCATTCCCCGTAGAATATTAGCTGCTCCCCATAGATAATCTTCCAATTGTTTTTGTGTCATAATAATGTATGTATGTTTAGCCGTATTTTGGTAATAATATCACCGGATTCGTTTGAGCCAAACCAATTTTTCAATAAAAATACCCCATTTACACCAAAAACCCAACAAATTCAGGACATTTCAATATATTAACTTGACCGTTTTGAAGAATTAGCTTGAAATAAAATTGAATTATGTTCTATTTGCTATTGCCTTATTTTACCACAATCCAGACCAACCGGGAACACTTTATCAACGATAAATTTATCAAAAGATCTGAAAATATTGCCCTTTGCGGTGGCTCTTGCAATGCTAGCAAAGGATCAAAACTTTTGAGTGAATGGTTAAAGGGAAAATATTGTCTTTCCCGAGGAATAACTAAGGAAAACGTTGCAGTGGTTGTTAAAAATCATATTGAAAGGAATGCTGGGCTAAATGATGAATAGAGATTTTTGCCTGGCTGAAATTTTAAAAAACACGCTACATCCAAATCCTGTTCAACATTTTGGCACCTCATTACACTTTAAGAAAATTTTTCCTCTTTTCTTCCTTATATCACAATATAATTTTGTATGTTTATGATCCGATTTCAAATAAAAGACTGGAAAGAATTCATAACTACGCAAATTCTGGTATTGCCAGGTAATAATCACGTGATCATGATAAAGGTGTTATGAATTATTTAGCGTAAACATATAGCTAAAAAAAATAAACAAAACTAAAGGCGGAATCCGAAAAGCCTACAGAGTAGGAATCATTTAAACAACAATTTTATGGAAAACTTTGAACAACCAACAACTGAAGAACAGGTAAAAACGATCGAAATCACAGACCAGATCCGGCATTATCTAATGATCACTGCCAAATGGGGTAAATTTTTGGCTATTTTAGGTTATGTGATGATAGGATTATTGGTCATAATAGGTATTGTTATGATGGTCACCAATTTCAATATGTTTGAAGAATTAGGAGTCAGACCGGCGATGGGACTATTCGGGATCATTTATTGGGCTATAGCAGCTATTTACTATTTCCCGGTCACCTATCTATACAGGTTTTCAAACAAGATCAAATCTGGTCTGATTCTGGTGGATCAAACCCATTTAACCATTGCTTTTTCCAATCTCAAGTCCTTTTTCAAGTTCACTGGCATCATGATGATTGTAATGTTGGGGATCTATGTTCTGGTAATTTTGATTCTAACCTCTATGAATTTGATGTTTTGGAGAAGTTTATAAAAATGTGAATAAGAGTAGACGTTCACCTGTGTAGCTCTATGCTTTCTCCGATCCCCTCTGTGTAATTTTTCTTTGTTTCACAGAGTTACACAGAGAAGGCACAGAGAACCACAGAGGCTTATATTATGTTGTCTAAAACTACTCACTGAAGTAAAATTTCTCGGTGGCCCTCTGTGACTCCTCCGTGGTCTCTGTGTAATTTTTCCCTGTTTCACAGAGTTACACAGAGAAAGCACAGAGAACCACAGAGGCTTTGTCTATTGCTGTTTCACAGATCTCACCAATAAAAAAATTTCTCCGTGGCCCTCTGTGACTCCTCCGTGGCCCTCTGTGTAATTTCTTACTGTTTCACAGAATTACACAGAGAAGTCACAGAGAACCACAGAGTTTTTATTTATTCCCTTTATACCAATTTATTCCGTGCGAAATCAGAT
>Ga0209573_1005248_pt1 | contig 11844 bp, 8 predicted proteins | sample TNRBio252014_DNA_FD_185870 | JGI IMG/M metagenome (GOLD analysis project Ga0209573, IMG submission 185870) | Wastewater treatment Type I Accumulibacter community from EBPR Bioreactor in Madison, WI, USA - TNR Reactor_6/25/2014_ DNA (SPAdes)... | ecosystem: Engineered > Bioreactor > EBPR >...
CACGGGAAGTACCGAATGCCTCGCGGAGGCGACCAGGTCGACCAGGCTTGCCGCCGACGCCACCGGGCTCAGCAAGGCGCCAAGCAGCAGGCGACGGCGCCGGAGTTCCGAAGCGGGTGCGGACGAGAACCATGGCCCCATGCCCCCGACGATACCCCCGCCCGGCTCCCGCCGCGAGGTTGCGCGCCTGCGCTCAAGTCGCCCGCCCGGCAGGCCGAAAACCGGTCTTGTGAACTTGTCCCGATCGGAGTCGTGGAGTGGTGGACAACCCCTCAAGCCGGGGGTTGTGACGGGCCTTGCCGGCTCGGAACATCTGCTGTGACGGACGACGGGGTGTCGGCCACCGGGGCCAGCTCCATCTTCGACAAGCGTGACCAAGCCCATGTTCCCGCGCACCGCCCGGCAAGGGGCGCCGCAGCGGGCAGTGGCCGAGGGAAACCCGATGATTCGAATCTTCAGCCACTACGTGTCGCGACAGGCTTTTTACCGGGCCCTGTTCGACCTCGTGGCCCTGGTCGCCGCCATGTGGGTGGCCTTCATGGTGTTCGACGGCAGGCTCGAGCAGTTCATGCCGAAGGCGGGCACTCACATGCTGTCGCTGGCTGCCGGCATGTTCCTGATCAATACCGCCACCGGCTTCTACGGCAGCGGCAACCGGCTGTCGCTCAACCAGGCCTGCGCCCGGGCAGCGGTCGCCCTGGTCGTGGCGCTGCCGCTGACGTACCTGCTGTTCGGCCTGCTGCCCGCCGACCTGGCCAGCCGCGAGGCGCTGCGCATGACGGCGATGGCTGGGGTGGCGGCGGTCGTGCTGCGCCGGCTGTATGTGTCGTACTGGGGTGGGCAGTCGATCGCGCGCTCCAGGATCATGGTCTTCGGTTCGGGCAGCGCGGCGCAGCTGGTCGGCGCGACCCTGAAGTCGGCGGACCCCAATGCCCATGTGGTCGGCTTCGTCCCGGGCCCGAACGAGCGCGAAGCCGCAGTGCCGGCGGACATGATCCTGCAGCCGCAGGGCCGCACCCTGGCGCAGACGGCGCACGACCTCGGCGTCGACGAGATCGTGGTCGCGCTGACCGAACGCCGCTCCGGCAGCATGCCGCTGCGGCAGTTGCTGGATTGCAAGCTCAGCGGCGTCAAGGTCTACGACATCGCCACGCACTTCGAGAAGACGCTGGGCCAGATCCGCATCGACTATGTCAACGCCGGCTGGCTGATCTTCGGCAGCGGCTTCAACCAGGGGCTTTATCGCACCCTGGTCAAGCGGCTGTTCGATCTGGCGTGCGCGCTGCTGCTGATCCTGCTGTCGCTGCCGGTCATGCTGGTGACGGCGCTGCTGATCAAGCTGGAAAGCAAGGGCCCGGTGCTGTACCGGCAGGAACGGGTCGGCCTCAATGGCGAGACCTTCATGGTCAACAAGTTCCGCAGCATGCGCACCGATGCCGAAAAGGACGGCAAGCCGGTCTGGGCGCAGGCCAACGACAACCGCGTGACCCGGGTTGGCGCCATCATCCGCCGCCTGCGGATCGACGAGCTTCCGCAGCTGTTCAACGTGCTCAACGGCGAGATGAGCCTGGTCGGCCCGCGTCCCGAGCGGCCGTTCTTCGTCGAGCAGCTGACCCAGCAGATTCCCTACTTTGCGGCCCGCCACAGCGTCAAGCCCGGCGTCACCGGCTGGGCGCAGGTGCGCTACCAGTACGGCTCGACCATCGAGGACGCGCAGGAGAAGCTGCAGTACGACCTCTACTACGTCAAGAACCACACGCTGTTCCTCGACATCGTCGTGCTGTTCGAGACCGTGTTCGTGGTGCTGACGGGCAAGGGCGCACGCTGAACCTGCACGCGGGGCGCAGCACGGGGTGCCCTGATGGCCCGGCCCCGACCACCGCAGCGGCCGCGCGCCGCACCGGCCACCGGGCTCTCCTAGAATCCGGGCCCTTGTCACAGCGGGCCCTGGGCTGGCCGGAAGTGCTCGATGGGCGGACACGCCGCTGACCTTGCCGTCTACAGCCACAGCGTCGCGGGGGTCGGATTCCTCGCGCTCGGGGTCTACCTGTGGCGCGCCGGTACGCTGGGCCCCGGGCGCTCCCAGGTCAACGCGGCGATCCTGCTTGCACTGGCCTGCAGTGCCGCCTGGGCCTTCGCGTCAGCCCTCGAGCGGACATCGACGCTGGCGGCGCCTTTCTTCCTGGCGGTGCTGTTCGACCTCGGGCGCTATGCCGGCTGGATGGTCGCACTGCTGCTGCTGCTGCGCGAGCCCGCGGCGGCCGAGCGCGGGCCGGACGGTGCCTCGAGTCGTGATGGCCTGGTGCTGCCCGTGGCCCTGCTGCTGGCGGTGGCCGCGGCGGCGCTGGTCGTCCGGCTGGGCGGGTGGCACACCCGGCTGGACTTCGCACGCGCCTACCTGGTCGTCGCGCTGGCGCTGCCGGTGCTCGGGCTGGTGCTCGTCGAGCAACTGTTCCGCAATCTCCCCGAGGACGCCCGCTGGCTGGCCAAGCCGGTCTGCCTGGCACTGGCCGCCACCTTCGCCTTCGACGTCTACCTGTTCTCCGAGGGGGTGCTGTTCGGCGCCCTCGACGTCGACGCGCTGAGCATCCGCGGCGCCGTCCACCTGCTGGCGGTGCCGCTGCTGTTCATCGCCTCGCGACGGCGCGGCGACTGGGTGCGCACGCTCCAGGTGTCGCGGCGCGCGGCCTTCTTCTCGGCGGCGCTGCTGCTCTCGGGCGGCTACCTGATGTTCATCTCGGCCATCGGCTGGTGGGTGCGCTACTCGGGAGGGGAATGGGGCCGCGGGCTGCAACTGGGCCTGCTGTTCGCCAGCCTCGTGTTCCTGCTGCTGCTGGCCTTGTCGGCGTCGATCCGGGCCAGGGTGCGCGTCTTCGTCGGCAAGCACTTCTTCAGCTACCGCTTCGACTACCGCGAGGAGTGGTTGGCCTTCACCGCGATGCTGTCTTCGCACTCGGGGCCTTCCGAGGTCGGTGTGCAGGTCATACGCGCGCTGGGCAACATGGTCGAATGCCCCGCCGGCAGCCTGTGGACACGGCGGCCCGGCGACCCGCTGTTCGCCCAGGCGGCGCGCTGGAACGCCGCTCAGGAGACCGCCAGCGAGCCGGCAGACTCCGACCTGTGCGGCCTGCTGGCCGGCAAGGGCTGGCTGATCGACCTGGACGAATGCCGTCGTTCGCCCGAGATCTACGACGGGCTCCTGCTCCCCGCCTGGCTGGCTGCCGCTGCGGACGCCTGGATCGTCGTGCCCCTGCTGGTCGGCGAGGATCTGCTGGGCTTCGTGGTGCTGAGCCGCCCCCGAACCCCGGTCGAGCTGGACTGGGAAGTGAGGGACCTGCTCAAGACCGGGGGCCGCCAGGCGGCGGGCTACCTGGCCCAGATGCAGGCCACCGAGGCCCTGCTCGAGGCGCGCAAGTTCGACGCCTTCAACCGCATGTCCGCCTTCGTCGTGCACGACCTGAAGAACATCGTGACCCAGCTGTCGCTGATGCTCAAGAATGCGGAACGTCTGCACGGCAACCCGGAGTTCCAGCAGGACATGCTGTTGACGGTGGAGAGCTCGCTGGACAAGATGCGCCGGCTGATGCTGCAGCTGCGTGAGGGTGCGACACCCGCAGGGGGTGCGCGGGGCGTCGGGCTCAGCGCCATCGTGCGGCGCGTGCAGCGCGACGCCTCGACCGCCGGCCGCCGGCTCGAGCTCGAGATCGTGGACGAGCTTTCCACGCGCGGGCACGAGGACCGGCTCGAGCGCGTGCTGGGGCATCTGGTCCAGAACGCCTTCGACGCCACCGGCCCCGAGGGCAGGGTGTGGGTGAAGATCGAACGCTACAGCGGCCAGGTCAGGGTCGAGGTCGGCGACACCGGAGCGGGAATGACCGAGGACTTCGTGCAGAACCGGCTGTTCAAGCCTTTCAGTTCCACCAAGCACAGCGGCATGGGCATAGGCAGTTTCGAGAGCCAGCAGTACATCCGCGAACTCGGCGGCAGCCTGGCCGTCGACTCCGCGCCCGGCAAGGGCACCGTGATCCGCGTGCTGCTGCCGCTGTTCGACGCCGGGCCTGCCGGCGGCGATCTTGCCGGGGTTCCGGGGCGATGAGATTGCCGCGAGACCGCAGCGAAGGAATCCCGCTCCTCCCCGCGAGGAAGTGGCGCCGCACGGGCCGCAGGGTGGTCGGATGAGCGCTCCCGCACGGCCGCTCCGAAGGGAGCGCGTTCCTCCCTCGGGGAGGTGGCCCGGCACGGGCCGGAGGGTGGTCGGATGAGCGCTCCCGCACGGCCGCTCCGAAGGGAGCGCGTTCCTCCCTCGGGGAGGTGGCCCGGGACGGGCCGGAGGGTGGTTGGATGAGCGGGCCGCCGTTGATGATCGTCGAGGACGACCTGGCCCTGCAGAAGCAGATCAAGTGGTCGCTCGACCGGTTCGAGTCCGTCACCGCGGCCGATCGTGAAGCGGCGCTTCTGCAGCAACGCCGCCACCGCCCGTCGGTCGTCACGATGGACCTGGGACTGCCTCCCGATCCCGACTCGGTGTCCGAAGGGTTCAAGCTGCTGCAGCAGATGCTGGACTTCGACCCCAACGTCAAGGTCATCGTGCTGACCGGCCAGAACGACCAGGCCAATGCCTTGCGCGCGGTCGCCCTCGGCGCCTACGACTTCCTGGCCAAGCCCTTCGAGCCCGAGGTGCTGGCCCTGAGCGTCGAGCGTGCGGCGCGGCTGGCCGAGCTGCAGGCCGAAAACCGGCGCCTGCAGGCGGCCCAGCCTTCCGACACGCTGTCGGGGCTGATCACGCGTGACCCGGAAATGCTGCGCATCGCGCGCATGATCGAGCGCGTGGCGTCCAGCGACGTCACCGTGCTGCTGCTCGGCGAGAGCGGCACCGGCAAGGAGGTGCTGGCCCAGGGCCTGCACCAGGCTTCGAGGCGCAGCGGGCGCTTCGTCGCCATCAACTGCGCCGCCATCCCGGACAACCTGCTCGAGTCCGAACTCTTCGGCTACGAGCGTGGTGCCTTCACCGGCGCCACCAAGACCACGCCGGGCAAGATCGAGACCGCCCATGGCGGCACCTTGATGCTCGACGAGATCGGCGACCTGCCCATGGCCTTGCAGGCCAAGCTGCTGCGCTTCCTGCAGGAGCGCAAGATCGAGCGCCTGGGCGGCCGCCAGGAGATCTCCGTCGACGCGCGCGTCGTCTGCGCCACCCACCAGAACCTGAAGGCGCAGATCGCCGACGGCCGCTTCCGCGAGGACCTGTACTACCGGCTGGCCGAGATCGTCATCGACATCCCGCCGCTGCGTGAACGCACGGGTGATGCGGTGCTGCTTGCGCACGCCTTCCTGCGCCGCTACGCGCAGGAACAGAAGCGCGGCACGCTGGCCTTCAGCGAAGACGCGCTGGAGGCCATCGAGGCCGGGCGCTGGGAGGGCAACGTGCGGCAGCTGCTGAGCGCCGTGCGTCGCGCGGCGATCATGGCCGATGGCGGGCGTGTCACGCGCGAGGACCTCAACCTGCCCAGACCGGCCGCCATGTCGGCCGCCGCGGACACGTCCGGCCTTGGCGACCTCGACCTGCGCACTGTGCGCGAAGCGGCCGAACGCCAGGCCGTCATCATGGCCCTGGCCCGCAGCGAGAACAACATGGCCAAGGCGGCAGGCATCCTGGGCGTCAGCCGGCCGACGCTGTACGACCTGATCGAGCGACTGGGGATCAAGCAGGCGGCTGCCTGAGCCGTCCGCCAGACCATGGCCGATCGCCGCCTGAAGGTCCTGTTCGTTGCCGAGGCGGTCACGCTGGCGCATGTGGCCAGGCCGGTCGCGCTGGCCAGCCGCCTGGACCCGCAACGCTACGAGCTGGTGCTGGCCTGTGACCCCCGCTACGCGCAGCTGGTGGGGGCAGGCCCATGGCAGGTCGACACGCTGGCCAGCATCCCGGTCGAGCGCTTCACCAAGGCACTGGCCCGTGGCGCGCCGGTCTATGACCTGCCCACCTTGCAGCGCTATGTGCAGGATGACCTGGCGCTGATCCGGCGCCACCAGCCCGACCTGGTGGTGGGCGACTTCCGCCTGTCGCTATCGGTCAGCGCCCGCCACCCGTCGCTGCCCCAGCCGCTGCCTTACCTCACGCTGTGCAACGCCTACTGGACACCGGGCTACGCAAGAGCCTTCCCGATGCCGGTGCTGCCGATGACGCGGCTGATGCCCCTGGCGATGGCCGGCTGGTTCTTCGACACCCTGGGGCCGACCATCATGGCCAGCCATTGCCGGCCGATGGACGCCTTGCGCCGGCAGCATGGCTTGCCGCCACTGGGACCGGACCTGCGTCGCGTCTACACCGACGCCGACCACCGCCTGGTGCCCGACATCGAGCCCTTGTACCCCCTGCCACGCCGGGACGAGTCGACCAGCTTCGTCGGCGCCCTGGCCTGGTCACCTGCGGTGCCGCTGCCCGACTGGTGGCATGAGCCGCCGCCGGCAGGCCGGCCGACGCTGTACCTGAGCATGGGCAGCTCCGGCTCGGCGGGCTTGTTCAACCGCATTCTCGAAGCGCTGGCGATGCTGCCGGTCCAGGTGCTGGCCACCAGTGCCGGTGGCCCGCCGCCCCGCGGCCTGCCGGCCAACGTGCGACTGGCGCGCTACCTTCCCGGCGACCAGGCCTGTGCCAGGGCCGACCTGGTGGTCTGCAACGGCGGCAGCCTGACCACTCAGCAGGCTTTCACCGCCGGCGTGCCGGTGCTGGGCATCGCCGACAACATGGATCAGTTCCAGAACATGATCCCCATCGTCGAGGCCGGTGCCGGTGAGCTGCTGCGCGCCGACCGGCTGTCGGCGGCGGCGCTGCGCGAGGCATGCCTGCGCCTGGCCCGGCCCGGCCCGGCGCGCGACGCGGCACGCCGGCTGCAGGCCGCGATGGCCCGCGCACCCTCCGCGGCGTCGGTGTTCGACGCAGCCGTCCAGCGCCTGCTCGCCGTGCCGCGCCACGGCCCGGGAGGGGCCTAGAAGTAGGCGCTGGCCACCAGCTGCAGGGCCTGCTTTCGTGCCTGCAGGCCGAACTCGCTGCGCTCGTGGCCGTCGGTCATGCGCCATTGCAAGGCGGTGTCGAAACCGGTCCAGCGGTAGCGGGCCTCCAGCCACCACAGCCGGCTGTGGTCCTCGGCGTTGACGCGCAGGAAGCCGGTCAGGTCCAGCTGCCGCACGAAGGCGTTGCGCTGGCTCAGGTACAGCAGCAGTGCACGTCGGGAGGCGTTCTCCTGCCGCCGCTGGGCCTCGGCCTGCAGCGCCGCCCAGGCGGCCGGCTGGTTGTCCAGCAATGACCTCAGGGCCGGGTCGGTGGGCGCAAAACCGTTGTACTGGGCTTCCAGCGTGACGGCCAGGCCGGAAGCGGCCGTCCAGGTGGCGCCACTGGAGAGACGACTGCGCTGCTCATGCGTGCGGCCGCCTGCCGGCAGCAGCAGGCGGTCGCGGCCGTAGGACCACTCGCCATGGACGACCACGCTGGGGGCGAGCAGCAGGGTGCCGTTGAGGCCCAGCTGCGTGCCCTGGTGCTCGGCGGCATAGAGCAGCGCCTGCGCCGTCTGGCCACCGGCGCCGCGCATGCTGGCGGTCAGCAGCAGCCGCTGGCGGTCGTTGGTCGACCCCAGGTCGGCACTCCAGCCGTCACGGGATGGCTTGTCGGCGAGCTTGGGCGCCCAGGCCACGGAGACGGCGCCGTTGCGGCGCAGGGCCTGCCAGTGCAGCATCGCGGTGCCCAGGCGGTTCTCGCGCTGCGCCACCGGGTCGTCGCTGGTGAAGGCCCGCACCGTGCCGTCGCGCAGGAAGTCGGTCGGGTTGAAGCCATAGGCCGGACCCTGGCGCAGGTTCAGCCGACCGATGTCCAGGCCCTGCGTGCCGTCGGCGCCGCGCCAGCTGGCATAGGCCTCGCGCAGGCTGTTGACGGTCTCGGCACTGCCGCTGGCCACCGGTCGCGAGAGGTCGGTGCGGTTGGACAGGCTCAAGCGCCAGGCCGGTGACAGCCTGGCGCTCCACTTGAGGTCGAGCGACAGGCGGCGCAGATCTTCATCACCGAGGCCGAAGCGCTGCTGGGCGCGCCCCACCATCGCTTCGAAGAGCACCTTGGTCGCCGGTACGGGCTGCGTGGTCGAGGTGACCGGTGCGCTCGGCAAGGCGAGCGGATCAGGCTCGTTGGCCCAGGCGGCGCCGCCCGTGGCGACGAGCCAGGCAGCCCAGGCGGAGGCGAGCGGTCGGGCGGCAGTGGTCTTCATGCAGGCTCACTCGGGTTGAAAGCGGGGCAGGAACTCGCGCTGGAACCACTGCGGCGGGATGTTGCGGGCAGCGAACTCCGAAAAGCGCACGATCGTGACCAGTTGCGGGTTCAGGCCGTCGATGATCACCGTCTCTGTCGGTCGCCTGGCACCGAGCTGGTTCTCGAAGCGGCGATAGAAGGCGGTCTTGAGCAGGCGCCCGGAGTCCGACAGGAAGCGCGCCTTGATCGGGCTGCTTTGGTCGACATCCACCCACAGTTCGATGGCCGGGTAGGCCGCATCGGGGCTGGATGCCGCCAGCGCCAGCTTGTAGGCGCGCCGTTCCTTGCGTTCTCCGTCCTGCGTGAGCTCCTCGGCCGCCAGGCTGGCCTTGTAGTCGCGCGCGAAGTTGACCGTCACGATGTCGCCGTTGGCCGCCTGCCCCAACAGGCGCTGCTGCGGCGAGATGCGGATGCTGGCCTTGGTGCCGGGGTCGTAGAACCACATGTCGTTGCCCGCCTTGAGCATCAGCTTGCCGGTGTCGCGCGCCGGTTGCACGAACTGCACCAGGGTGGCGAACTGCCCGCTGCCCTCCAGGGTGCGGGCGTAGCTGGCCAGCGTGCTGGCCTCGACCTGCTGGCCGCGTTCGTATTCGGTCAGCGTGACCGTGACCCGGAACGGCTGGCCGGGGTTGCGGATCGCGTCGCTGGCCACCAGCAGCGCCTGCGGATTGGGGCCCGCCTGCGCCAGGGCCGGGGGCGCAATGCAGGCGCTCACCGGCAGGGCCAGCAGGGCCCTGAGGGCGCGTCGGCGCCCGCGGCCGGTGAGAGGGGTCCGGGCGTAGGGGTGGGTCTTGCTCATCACAGGTGCCTGGCAGGGGTCAGACATGACGCAGCGCATCCACGATGCTCAGGCGTGCCGCCCTGTAGGCGGGCAGCCAGGCCGAGAGCACGGCGATCGCCATCAGGCCGAGCACCGTGCCGACGATCAACCGGGTCTCGCCCCAGATCATCAGCGTCAGGGGCAGGGGCTCGGTGCTGCCCGGCGGCAACCAGGTGAGCTGCAGGGCGTTGACCACGGAGGCGATCGCCAGTGCCGACGCCGCGCCCAGCAGCGTGCCTGCACAGCCCAGCATCATGCCTTCGGCCATGAACAGGCGCCGGATGCCCGACTGGCGCAGGCCGACCGCGCGCACGGTGCCGATCTCCACCGTTCGCTCGACGACTGCCGCCGCCATGGTGTTGCCCACCGTGAACAGCACGATGCCGGCGATGAGCGCGAAGATGAAGCCGAAGATGGTGTCGAACAGGTCCAGGGTCTGCACGTAGAACGGGTTCAGCTCCTCGAAGTCCAGCACAGACAGCGGCCTGTCCGCGGGCGACAGCTTCCTTGCCAGCTCCCCGAGCCGGCGGCGCGCTTCCGGGATCATCGAGGTGTTCCTCAGTTGCACCATGACCGCCGTGGCGCGTGGCTCGCCCCGTCCGTAGACCAGCCGCTGCGCCTGCTCGAGGTGCAGGATCACGGCCACGTCGTCGAGCTCCTTGAAGCCCTGGCCTTCGGCGGCCACCACGCGAAGCGCGGCGACGTTGGGCGTGCCGCGACCGGTGCTGGCCAGCAGCTCGATGGTGGGCGGGCCGCTGCCGGGCGTGGCCGCCTTCTCTGGCGTCACCAGCTGGGTCAGGGCGGCCACATCGCCCGGCAGGGCCGCGCCGCCACCGCCGGCCGCTTCCCGGGCCGGACTCGGGCAGTCGGCCACCTTCAGGGCCTTGCACAGCAGCAGCACGCGCGCCACGCCGACGCCGACGATGGCCGACTCCGGGGGCGAGCCTTCGAGCACGAAGCGCGGCGAGTCCAGGATGATGCGGAACTCGTTCCACACACGCATGCGGTTCACGTCCGCCGGCACGAACCCGGTGCCGACGATGGTGCGCGAGACGCCCTCGTCGTAGTTGCCGGCAATGCCGCCGAACTGCAGCGTCGGCGTCGCCACCAGGACCATCTTGCCGAGCACCGGGTCGGCGCGGATCTCGTCGATGATGCGGGCGTAGCCGGGGATGCCATAGGCCGTCGGGTTGCCACTGCCGTAGAGGAAGAAGTCCTGGTACTGCAGCTGCAGGTGGCCGCCGCTGCGCACGTACGACGACAGCAGGCTGTAGCGGATGTTGGCGCTGTAGCCGCCGAACATCAGGATGGACGCGGCCCCGATCGCCAACGCGATCAGCGTGGCCAGCGAGCGCCGCCGGTTGCGCAGCAGGTTGCGCAGGGCCAGCGCCAGCGTCAGGCCCATGGGGGGCTCCAGCGCCGGGCGCGCCGCCGAAGGCTTGCCACGGGACCGCGGCCAACCGCGCTCATTGGGGCACCTTCGCCCCCATGGGGCTCCGGTATGAGCGCTTGGGGGCGGCCCGGCGCGCTCATTGGGGCACCTTCGCCCCCATGGGGCTGCGGTATGAGCGCTTGGGGGCGGCCCGGCGCGCTCATTCGTCGTCCTCGAGGTCGGCAGGGGAGGGCTGCTCGGCCTCGACGGCTTCGGTCGCCTTGCGCCGGATCGACTGGATCACGCCGTCGCGCAGAATGATCAGGTCGTCGGCCGCGCCGATGAGCCCGCGGTCGTGCGAGGAGAAGATGAACGAGATGCGGTAGCGCTCCTGCATGCGGCGCATCAGCGCGATGACGGCGGCCCCGGTCTGGCTGTCGAGGTTGGCGGTCGGCTCGTCGGCGATGACCAGCCTGGGCTTGCGCGCCAGGGCGCGGGCGATGGCGACCCGCTGGCGCTGGCCGCCGCTGAGCTGCCCCGGCCGGTTGTCGGCGCGATCGCCCAGGCCCACCAGGTCCAGCAGTTTCTTCACCCGGCGCTTGCGGCGCTCGGGTTCCATGCCGGCAAGCATCAGCGGGTACTCGACGTTCTCGAAGGCCGTCAGCACCGGCAGCAGGTTGAAGTTCTGGAACACGAAGCCGATGTGTGCGGCGCGGAAGTCGGCGCGCTGGTCGTCGCTCAGCTGGTCCACGTCGGTGCCCGCGATCGACACGCTGCCCTTGTCGGCACGGTCGATGCAGCCGATCAGGTTGAGCATCGTCGTCTTGCCGCTGCCCGAGGGCCCGAGCACGACCGTGAAGTGGGCCGGCCGGATCAGCACGTCGATGCCGCGCAGCACCGGGACCGTGACGGCGTCCATCTGGTAGGACTTCTCGACTCCCGACAGGACGGCAACAGGTTCGAGCATGGTCGGCACGCGGTCAGCCCGGCACCCCGGGCAGGTGGGCCGCAGTGTAGCGGCCGCTGCCCGGCTGTCCGGCGGAACAACCGCTATCCTCCGCCCGACATCGAGCTTCCGGCACGGGGTTCGTGGTGGATCGCGCGCCGGGGCGGGGAGACTGCCGATGAAGTCGACACCCTGGGACTATGTCTGGACCGGCTTGTGGATCACCCTGCTGCTGGCCGCTGCCGCGGTGGCGGTTCACACTGTCAGCCCCTGGACCCGGGGACTGCTTGGGGCCTACCACGTGCTGGTCGATCTGGCCTTGCTGCTGCTGAGCTACGGGCTGCTGTCGGCGCTGGTGGTGCGGACGATCGTGAAGCTCAAGCCCCTTGCGCCCGGCGCGCATGGGCTGGACT
>Ga0209573_1005249_pt1:0-10000 | contig 11844 bp, 11 predicted proteins | sample TNRBio252014_DNA_FD_185870 | JGI IMG/M metagenome (GOLD analysis project Ga0209573, IMG submission 185870) | Wastewater treatment Type I Accumulibacter community from EBPR Bioreactor in Madison, WI, USA - TNR Reactor_6/25/2014_ DNA (SPAdes)... | ecosystem: Engineered > Bioreactor > EBPR...
CAGCATCAATGCATGACTCAGGTTATTTATATCCTCGGAAGTGCAGGAAAAATGTATAAATTCCAGTTTGTCCGCCGTTTCCGGGATGCCGGACAGTTTTTCGCGCAACCAGTATTCGACTGCCTTCACATCGTGATTGGTGCGCTTTTCAATATGTTTGATCTGCTCTGCATCAGCTTCACTGAATTGCTTTACAAGCTGGTCCAGACGGGCGATGGTATCCGCGGAAAACGGCCCGACCCCGGAAATAGCTTCCTCGCGGCCGAGCGCTTTAAACCATTCGATTTCAATCAGAACACGGTGATGAATCAGGCCAAATTCAGTGTAATAAGCGCGCAGGGAAGTTACCCGGCTGTGATAGCGGCCATCCAGTGGAGAAAGTGCGGTAAGCGTGGTTGGTGTCATGGAAATCATCTTCAAGAAAATATCAATCAATCCCTGCTGCACATGCGGCAGCAGGCTGCGGCGCGAAATCCGCGCTCGGGGGGAGTTATCCGGTGATAATCCCCCCACCCAGACAAGTCTGGCCATCATAGACCACGACCGACTGTCCCGGAGTGACCGCCCACTGTGCTTCCTCAAACTCGAAGCTGGCACAGTCCTGCGACAATGCGGTAAAACGGCAGGCTGCCGCCGCCTGGCGATAACGGATTCTGGCGCTGTAAGCGCGCGTGCTGTCCGGCAGGGTTCCACTGATCCAGTGCAGCTCCATTGCATCCAGCCTGGACGCCAGCAAGGCCGGATGATCGTGTCCCTGCACGACGATCAGGCGGTTATCCGCAACGCTTTTGTCCGCCACAAACCAGGGCTCGCCCGGGCCGCCAATACCCAGACCCTGACGCTGGCCGATCGTATAAAACGAAAGACCCATATGCTTCCCGACCTCCTTCCCGTCCGGAGTGCACATCGGACCGGGCTGAGCCGGCAAATAGCGGTTGAGGAACTCCCGGAACGGACGTTCGCCAATGAAGCATATACCGGTACTGTCCTTTTTTGCATAATTGGACAAATTGCTCTGGCGCGCCATTTCGCGAACCTGCGATTTTAACAGCTTGCCGAGCGGAAAAATCGCCCTGGACAATTGCGCCTGGTTCAACCGGTACAAAAAATAGCTCTGATCCTTGCTGCTGTCCACCGCCGTGCGCAACTGGCAAACCCCGTCTGCTCTGTCGATCTGCGCATAGTGGCCAGTGGCAATGAAATCCGCTCCCATACCGACAGCATAATCCAGAAAAGCCTTGAATTTGATTTCAGAGTTGCACAGGATATCCGGATTGGGCGTGCGCCCGGCTGAATATTCGCGCAGAAAATAGCTGAAGACCCGATCCTTGTATTCCCGGGAAAAATTCACCGCCTCTATGGGGATGCCGAGGGTATCCGCAATGGAAACTGCATCAATCAGGTCCTGGCGCGAAGAGCAGTATTCGTCGCTGTCCTCATCCTCCCAGTTCTTCATGAACACGCCCATGACCTGATAGCCCTGCTGCTTCAGCAATAGCGCGGCAACGGCAGAATCGACTCCACCGGACAAACCAACAATCACATACCCTTTAGCCATACATGTTCAGGAAATCCGCAGGATCGCGTTTCCCGTTCCGGGGAAATCCGCAATGCCTGCATGCCTTCCGATATCGGTTCCAAAAAGAAATGCAGGATGCTAGCCCGATTTTTCCCGGCTGTCATCCTGCATGGAGGCAGCTGCCTGCGCAAGGCAAGGCAGCAAGAGGGGCAACGCCAGGCAAACAGCAGGGTTTACCTGCCATTTCCCATGCCCGCCGGGTTACTGGGCCGGAGCCGCAGCCGGGGCAGCAGGAGCATCGCCCTCCTCGGCTTCCGATTTTTTCTGCTGCTTATGCTTATGAGATTCCTCGTGATGCTTATGCTCTTTGTGTTCCTTTTTGGCCTTTTTTACCTTCTTGACCTTTTTAGCTTTTTTCGCAGCGGCTCCCTCGCCAGGAGTAGCAGGAGTAGCAGGAGTAGCAAGAGTAGCAGGGGTAGCAGGGGTTGCAGGGCCTTCAGCGCTTACGACAGCAGAGGCAACAGCAAACAGGGATGCAACCAGTAGGGGCAGGACTTTCATTTGGACTCCAGTTCAGTGAGGATTGAATTTCAAAAAAAACAGGGCAAGTGCCCCTGCCATTAACGCCTGAGCCGCTGAATCGTTTACTTCAACAACCGCAATGGGAGACATGCCCAAGGTAGGCATGAAAACACGGGCAGAATCTATCCATATCATTTTCGACCCACAGGCCGAAAATCCTGACCATCAGGCATACCCCCTGCCTGCTCATACCCTATTCAAACGGCCATGTGTTTATCGGAACGAAAAAATCCAGGATGTTGCCGCATTGTCCTCTGAAACCGATCCTGCACAAAAACTGCGGAGCACAACGGGCGGGGTGAAATTTCCGGCATGCAAGCCGAAATGCAAAACTTAAGATACATGAATCACAACGGTATCGTACAAACCGAATTGTTCCGGCTAATTTCTACGACAAGAAGTTGATCTGACCAGAAAAATGGAAATGGCAGGGGTGAACTTGCCATTTCCACGACCACAGGATCAGTGGGTCTTCTTGCCCTGATCAACAGGCGCAGAGGTGCCTGCCTTGCCCTTGTCTGCAGGAGCCGGGGCGCTGGAAGCCGCGGCAGAGAAAGAAGCCAGGGTGAACACGGCAGCGATCAGTACGGATAATGCTTTCATAGAAACTCCAATTTTAGTTAGTAAACAAGAATCAATGACATTACTCATGTCACTATCATTAACGCACTGACTACCATTCAGGTTGACACATTTTTTGTTTTACCTCCCTCTGGCCTGCAACGGCGCCAGAACCCCTCCATTCTTGCGACGACTCAACAGGTTTATAACCGCATCCATTAGACGCGGCCAATATCCATCCAGACGGCATACTACCGGCAAAGGTAATGCTGCGGAAAATCAGGCGAGTCCACCATGGGTGGGTAATCCGCCCAGCAAATAAGCGGGATTGAAAGTAGAATTTTCAACCATAGAGGATAAGAGTTCTGCAATGAAGCAATCTAGGCTTTCCGACAGCCAGATTATGGCAATCCTGAAGCAAGAGAAAAACGGCCTACATGGCCATCGGTGGAATCACACCCAAAATGAAGTTGGGCATAGGTGCCTGAGCTCTACTTTCGATCCCCATTAAAAATGGTGGGATTACCGGGGGATTACCATTGGAGACACGCGCCTGACCGAAGGCGGGTTGTTCCAGTGAAAAACTGGTGACAGCCACTTCCGTGGCTTCCTCGACGCGGTTCTTGATATTTGGCTTGCGACGGTTGGCATCGAGTAACGCTTCGACATCCCCCTCTTCCATGGCGGACTGGTAGCGACAGAAAATGTCACGCGAAAAGCCCACCATCTTGCAGGCGCGGGATACATTGCCAAGTTTGGCGGCCAGATTCAGCAAGCCAAACTTGTGTTTGATAACATTCTGTTGAACACTACTCATGGGGTTACTCTTTTGCGCTTACGCGCTTTGGTTGATAAAGATTCGCACCTCTATCAAACCGGGTAACCCAACCCTTTGGCAAGACCTTACTGTCAGATTAAGTCTGAACTACTACATGTAATTCAATCTATTAATCCTATATCGGTCGGATTCCATTGCTCAACAGCAATTGCTGTGCATTGCGCAATGAGCAAATCAAGAACAATCTCAATCTTGTGAAAGTTATACGCACCTTCCGCCAAACTTTTGGCCGTCTGCTTCAAAAATTCCTTTGTGTAGGAGTCCTTAAATTCCAACTCCCCCTGATAGATCTCGAGGTTCTTCTTATAGCTTGTCCAGAGCACCTTTGCCGGCGAATGACCACCGACATTGAGATCAAGATAACACTCAATCGCCGCAGCACTCCGGTTAATGTCAGCATTATGGATTCCTTGTGGACCTTGAGCCGGAAACGAGCGGAACTCCTCAAGTTCGGGCAACATAATCCCGCGCATATTCACAGGCAGGTTAAGTTTTGACAGACGTTGATGCGCGTCGAGCCCTTCCGCATCATTGTCAAACAAGAAGACGATTTGATTCTGGACATCTATCTTCGCAAGCCCCTCCGCGAACTTCACTAGGTTGCCTGTACCCGAAAATGGATGACTTTCGCTCACATCGATGAATCGGAAAAAGTCCACGACCCCTGGCCGCAACAACGCAAGCGCATGCTTTAAAATGTGGACATCCGAGCTACCTTCGGTCGCGATCAGGAAGGTCTCGGTTCGCCGGGCACAAGGCACAAACTCCCTCTCCGTTCCCCACCCATATTCTACCAATGGACCATATTGCCAAATAACGAGAGACTCCTCGTTCACCTCCGCAAAAAGGCGTAGTACCGAGTAAGGGTGAAGGATATTTATCAACTCGCCGAAAAAGCTTCTTTCAGAATATGATTGGCTATTACCAGATTCGTAGCGAGGAATTCGCTCAAACTGCATTCCATAGAATCGCCCTTGAATCTTCCTTATCCTTGCATCGTCAGTGTAATCGATATAGGTGTCGTCGATACTATCAAGCGGATTCGAGGTAACAAATGCAAAAAACTCCTCAAAGCTCATTAGGTCAGGTATGGGCTCATCATCGTCTGAAAAACGATGCATATCATCTAACCACTCTTTCGCAACAGCATCATATTCACGACGGACACGCTCCAGATTGAAGCCAAGAAGTTCAAGACGGGAAACAATGTATTTTAGCGGTCGGATGAACGCCTTCTCGTATGGCGCAGGGTCTTCGCCATTTTCCTCGAACCAGTCGTAGTCACACTGATTGCATTTAACCATCCCTCGATCATGTTCTTGGAAAATCGATCCATGGTCAATTCCGCGTTTGCTCTTACTATATGTGATCGTTACTCCGGCCACATCAAGCGTAATTTCTGTACCCAAATCATCCCCTTCGGCTTTCCAATAAAATTGCCTGCCTAACTTGCTTAACCATACGCAAGCTCCTTCAATTCAATCTACCCTCACCATAAAACGTTGACCAGCGTAGTTCAACTGTCATTATGCTGAAATACTCTATGGATATCATAAATATGAAGTTTGGTGGCCTTGCGGTTCTTACTATAATTTCTTTTTAGTCCACCGCTTCCGGTGGCGATCATTTAACTCAAAACAAATTCGGAACTTTTTTGGAATTTAACAAGGAAATGATTGTCAGACACAAATAATAATTTTAACAGGAGGTTCGAATGACTATTGGAGGAATAACTTTAAATTTAACCAACACAACTGTTTCAGTGATTGTAATCGTAGCAGTTGTCTTATACACCTGGTTCACCAAAGATCTGGAAGCAATGAACGACAAAGAAGAACGGAGCATGCATTCATGAAACACAAACCAGTTCAGGAATGCTTATGGTTTGTGGCCAATCGACGCTGCCAGCAGATTGGCGCGATCAATCCATCAACGCCGCAACATCCCCCATATTCGGCGCGTAGTACCCTAACTGCAAAATCATCAAATCCTTATGCCCACTGATTTTAGCCAGGGTCATCACATCCACTTTGGCTGCCAGTCTGGTCAATGCTTCGCGACGGGTATCACGGAAGTGTAGCCCATCATTTAAAGCCATTTTCTTTACCTTGCGGAAAAGCGATTCCAGAATGTACGGTTTCAGGCAAAACACATTGAGCTCATCAATGCCCTCCATCTGCATCAAAATCGCAATCGCACTCTTGGATAACGGAATTACCCGACCAATTCCAGTTTTCCGAGCACCAGGCTCAATCGCTCGCACATGGACAACCAGTTTGGCCAAATCAATATCGGCCCACTTCAGTGCGCAAATCTCACCAGCCCGCATGGCAGCTTCAATAGAGAACAGGAATGCAGCAGCTACCCGAGCTTGCATAGTCTTTAACTGGATATCAGGCTCGTAGCCACATACATACGTAATCTTAGAAATTTCCTCATCTGTCACCCGCCTGGAGCGCGGTTGAGGTACTGCAGGGCGTGACACCTGACGCATTAGGATTTCATGCAGCCAACGCCACTCACGAACTGCTCTGGTGCATGCTACTGAAAGCATACTTCACTCACACGAAGCACAGTAGCCGGAGAAACATCCAACAACCTGCGATCCCGCCATTGTGCGAAATGCTCTGGGCCTAGATCTGACAATCGCACCTTAGCCAGCGGATCCGGATCATGATTTACGCCAGACGCTAATAGTGTGCCTACCTGAACAGCTATACGCAACAATTCCCATCGGCTGCCATCCTTCCCGACAGAAACTTCATCACGGTACCGGAGTAGAAGATCGGCAAATACCTTATCCGGTAATCGCCCAATCTTACCGTTCGAACGCTCCACTTCCTGTTGTACTGCCTAGGCACTGGCTTCAGCCTTTGTTGGGTCAATTTTGAGACAAATAACGCCAATAAAAAACAAAAAAACGCCACCTAATGCAAGGTGACGTTTTCAAAAAGGTCTCTGATTAATATAGCGTACTAGCTATTGCAAGCTGCTGCTAACAATACGATGGTGCCGGGAGAGGGACTCGAACCCTCACACTGTCTCCAGCACCGGATTTTGAGTCCGGCGCGTCTACCAATTCCGCCATCCCGGCAAGTAAGATAATCATTATCCATGAATCGAGGCATTTCATCAAGAAGCAAAGGCTTGCGCCAGTAATCGGAGAGCCAGCCGACATCCGGAGCCCGGCTATTTCCGGGGCTGTGCAGGAAATCCAACCCGGCATAACTGGTGCAACAGGCAGGTTATTCTAAAAATAGAAATTTAATCTGCACAAACAACAAAGCCCTCTTTAGGAGGGCTTGATTGCGTATAAGGAGTCTGACGATGACCTACTTTCACATACGTATGTACACTATCATCGGCGCACGGTCGTTTCACTGTCCTGTTCGAGATGGGAAGGAGTGGGGCCAACCTGCTATGGTCGTCAGACATAACTGGTGATGAACTGTCTGCCGGCTGCTGCCGGCGGTCAATTCATCTTCAACTGGAAGAAGTAATGGGTCTGGATTGTATTGTAATTTCTGACTCAACTTGTTTTGCTTAATGTTATAGGGTCAAGCCTCACGGGCAATTAGTATCAGTTAGCTTAACGCATTACTGCGCTTCCACACCTGACCTATCAACGTGGTGGTCTTCCACGACCCTTCAGGGGGATCGAGTCCCCAGGGAAATCTAATCTTAAGGCGAGTTTCCCGCTTAGATGCTTTCAGCGGTTATCTCTTCCGGATTTAGCTACCCGGCAATACGACTGGCGTCATAACCGGTACACCAGAGATCCGTCCACTCCGGTCCTCTCGTACTAGGAGCAGGTCCCTTCAAATTTCCAGCGCCCACGGCAGATAGGGACCAAACTGTCTCACGACGTTTTAAACCCAGCTCACGTACCACTTTAAATGGCGAACAGCCATACCCTTGGGACCGACTACAGCCCCAGGATGTGATGAGCCGACATCGAGGTGCCAAACTCCCCCGTCGATATGAACTCTTGGGAGGAATCAGCCTGTTATCCCCAGCGTACCTTTTATCCGTTGAGCGATGGCCCTTCCATTCAGAACCACCGGATCACTATGACCTGCTTTCGCACCTGCTCGACTTGTCAGTCTCGCAGTCAAGCATCCTTATGCCATTGCACTATCAGTACGATGTCCGACCGTACCTAGGATACCTTCGTACTCCTCCGTTACTCTTTGGGAGGAGACCGCCCCAGTCAAACTGCCTACCATGCAATGTCCCCAATCCGGATTACGGATCTAGGTTAGAACCTCAAACACACCAGGGTGGTATTTCAAGGTCGGCTCCACGACGTCTGGCGACATCGCTTCTCAGCCTCCCACCTATCCTACACAGGTCTGTTCAAAATCCAATGCAAAGCTACAGTAAAGGTGCATGGGGTCTTTCCGTCTAGCCGCGGGTAGATTGCATCTTCACAAACATTTCAACTTCGCTGAGTCTCGGGTGGAGACAGTGTGGCCATCGTTACTCCATTCGTGCAGGTCGGAACTTACCCGACAAGGAATTTCGCTACCTTAGGACCGTTATAGTTACGGCCGCCGTTTACCGGGGCTTCAATCAAGAGCTTGCACCCCATCATTTAACCTTCCGGCACCGGGCAGGAGTCACACTCTATACGTCCACTTTCGTGTTTGCAGAGTGCTGTGTTTTTATTAAACAGTCGCAGCCACCTTTTCACTGCAACCCCATCAGGCTTCGGACGCGAGGTCCTACACCTTACCGGGGCGCACCTTCTCCCGAAGTTACGGTGCAAATTTGCCGAGTTCCTTCACCCGAGTTCTCTCAAGCGCCTTAGAATTCTCATCCTGCCCACCTGTGTCGGTTTGCGGTACGGTCTCAATACAACTGAAGCTTAGTGGCTTTTCTTGGAAGCATGGTATCAGCAACTTCGCGCCTGAAAGGCACTCGTCATCACGCCTCAGGATTGACCTCCCGGATTTGCCTAAGAGATCTCCCTACACGCTTAAACCAAGACGTCCAACACTTGGCTTGCCTAACCTTCTCCGTCCCCACATCGCATTGTATTGAGGTACAGGAATATTAACCTGTTTCCCATCGACTACGCATTTCTGCCTCGCCTTAGGGGCCGACTCACCCTGCGTCGATGAACGTTGCACAGGAATCCTTGGGCTTTCGGCGAGGGAGCCTTTCACTCCCTTTATCGCTACTCATGTCAGCATTCGCACTTCTGATACCTCCAGCAGCCTTCTCAAGCTGCCTTCGCAGGCCTACAGAACGCTCTCCTACCATATGTACAAGTACATATCCGCGATTTCGGTGCATAGTTTGAGCCCCGTTACATCTTCCGCGCAGGACGACTCGATCAGTGAGCTATTACGCTTTCTTTAAATGGTGGCTGCTTCTAAGCCAACATCCTGACTGTTTTAGCCTTCCCACTTCGTTTTCCACTTAACTATGTCTTGGGGACCTTAATCGGCGGTCTGGGTTGTTTCCCTTTCGACACCGGACGTTAGCACCCGATGTCTGTCTCCCATGCTCGCACTTCTCGGTATTCGGAGTTTGCAATGGTTTGGTAATCAGCAATAGACCCCTAGCCATGACAGTGCTCTACCCCCGAGAGTGATACATGAGGCACTACCTAAATAGTTTTCGGAGAGAACCAGCTATTTCCAAGTTTGTTTAGCCTTTCACCCCTATCCACAGCTCATCCCCTAATTTTTCAACATTAGTGGGTTCGGACCTCCAGTGAGTGTTACCCCACCTTCATCCTGGCCATGGATAGATCACTTGGTTTCGGGTCTACACCCAGCAACTATCGCCCTTATCAGACTCGCTTTCGCTACGCCTCCCCTATCCGGTTAAGCTTGCTACTGAATGTAAGTCGCTGACCCATTATACAAAAGGTACGCAGTCACGGAACAAGTCCGCTCCCACTGTTTGTATGCATGCGGTTTCAGGTTCTATTTCACTCCCCTTCCGGGGTTCTTTTCGCCTTTCCCTCACGGTACTGGTTCACTATCGGTCGATTACGAGTATTTAGCCTTGGAGGATGGTCCCCCCATGTTCAGACAGGATTTCTCGTGTCCCGCCCTACTTGTTTCAACCCTAGTTCCACTCCTGAATTTTCGCGTACGGGACTATCACCCACTGCGGTCAGACTTTCCAGACTGTTCCGCTAATTCAGAAGCTAAAGATTGAAGGCTGTTCCAATTTCGCTCGCCACTACTTTCGGAATCTCGGTTGATTTCTTTTCCTCCGGCTACTTAGATGTTTCAGTTCACCGGGTTCGCTCTACCTGGCCTATATATTCAGCCAGGAGTGACCCTTGCGGGCCGGGTTTCCCCATTCAGATATCTACGGATCAATGCTCTATTGCCAGCTCCCCGTAGCTTTTCGCAGGCTTACACGTCTTTCGTCGCCTGTAATCGCCAAGGCATTCACCACATGCACTTATTCGCTTGACCCTATAACATTAAGTCCTCGGTCAGTTTCCAGACCAAGGATTGTGTTACAAGTTTTTTGTC
>Ga0209573_1005252_pt1 | contig 11841 bp, 12 predicted proteins | sample TNRBio252014_DNA_FD_185870 | JGI IMG/M metagenome (GOLD analysis project Ga0209573, IMG submission 185870) | Wastewater treatment Type I Accumulibacter community from EBPR Bioreactor in Madison, WI, USA - TNR Reactor_6/25/2014_ DNA (SPAdes)... | ecosystem: Engineered > Bioreactor > EBPR >...
CGTTGCTTTGCCCCTGAATCAAGCGATGCAGGTTGGCGTCGGTCTGGCCATGCCGCACCAGGATCAACCGCACCATACGCAAGCCTCCCGGCCCAGCCGTCCGGTGCCGGTCATGCCGATACCTTCCGGATAGCCAGCACATACCCCATACCGCACCCCACGACCGTCGTAAAGACAACCAGCGCGATCTTGCCTCCCAATTCCACGATGTACGTTCGAGCCGCGAGGGTCAGCAGAAACGCCAGAAAGAGGAACAGCGTTTCGCCATAGGCCCTCAGCATGCTGGATAAGGACGGGCGCTTCTTCCAAAAACGAATCACGACGGTGATCAATGCCGCCAGAAGGCTCAGAACGATCGCGATCGCATAGTCCGGATCAGTCCCGCTGGGAGTATAGAAAATGCCGTAGTACAAGCCCAGCGCCGCGCCGATGAGCACATAGCGTTGGAGCATCCCCAACTCGCGCGGTGACAGGTTCGTGGGCATCTTCGTCAAATCGTCTCGACGATCTCGGTCCCTTCAACAAGGGCTTTGACCACCTGGTCGAACACCGGGTCATTGAGGAAGAAGTTGAAACCCACGACGACGGCCTCGGGCGCGCGCGACCGAACGTTTTTGAGCATACCCTTGTGGCAGATGACCAGTTTGGCATCGGCTGCCAGTTGGGTCGCCGCCGAGTGCACGACCGTGACCCTGTCCACTTTGGCGGCCTTCAGTTTCTTCTTTAGGGCATTGACGCTCATCAAGCTGGAACCAATGCCCGCCTCACAGACCATCGTGATCCTCGTCACATCCGCGGCCTTAATCGATTTCGCCATGTCTGGGTTTCTCCCGAAAATCCACGGTTTTCAATTAACCATAGATGTGGAATTCGGGTTGCTGGGCCCGAACTCCACATCTATGGGGTCAGACGGAACCTAGGCGGCCAGGCCCGGGACGCTTGCCGTGACCTCTTCGCCCTGCGTTTCCTCTTCCTTCACGGGGAAGCTACGGAGCAGGACTGTACCGACCAGGAAGGATGCCACAGCGCCAATCAGCACACCGACCAAGACCTGGAAGTGCCAGTCTCTGGGCGTCATGGCGATGTAGGCGAAGATCGAGCCAGGCGAGGGGGTGGCCACCAGGCCGGCGCCCGTGATCATCCACCAGGTGTCGGCGAGGATACCACCTGCATACATGGCCAGCAACATGATGGGGTGGGCCAACACGTACGGGAAGTAGATCTCATGGATCCCACCGAAGAAGTGGATGATGATCGAAGCGGGCGCCGAGTCTTTGAGCATGCCCTTGCCGGCGAACCAGTAGGCCAGCAGCAGGCCCAAGCCGGGCCCGGGGTTGCTCTCGAGCATGAAGTGAATGGCACGGCCCGTGGTCTGCGAGGCGGCGGCGCCGAGCGGAGCCAACACGCCAATGTTGAGGGCGTTGTTCAAGAACAGGATCTTGGCGGGCTCGATGATCAGATCGACCAGGGGGAGCAATCCAGCATCGATGAGGCCCTGCACCACCGCACCAGCCGCGCTGCTGACACCGGTCACGAACGGGGCGACGGCGACCTGGGCAACCAGGGTCAGGATCATGCCCAGGATCCCAAGGCCGAAGTTATTGACCAGCAACTCGAAACCGACTGGGGTGCGCGGCTCGAGCAGCTCGTCCAGTTTCTTCATCAACCAGCCCGAGACGGGCCCCATGATCATGCCACCCATGAACTGCGGCACGTCAGAGCCAACGACCGCGCCCATGGTTGCGACTGCGCCAATGACGCCGCCGCGATGACCGTAGACGAGTTTGCCGCCCATATACCCAATGAGGATGGGCAGCAAGTATACGATCATGGGTCCGACCAGCTTGGCAAAGCCCTCGTTCGGGATCCAACCGGTCGGGATGAAAAACGCGGTGATCAAGCCCCAAGCAATGATGGCGCCAATGTTCGGGATGACCATCCCGGCCATGAAGCCCCCCCATTTTTGGATGTTCTCTTTCATACGACATCTCCCTTGATTTCGTCCTCGTGAATAAGCGATTCTATGAATTCGAACCCGATGCCACTTGCTGCGGTACACCATCCTTTCATGAAAGCGAATTCCTGACGGAAATGAGGTGATGTCAAACGCCCGCGCTCTTCTGCTTGATCGTCGCATTCAACCGATCGTGCGTGCGCCTGACGGCCGATCCAGCCCGCGACGCCTGTCGGATACGCCAACGAACGCACGCCCCCGCGTGGCGTTCGCCGGATCAATGGGTGCGATGGAGCGGAGCGCCAGGCGCTCTTTCGTGCTCAACCGGAGTCCGGACGCTCGAGCCAGGGCCCTGGACAGACCGGGACTATGCTTCTGGGTAGACGGCGAGACCTACTCACTATAGTGGGTTTGTGGCCCAAATGGGTATATTTTTCGGGGGTCATGGGGAGAAAAGGTATACCATTGCCTGATCTCGCGGATGTTACAGTGGACTGGCACTGTTCGCCTCGATCCATCTATCAAGAAGCGAGATGACATGGATGAACTGAATATCGGCGTGATCGGTCTGGGGGCCATTGGTCAAAAGCACTGCAGTGCCCTGGCGGTTCTGGAACGGGCTAACCTCTGCGCGGTCGCGGATGTCGACGCAAACGTCGTCGCCACCACGGCGGCGCAATACAAAGCCGCTCCCTATGCCAACGCGGAAGAACTCCTCAAACACCCCGGGCTTGATGCGGTGGTGATCGCCACCCCGGATCACCTGCACCGCGAGGCCTGTGTCCTTGCGGCTCAGCACGGCAAGCACATCCTCGTCGAAAAACCGTTGGCGACCACGATCGACGACTCACAAGCCATCATCGCGGCCGCTGAAGCGGCCGACGTCAAGCTCATGGTCGGGTTCACCTTGCGTTTCTCTCTGCATTACCAGCAGGCCAGAAAGGCCGTGATTGACGGCATGCTCGGGAGCCTGGTCAGCATCTTCGCCCGGCGGCAGAACGTCATCTCGCAATCGGACCGGTTGAAGGGCCGGTGCGGTGTGCTGATGTTCCTCGGCCCGCACGACTTCGATGTCATGCGCTGGATCGTCGGCAGCGAGCCTGTGACTGTCTATTCGCAAGCGGCGACCAGCGTTCCCAGTGTCTACCCCATCGAGAACGAGACCTTCACCACGATCAAGTTCGCGAACGGGGTCGTGGGTTGCGCTCAGATCGGCTGGTACCTGCAGGACAAGCACCCGGCAGGCAAGGACTTCAAGCTCGACATCGTTGGGGACAAGGGCAGCCTCAATCTGGACCAGATGCGCCAGGGCCTCGAGATCTACACGGCCACGGGCGCCAAGTTCCCGTCGGTCTCAGCCGGGCTGGTGGATGAAGATCGGGCCTTTGTCGACTGCATCCTCGATCACAAGGACGTCCCCGTTTCTGGTAAAGATGGGTTAGCGGCAGTCCGGATGGTGCTGGCGGCGCTGAGATCCATTGAAACCGGGCAGCCGGTCCATCTGTAGATGGCAAGGTTCCTATGTCCACTCGCGCAAGCCGTTTGCAGCAATTCGTTGAACAGGTCAGGGGCCAACTGATCGTTTCGTGCCAGGCCTTGCCTGAAGAGGCGCTCTTCGGTGCCGACATCATGGCCAGGATGGCCGTCTCGGTGGCGCGGGGTGGGGCAAAAGCCATTCGTGCCAACACCCCTGTGGATGTGCGAGCCATCCGCCAAGCCGTCGATCTGCCGCTCATCGGTTTGTACAAAGAAGTGCTGCCCGGCTACGATGTGATCATCACCCCGACCTTGAATCACGCGCTCGCGATCGCCGAGGCCGGTGCGGATGTCATCGCCCTGGACTGCACGCAGCGCCCGCATCCTGAGCCCGATCTCCAGGCTCTGATCGCTGCCATCCACGCCCAGACGACCTGTCTGGTCATGGCCGATATCTCCACTCACGCAGAGGGGCTGGCCGCCGCGGATATGGGCGCGGACATGCTGTCCACCACGCTATCGGGATACACCCCCTACAGCCCGCAACAAAAGGGTCCGGATCTTGACCTGGTTGCCCGGCTCGCCGCAGCGAGCCGCATCCCGGTGATCGCCGAGGGACGTTATCACACGCCGCAACAGGTCAAGCAAGCGCTTGAAAGCGGGGCGCTGTCTGTCGTGGTCGGTGGGGCCATCACGCGCCCCAGGCAGATCACCGAAACCTATGTCGAAGTCATCCAAGGATTGAAGTCGTGACCCGACTCTCGGATAAGACACGCCGTCTTGTTCGGGATTAGTCGTCTACGCTCAAGGTCTATGAACCCATCCTATTTGCTCGGCGTGGACATTGGCACCTACTCCTCGAAGGGCGTGCTGGTCGCGGCCCACACCGGTGACGTGGTGGCCGAGCACAGCGTCGAGCACACGCTCTCCATGCCCTACCCGGGCTGGGTGGAGCACGACCCTGATCAAACGTGGTGGGGCGAGTTCGTTTCCATCTGTCGCACCGTGATCGCCAACGCCGGGATCGACCCAAAGCACATACAGGGCGTTGGCGTATCCGGCATTGGTCCGTGTGTCTTGCCTGTGGATGAGGCGGGCCAGCCGTTGCGTCAGGCGATCCTATATGGGATTGACACACGGGCATCGCGCGAAATCGCCCAGCTCGAAGAGGCACTGGGCCGCGACGAGATCTTCGAACACAGCGCCACGCATCTGTCATCCTCCGCCAACGGCCCGAAGATCGTCTGGATCAAGGATCATGAGCCGGAGGTGTATGCCAAAGCCCGATGGTTTCTGACCAGCCAGTCCTATATTGTCCTCAAGCTAACCGGCAACGCCGTGATGGATCAGTACACGGCCTGTACCTATGCGCCGCTCCTGGATGTTGCAGCCCGTCAATGGCGCGCCGGCATGGAAGACCTGATCGTCCCGACGCGCAACCTGCCCACCGTGTCCTGGAGCTGCGAGGTCGCCGGATCCGTGACTCGCCGGGCCTCACTCGAAACGGGTTTGCTGGAAGGGACCCCCGTCATCGCCGGAACCATGGATTCCGCCGCTGAAGCCATCAGCGCGGGTGTGACCGAATTCGGCGACATGATGATGATGTTCGGAAGCAGCAACTCCTTCATCCTGAAGACCGACCGGCTTGCGCCCACCGAGCATTACTGGGCGCTCAATTGGCTTGAACCTGATTCGTTTGCCTTTGTCGGCGGCATGTCCACCGTGGGTAGCCTGACCCGTTGGTTTCGAGACCAGCTCTCGCCCCTGGAGGTGGCCGCCCAGGAATTGCATGGCGTGAACGCCTATGCGGGTCTCGCCCGTCTGCTCGAGGCTTCGCCGCCGGGTGCCCAAGGCCTGATCGCCCTGCCTTACTTCGAAGGCGAGCGCACGCCCGTGTATGATCCCGACGCCAGGGGCGTGTTCTTTGGGCTGACCCTCAAGCACACCCGAGCGGATCTATACCGTGCGCTATTGGAGAGTGTGGGCTTTGGCATCCGCCACAATATGGATGGCATGCTGGCTGAGGGCATCGTCCCCAAACACATTCTGGCTGTCGGCGGCGGGGTGAAGAACCTGGCCTGGATGCAGACCATCAGCGATATCGCCAACATCGAGATGTCCATTCCCGAACAGCAGGTTGGCTCGGCGTATGGCGATGCCTTCCTGGCAGGGATCGGTGTTGGCATATTCAGCGGAGTGCGCGAGGTCCGGAAATGGGTTCGCTACATGCGCCACATCACACCCAACCCCGAGTCCACCGCCAGGTACACGCCGCTCTATGGCATCTACCGTGAGTTGTATGAGCGAACCAGCAGCCTGATGGGCAAGCTGTCGGCGCTCCGTCGCTAAGCGACAGGGTGGATGAAGACGCGACCATGAAACCGGGAGGTGCGCCCATGAGCCACGAGTGGAGGCGAGTGCCGGCCGATTTGTGGGCTATAATCGCCGAAAGGCGACGGGTATTGTCGTCTTTAACCACTGCAGTCTGAAGGGTCTTGTTCGGCACTTCTTCCTGCAATGTTACTCACCCTCACCAATCGCCAACGCAATATCCTGAAGATCCTGTTGAAGACCAGTCGGCCGATCAATTCGATCGAGTTGGCTGGGTTGCTCAACGTCACGCCCCGCCAGGTGGTGTACAGCATGCCGGCGATCCGTGATTGGTTGCGCCAGCATGAAATCGACCTGTCGCTGCTCGCTGGCAACAGCTACGCGATCACGATCTCCGGCCCGCAGGCACAGGCTTTGCTCCAGGAGATCGATTCTCACGCCAACACGCAGATCGTTCTGTCCATGAGTCAGCGTCAACAGCTGCTGGCGTTGTTTCTATTGATCAAACCGGGACCATTCACCTTCTCGAAAGTAGAGGAGATTCTTCAGGTCTCGCGGATGACGGTCTTCAAAGACCTCGACGATATCGGAGCCTGGTTTACCCGGGAAGGGATCACGCTCGTCCGCAAGCCCCACTTTGGAGTCCAGGCCACGTGTGCTGAGAAGACCCGCCGCCAGACCATTACCAAACTGATCTGGGGCGAGACACCGTTCAGCCGTGACCCGATCACCGAGGTGACTCACGCCGACGGCCTGGTTTTTGACCTGAAGGGCTACGCCCGCCTGATACCCATGCTGGAGTTCGTCAATACCTTTGTCTCGCAGATCAACATGCGGCGCACGGTCACGCTGGTCACCAAGGCCGAAGAGCAGCTCGGCGGGCGCTTCACGGATGACGCCGTCCTACACCTGGCATTCATGTTCGCCCTCATGGCCAATCGAGTGCGCGGCGGCAACCATCTGGAAGTTGCTGAAGACACGTTGAGTGAATTGATGTCCATGCACATCTGGGCGGTAGCCGACTCCATTGCCCAGCGTCTCAAGCGTGACTCTGTTTACTCGTGGACCACGATCGAGACGGCTGGCATCGCGATGGAACTTTTGGCGGCACAGCGCAACGAGATACTTCCCGGGGAACTGGCGCAGAATCTGGTCTTTGAATTGGATCTTGGCCGCATCATGGCGTATATGAGCGATGCGTTCAATATTCCCAAGATCAAGTATGACCAGATCTTGCACAATGGATTGTTGAACCACATCCTGCCTGCCTGCTATCGCCAGCGCTACGACCTCTGGTCTCCTGAGATGTCGACCAAGGTCGAGTTTCATGAACAGTCCGACCTGGAGACCGACATTGCGCGTGGCGTTGTGGACCTCGTCCGGGAGACGACAGGCCTTCACCTGAACGAAAACGACCTGAATACGCTGGTGATGTTGACGAAGGCTGCTTATATCCGCAATCGTTCTCATCTAGAACACGTCATCATCGTTTGCCCGAGTGGCATCGCCACAGCCCAATTACTGGTTGCGCGTCTGAACGCCCGCTTCCCTTATCTCAATTCGCTCGAGGTCGTCTCCGTGCGCGACCTGACCGCTGCGATGGTGCTTTCCGCCGATCTGATCCTGACGACCGTTCCGTTGGCACAGCAATACGCCAGCAATCCCAAGGTGATCAGAGTCCACCCGCTCCTCATGCCCGAAGACATTGAGGCCATTACCAGGTTTTTGAGTTAGGGGCTCCCGTCGCAGAGCGCGGCGCGTTGCGCGTTTGCTCAGTGGACGCGCGTCGGCTGGGTGTCGACAAGGCCGAGGCGCAGCGCCTTGAGCCGGCGGCGCTCGGCGGCGAGCACGTGCCGAACTCCGCGGACTGTGCGGCGCGCTGTGAGGTCGCGCGCGGGCTGGGCCGCGATCTCGGCGCTCAGCTCGGCAAGGCGGAGCAGGGCGGTGCGCAGGTACGCGCCGAGCTGTTCCTCGGCGGCATGCACGGCCGGGAAACTGCGGCTCAGCGCGCGTAGCGCCAGGGTCTGGCCGTGGCGGTCGACGCCGGCGCGGGTGGCCCCGCGCAGCTCGCGCTCGGTCTCCAGCCACTGAGAGACGCCGACCAACGCCTTGAGCTCCTGGGCCAGGCGCTCGGGGCTGGGCGCCGTCGCGACCCGGTCGAGGCGGCCGATGGTCAGGCGCAGGGCCGTATCCAGCGGGTCGAAGGCCTCGTTGGCGCGGGCGTTCCACGCCACGGGCACGGTGTCACCGAAACTGATGCGGTTCCAATAGGTGAGCATGGTCGCGTCCTCCCTGGTGATTGACTTAACGCAGGGTTGGACGGGATTCTCGTCCGGCGGGGTGTTGCGGGGGCCGTAAAGTTAGAATCGTGGCGCAATTCTGTCGAATACTGTTTCTGGAACGCCCTCGTTTCCCGCGAATCGCGGGTTGACCTGTCAGGTCGAAGGTTAGAATCCCGCGGCGACGCCTCCCAGCCACTCCGCCACCTCCGCCGGCGACCGCAGCCGCCAGACCTTCAGGTGCCGCCATTCGGGCGCGGCAAGCAGGGCCGGCAGCTCACGCCGGAACCGCCCGTGTTGCCGAACCGAAAACGGGAAGAGCGACTCACGGCTGAAGAAGGCGGCGCGCCAGGTCTCGCGGTTGCCGCTCCACAGTTCCTGGCCCGTGACCACACGCTTCACGGTCCGACTCAACAGTCGCTGCAGCACGAGAACCAACGGCAGGTCGAGCCAGACCACGGCCTGCGCCCGGCCCCAGACCAGGTCACGAACCCGGCTGTAGTTGGCGCCGATGACCCAGGCGTCCTCAACCGTGGCCGCGTCGACGGCCGCGCGAAAGACCTCGTCCGGCCGCGGCATCCAGTTCGGGCCCCAGAACAGGGGATCCAGATCGACATAGCGCGCGCCGATCCGCCCTGCGACGGCCTCGGCCAGCGTGCTCTTGCCCGATCCCGGCGGGCCCATGATCTGTAGTCGCCTGAACATCGCTCTCGCAATCTATGGCGAACCCAGTGTGTCGCCATAACCCACCCTGGACCTTGACTCTGACGCCGCGTCATACTTTATCATGCACCGCATGCACACCGTCAAACAGCTGGCGAGCCTGGCCGGGGTCAGCGTCCGAACGCTGCACCACTACGACGACATCGGGCTGCTCGCGCCGACCCGCGTCGGCGAGAACGGCTATCGCTACTACGACGAACAGGCTCTGCACCGGCTGCAGCAGATCCTGTTCTATCGCGAGCTGGATTTCGATCTGCCGGCGATCAAGTTGATCCTGGATGACCCGGGCTTCGATCGCATTTCGGCGCTCCAGACGCATCGGGCCGCGCTCCAGACGCGCATCGAGCGTCTGCAGACGTTGATCCAGACGGTGGATGCCACGATCCTGCACCACGTCGGCGAGGTGAATATGAGTGAGAAACGTCTTTTCGAGGGCTTCAGCGAAGAACAACAACAGCGCTATCAGGTCGAGGCCGAGCAGCAGTGGGGCGACACCGCCCGCGAAAGCGCCCGACTGTGGAAGAGCTATGGCCCGGAGAAGCAAGCCGCGATCCTGGAGGAGGGTGGCCGGATCTATCAGGACCTGGCCGCGCACATGAGCGAGGGCCCGAGCAGCCCCGTTGTGCAGGCCCTCCTGGCGCGCTGGCACCAGCACCTGCGGCACTTCTATGAGCCGACGATCGAGGTGTTGGGCGGCCTCGGCGACATGTACAACGACCATCCCGACTTCAATGCCACGTTCACGGCCATCCATCCGGATCTGCCGCCGTTCTTGAAACAGGCGATCGGTCACTACGTCGACGTGCTCGAGACCGAGTGGCTCGAGCGCGAACTCGGCATCCTCAAGGAATGAACTGGCGCGAACGGGTGCGTGCGGGTCGCAGCTCCGCCTCGACCCGCGGGCACCCGTTCGCGCTTGAGAGAGAGACGACATGGACAACAACCCTGGAGAAACCGTCGCGCGCCCCGTGATCGAGGGTCGCGTCGCCCAACCGGGCGGGCTGCGGGCCGCCGAACGCGAGGTCGATCAGGCGCGTCGGCTCGCGCTGTTCGAGGTCGAGGCGCCGCGGCGTCGCCTGTGCGACCTTGTCGTGCCGGTTGCGACTCAGAGCCAGCTCAACGCCCTGTTGACCAAGATCCGGCACCACAAACTGCTGTACGAAGATTTCGGCCTCGGCGAGGTGGATCCGTATGGCGGGCGCACGGCCATCAACCTGTATGGCCCGCCCGGCACCGGCAAGAGCTTCGCGGCCGAGGCGATCGCGGCCGAGCTCGGGCTCGGGATCATCCGCGCCAACTACGCCGAGATCGAGTCGAAGTACGTGGGCGAGACGGCCAAGAACATCAAGGCGGCGTTCCAAAAGGCGCGCGAGGTCAACGCGGTGCTGTTCTTCGACGAGGCCGATTCGATCCTCGGTCGGCGGCTCTCGAACATCACACAGAGCACGGACCATGCGGTCAACGTCAGCCGCTCGGTGATGCTGCTCGAGCTCGATCGCTTTTCGGGGGTGACGATCTTTGCGACGAACCTGGCCTCGAACTATGACTCGGCCTTCGTCCGTCGAATCCTGGGCCATGTCGAGATGCCGTTGCCCGACGCCGAGGCGCGCGCCCGACTATGGCGCTCGCACATCCCGGCCCGACTGCCGGTCGCGCTCGAACTGCAGGATTGGGAGCGCCTGGTCGCCGAGACCGAGGGTTTGGCTGGCGGCGACATCCTCAACTGCGTGGTTGCGGCCTCCGCGCAGGCCATCGAGCGTGAGGGCCCGACCTGTCAGGTGGCGCTGGACGACTTCCGCGCCGCGATCGCGGCCGTGCGTCGCGCGCGCGAGGTGGTCGGATAGGTGTTGGGCGATGACGCAGCTGGCTTGGGCGATCGCCCAGGCCAGCTGCGTCATCGCCCAACACGTCACTGCAGACGCTGATAGGCGCCGACGGTCAGGAACTCGGTGAAGGTGTCCTGCGTGACGAGCGTGTCGAACAGGCGCACGGCTGTCTCGAACTGGCCCGAGGTGTAGGTGGCCTCGCCGACCAGGGCCTTGATCTTGTCGAGTTCCTGCGGGAGCAACTCGCGATAGAGCTCGAGCGTGATCTTACGGCCGTCGTCCAACACGCCATTCGGGCTGTGGATCCACTGCCAGACCTGCGCGCGCGAGATCTCGGCCGTGGCCGCATCCTCCATCAGGTTGTAGATCGCCACGGCGCCCTGGCCGCGCAGCCACGACTCGATGTACAGGATCGCGACGTTGATGTTGAGCCGCAGCCCGGCCTCGGTGATCTTGCCGCCCGGGATGCGGAAGTCGCGGATCTGTTCGGCCGCGACCTGAACGTCCTCGCGCATCAACTCTTTCTGGTGCGGCTTGCCGGCGAGCTTATCGTCGAAGATGCCCTTCGCCACGGGCACCAGGTCGGGGTGGGCGACCCAGGTGCCGTCGAAGCCGTCGCCGACTTCGCGCAGCTTATCCTCGCGGACGCGCGCGATGGCCACCTCGTTGACGGCCGCGTCTCTGCGGCTTGGGATGAAGGCGGCCATGCCGCCCATGGCGTGCGCGCCGCGGTGATGACAGGTGCGCACGAGCAACTCGGTGTAGGCGCGCATGAACGGCGCCGTCATCGTCACCTGCGCGCGATCGGGGAAGACGAAGTCGGGCTGCTTGCAGAACTTCTTGACCACGCTGAACATGTAGTCCCACCGCCCGGCGTTGAGCCCGACGATGTGATCGCGCAGCTCGTACAGGATCTCGTCCATCTCGTATGCGGCAAGGATGGTCTCGATCAGCACGGTCACCTTGATCGTGCCGATCGGCAGGCCGAGCAGCGTCTGCGCCTCGTTGAAGACGTCGTTCCACAGCCGCGCCTCGAGATGGCTCTCGAGCTTGGGAAGGTAGAAGTACGGGCCGCTGCCCTTTGCCAGAAGCCGTTTGGCGTTGCGGAAGACGAACAGGCCCAGATCGAAGAGCGAGCCCGACATGGGTTGGCCGTCGACCAGCAGGTGCTTCTCGTCGAGGTGCCAGCCGCGCGGGCGGACGAGGAGCAACGCGACCTCCTCGTTGAGCCGATAGGCCTTGCCCGCCTCGT
>Ga0209573_1005253_pt1 | contig 11839 bp, 11 predicted proteins | sample TNRBio252014_DNA_FD_185870 | JGI IMG/M metagenome (GOLD analysis project Ga0209573, IMG submission 185870) | Wastewater treatment Type I Accumulibacter community from EBPR Bioreactor in Madison, WI, USA - TNR Reactor_6/25/2014_ DNA (SPAdes)... | ecosystem: Engineered > Bioreactor > EBPR >...
CAGCACATGCCAACGAGGCCGTCGGTGTCGCAGATGGCCTTGATGGTGTCGTCGGGCTTGCCGCGAAAGTGTTTATAAAGAGAGGCGCAGCTCGTGTGACTAGCCACCATCGGCTTCGCTGAGGCTTTGGCGGCGTCGAAGGCAGTTTTCCAGCCGCTGTGCGCCACATCGACGATGACGCCGATTTTGTTCATCTCCGCGACGGCGGCGTGGCCGAAGTCGCTCAAGCCGCCGTCGTGCGGCTCGCCCGCGCCATCACCGATGGGATTCCGGCGGTTGTAGGTGGCATGCATCATGCGTGTGCCGAGCTCGTGGAAGATGCGGATGAAGCGCAGCTCATCCTTCACGCTTTCCCAGTCCTGCATGAGCGGCACACCGTTCGTGGTGAAGCACAGGCCCACGTTGCCAGCTTTCTTCAAAGCCACGATTTCCTCCGCCGTGACCACCTTGGACAGCGCGGGCTTCATCAAATCCGTCGCCTTGGTGAAATGCGCGAGACGTTTGATCAGCCGCATCGGATCGCTGCCTTCCTCGCCGGTGTTTTGGAAAATGCAGGTCACTCCGGCCGCATGGAAGGCGTCGAGGAACTCCTTTCGCTCGCGCTCGTTCGTCGCGTTGCGATTCATGCCCATCGACTCGCGCAGATCGGCGATCTCGCCAGCGGAAGCGCCCGACTTGATGGCCGCGTTCATCGCCTCCGCATCAATGGCGCAGCGTGGCGCGAAGCCGTAGCTCTCAAACACCACCGAGCCAAAATGCAGCTCCCATGCGTGCTCGATCTGGGCCTGCGTGGGCTTTAAGAGGTTGATCGCAACCTCGCGTGGCTTGTCGATGGCCGGGTTGCCCGTGATCCAGGATTTTTTTGACTCCTGGGAGCGGACATGGATGTGAAAGCTGCTGGCGAGAGTGGCGAGCGGCAAAGTTTGAAGCAGACGGCGGCGGGAGATCGGGGTGCTCATGAAGTGAACTCAACAAACGCCGCTCAACGACGGTTCATCGCGGCCAAAGCGGCCAGATTGCATCTTGCAACGCCGGTGGCGTGGTCTTAGCATCCTGCCAAGTCAAAAGGGAGGCCTGTCATGCATTGTGTTGCCCGATCCTTCAGACAGACCGTCTTCGCGTGCGGTCTGATCCTGATTTCACAGGATGCGCGATCTGAAGCGTTGAACGCGGGCCTGCGGCAGCGGATTGAAACAACCAGCGCTGAGGTGAAACGTTTGGAAAGCGAGCGGGCTGAATCCGCCACATTGCTCGGACGTGGCGAGGCACTGCTCGCTCAAGCCCAGGCCGACGGAGACCATGCCTCCATCCCGGTCATCGAAAAAGCCATCGCCAAGGCGCGGAACGCGATCGTCGCGTGTGATGCGGGCATCACGGCGGCAAAGGGCCGTGTCGAGTCTTTGACTGGCGCCTTGAAAACGATGCAGGACATGTCTGCCGACTCGGAGCCGGTGATCCCGGCCAGCGTGGTGGATTTGCGTGATGTGACGGATTTCACGATCGACCCGGCGAAAGTGAGCGGCTATGCCGGTGGCATGCAGGGACGGCTCACGGCTGAAAAAGCGACGGCGGTTCACCAGGAGATCCGAACACGCGCCCAAGGACGCGCATCGGGGTCCAATCTCGCCACGATGTCGTATGCCGAGCTGATGGCCAGCCTTGATGGCGAGGCGCGGCAAGGATTGAAGGAGGGCATGCAGCGGCGCGAGCGCGAAGTGGATCAAAAACTACGCCGGGCCTTCCAACTGCCGGACGACAGCGACGAGGATTTGCTCGACCTCATCCTGCCGCCCGAACCCGCGAAGCCCACGCCGTTGCAGCAGGCCATGCAAGGCATCCAAGCCCAGGCGCTGCGGTTGCTGCATGCCTTCGACCGGGTTCAGCATGATGAGAAGGAGCGCGTGTTTGAAACCTATCAGGCATGGAAGGCCGGGACGGAGAAGCTCATGAGCCAGATGGATGGCAAGCAGCTCTCCGCCAGGGAGTATCAGGAGGCCAGCAAGCTGCTGGACGCGCGTTTTCTTTTCACGCTGACCCTGATCGGCAAGGCGGCGGAAACCAAGGAGGATGAGAAGATCACGGCCGAGCTTCCAGGCGGAGGCAAGGCGCGGAAAGGAGGCGCGAAATGACACCACCGCTCCACCTGCGCCTCGTCTTCTGGCTGCTCATCGCGGGCGGATATTTCGCACCAGTGCCAGCTGCCAGGTCGCAGCTCGACGGAGCTTGCTATTACTGCAAGTCGAGGAATGCGAACATCCACTACCGAGGCTGCCCCTATTACACGGGTTCAACAACGTCGCCTGGGCGGGACTATGACCCGCCGGTGGTGATTCCACAGCCCACCCAGGCGGAACTCGACGCGCGCCGGGCATTGGAATGGTACAACGACGCGGCCCGCGACATCGACTCGTATGAGCGCACCCAAAACAGGCAGGCACTGCGAAGCGCCATGGAAAAACTGTTCAACGCGGAGGCGCTCCTGCGCAACTGGTCGCCCAACCAGGCCCGCTATTTGAAGCTGGTGAATGGCAACATCGCCTGGTGCTACAACGCTTACGGACGTATCAACTATGACAACAGGCGGTGGGACGACGCGGCGAAGTACTTCCGCATGGCTTCAAAGTACAATCCCGGCTCGGAAGCTTACCGCGGCAATATCCAAAATGTGGAAAAGGCCAGGCAGGTCGAGCAGATCAAAAGCATCGACAGCAGTGCCCGGGAGGCCTATGCGCGTGGGAACGCCTTGTGGGACCAGGGCAACTGGGAGCAGACTGTCCGTGCCTACGAGGAGTCGCTTCGACTGGCCAGGCTTGCAACCAGCATGGGAGGCGGGGAGGTGTGGGATGGCTACCAGAAGGCGTTGAACCGCGCGCGTGCGAACCATGAGATCGTGCTCGCGGCGAACGATAAAATGCGGGCCGCAGCGGCAGAACGTCAACGTTTGGAGCAGGAGACGGCGGAAAAACACCGGCAGGAAGTAGCCGTGCTGACGGGAAAAACGCGCGAGTACGCACGACGGCAGACCGATTTGCGGGATGCGGTGGTGAATGAGCGAAAGCAGGCGGCAGCGGAACACCTGGTCGAAGTGAAGACCCCGTTTGGCACCGACAGTTATGTGGGGTTTCAAGGTCAGCAGCAGAGAGGCGCCGTCGTGCATGAGACCACCGCCTATAACCAGCTCTGGGCGCTGACACGGCATCTGGAACAGGCGGTCACGGAATTGCAGACCGACGGCGGCGATGAGTCGCTGGACCGCATCGGCTATCTCCTGCAGCAGGGGCAGAATGCGATGAACGGCGGTCTTTACCGCGGAGCCAGCTCTCCTGGCGACACGCTGAAACCGATCGACCCTCAAAAGACACAGAAGCTGCGTTCCGCCATGGAGCAGGTGATCCCGGTGGCGATTCGGCAGACTGAGGAGGTCAGGACAGCCCGAAAGAAGAAGGAAGAGACCTGGCAGAAGGCTGAGGAGGCGAAGGAGGAGGCGCAGACCGCGCGCGCGGAAGTCGCCAAAGCCACGGCGCGGGTGGCTGAGATCATGGCCATGCCGGAGGACACGGAGGAGGCGAAAAAGAAAAAGGCCGACCACGGCGCCGAGGCACGGGCGCTGCTGGCAGCGGCCACGAAGCAGGAAAAAGAGGCCGAGACGCTCAAAACCCAGGCCGAGGACGACAAGGGCAAGGCCGAGGTCGAACTCGTCAAGGCACGCGCGGCCTTCAAGACCACCGAGAACAAGCTCGACTTCCTTTTGAAGAACGGCGAGCTGCCAGAGGAGAAGCCAAAGAAGGGCGGCAACGAGCCGCCGCCGCCCGGTCAAAGTGGCAGGCCATGAAAAAAACAGTCACACTTCTCGGTCTTGTGTGCGCGAGCGGTCTGCTGGTGGCTTTGGCGATGTACTTGGGCCTGGTGCCGATGATGGGCCTGTCCGCGATCCTGGAGGAGGACGATGTGCATGACTGGCAGTTCATCGAGCCGGCCGCGCTGAGCGGCGTGATGGATGGCGGCGTGCCGCTCACCGCTTCCTACGCGCAGAAGCTGGAGGAGAAAGGCGAGATTTACGCCGCCTTCGAGGCTTATCGCGACGAACTGAACTATCACATCGCCACAAATGCGCATGCGCAGGTGCTCGTGCTCGCGCCGAAGCTGCAGGCCGTCGTTCAAAAACTGAAACCGCCGCCCATCGCCCCGCCGGAAGTGGCGGAGGGTTATGACACCGCGCGCAAGAGCCTGGACGAGGCGCGCACGCTGAAGGATCTTGCCACGGCGGCCTCGAATTTCCGCTTCTGCGCCCAGATCTCTCCTTGGATTCCGGATTTGTATCATCATCTCAGCGTCGCGGAGAGCGCGGCGGATGAGCTGCGCGCGGCGGAGCGGCATTTGCAGGTGTATCTGCGGCTCAAACCGGAGGCTGCCTCACGGGCGGACATCCAGCGCTTCCAGGCGTCGCTGCAAAAGAGCATCGCGGCCACGCATGCCTGGGAAAACAGCCTCGGCCTGCGCTTTGTGCCCATTTCCGACACCACGGTGCGGTTTTGCATCTGGGAGACACGCGTGAAGGATTACAGCCTGTTTGTGGAGCTGACCGGTCACCCCTGGAGCAAGGGCGGCATCAGTGACACGGAGCCGGCCTCGATGCTCAACCTCTATGACGCCGCTGCCTTCTGCGGCTGGCTCACCCAAAAAGAACGCCGCGATGGCGTGATCGGTGAGCATGACTACTACCGCCTGCCCACGCATGAGGAATGGACTCTCGCCGTCGGCGCAGGACCGGAGGAGGAGCCGGACGTGCCGGCACCGAACCGCTTCCGCACCTTCCCATGGGGCGAGGACTGGCCGCCACCGCCGGGCGCGGGCAATCTGAAGGGCGTCGAGGTCAGCAATGGCATCGAAGGCTATGAGGACGCGTTCCCCGCGCTCGCGCCCGTGGGCAGCTTTGATCCGAATCTGAACGGCCTCCACGACATGGCGGGCAATGTGCGGGAATGGTGCGCCGATTCGATGGCGGAAACGGCGGCGGCCGTTTTCACAGCAGCGGAAACCCAAAGTGTCACCGCCATGGCGCGCGGAGGGAGCTTCAACTCAGCCTCACGCGAAGAGCTTGGCTCGTTGGAAAAGCGTGCGCTGCCCGCGCTGGAGGCGCTTTACGAGGACACCGGCTTTCGCTGCGTGCTGGCGAAGGAGGAGGCCGTGCTGGCTTTGCATGAGGTGCAAAACAAACCCGTGAAAGGCGGCAAAACCCTCTCCGGCGATTTCGAGCCGGGAACACGCTTCACCGGGCCGGAGCCGCTGCTGCAGGTGAGCTGCTTGCGCGCGATGCGGATCTCGACCTCCGGCAAACATCCGAAAATCAGCCTCGAATTTGAATCGATCAACCATGGTGACCATTCCACATCTGTGCTGGAAAACGAAAGGCGCTGGTTCCTGTGTGTCGCCACCAATCCGAAGGCGGAGGGTGCTACCGGAATGGATTTCCTGGCACCCTCCAAGGGCGTCAAACTCGAAGAGAAGCGTCTGACGCTCACGTTCTCGACGCAGGAGGAGTTCAACCGTGCCCGCGCCATTCTTGAGAAGCGGATCGTGCCACGGCACCTGTTTGAAGTGCCTCACCCCAGGCTAGAAAGAGCCTCCAAATGAACCCGCCACGCTTCACCATTGATCTCTACGAACACGAAGGCCTCGGGCTCATCATCGCCTGTCCGTCCGGCGTAAGCTACACCAACCAGGTCGCCGGTTACGCCTGCCAGCATCCGGAACTCGAAGGTGTGTACGTTCCGCTGCCGGCGAGCGCATGTGAGGAACTCTATTCGTATTTCACCGGGCCCAAATGGAACGGCCGCTGTTACAATGCCATCGACGAGGAGACCGCGAGCTTCGTTGACGCGATTCTGGCCAGACTCGACCTGGGCTGTTGTCTCCGTGTGGACCGCGATAGATTTGCAGAATCGTGGGAGGCTTGGATCCAGGTCAAAATCAGCATGAACAGCGTGCTCTGGCTCGGACTGGACGAGGGCACCGGTGTCTTGACCTGGGAGAACAGTGACTGAACCTTCCCCACCATGATTCCACTGGGACGATTTCTCACCCGAACAGGCATGATCGCGATGCTGGCCGCAGCTGGCGCATGGCTGGCGGCCCAGCTCGGATTTTGGGAGCAGGGCGGGCGCTGGGCGCTTTATTTGGCCGGGGGCGGCCTGCTCATGATCATGGTTGGCATGAATCTGATTCTTCGCCGCTCATCAGGCGTGCTCCTCCCTCCAACAAATCCATCGGATCGTCATGAACGCAGACCCAGATAACAAAGACGATGACGGCATTCAGTTTGAGTGCCGCACCTGCCACGAGGAGCCGTGCCAGCCGCGCTTGGACGACCTTTCCGCGTGGGCTCGATTGTGCGGCTACGATTCCTCCTGCATCAACCTGTGCCAGGAGCCGGATGAGCGGGCGCTGGAGACGATCCGCATCAACCCTGCGCTCATCGCGAGGCATCAGTTCATCGACACCGCGCCGGAGGCCGGCAAAAGCTACATCGCCCGCGTGAGTCATCCCTTCATCGCGCAAAACGCCGAGCCGTTCTGGTTCCTGCATCAGCCGACGTTCACGCTGGAGAACGGCTGGGAGGAAAACCCGGAGGAGATTTATGAGAGCCGCCTCGTGCATGGCGTGCTCGACCGCGTGCTGCATCGGGATCAGCATTTCGCGCTCATCATCGTCACCGTGCAGGAATTGATGTCCATCTCCGCCATTCACAAGCTTTTCCCCGAAACAACCGATGCCAGTGTGTATGCGAGGTTCGATGACGAGTTCGCCCGGCGCGCGGCCTGGGCACGCTGGTTGAATTATATCTACGTTTATTGGGATCTCGAAAGCGATGTCGGCGTCTGGTGGTTGTTCCGCCAGGACCAGCCGCTCGCCCATGAGCCGGCACGCCTGGTGCTGCAAGGCCACTGGGGCTGGCATGACGCGCTCATCTGGGCCGGCAATCACCGCCTCTCCACCGCCGAGGCCGCGCACCTGCATGACTTCATGCTGCGATGAAACAAAACGTCAAAGCCATCAAGCGCTACTGCTGTCCGCACTGCCTGACGGTCCACCTCAAAGACCTTGCCACGCAGATGCTGTGCTCGAACGCCGACGAAGGTCTGCGCGGGGTGTGTCACCTTGATGTCGTGGAGCGGCTGGAAACCATTCACTGCCGCATCTGCCAGCAGCCCATCGACTACCAGCGCCTGATCAAAGGTGATTACGATTATCGCGACTGGAGCGCGGATGGCGCCTCGCTTGTCGGGTTGATTCTGGCCCTTGCGCTGCATTGGATCGGCGGTTTGGGCTGGTTGGCAGCCGTTGGCGTCGCAGTCGGTGGCGCGCTCGTGCTGGGTATGCTGCTGTCACGCTGGCAGAAGCAGCGCATTCGCGCACGCACGCTCACTCGCTGACTTCGGCGCCCGCCTCGCCGCCGGTTTCCGCCTCGATCTTTTGCTGCAAGGCCCGCAGTTGCTCTCGCAGCGGTGCCAGCTCCTCCCAGTTCAGCGCCATGTAGAGGTAGGTCCGCTCATACTTGCCGTTTTCCAGTGTGAACAGCTCCGCCAGCACCCACTCCGCCTCCTCATGCTTCTGCAGCGCGCCCAGCGTGACCGCCAGCTTGAACAACAGCGCAGGATGATGCGGATGCCGCTTCAAAATCTCCAGCAGGTGCTCATGCGCCTCCGTGAAACGACCGGAAAACAACAGCGCGGCGTTCAGGCGCAGCCAGTGGTTGATTTCATCCGGCTCGTAGAGAATCAGCACCTCCATGTAGCGTGCTAGCGCGGCCCAATCCTCTGACACCTCCCAAACGTCCGCATAGGCATTCAAAACCTCGGGATGCTTGCGGCTTTTCTCGTCGGTGATCTTGTCCAGCTCCGCCTTCGCCTCCTGCCAGTTGCGCAGCGTCAGCCATCCCTCCGCAGCTTGCACGCGGCATCGATCCGGCCATTCGGGGGCGTCGCTCATCGGAGGAATAACGTTTTCTATAGCAGATTCGTCACTGTTTCATCAAGCCCAAAGGGCTTCAGTAACTCAGCCCAAGGGTTCGTGGCACCCTGGGAATACCGCCAACCATCCCATAGACGGAAGGCCCTTGGCCTTCATTGATTCAGCTCGTTTGAAGCGCTTCGCGCAGCATGCCCATGCTCGCGTTACCGCCGGTGAGGACGCAGGCCACGCGTTTGCCTTGCCATGCGTCGCGATGCTTCTTCAGCGCGGCGTAGGCCAGCGCTCCCGCGCCTTCGGCGATGTTGTGTGTCGCCTGAATGATTTCACGCATCGCGGTAACGGCTTCATTGTCGTTCACAGTCAAGATGTCATGCGCATGCTGGATGACATGCTCCAGCGCGTCCTTATTCGGCGTTTTGCAGGCCACACCTTCCGCCACACGCGTTGTGCTCGATTGCTCGACAAACTGCCGCCGCTGAAACGACAACGCATAAGCTGGCGCATGCTCGGATACGACGCCGATGATCTTTGTCTTCAATCCCAGCGCCTCGCGGGCCGCCGTGATGCCGCAGAAGCCGGAACCGAGGCCGATGGGCACGAAAACCGCGTCCAAATCTGCCACGGAGCGAAACATCTCCAAGCCATATGTCGCCACGCCGCGCACGAGCCAGGGATGAAACGACGGCACGGCGTGCAGGCCTTCTTTGGCGGCCAATTCGCGGGAGTATTCGAGCGCTTCCTGAAATTCACGGCCATGCTCGACGAGTTCGGCTCCCAGTGAGCGCATGGCGTTGTTTTTCTCGGGGTTATTGCCATGCGGCACGACGATGACGGCGCGCAGGCCGTTGAGTTTCGCCGCAAACGCGATGGACTGGCCGTGATTGCCTGTCGTGGCTGCGATCACACCGCGCACGTCTGGCTGCTGGCGTTTCAATTCGTCCATATAGACGAGCCCGCCACGAATCTTGAAAGCACCGACGGGCGTGTGGTTCTCATGCTTCAGCCACAGCTCGCAGCCAAGGCCAGCTTCGAGTAAAGGCCAGCGATAGGTCGGCGTTTCACGAATGTGCGGACGAATGAGCGCCTTGGCGGCTTCGATTTCGCTCAGGGTTGGCAGAGGTTCCATCCGGCACGGCTAGGCATGATCTGGGGAAAGTCACGCGCTTGTCATGCCTCCGCACCGCGTTATTTTCGCGCATGGACATTTCACCTGACCGCATCCTGCAAACCGGCCTCGCTTTCTGGAACGCTAAGACACTGCTCAGCGCGGTGGAAATGGAGATCTTCACTGAGCTGGCGAAGCATCCGGGTGATCTCGCCACGTTGCAGGGGCGTCTGGGGCTGCATCCACGCGGGGCGCGGGATTTTCTGGATGCGCTCGTCGCGCTTGGCTTCCTTCAGCGCATCGACGGTGTTTACAGCAACACGCCTGAGACGGGCCTGTTTCTCGACAAGGCGAAGCCGTCCTACATCGGTGGTATCCTGGAGATGGCGAACCATCGTCTTTACCCGTTCTGGGGCGGTCTGACGGCAGCCGTGCGCACGGGCGAGTCCCAAAACGAATCCAAAGGCGGCCATGATCCGTTTGCCGCGATTTACGCTGATCCAGCGCGGCTGCGTGAGTTCCTGCGCGCCATGTCCGGTGTCAGCCGGGGCGCGAACATGGCCATCGCGCAAAAGTTTCCGTGGTCGCAGTATAAAAGCTGCGCGGACATCGGCACGGCGCAGGGAGACCTCGTCACCCAGATCGCCTTGGCGAACCCGCATTTGAAGGGACTGGGCTTTGATCTGCCGGAAGTGGGGCCGGTGTTTGAGGATTATGTGGCCGCGAACGGGCTTGCCAGCCGTGTGAGCTTTGCGGGCGGCAGTTTTTTCACCGATGCGCTGCCGCAGGCCGATGTGCTGCTCTTCGGCCACATCCTGCACGACTGGGATCTCGACACGAAACGCATGCTGCTGCGGAAGGCGCATGCCGCGCTGCCGCCGGGCGGCGCGGTGGTCGTCTATGACGCCATCATTGATGACGACCGCTCGCAGAACGCCTTTGGCCTTTTGATGAGCCTGAACATGCTCATCGAAACTCCCGGCGGGTTTGATTACACCGGCGCGGACTGCATCGGTTGGATGCAGGAGGCCGGATTCAAAGACTGCCGCGTCGAGCATCTGGTCGGCCCCGACTCGATGGTGATCGGCATCAAATGAGCGGCTGCTCTTCCGGGCCGTCGTCCACAGGCGCTTCCTCCGCTGGTTTTTCCAGCACCACCAGCTCCGCGCCCTTCAGCAGGCGGCAGAACTCCTTTTTCGTGACCTTATGCAGCGTGCCTTCCTTGGTGAGCGGGTCTTTCATGCGCTTGTACTCGATGGAAAGCCGCGCCCATTCGACGATGCGCAGGTACTCATCGCCCTTTTTCCAAATCTGGCCTTGTTCTAATTTCATTGGCTCCATTAGCTCCCGCCGTCCGGCTTTGCCATGAGATTTCCCGCCAAAGGTGTGATGTCCTGTTTGGAAGGCGCTGAACCGCGCGTTCTTTTGCCATGAAGTCCCTCCTTTCAGTATTCGCTCTCGCTTTCATGTCCTCGCTGCATGCCCAAACACCCTTGATCAGCAAACCCGCACCGAAGCGCTGGCCGACGCAGGTCACGAAAGTCGGGATTCCTTGCAGTGATGGCGCGACGCAGGAGGCGATGTGGTTTACTCCGGCTTCGACGGAAAAGAAGCCGCTGCTGGTGGGCCTGCACACCTGGAGCAGCAGCCATGCCTCCGCCGGTGGGGACGCGGTGTATGCGGAGTGGTGCGTGGCGCAGGGCTGGGCCTTTGTGCATCCTGATTTTCGCGGGCCAAACTGGACGCCGCCAGCGCTGGGCAGTGATCGTGCGGTGCAGGATGTGGTGGAGGCCGTGGCGTGGGCAAAACAACAGACGCAGGTGAATGAGACGCGGATTTACCTCATCGGTGTGAGCGGTGGCGGGCACATGGCGATGCTGATGGCGGGCCGTCATCCCGAAATCTGGGCCGGTGTGAGCGCGTGGTGCGGCATCGACGACATCGCGCAATGGCATGCGGAGCACACGAAAAACGGCGTGCCAGACAAGTATGCGCAGAACATCGAGGCGGCGCTCGGCCATGCGCCGGTGAAAGGAGATCCTGAAGCTTGGAAACGCTCGCCGCTGAGCTGCTTGAAGAATGCCGCTGCGGTGCCGCTCGACATCGCGCATGGCATTCATGATGGCCGCGCAGGCAGTGTGCCGTTCACGCATGCGCTGCGGGCCTTCAATGCCGTGGCGGCGGAGGCAGGTCGTCTTGATGCGAACGCCTTCCCGTTGTTTTACGACACACAGAAACTGCCGCCCGGCTGGCAGCCTGCGCCACCGGATGCGAGCTATGGCGTAAAAGGTCCGATTTTCCGCCACATCAGCGGCAACACCCGGCTGACGCTCTTTGAAGGCGGGCATGAGATCGTGCATCAGGCCGCGCTGAACTGGCTGGCGAAGCAGCGCCGAGGACAGCCGGTGGTGTGGGACGTGCGTGATTTCATCCCGCTCGATGTCGAGGGTGAAAGTGGCAAATGAGGCGGAGAATGCCTGACATCGGCCCGGATGCTGCTTCTCTGAGCCACCCTCATGTATTCCTCTTCTGTTCCCTGGAAAGTCCTCTCCTCCAATGTCGCCCTCAGTGTGCTCACCGAGGGCTGGAGTCTTGATCAAATCTCGCCGGATGAGGCCGAGATTCGCAGCTTCACGGTGGAGGTCTTTTTTGACTCGCCCTTTTTTGCGGTGCCGGTCGTGCAGCTTGGGCTCACGGGTTTTGACATCGACCAGCGCGACAGCGCCCGTCTGACGCTCAAAACCGGGCTGATCACCGAATCCG
>Ga0209573_1005254_pt1 | contig 11838 bp, 9 predicted proteins | sample TNRBio252014_DNA_FD_185870 | JGI IMG/M metagenome (GOLD analysis project Ga0209573, IMG submission 185870) | Wastewater treatment Type I Accumulibacter community from EBPR Bioreactor in Madison, WI, USA - TNR Reactor_6/25/2014_ DNA (SPAdes)... | ecosystem: Engineered > Bioreactor > EBPR >...
CAACCAGCGTTCCAGGCGCTGGAAGCGACTTGGCGAAGCGTGCAGGGGCTGATCGCTGATCTCGACAGTGACACAGTGCAGGTTGTGTTGCTCGACGTGACCCGCCAGGAGTTACTGGCGGATCTGCGCAATGCCGGCGGTGATCCGACCGCCACCAGCCTGTATACGCTGCTAATCGATCGTGGAGTGCGGATGCCGGATGGGCAACCTTGGTCGCTGTTGGTGGGGGACTACCACTTCAGCGCCGGGCCGGAGGACATTGCCCTGCTGGCCGCACTGGGTACGCTAGCTGCTCATGCCAGCGGCCCCTTCCTGGCTGGGGCTGCGCCCGAACTGTTGGGCGTTGCTTCAGCCACCGGGCTGGCTGAGCCTGCAACCTGGACGCCGCTGCCAGCGGAACAGGCAGAGCATTGGCGGGCGCTGCGGCAGTGCATGATTGCACCCTGGCTAGGACTGGCGCTGCCCCGGGTGCTGTTGCGGTTGCCTTATGGCCGCAAAACGGATGCGGTCGAGCAGCTTGAGTTTGAAGAAATGCCGATGGGCCGCGATCCAGGCGCCTATCTGTGGGGAAACCCGGCCTTCGTTTGCGCCCGGCTGATGGCAGCGGCGTTCGTGGAGAATGGCGAAGAATTCAGCCCAGGCGATGTATTGGAACTGGAAGGTTGGCCCGCGCATGTTTATGAGGAAGCGGGCGAGCGGGTGATACAGCCCGCAACTGAGGTTCTGCTCAGCGAAAAGGCGATGCAAGCGATTCTGGCCAGGGGACTGATGCCGCTGCTCGGTCATCGCCAGCGCAATGCTGTTCGATTGGCGCGATTTCAGTCACTGGCAGAGCCGGCGACCGCGTTGGCCGGGTTTACCGCCACCGCAAAATGAGCCGCCCCTGCCAATTGATCGGCCCTGTAAATACCGCAATTCCGCCCGTGCTGGCCGTGCTTTCAACCGCCGGCGCTGGCCCATTTTCCATCTGCAACGATACGTGCGATAACGGCGGCAATCCGATCACTCGCACAACGTGCGTTGCAACAGGAATCGTCAGCCGTAATGCATCACCGGTCGGCGCTTCCATAAATACCGTCGCAGAAGCATCGGTCACCACGCCACTACCCGCCTGATCCAGCTCCAGCGGCGCAGCCTTGGCTAAACGAGGCGTATCAAGGGCCGGAGTCAGCACCACTAGGAAGGTGTCGTCCTGACGCAAGCCGCTGGGTTGAATTTCCAGCCGCCACCAACCGATATCGAACCAGGGTTTCAAGCTGGAACCTTCAACGAAATTGATCCCATCCAGTTGCGTCTCATCACCATCCGCTTCAACGTAGTACTGATAATCCCTGCCGCCGACCAGGCGCATCACCGCGTCTTGCGGCAGGATGCGCTGAATCGTCAGCCGCCCACGGCTATTTTTTACCGCAGCGAAATCACTGGGGCTTTCCAGAATGCCGTTATCGGGCTGGCCTTTGAGGGTTCGTAAATCAGTCACTTCGGGCCGCTCGACAGTGTGCAGCAGCCATTTCTTAACGAAGTCGGCCTGGACAGCCCGCACCCGGTCGCGGATCAGCAGACGATCCTCCTCAGGCAGGTACAGCAACTGTCGTTCAACCCGCGCAACCTTGCCGCTCCACCCTCCTTCATCGTGATGCGGATGGTTGTAGGCGGCAGTCAAATCTGCAGCAAGGTAGGTGTAATCGCCTTCCTGATGCTCGAAGCGCTCCAACCGACCGCCTTCCAGATGCAGGCCCCGGCCGCGATGGTCCAGCCAGTCGCGGACGCTGTTGATGGCGCTGCCCGTCGGCATGATGATGCGCGGCCCGCCATCGGCGACATTGCCCTTGAAAAACCGGTTGGGCTGGACTTTTTCGCCGGGCCGCAAAATCAACAGCGTGTTCTTAGCGATGCCGCGGATAGCGTAGTTCAGGCGGTTTAGCCCCAAATAATCGCCATAGGGGCTGCTATTGATCGCCAGCGGTGCGCCCTTGAACAGGGTAAAATGTCCGGCGTCGTAATGACCATGATGGGTGAAGGTATCGCCCGCCCGGAAGCTGATAAAGGTGGCGTCCGGCGACCAGTCGGAGCGGATATATGCGAGATTGAAGCTGTCTCGCCCGAACAGTTCAGCGGTGGGCAACAACTCATCGAATCCCGCCAGAGCGCCGCCGCCAACGGGAGCAACTGTGGGGTCGTTGAACAGATTGAATCCCCAGCGGTAATCCCGGTAATAGCTCTCAGCGCCGTGCAACCGTTCCAGATAGAGTGAATAACCCGCCAGCACCGGATCGCGGGCCGCTTGAGCAATCAGGTCGATGACACGGCGGGTTTCGTCCTTCAAATCCACGCGCGGACCTTCGTCGCCCAGACCTTCAATGCGCTGATCCGGTCGGGTCGCGTAAACCGTCCAATACCCCACCCGTCGCAACGCCTTGCGCACTCGTTCCGCCTGCCGGCTGTTTTCCAACCCGTTCAGATACGCCGAACCCGCCAGAGCGATCAGGAAAGCGCGGTTATTAATCCAGTAGTTATAACCTTCCGGCCACCCCTCGGTCAGTTCCAGGGCTTGGATCGTCTCCAGAAAATGGCCCTGGGCGCGAGCGATCAACTGCTGGCGCTCGATGGAATCGCCGGGGTCCAGCACAACGGCGCACAGCCAGGCGACGGCGGCCAGGGAACTGCGGCCATGCCAGAGCGAGGCGGAAGACTCGTCGAGAACCCGGAGCGTTTCCCGCAAAGCGGCCTCAATGCGCACTTCAATTTGAACCCGGTCGGCTGCGGACAGATCAGGATAGAGTTGCAGAAAATCGTAAGCGAAGGCCAGCATCCAACTGTTGCCATAACCGTCGACGGTCGGGGTTTCCACATAAAATCCCTGAGCAGCCTTCAACAGCGGCTCGGCCTGCGCCGCTTCGCCATGCGTTAGCCAGCAAGCGGTCAACCCTAAAATATCCCCGCCACAAGTTGATAGATCGGCGACGCCCCGTTGCTTATAAAGCGCAGTGCGTTCTGCCATCAGAGCCGATGCGCCCTTTCCCGACCACTCGGTCAATGCCGGCAACAAAATCCGAGGGTGAGTCGTCCGCAAGCGACCGTCCAGGGTAAAGTCAGTAAATCGTGGCGGCGGCGCGATCCACTCTACGACCGTAGGGGAAGCGACGCCGCTTTTTTGGGCCGCCTTGACCAACAGTTGCCTAAAGGTCAGTTGCGACTGGGAAAGACCATACAGGACAGCGCCGACCAGTGCGACATGCGCTAATAGACCCACGCCAACGAGGTAGCTGTTGAGTAATTTGCTCAGAATTTGCAGGATTCGCACTGTGTAGGATCGCCACTGGCTATTGTGTAGGGTTACTGCATCAGCCTGACAGGCTCACCATTGTACATCGGCTTAATTTAGATCGGCTTAATTTAGAGAGAGGATCGCGATGTTTTATCACGTCACCGTCCAGCCTAGCGGTCATGAGTTCCAGGTTGGAGAAAATGAAGCAGTGTTGGACGCTGCGTTGCGCGAGAAAGGCAGTACGCTGCCCTATGGCTGTCGTAATGGAAACTGCGGTTCCTGCATGGGGACGATTCTGTCGGGCGCTGTGGGCTATCCTAATGGCCGTCCATCCGGGTTAAGCGAGCGTGAACAGGCGGAAGGCAAGGCGCTGCTGTGCCAGGCGCGCCCGTGCTCAGACCTGGTGATTGAGGCGCGTGAAGTCAAGACCAGTGGCGATATTGTGGTCAAGACCCTGCCCTGTCGAGTCGAGAAGCGGGAACTATTGGCGCAGGATGTCATGCGGCTGTATTTGAAACTGCCCAATAACGAGCGATTACAATTTCTCGCTGGGCAATATATCGACATTCTGCTGGCCGATGGGCGACGACGCAGCTTTTCACTGGCCCATCCGCCGCATGCCGACGATCTGTTGGAATTGCATGTCCGGCAGGTATCCGGCGGTTTTTTCACCGGCTACGTGTTCGAGCGGATGAAAGATAAGGCGCTGTTGCGCTTTCAAGGACCGCTGGGAACCTTCTTTCTGCGTGAAGATTCGCCGCGACCGATCCTTTTGATCGGCGGCGGCACCGGATTCGCGCCATTAAAGGGAATACTGGAACATGCTTTCCATATTGGATTGGAGCGGTCGCTGCACTTGTATTGGGGCGCAAGGGCAAAAGCCGATCTGTATCTGGACGCAATGCCACGTCGCTGGGCAGCGGAACATCCCTATTTCCGCTATACGCCGGTGTTATCGGAACCTCGCCTGGAAGAGGCTTGGGAAGGGCGCACCGGCTGGGTGCATGAAGCGGTCGCCGCCGACTATCCCGATCTCAGCGGCTACGCTGTTTACATGAGTGGTCCGCCGCCGATGATCGAAGCCGCAAAGCGCACGTTTGCGGCGCAGGGTTTGCCAGTCGAGCAGTTGTTTTACGATTCCTTTGAGTTTGCAGCGCGTTGAGGCGATGAAAAGACTATCACCTCCACTCCGCCGCTTCCCCGCTGGCAGCAGAGCAGCGGGGGGGTCCCAGCAGTTTTCAAGCCACCGCCGCAGCGGGCGATTGAGCCGGAACCTGCAACTGCTGTGCGGCTTCCGTGGCGGACAGCATCGCGCCGGACTGTTCCTGCGGTTTGCCCACCAGTAATCGCAGTCCAGCGTGGAAGCATTGACCCGCGTAGGTCAGCTCATGCAGAGATTCCAGCAGCTCGCCCAGCTCCTGGTAAGCGTCTGGGGTTGGCATGATCTGAATACTGCGCTCCAGATAATCACGGGCCTTGGTGTTCTGCTGGCAGCGCTTGGCCAATCGGCCCAGCGTCAACAACAAATAGGCGTCATCGCCATGCCGGGCCAGCCAGCCCTCGGCGGTCGCCAGTTGCGCAGTGGCGTTGCCGCGCCCCAGCATCCCGTAACCGACGACCAGCTTGATGCTCCAGCGCCGGTTGATTGCCTCACGCAGCAGCGCTTCGGCATCTTCAATCGCCTGGCCGTCACACAAGGCCGTTGCATAGGCGATCAGAAATTCCTCGTCCTCTTCGCGCAACGGGGCAGGCGTTTGCTTCCACAGCTCCCGCAAATTATCCAGTGAACCACTAGATGCAGCGCTTTCCAGCAGCGCCCGGAAGGTTTGCGCCTGCAATTCCGCAAACGCCTCGGGGCTGATTGCTTTCTGCTTTTGCACATCCGGCAACAGCTTTTGCAGCGACTCCCAAGCGCGCAGTTGCTGATAGGCCCTGGCCAGCCATTGTAGAACGCCTGGATGGCGCGGATTGAGATGGTGCAACGATTCCAGGATAACGCGAGCCTGTTCAGCATCTCCATCACTCAGCCAGAATTCAGCGCGCGTCAGTTGCACAGTTAACTTGTCGGCGTCCGGCGCTTCTTCTGCCCGACGCAGATGCAAGTCACGACGCCATTTGACTTCATTCAAATGGTGGACAGCCCGCGCTGCGCTCAGATAGTGCAAGGCCGGAGTTGAGCTGTGCTCGGCGCCCTTCAGCAGGGTCTTCTCCGCAGTGGCCCACTGACCGGCGGACAGTTGCCGCAAACCCAGATCAAATAGCCGCCGAGCCTTTTTATGGAGTCGCCGTTGATGGGCTTCCAGGGTCTGGCCCGGTGTTTGCCACAAACGAACGGCTAGCCGGATCAATACGTAGAAAACAAAAAAGGCCAACCCCACAAAAATGATGAAGAAAGTGAGGCTCGTCTCAATCGTCAATTGACCCATGCTGAACATGGCGTAGCCCGGTTCTTCCCGGAGCGATAACGCCACCCAGACCGAGATGAACAGGGTGACGATGATGCTGATAAGCAATCTCATTGTTGCGCCTCCTCGGTCACTGCCGGTTCAGTCGATTCCGCAGGGACAGGCGCGGGCGCCGACCGCAGGGCGCGAATGGGTTGCCGCTGGGTCATAAATTCCTGAAGCGCCTGGCGGAGACCGGCCAGATCCGGGATGTAAGGATTAAATTGAATGGTTTGCAGAGCTTGCAGTTCGGCGAGGAATGCAGTGACCTTCGAGTCAGCGACATCGAAATAGGTTTGCGTCCAGTCGTAGACGTTTTGATAGGATGTTTGATAAGTCTCAGCGTCGCCACGCAATAACGCCAGACGCATCCCCTCCAATTCCAGGCGCAGATTCTGGCGCAAGAAAAACTCATTTTCCCGGGCGATGAGCGGCGGCGCCTCGATACGCTGGCGGCGGATCACGACGATATCTTTGAATTGGTTCCAAACCGCTTCGCTGCTGCGATCCCACCAAGAACGGTCGGCATCAGCACTCAGGCTGACGGTCGTCGCTGGCTTGATTCGTTCCCGAATATCGGAGATCCCGGAATCAAGCTTCAGCGGCAGGCTGCCAACAGGCTTCTCCATCGCTATAATTTTGTGAGAAAGTGCTTTAACATCAGGTAACTGTACACCACGCAGACTGGCGATGGCTTCGCCGAGCATGGTTTGCACCGGGGCCAGCCGGGTTTCATTAACCGCTGTTAGCCGCTGCTGGGCAACGTCCAACGCCAGGCGAGCGGCGGGAACATTGCGTTCCAGTTTCAGCTTGGCATCGGCCAGCCGCAGCAGATAGTCCACTTCAGCCAGTGGAAAGGCGTTGATATCGCCACCTTTGGCGGCGATGGTCCTGACCGCCTCCAATTCAGTGGTTAGACCGGCCTGGCCCAGCTTCAGGTTCTGAAGCTGCTCACGCAAAGCAGCGATGTTGGCCTGTTGTTCCTGTAGCTGCTTGCTCAAATCCGCTTTCTGCTGTTGGGTACTGTCCTTGTGTGCATCCTGACTTTCCCGCAGCAGTTTCATCTCACCCTTGATGACATCGGTTTCGCCCTTGTGCAGCTCCATGGCGTTTTTCAGCGGCTGCAGGTCGCCGGTCAAGCCCAGCAATTGTTCGCGGAGCGCCTGGTTGTCGGTGCGCGCCTGGGTGATGCCGGTCTGGAGCTCCTGGAACTTTTGCACCTGGGTTTTAAGCGCCTGAAATTCGGGATCGCGCTGAGCAAGGGACTGTTTGATAGCCGCGTCCAGCCGACTGGCCTGGGTTGCCTGATCCTGTTGCCACAGGTACCACAGATAGCCGCTGCCACCGCCGGCGCCGAGTCCTACCAGCAAGGCGAGGGCCGCCAGTCCCCGACCGCTTTGGGGGGATGTAGTCACTGGAGTTACAGATGCCGGTCTGTCGAGGGTAGGCGTCTTGTTATCGCTATCGGATTTTTGATCGGTCATATTATGTTACCGGACTGGAGGTAAGAGGATTCATTGTGAGATCGAATAGAGCAGCGACAATGGCCTCGTCACTGGCTTCCCGAGCAAGCAAGAGGTAGCGGCAACCCTGTTCCACGGCGCTGCGCCGAATGCGAGCACTGACTACCACCAAGGGTGTATTGCGCAAATAAGGTTGCCCGATAGTGCCTAGCATAGCAAAAAGATTCTGTAGGCTCTCGGTGCTGGTCATCACGACTGCGCCAATGTCGCTGCGCGCCCAGCGTTCCAGCAACGGTCCGACATCAGCAGATGGCGGTTCACGCCGGTAGACCTTAGCGCGGGCCACCTGAGCGCCACGGGCAGTCAACGTATCCGCCAGCCATTCCCGCCCACCCTCGCCGCACACGATAACGATGCGCTGGCCAGCGACGCTCTGGAAACGCGGCAACGCCAGTAGTGCTTCACTGGTAAAACCCTGTTCGGGGCACAGGCAATGGGTTACTCCATACTTTCCCAGCGCCCGGACAGTCGCCTGACCGATGGCGGCAATGTCCAGTTGAGACGGAAAGCCGCCGCGTTTCTGAATCAGCGGCAGCGCCCGGTCCACAGCGTTGGCGCTGGTGAAAATGATCAAATGGTCATCGGCCAACCGGTCGACAATAGCCAGCGCCGGCGCCCAGTCGTGCGGTTCGGTAATTCGCAACGTCGGGCAACGGATCGCGACCCCGCCATATTGCTCGATCAAACAGCAAAGCGGGCCGGCCTGATGCTCCGGGCGGGTAACCAGGACGCCTAAACCGTTCAGGCATGGGCTTTCCTGGCACGCAAGCGTGTCCAGGGGTAAGAACGCCTGCTGCTGCATTTCAACCCGCCGCAAGAACCCGGCGTAAAATGGCTTCAGCGCCGCGTCCGAGCAGTTCCTCAGCCAGCGCCGCGCCCAGCATTGCCGCTGCCGTCACTGCACCGCGAAGCTCACCGGCAACGATTTGGCTGCCATCCGGCGCTCCCACCAGTCCGCGTAGCCAAATTTGTCCATTCTCCAGCAACGCATAACCGGCGATGGGCACTTGGCAACCGCCCTGCAACCGGGCGTTGAAAGCCCGCTCCGCCGTGACCCGGATATGCGTAGCCGGATCATCCAGCACGGTAATCCGGTCCCGTGTTCGCTCATCATCCAACCGGCATTCCACACCGATCGCCCCCTGCCCCATAGCGGGCAAGCTGAATTCCGGCTCCAACGCCAGCGTGATGCGCTCCGTCAAACCCAGTCGTTTCAGCCCAGCGGCGGCCAAAAGGATGGCGTCAAATTCGCCAGCCTCCAGTTTGGCCAGCCGGCTGCCGACATTGCCGCGCAAACTGCGAATTTCCCAACTGGGATAGCGGGCAGCCAGTTGGCACTGACGACGCAGGCTGGAGGTGCCCACCCGAGCGCCGGCAGGCAGGTCATCGGGATGGGGATAGTGGGGGGAGACAAAAGCGTCGCGGGGATCTTCACGCGCCAGAATGGCCGGCAACCCGAGTCCATCCGGGAAGTCGACTGGGACATCTTTCATCGAATGCACCGCGAGATCGGCGCGGCCTTCCAATAGCCCCTGTTCCAACTCCTTGACGAACAAGCCTTTGCCGCCCATCTTGGCCAGCGGACTGTCGATCATTTTGTCACCCCGGGTGATCATGCCGATCAGTTCCACATTCAGGCCGGGATGGGCCTGACGCAACCGTTCGGCGACGTGTTCAGCTTGCCAGAGCGCCAGAGGGCTTTTACGGGTAGCGATACGCAGGGTGTCAGAGGGCATGGTTTGCTAAGCTATGGTTCCTTAAAATTTGCCTAAAGAATATCTTATGAGCGATACAAAGACTAATCAGAGCTGGGGCGGACGATTCACCGAGAGTACCGACGCCTTCGTTGCCGCTTTCACCGCCTCGGTGGACTTCGACCGGCGGATGTATCGGCAGGATATTCACGGCTCTATCGCCCACGCCCGGATGCTGGCGCGGATCGGGGTGCTATCCGCTGTGGATTGCGCGGCGATTGTGGAAGGGCTGGAGGCCATTCGCGGCGAAATCGAGCGCGGGGAATTCGCGTGGTCCATCGCCCTGGAAGATGTGCATATGAACATCGAGGCGCGGTTGACCGAGCGAATTGGCGAAGCGGGCAAGCGCTTGCATACCGGGCGCTCACGCAATGATCAAGTAGCCACGGACATTCGCCTGTATCTACGCGACGCTATCGACGCCATCCTCGCGGAAATCCGGCGCATGATGGGCGGATTGGCGGACCTGGCCCCGCGCGAAGCCGATACGATCATGCCGGGATTCACCCATCTGCAAGTCGCTCAGCCGGTGACTTTGGGCCATCACCTGCTGGCCTGGTTCGAGATGATGAAGCGTGACCATGAGCGACTGATCGATTGCCGCAAGCGGGTTAATGTGATGCCACTGGGCGCGGCAGCGCTGGCGGGCACCAGTTATCCGCTGGACCGGCAGTACACCGCGCAATTGCTGGGCTTTGATGCGCCCTGCGCCAATTCGCTGGATGCGGTCAGCGACCGGGATTTCGCCATTGAATTCACCGCCGCTGCGGCGATCTTGATGACGCATCTGTCGCGGATGGCGGAAGAGTTGGTGTTGTGGTCTTCAGCACAGTTTGATTTTGTGGATTTGCCAGATCGGTTTTGTACCGGTTCTTCGATCATGCCGCAGAAGAAAAATCCTGACGTGCCGGAACTGGTGCGCGGCAAAGTTGGACGGGTAAACGGGCATTTAGTCGCCCTGCTCACCCTGATGAAGAGCCAGCCACTGGCCTATAACAAGGACAATCAGGAGGATAAGGAACCACTGTTTGATACGGTGGACACCGTGCAGGGTTGTTTGCGCGCCTTCGCCGATATGATTCCGGCGCTGCGCCCCAAGCGTGACCACCTGCGGCAATCGGCCCAGCGCGGTTTCGCCACGGCGACGGATTTGGCGGATTATCTGGTGCGAAAAGGCATACCGTTCCGCGACGCCCATGAAATCGTCGGTAAGGCAGTGCGGCTGGGCGTGGAGAGCGGGCGGGATTTGGCGGAGATGGCGTTGGCGGAATTACAGCAGTTCTCGCCACTGATCGAGGACGATGTGTTCGCCGTGCTGTCGCTGGAGGGTTCGGTCGCGGCCCGTGATGTGCTGGGTGGCGCAGCGCCGAACCGGGTGCGTGAGGCGGCGGCGGCGGCGCAAGCCTGGGTGGCGCAAGCCGGGAGTGGCGCGTAACCGGGTGATCCTAAGCGGGAAGCCTGGCGGACTCGTTTCGTATACGCATCCCCTCCAGCAACACCCAATCCTCGCGCAATCGCGGCGGATTGAACGTGAAGTCATGAGCAAACGCCGCCTGCACCGCCCCGGCGTGGGGTTCGAGAATGCCCGACAGCACCAGTCGCCCCCCCGGTTTCACCCGCCGGGCGAACTCCGGGGCCAGCCGCACCAGCACTCCAGCCAGAATATTGGCCAATAGCACGTCTACGGTCAGCGCCGCCGGCAATTCAGCAGGCAATGTCAGTTCGAGGCGATCTTCAACCTCGTTTTCCGCCGCGTTGTCATCGCTGGCCAACAGCGCCTGCGGATCGATGTCCACCGCCCAGACCCGGCGTGCTCCTAATTTAGCGGCGGCGATGGCCAGAATTCCCGAACCACAGCCATAATCCAGCACGGTCTGATGGGCCAAAGCCGCACCGTCCAGCCATTCCAGGCATAACGCGGTCGTCGGGTGCGTCCCGGTGCCGAAAGCTAAACCCGGATCGAGACGAATGTTGACCGCATCTGGGTCGGGCGGCGTCTGCGCGGTCGGGCAAATCCACAGCCGCTGGCCGAAGCGCATCGGATGGAAATCGTCCATCCAGACCCGCACCCAGTCGCGTTCTTCCAATTCGGTGAGGCGGCATTCCGGCAGGATCGGCGCGTGGAGAACACACTGCAACTGGCGTTTCACAACCTCGATGTCGGTTTGGGCGTCGAACAGGCCGGTGACGCAGGTCTGCGTCCATAACGGCGTCTCACCCGGCCCCGGCTCCAGGACGGGTTGATCGCCGGCATCCTGCAAAGTCACCGCCAGCGCGCCAACGTGTAGCAGAGCGTCTTCGAGTTGCTCGGCGGTATGGTCAATGGCCTGAAGGCTGAGTTGCAACCAGGGTGCTGTTGCGTCATCGCTCATGATTTTGTCCATGGAAAAAACGGGAAAATGGGTCAGGAATCGGTTTAGGGTACTGATGGCGCATGTTTAATTTCTGTGGAAGACCCTCGCCTCCAGCCGTTAAAGCGGATTTGCCAAGGCAGAACATAATCCACCGGCTTTGTCGCAAGGCTTTACGCTCCAGATCGCCATGCTTGCGGAATTGATCGGCAGGCAGCATGAACCAGTCGCTTTCCTGGCCGAGCGCCTGAATCCAGATCATATCTGCCGTCTCTGGTGGAAACTTCTCGCGCAAGGGCAGGCACAACCTGCCAACGTCGGTAATTTCCCCTTTTTCGCGCGCGACAACAGCGTTCACCGCGCGATTGTCAGAAAATCTTACACTGCCTGAATTTTATCAGTTTATTGATAGTTAAAATAATTTTTTTCTTTATTTGGCGATAGCGGCGGAATGCGCGGTTGGATTGTCAGAAAATTTTACACCCTCATATTTTCTCA
>Ga0209573_1005255_pt1 | contig 11837 bp, 13 predicted proteins | sample TNRBio252014_DNA_FD_185870 | JGI IMG/M metagenome (GOLD analysis project Ga0209573, IMG submission 185870) | Wastewater treatment Type I Accumulibacter community from EBPR Bioreactor in Madison, WI, USA - TNR Reactor_6/25/2014_ DNA (SPAdes)... | ecosystem: Engineered > Bioreactor > EBPR >...
GACCCAGTCCGCCCGCACCCAAGCGCGATCAACCGTTACACCGAACACTTCCGATCCGGGGGTGGTTTCGGCGAAACGAGTGCTGGACGATCCATCCACCGGGCTCGTGTTCTCGGTCTATTTCAAGGCGGTCCGGGCCAAGCTGGTCCGGCAAGCCGCAGCGGAAGCAGCGGCGTTCCCGGCGGGAGGTCTTCCGGTGCACTTCATTTTGGCCCGGGACGGGTCGGTCGAGCGGGTCCTGACCCCGGCCGGCACGTCCGAGGCGGCCCAGAGTTTCGCGGAGCGGCTGGTGGCCGCCGCGGGGCCGTTCCCGCCGTTCCCGTCCTCGATCCGTCACGCCTCCATCTCCTTCGATGTTCTTTTCAGATTCGACGAGAATGTGTTAGGCTAAACCTCCATGGGTTCGAACCTCCTCCGTATATTCATCAGCGTCGCTTTCCTGTGCTTTTTTGCCTGGAGTTTCAAGGACAATTACAGCGGAGTCGCTGCGGCGCTGCGTCATACCGACATGGCCGCCGTTGCCGCCGGTTTTTCGATGATCCTGTCCGCGGGTGTCCTGATGGGATGGAGGCTCAAGCTGGTGTTCCGTGCCCAGGGCCTCGAGCTCGCTTTTAAGGATGCGGTCCAACTGACGTTCGTGGGTAGTTTTTTCAATAACTTTCTGCCCTCCGCGGTGGGAGGGGACCTGGTCAAGGCGTATTGCGCATCGCTCCAAACCGGCAAGCGGATGGAGTCTTTTAGCGCGTGTCTCATGGACCGGATCCTGGGGCTTTTTGTCTTCATTTTGATCCCCAGTCTGACGGTGCTTTTCTTGGCGAAAGAGCTCGATCACCGGGTCCCCGCGATGGTCCTGACCGCGCTCGTGCTGGCTTGTGTCGGTCTCTGGCTCATTTTTAACAAACATCACGTCGCCAAGCTGTCCTTTTTGACCTCAGGCATCCAAAAGATCCCCGGGGTGCGGCAGCTGGGGTCGCTTTACCACGCGATGCATGAGCTCACTCGCAACAAATGGCTCATGCTTCGGATCTGTGCGGTCTCGGCCGTCGGTCAGCTGCTCAACATCCTGGCGATCTGGTGGATCCTGAAATCGCTGTCGGTCACCACGGAGATCCATCAATTGCTTATCCGGACCCCTCTGGTCCATCTGTTCGGGATGCTGCCGTCCTTCGGGGGTCTGGGATTGAGGGAAAAGGGCTTCGAGTATTTCTTCAAGCCGGTCATCGGGCACGAGAATGCCGGCGCGCTGGCGATCCTTTATCTTTTTTACATCATCCTTCTCAGCGGGATCGGAGGCATCGTTTACGCGGTCCGTCATGATTACCACTTCAATTTCAAGAACCTCAAACCGGCGCAGGGGGCTGCATGAAAAAGATCCTCGTCATCCACGGACCTAACCTGAACCTCCTCGGGACGCGCGAGCCGGGCGTGTACGGCACCGCGACCCTTGCCTCGATCAACGGCGGTCTCCTCAAAAGCGCGGCAAAGGCCGGGGCCAAGGTCGATTTTTTCCAGTCGAACCATGAGGGGGAGATCGTCTCCCGTATCGGAGCGGCACCGGGGTCCTACGACGGTATCCTGATCAATCCGGCGGCGTACACACACACGAGCGTAGCGATCCGCGATGCGGTCGCCGCGGTCCGCCTTCCGGTCGTCGAGGTCCACCTCTCGAACATCTATGCCCGGGAAGCCTTCCGCCATCAGTCGCTCATCTCGCCGGTCGCCGCCGGGCAGATCAGCGGCTTCGGCACCCACAGTTATGAGCTGGGCCTGGCGGCGCTTTTGAAGCTCGTCTCAGCCCCGGCCGCGTCCTCCTCAAAGACCCTGTCGAGCAAGTCCGTCAAACGGCCCGCCGCGGCCAAAAGGAAAACCCGTCGATGAGCATCTCGAGCCGTCTTCAAGCGTTCGCTCAGGTTTTTGACGCCCGCAACCTGGACGCCTTTTTCATCAGCTGCGAGCCGAACGTCTCCTACCTTTCGGGCTATACCGGGACCGAGTCGTACGCGGTCCTGCTGCGCGACAAGCGTTACTTTTTGACGGACTTCCGCTACCTTGAGCAGGCCCAGCGCGAGCTCAAGGGCTTCACCATCGTCCTTCGGGACAAGAAGCCCTACTCCGTCATGGTCCGCGAGATCTGCGAACGTCACGGGGTTCGCCGTCTCGGCGTGGAAGCCGGCCGCATTTCCTTCGCCCTGTACAGGGCGCTTTCCCGGAACTGCCCGCGGACCGCGCTTGTCGCGGTGTCCGATGCGATCGAAAATTTGAGGATCCGCAAGGACAAGACCGAGATCGCGAAGATCCGTCAATCGGTCGAGATCATGCGGCTCGGAATGGTGAGCCTGGCATCGAGTCTCGCACCGGGCATGAAGGAGCGGGAGATCCAGGCCAAGCTGGAATACGACACCAAGATGTTCGGGTCGCAGAAGCCCGCTTTTGATATTATTATCGCGGCTGACCCGAATTCCTCGATGCCGCATGCGGTGACCGGGGAAACGAAGGTCCAAGCCAATGACTTGGTCCTGGTGGACATGGGCTGTGTCTACGAGGGGTATCACTCCGACTTGACCCGCTGTTTCTTCACCGGTAAAATACCGCCCTTGAAGCAAAAAGTTTACAACACGGTGCTTCAGGCTCAGGAGCTGGGGATACGCAAAGCCGGCCCGGGGGTCAAGGCGAAGGACGTCGATCTGGCCTGCCGTGATTTCATCGAAAAAAAGGGATACGGAAAGTTTTTTGGCCACAGCACCGGCCACGGCGTGGGTCTTGAGATCCACGAGGCTCCTTCGGTCTCGTCCCGTTCCCCGGAGATTTTGGAGCCGGGAATGATCATCACCGTGGAGCCCGGCATCTACCTGCCGGGGCAGTTCGGGGTTCGTATCGAGGACATGCTCCTTATCACGGACCGGGGCGCGGAAGTGCTGACGGCCCGGATCCCCAAAAAACTCCAGTCCATCAACCGATAAGGCATTCCATGATCAGCGCGAACGACTTTAAGAACGGCGTCGTCATCAAGTACAACAACCAGTTGTTCCAGATTATCTGGTTCCAGCACGTGAAGATGCAGCAGCGCGCGCCGATCATCCGCACCAAGATGGTCAGTCTCAAGAACGGCCAGACGCTCGAGCAGCCGTTCCGCTCCGGCGACATGTTCGAGGACGTGTTCCTCGAGCGCCACGAGCTCCAGTACCTCTACGCCGACGGCGAGCTCCTCCACTTCATGAACACCGAAGACTATCAGGACGTCGTCATCAATAAGGCGACGATCACCGAGCAGTTCCAGTACATGAAGGAGAACATGAACGTCACCGGTCTCTACGGTGACAATGAGCTTCTGACGATCGAACTGCCCGCATCGGTCATCCTCGAGATCAAGGAAACGGAGCCCGGCGTGCGCGGCGATACCGCCAAGTCCGGCAACAAGCCCGCGACGCTCGAGACGGGCGCCACGATCAAGGTCCCTCTTTTTATCAATCCCGGCGACTCGGTGAAGGTGGATACCCGCACCGGCGCCTACATCGAACGCGCCTAATTTTTCGGAGGACAACGTGAACTTACGAGAGATCAAGGACCTGATCGCGCTGATGAACGAGAACGACCTCACCGAGGTCGAGGTCGAGACCGACGGCGCCAAGATCAAACTCAAGAAGGCCCAGGAGAACATCGTGGTCCATGAAGCCCCGAGGATGATGTCGGCCCCTCAGGCCGCTCACGCGCCGGCCGCCCCCGCCGCCCCCGCCGCTCCCGCGGCGGTTCCCGGCCTCACGATCAAATCCCCGATGGTCGGCACGTTCTATTCAGCCCCCGCGCCCGATGCCGAGCCCTATCTCAAGGTCGGTCAGAAGGTGGATGTTGGGCAGGTGATCTGCATCGTCGAAGCGATGAAGCTGATGAACGAGATCAAGTCCGAGATCAAAGGCACCGTCACTGAGGTCCATGTCCAGAACGGTTCCCCGATCGAGTTCGGACAGGTCCTTTACACGGTCGCTCCCTGATCCGGGCCAAGGCCCGATCGAACCGGCGCACCCAAATCCATGTTTAAAAAAATATTGATCGCAAACCGAGGCGAGGTGGCCATCCGGATCAACCGGGCGGCTCACGACCTCGGCATCAAGACGGTCGCCGTCTACTCCCAGGCGGACAAGGACTCTCTCCACGTGAAGGCCGCCGACGAGGCCGTCTGCATCGGCGGACCGCTTCCCAAGGACAGCTACCTCAACATCCCGGCCATCATCAGCGCCGCCGAGATCACCGACGTCGAGGCGATCCATCCGGGGTACGGCTTCCTGGCCGAGAACGCCCATTTCGCCGAGGTGTGCGAGTCCTGCGAGATCAAGTTCATCGGACCCTCCGCGGACTCGATCCGGCGGATGGGCGACAAGATGGCCGCGCGCGAGACGGTCAAGAAGGCCGGCGTGCCCCTTGTCCCCGGCAGTTTTGACCGCATCAAGGACAAGGAAGAAGCCCTTAAGCTTGCCAAGCAGTTCAAGTACCCCGTGATCCTCAAGGCGTCCGCGGGCGGCGGCGGCAAAGGAATGCGCGTCTGTCACAACGACGTCCGGCTTGTCAGCGCGCTGATGACCGCCGAGCGGGAGGCCGAGGCGGCGTTCGGCAACAGCGCGGTCTATATCGAAAAGTACTTCGAAAAATCACGTCACGTCGAGATCCAGGTGCTCGGCGACCGCCATGGGAACCTGATCCATCTGAACGAGCGGGACTGCTCCATCCAGCGCCGCCATCAGAAGCTGCTGGAAGAAAGTCCTTCGCCGGCGCTCGACCCGAAGCTCCGCCGCAAGATGGGTGAGGTCGCGGTCAAGGCCGCGCAGGCGGTCAATTATTTCAACGCGGGTACGATCGAGTTCCTTCTGAATGAGGACGGAAATTTCTATTTCCTGGAAATGAACACCCGGATCCAGGTCGAGCACGGCATCACCGAGCTCGTCACCGGGATCGACCTCGTCCGCGAGCAGATCCTGATCGCCGCGGGCTCGCCGATGACGGTCAAAAAGCAGGACAAAGTGCCGCTCAACGGCGCGGCGATCGAATGCCGCGTGAACGCCGAGGACTATCAGAACAACTTCGCGGCGTCGCCGGGTCCGATCCACAAGTATTACGCGCCTGGAGGGCCGGGCGTCCGGATCGACACCGGGGTCGCGGCCGGTCAGACGGTGAGCCCCTATTACGATTCGATGGTCTCGAAGCTGATGGTCCACGGTAAGGACCGGGACGACGCGATCAGGATCATGACGCGCGCGCTCGACGAGTATGTCGTGGAGCCGATCAAGACGACCATCCCTCTGCACCGTGAGATCGTCCGCAATCCGATCTTCAAGCGGGGGCAGTACTACACGGACTTCATTCCCAGACTTTTCGGCAAGTACCTCAAAGAACAAAATTAACCATCACGTCCAAGTAATCATCATGAGAATCGGCGTACTGACTGGCGGCGGAGATTGTCCCGGGTTGAACCCTGTGATCCGCGCGATCGTTCGCGCGGCGGTCCCTTACGGGGACGAAGTGGTCGGCATCCGGAACGGTTGGGCGGGTCTGGTGAACAACCTGCCTCCGATGGACCTGAACATGACGACGGTCACCGGCATCCTGCATCGCGGCGGAACGATCCTCGGCACCAGCCGCACCAATCCCTACAAGGATAAGGAATCGCTGACGAACCTCAAGAAGAACTGGAAGGGCCTGAACCTCGACGCGCTGATCGCGATCGGCGGCGAGGACACCCTGGGCGTCGCGACGAAGCTCTCGGCTGAGGGCTTCCCGGTGGTCGGCGTGCCCAAGACCATCGACAATGACCTGTCGGGGACCGATTACACGTTCGGCTTTGACACCGCCATCAACATCGTCATGGAAGCGATCGACCGCCTCCACACCACGGCCGAGAGCCATCACCGCATCATGGTGGTCGAGGTCATGGGCCGTCACGCGGGCTGGATCGCGCTCCACGCGGGTCTCGCCGGCGGCGCCGATGTCATCCTGCTCCCGGAATTCGCGATGACCATGGACGAGATCGTGAACACGATCCAGAAGCGTCATGCCCGCGGCAAGAGCTTCAGCATCGTCGTGGTCGCCGAAGGCGCCCAGATCAAGGGCTGGGACCTGGTGCTCAAGCAGCAGAAGAAGGACTCGTTCGGCCACGTCCTGCTCGGCGGCATCTCGCACACGCTCGGCAAGGAGATCGAAAAGCGCACGGGCTTCGAGACCCGCGTCACCGAGCTGGGCCATATCCAGCGCGGCGGCTCGCCGACCGCGTTCGACCGCGTGCTCGGCACCCGCTTCGGCGTGAAGGCGGTCGAGCTCGTGAAGCAGAAGAAATACGGCTACATGGTCGCGCTCCGCGGGACCGAGATCGCGGCCGTCCGGATCGCCGACGCCACCAAGAAGCTCAAGGTCGTCGACAAGGAGCTCTACAAGATGGCGCAGAAGTTCTTCGGATAATGACGGATATGCAGTCGGTCATACGGGAGCATATGGAAGCCAGCATCGCGGCCAAGCGCCGCGTGTTGGACCAGCTGTTGCCCGTGATCGAGTCCGCCGCGCAGACGATCATCGGCGCGGTCCGGACGGGGAACAAGGTGCTCTTCTTCGGCAACGGCGGATCGGCGAGCGACGCCCAGCATCTGGCGGCGGAGTTCGTCGGCCGTTATGAAAAGGAGCGTCGCGCGCTGCCGTCCATCGCGTTGACGACCGACACGTCCATCCTGACCGCGGTCGCCAACGATTACTCGTTCGACACGATCTTCGCGCGCCAGATCGAGGCGCTCGGGGTCCGGGGGGATGTCGCGTTCGGGATCTCGACCAGCGGGAACTCGAAGAACGTCAACCAGGCGATCCTCGCGGCCAAGGCGAAGGGTCTCAAGACCGTCGGTCTCACCGGCCGTTCGGGCGGCGAGCTCGCCAAGATCGCGGACATCACGATCGTGATCCCCGTCGAACGCACCGCCCACATCCAAGAGTGCCACATCGCCATCGGGCACGTCCTGTGCCGGCTGGTGGATGAGGCCGTGACCGCGGCTTAATCCCTCTATGAAGCGGAAGGGCTCCCAGGACCCCTTTAAGCGGATCGCCGCCGCCCGCAGATCCGGCAAAAAGATCGTCTTCACCAACGGCTGCTACGACCTTATCCACGCGGGACACGTCCTTTTTTTGACCCAGGCCAGGACCTTTGGGGACTTTTTGGCGGTCGGCATCAATTCGGACGCGTCTGTCCGCCGCTTGAAAGGCCCTTCGCGGCCGATCCTGCCGGCCGCGGAACGCAAACTCCTACTCGAAAATCTGAAGCCTGTGGATTGCGTCATCACATTCCCGGAAGACACCCCCGCGAACCTCATCCGCAAGATCCAGCCGGATGTCCTGATCAAGGGCGGGGACTGGTCGACGGGGACCATCGTGGGTGCCGACACTGTCCGGGCGCGCGGTGGAAAAGTGATCTCGGGCCTCTTCGTCAAAGGCCGCTCGACCTCGGCCATCATCGACAAGATCCGCGGCAAGGACAAAAAAACCTCCAAGGGCTCCCGGTGAGCCGCCGTCCGGCGCTGCCCCGCGCCTGCTGGACGCTGTTGGACGCCAATTTCAACCGCGCCCGGGAGGCCCTGCGGGTCTGCGAGGACTTGGAGCGTTTCGGCGCTCGGCGCGCGCCGGCGAATTCCGCCCGTCTTCGGGCGCTGCGTCACGGGGTGACGGCGGTCCTCAGGCGCCTTCCGCGTAAGGAGCTCCTGGGCGGCCGCGACGTGGCGGCGGATCCGGGCCGGGCCCCGCACCGCCACGAAAAAGTCCGCAAGAACACCGACGATATTTACTTCGCCAATCTCCAGCGGGCCAAGGAATCGCTCCGGGTCCTGGAAGAGGTCCTCAAACTGGCCGAGCCTTCCTTGAGTGTTCGGATCAAAAAACTCCGCTTCGATGTCTATGACTACGAAAAAACAAAGGCTTGAGCAGGCCCGGCTCTACGTCGTCCTGGGCGACCGGAGCGCTTCGGGGCGGCCGGCCGAGGAGATCGCGCGTGAAGCGGTCCTTGGCGGCGCGGACATCGTCCAGTTGCGCATCAAGGGCGCGGACACGGCCGAACTGACGCGCCGGGCGCGTGTGGTCGGCGCTGAGGTCCAGCGTCTGGGAGCCCTTTTTATCGTCAATGATGACCCGAAGGCCGCTGTGGATTCGGGCGCTGACGGGGTCCACGTGGGTCAGGACGATCTCCAGGTTTCTGAGGTTCGCCGCCGGGTCGGACGGGAACTTTTGATCGGAAAGTCCACACATTCACCCGAGCAGGCCGCCGCGGCCGCGCTCGAAGACGCGGATTACCTGGGCTTCGGTCCGATGTTCGCGACACCGACCAAGCCCGACTACCGTGCCGTGGGGCCGGACCGGATCCGCGAGATCCTGGGTGGCTTCCGCCAGCCCTTTTTTGCGATCGGCGGCATCGATCTTCAGACGGCTCCCGGCGTGATCGCCCTGGGAGCTTCGCGTTTGGCCGTGGTCCGGGTCGTCCAGGACGCGGCCGACCCGCGCGCCGCCGCGCGTGCCCTCAAAAACCTTTTGATAACACAGGAGATCTCCAAATGAAAAAAGCCCCGGCTCACCGCGGATCGCGGGACCTGGTCGTTGTCGGTTCGGTCGCCTTGGACTCGGTCAAAACACCCTTCGGCGAGGTGGAGCGTTCGCTCGGCGGGTCCGCGGTGTACTTTTCGGCCGCGGCGCGCTTTTTCTGCCCGGTCCACCTGGTCGGCGTCGTCGGGCATGATTTTCCCCAGGAGCACATCCAGCTCCTGAAAAAGCTCGGCATCCAGATCGACGGTCTCCTGATGGAGCAGGGGAGGACCTTTCATTGGAAGGGGTATTACGAAAAGGACCTGAACCGTGCCATCACCTTGAAGACCGAGCTGAACGTCTTCGAGCGGTTCAAGCCGGTGCTCATGAAGCAGCACCTCCACGCGCCGCATCTTTTCCTGGCGAACATCCACCCGGACCTGCAGTGGAGCGTCCTTCAGCAGTCCCGTAAGCCCAAGTGGGTCGCCTGCGACACCATGAACTTCTGGATCGAAAGCGCGCCCAAGTCCCTCGAGCGCGTCCTGCGCCACGTGGACATCGTCCTGATGAACGACGGCGAGATCCGTCAGTGGTCCGGCGAGGCGCACCTGCTCAAGGCCGTCCGCAAGCTGATGAAGCTGGGGCCGAAGATCGTGGTCGTCAAACGCGGGGAGTACGGGGCCTGCTGCTTCACGAGCCAGGGGCATTTCGCCATCCCCGCGTACCTGCTCGACGAGGTCATGGACCCCACGGGCGCGGGGGACTCGTTCGCCGGAGGCTTTTTGGGGTATCTCTCGCGTTTCGACCGGCCGCGAGCGAAGGACGTCCAGGAGGCCATTTTGCACGGTTCGGTGGTGGCGTCGTTCAATGTCCAGAGCTTCAGCGTCAAGCGCCTGGCCGCCCTGAAAGCCTCGGAGATCCAGAAGCGCTTGAGCGATTACCGGAAGATGCTCCTGATCTGAGAGGGCGCTTGATTTCCGGGTCCGGACAGGGCAGAATCATGCGCGTTCGACAACTGATGCGACCTTCGTATAGTGGCAATACCCGAGCTTCCCAAGCTCGAGACGCGGGTTCGATTCCCGCAGGTCGCTCCAGCTGTTCCGGTCCTGGTCCGGCGGTTGACGCGTCACCGATGCGGAAGTAGAATACGCACAGATTTTTTACATCCAATTTAAGAAAAAATTACATGTTTTCTGATCCGGTCATCGGGAGTCTCTTCTTCGGCCGTGAGGCGATCCTCGAGACCTTAAAAAAGCGCGTCGATGCCCACAGGGACGGCTACCGTCAGAACCTCGCTCTGATCGGTGAAGAGCGTCTGGGCAAGACGTCCATTCTTCAACACTACCTCCACGCGTCCCATGACGCGCGGATCCTTTCCGTTTATATCGACCTGTCGCATCACTCCTTCGCCACGTTCATCCAGCATTTTTGCCGCATTCTGCTTTTTCAGGCGCTGGCCGGCGTCGACGCGGGCAATGAGGCCGCCGCCGCGGCCAACTGGGACGCGCTCCTGGAATGCGCCGAGAAAAAGTTCCCGCGTTCCGCGGCGGCCGCGCGCGCGGTCTTCGCCTCGCTGCAGAACGGCGAATCCGACCGCGCCTACGCGGCAGCACTGGAAATGCCCACCTGTGTTTATCGTGAGACCGGCCGGCGCTGCGTCGTGGTGCTGGACGAGTTCCACCGCCTGGGCGACTTCCAGGTGAAACAGGCCTTCCAAGTGTTCGGCAAGCGGCTCATGGTCCAAAAGGACACCCAGTACATCCTGCTCAGCTCCTCCGTCCGTCTCGCCCGAGAGATCCTGGCTCAAAAGTTGGCGCTCCTCTTCGGGCACTTCGAGCGGATCGATCTGGGGCCCTTCGACTTCGCGACCTCCGACCGCTTCATCCAGCGTCATTTGGAGCCCGCCGTGATGGAACCCTCCTCCCGGCGCTTCCTGACCTCGATGACCGACGGCCATCCTTTTTACCTCAATGTGATCACGCAGCGGCTGCGCGAGGAGACGGAGCGTCAGATGACGGGCCAGGTCACGCGTTCGATGATCTTTTCGGTCTTCAAGAGGACGCTGTTCGACGCGGACGGCATCCTCAATCAATGCTTCTTGAAGCGCCTCTCCCGCTGGACCGACGTCCGTTCGTCCGGGTCTTATCGCTTGATGCTGTTGGAGCTCGCCGGTGGGGCCGCGCGGATCAAGGACCTGGCGCTCAAGATTGGCCGCAGCCAGGCGGAATGTTCGCGTCAGCTGAACGCGCTCATCGAAGATGAGCTGGTGATCAAGAACGGCTCCCTTTACACCCTGAGCGATCAGATGTTCCGCTTCTGGATCCGGGCGGTCTACCGGCATCGGGACCTGTCGCTGGCCGTGGACGCGCCCTCAAGGGCCTTTCTCTTCATCAAGGACCTGGAGGCGGAGTTGAACGCGTTCCTCGATTCGGACGCTCTGTCGGACGCCGACCGCGTGAAGAAGCTTTTTACCGCTTTTGCCGGCGACCGGGTGGAGTGGGAGGGGAAGTCCCGCCAGCTGCCGGTCATGAACCGGATCGAGGTCCAGACTCGTGAGGCGGGGGTCTTCCGTATCGCGGCGTCGGGATCGAGGTCCAGCTGGGAAGTCCGGGCCTTTTCGCGCCCCGTAACGGAATCCGACATCAGGACTTTTTTGGCGGACACCAAGACCGCCCGCGCCTCCAAGCCCCGCGCACTCCTCATTTACCTCGACGGCATGGACCCCAACGCCAAGCTATTGGCCAAGAACCTGAACATTTGGATCATCGGTCTCAAGAACCTCAATTATCTGCTTGATCTTCACCGGCTTCATAAGCACGTCCGCCTTCCTCATGACCGGCCCGAGCCTTCGGTGCTCGTACCGGCTGTCCCTGTCGGCGCATGACCCCGGCCGGATTCGGAAACGCTCCCCCCGAACTCTGGTCCGCCCTTCTTTCGCATCCCGAATTCAAACGTCAACGCACCCTTTTTGCGCCGCTGCTCGGCAGTCCTGTCTGGTGGCTGTTCACGGTGAGCCGGACCCCGGAGAGGATGTGGGCGGAAATGGACGGCCGCACCTGGGACGTATGGCAGGACCCCCGTGTCATGGACTTCACGTGCCGTAAGACCCTTTTGGCGCAGATCGCGCGCCGTGCAGACGTGACGCATCTGGGGTTCGATCTCGGGTGCCCTCAGCACCATCTGACGACCCACTGTATCCCGCTGGTATTCGAGCATGACAAATGGCACGGGATCGCGCTGACCCACCTGGATGCTGGTCCGGCCGCGCGCCCGGCCTTCCACCTGCTCGCCGCGAACCTCAAACT
>Ga0209573_1005256_pt1 | contig 11834 bp, 9 predicted proteins | sample TNRBio252014_DNA_FD_185870 | JGI IMG/M metagenome (GOLD analysis project Ga0209573, IMG submission 185870) | Wastewater treatment Type I Accumulibacter community from EBPR Bioreactor in Madison, WI, USA - TNR Reactor_6/25/2014_ DNA (SPAdes)... | ecosystem: Engineered > Bioreactor > EBPR >...
CAGGGCGCTCGCGCGGGCGGATCGCGCTGGTTTGTTTCCGTTTCTCACGCTGAACGGCTCGGCCACGCGTGATCGTGGGTCGAGCAACATGCAGTTTCAATTCGCAGGTGGCCGCACGCGAACGGTGCTCGGCGCTTCGCTTGATTTTGACTATGAACTCGATTTCTGGGGCAGGCTGCGCAACCAAAGCAGCGCGGGCCGTGCGAGAGCTGAGGCGGGGCAGTCGGACTATCAAAACGCGCTGCTCGGTCTGCAAAGCGAGCTGGCCATGAACTACTTCGCGCTGCGCGCGCAGGACGCGCAGATCGCGTTGCTCAAACGCACGGTCGCTTTGAGAAAGAAGACCGTCGATCTCGCACGCACTCGCTTCGAGCAGGGAGACATCGCCCAAATCGACGTCGCGCAGGCTGAGACGGACATGGCGGCGACGGAGGCCGAGGCCATTGGCCTGGAGAAGCGTCGTGCGGAGTTGGAGCATGCCATCGCCCTGCTGCTCGGCACCACACCATCGCAGTTCAACCAGCCCGCGCATGAGATCAGCGGCGCTCCGCCTTCCATTCCAAGCAGTGTGCCGAGTGACCTGCTCGAACGCCGCCCTGACATCGCCGCCGCCGAGCGTCAGATGGCCGCATTGAATGCGGAGATCGGCGTGGCGAAGGCCGCGCTGTTTCCCAGCGTGAGTCTCGGCATCACCGGTGGCACGCAGACGAGTTATTTCTGGAAACTGGCCGACGCGCCGAGCCGCGTGTGGGGTCTGGGGCCGGCCGCCATCGAATGGCCGTTGCTACGTGGCGGTGGAGTGCGCGCGAACATTGATGCGACGAAAGCACGCTACGATCAATCCGCCGCCAGCTACAAAAACACCGTTCTCAGCGCCGTGCGTGATGCCGAAGATGCCTTGAGCGGCCTCTCCATTCTCAAGCGCCAGTCAGCCGCGCAGGACGTCACCGTCGCCTCTGCCAGCAAGGCGCTCGAACTCGCCCAAAAGCGCTACGACTCCGGCCTTGTGGCCTACTACGAAGTGCTCGACGCGCAGCGCACCATGCTCCGCTCCGAACAAGAGGCCACCCGCATCCAAGGCGAGCGTTTCCTCGCCGCCGTGCTGCTCATCAAGGCGCTGGGCGGAGGCTGGTAAGTTCTTTGACGGTGTTGAGTTCGAGCAAGCGCTTTGCCTCGGCCAGAATGAACTTCGCATCGCTGAAAGGCTGCCAGCTCACGTCCTGCCAGCGCTGCTTGCCGGTGGTGTCGATGAGAAGCGTGGCGTGCAGCAGCTCGTTCTCGAAGTCATCGTGGGCACGGACGGCTTTGAAGGCTGCTTTGGAGCTGTCGCTCAGGATCGGGAAGGGCAGGGGGGCGTCGGGCTTGAGATTGAGCTTGGCGCGGATGTTTTTCGCCACGGGTGTTGGCTCGATCGTCACCGCGACGAGCTGGATGCCTGCTTTGTCGAAGTCGGCGGCGGCTTTGGAGAAGGCCTGGATCTGCTCGACGCAGTGACTGCAATCGTGACCGAGGTAGAACATGAACAACGTCGGCTTCTTGGAGGTGAAGTCGGTGCTTTTGACGGGCTTGTTGTCGAGGGTGAGCGCTTCAAACACCGGAGCCGCAGGCGGATGCCAGTGAACGGGACCGAGGCTTTCGATGGACGGACGCGTGCCGCTGTCGGTGCGTTTGGGCGTGGGAGCGGGCCAGTCGCCGGTGATCGCGAAGGTTTTGGCGAGCGTGTCGAGCCGCTTGGCGACGGGAAGGTCGCGATCCATCGCAAAGGCGAGCTTGCGGGTCTCCTCGAAGGCTTTTTTGGCGTCTTCCGCTTTGCCGCAGGCATGGAGGACTTCAGTTTTGGCGGCGAGACCGGCGAGGTCTTGGGTGAAGTTCTTGGTGAGGTCGAAGGCCTTGGTTTTGTCGTCGAGCTTGAGCCAGTAGCGGGCGAGGCGGTCTTTGGGAACGTCGGTGTCTTTGAGAGACTCCAGCAGCTTGGTTTTGTCCGCCTTGGGCTTTTTGGAGTCGAGTAGAGCGACGAGAGCTTTCAATTCGGCGATGGCGCTGTTTTTGGCTTTCACCTCGGGCTTTTCAGCGGGCTTGGCCGGTTTGTCGGATTTCGACTTGGCCGTGGAGTCTGCTTTTTTGGCTTCGACCGGCTTGTCTGGCAGTTTGACGGCTTCGAGTTCTTTGAGCGTGGCGGCAATGAGCTTGGCATCGTTTTGATGATAAGCAGCGAGGCCCGAGGCACGCAGACGGGTCACATCATGCGATGGTTGTCCGGCTGGAGTGGCGGTGAAGGCCTTCAAGTCGTCCCACAGCTCCCACTTGCTGAGTGTCTCGATCAAACGTGTGCGGCCGTAGCTGGCGGAGGTGCTCTGTTTGTCGAGGGTGTTGTGCGTGGGATGACGCGGATTGCCAATGAGGCTGCGGGCAAGGGCGATAGCATCCTTGGCACGACCGAGTTCGTTGTAGGTGCGCACGAGCCATTCCTCGTTGTGCGCGTAGTTGTGAATCTGGTCCGGCAGGATGAAGCTGCGAATCATATAAGCGTGATCGACGCGGGTGCTGGCCTCCTGCTGCCAGGCGGCGTCATCGGGACGTTTTAGTTTGGAGAAAGTGTGGCCGGGCATGTGCCACATGTGGGCGATGCCGGGCGCGGCCTGGCCGCACTGCGCGCCTGAGGCGAGGGCACGGATCGGCTTGCTCTGATCCCACAGGTGGATGCGGTAGTGATGGGCGGGATGATTCGGCGAGGCGGCGAAAATTTGATCGAGCAACGCATCGACAGCCTGGTTGCTGGAGATGGGGGCCTCGTTGCGTGAAAACCAGATGCGCCAGACGAGGAAGGCTTTGGCCTCGATGTCCTTGGGATCTTCCTGCACGAGGTTTTCGAGGTCGCGGATGCAGTCAAGGCTGCGCTGCTTTTTGTCGCGCTTGTCATCCTTGTAGAGCGTCTCAAGCATGCCGATCCACTGCTTCTCGCGGGCATTGGCCTTGTCCTTGAGCTTCACGGCCTTTTCGGTGAATGCCTTGGCGCGCTTCTCGGTGTTCACGTTCGACATCGCCATGCCCCAGTAGGCCATGGCGCAGTCAGGATCGAGCGCGGCGACCTGACGGAAGCTGCGCTCGGCCTCGTAATACCAAAAACCGTGAAGCTGGCCGACGCCCTGCGTGAAGAACTGCTGCGCCTCCGGCTTCTTGGTGCTGATGGGAAACTTCACCGCATCGCCGCAGCCAGGAATGAGCACGGCGGCTTGACGCGGGCCTTCATTGAAGGCCTCACCATGCGCGGAGTGGCCGGGCAGCTCGTCGGCATGGAGCGGGAGTGCGAGTAGGAAGGCGAAAACAATGAAGGGGCGCATGGGCAGACTTAGAGAACGTAGCTGGGGATTGAAAATTGAGGATGGTAGGATGAAAAAAGCAAAATGCCCGGAGCTGGAGCCGCCGGGCATTTGCGAGGGGATAGATGGCACGTTCAAATGCCCATCATGACTTACTTGCCGTAACCTTGTTCCGGCTGGCCGTTTTCGTTGATGTGGCCGGTGGCCCAGAGGATGCCGCGGGTGATGAGGCTCAGGTAGCGGGCATCGGCGACGGTTTCGGTGTTGTGGCCGAGCGTGGTGCTGAAGACGCGGGTCTTGTTCGGGCCGTACTCATTGGTCCAGGCGACTACCGCCGTGACTTCGGCCGCTTTGGCGTCGGGAGGCAGCGTTTCGCCTTTCTTGGCCTTCGGCGGGACGATTTGCACGCCGGAGGCCAGTGGCTTGCCGGTGAGGATCTGGATGTTGTTGTACAGCTCCTCGTTGATGGTGGTCCAGTCTTCGAGACCCTGCGTGATCGGGTGCGTCTTGTCGGTGAAGGAGATGGCGATGGGTTCTTTCGGACCATGGCCGGTGGATTGCAGGCCGATGAACTCATACCAGCCGGAGTTGTCGGTGCCCGGCTTCAGCGCCTCGCGGAAATTGCCCCAGCGGTAGCTGTGCATGGCGCAGTGGAGGTTCACGGCGGGCTTGCCGGCCTTGTGGGCGTCGAGAATGGCGTTCACATAAGCCGGGTCGGTCACATCGGCGCTGCATTCGTCATGGACGATGATGTCGAAGTCCTTGGACCAGTCTTTGGCTTTGTAGATTCCGAAGGTGGCCTTGGTGGTCTTGTCCGGGTTGTAGGCGACATCGACGATGGCGTTGAGGCGGGCCTCGATGCCTTCCTTGAGCGCCAGGGTCTGCTTGTCATACTCATGGCAGCAGCCCCCGCCGACGATCAGGACGCGCAGCGGTTTGACAGCGTTGTCGGCGGCTTGGAGGAAAAAAAGACCCCCGGCAAGTGCGAGGGTGGCGAGGGGCAGGAGAAGTTTCATGGCAGGTTGGGCGTGATTTGGAAGGGGACTGAATGCAGCGTGTTTAGAACGAGGTGTCGAGGGGAAAATTGCGGCGTGCTTTGACAGCGCAAACTTCCGCAGCATGACTGCGGCGTGGGCGATTTTTTGACCTTTGATGAATTGATGAACTGGGATGCGGGGCGCTTCACGCCGCCCGCACGACTGGCTGTGATCGGCGATCCCATCGCGCACTCGCGCAGTCCGCAGATGCACAATCCGGCGCTGCGGGCCTGTGGCATCGACGCGCAGTATATCCGTGTGCAGGTGCCGGTGGGCCATGTGGCGCAGGCGTTCCGGCAGTTCGCGGCCTGCAGTTTCCTTGGCGTGAACATCACCATCCCGCACAAGTTTGAGGCGCTGGACGCGGTGGACGTGCTCGACCCGCTGGCGCGGCAGCTCGGCGCGGTGAACACGCTCGCGATTCGCGATGGCAAACTCCATGGCTACAACAGCGACGGTCCTGGATTCCTGCGCAGCGTGAAGGAGGCGTTCGGAGCCGAGGTGAAGGATCTGCGTGTGCTCATTCTCGGTGCCGGAGGTGGCGCGGGGAGGGCGGTGGCGGTGCAATGCGCGCTGGAGGGCTGCCCGCAGCTCGTTTTGGCGAATCGTACGGCGGCCAAAGCCGAAGCCCTGGCCGCTGAGGCGTCCAAACTCTCGCCGCAGACGAAGGTGAAGGTCATTGCCTGGACAGATGAGGCGGTGGCGGCTGAGATGGCCGAGACCGATCTCCTGGTGAATGCCACCTCCGTCGGCATGAAGTCGGGTGATGCGAAACTGTTGCCAGCAGAGGCCTTGGCGGCCCGCCATCTTTGCTTTGACATGGTGTATCGTGCGGACGGCAAAACGCCACTGCTGGCGGATGCGCAGCTAGCCGGTGCGCGCGAGGTGGACGGCCTCACGCTGCTGCTGCACCAGGGCGCGATCTCCTTTGAGCACTGGTTTGGCCGCCCCGCGCCGCTGGAAGCGATGCGCGCGGGCTTGCGCGATGCGGTGATGGCGTGAATGATTCCGCACATCGCATGACCTCGTCGCGGCACTTCGCCCTCTGCTTTTTCGGCCCCCTTCTCATGGGAGCGTTGTTCTGCGGATTTGTCGTTCTGATCTGGGACTGGCTGGACAGCCATCGCATCACGCCTCTGATCACCATGCCTGTGGGCTGTGTGCTGGTGGCGATGGCCACGCGCTGGTCCCTGCGGAACTTCGTTTCCGTGAAATGCCCGTTCTGCGGCGGGAAAACCTATGAAATCCGTGGGCGCGGCAACCGCTTCATGTGCAGCGTCTGTGGCAAGGACCACTGAACTGCGCAAAGACGCGCGAACCTATTTCCAAAACGTCTCCACCGCCGCCACGAGGCCGGGGATGTTGTTCTCCTTGGCCTCGACATCGACCTGGAGACCGCGCTCGGTGATGGCGGCGCTGGTGACGGGGCCGATGCTGGCGATTTTGATGCCTTCGGGCAGGGCGACTTTGAGATTGAGGAAGTGCTCGACCGTGGAGGCGCTGGTGAAGGTGATCATGTCGGCTCCTTCGGCCTTCAGGCGGGCAAGGGCTTCGAGATTGTCCTCGGTTTCGGCCGCGGTGCGGTAGGCGATGGCCTCATCGACAATGGCACCCATGCCGGTGAGTTCGTTGGCGATGACTTCGCGAGTCTCCTCGGCGCGGACCCAGAGTACTTTGACGTTCTCCATGGCCTGATGATCCTTGAAGGCTTTGACGAGACCTTCGGCCACAAAGTTTTTCTCGGGCATCAAATCAACGGCCAGGAAGCGTGCTTTGATCTTCTCCGCCGTGCCGGGGCCGATGCAGGCGATGCGCACGCCGCCGATGCAGCGGGCGTCGTTGAACAGCTTGTCGAACATGGTGAAGAAGGCATCGACGCCGTTCGGGCTGGTGAAGATGATCCAGTCGTAGGTGTGGCAGTCGTTGACGAGCTCGCCGAAGGTTTTCTGATCGGTGGCGGGTTCGGTGCGGATGGTGGGTAGCTCAATGACATCGGCCCCGAGCTGCGAGAGCTTTTTGCTGAGCACTCCGGCCTGCTGGCGCGTTCGAGTGACAACGATCTTCTTGCCGAACAACGGGCGGTCTTCAAACCAGTTCAACTGCGGACGCTCGGTGACGACATCGCCAATGATGGCGACGGCGGGTGCTTTGAAGCCTGCGGCCTTCACTTTGGCGGCGATGTCGGCCAGCGTGCCGACGAGCGTCTGCTGATGGCTGTGCGTGGCCCAGCGCACGAGGGCGACAGGCGTCTCCGGCTTCGCGCCGTGCTTCAAGAACTGCTGGGTGATCTCGTCGATGCGCTCCACGCCCATGAGGAAGACCTTGGTGCCGTCCGCTTGGGCGAGTTTGGCATAATTGAGCGAGGTGTCGGGCTTCGTCGGGTCTTCGTGACCGGTGAAGATGGTGAGCTGGGACGCGTGCGAGCGATGAGTGACCGGAATGCCCGCGTAGGCCGGCCCCGCGATGGCGGAGGTGATGCCGGGCACGATTTCAAACTTCACACCTGCTTCGTAAAGCTCGGCGGCTTCCTCTGCACCGCGTCCGAACAAGACAGGATCGCCGCCCTTCAAGCGCGTGACGGTTTTGCCTTCCTTGGTGAGCTTGACGATGAGTTTGTTGATCTCCTCCTGCGGCAGGGTGTGATCGCCCGCCTTCTTGCCGACGTAGATGCGCTCGGTGCCAGGTTTGGCGTAGCGCAGGTGCTCGGGATTGCAGAGGTAGTCATAGACGAGCACGTCAGCGGCCTCGATGCATTCCTTGCCCTTGAGCGTGAGAAGTCCGGGATCGCCGGGACCGGCGCCGACGAGGTAACAGATGCCAGGGGTGGTTTTCTTGGAGGCCATGGTGGGAAAAGGGCGGCCAAGGTGTCGAAACCACGGCCCACCGCAAGGATGGATGGCATTGTTTCCTTTTTGCCGAGGATTCCTCAACGCTCCATAGTCGGCCCATGCCTCCCATCCTTCTCCAGCTTCCCACGGCCTGCGATCCCTCTTTACCCGTGCTGCTGGCGATTTCCGGCGGGCGTGACTCGGTCGCGCTGCTGCACCTGCTACGGGAGGCGGGATTCACGAATCTGATCCTCTGCCACCTCAACCACGGTCTGCGCGGGGACGAATCGGACGGCGACGCGATGTTTGTGCAGCGACTGGCGAAGAAGCATGATCTCAAATGCGAGATCGAGGCCGCGCATGTGGCGGCGCTAGCGAAGGAACGGAAGATTTCGGTCGAAACCGCCGCAAGAGAGGCGCGGCATGCCTTTTTGCTGCGCATGGCCGAAAAACACGACACCTGGGTCGTCTTGCTGGCGCATCACGCGGAAGATCAGGCGGAGACGATTCTCGCCAATCTCTGCCGGGGCAGCGGTCTGGCCGGGCTGGCAGGCATGCACGCGGTGCAGCGGCTTGATTCGGGCCTGCATCTTGTGCGCCCACTGCTGCACGTCCGCCGCAGCGAGATTGATGCCTACCTCAAATCAAAGCGCTTCAAGTTTCGCGAGGATTCGAGCAACGCTTCGCCGAAACACCGCCGCAACCGGCTGCGGCACGAGGCGCTGCCGCTGTTGAACGACATCTTCGCCCGTGATGTGGTGCCACAGGTGCTTCGCCTCGGATCACTGGCGGAACAGGATGACGACTGCTTGCAGCGTCAGGCTTTTGCGTTTCTGGGCGCTGCCGGGCGTCTGAATGAAGACCGCTCGTTGCCGATCACTCCGGAATTGCTCGCCCTGCATCCGGCAGTGCTCTCACGCGTGTTTGCGCTGTGGCTGCGCGAGGTGCTGGAGCTGCCTGGCATCGAGCATGACGATCTGGAAGCCGCCATGACGATGCTGGCCCCGGACGGACCGGCGAAGATCAATCTGCCGCACGACCGCCACCTGCGCCGTAAAGCGAAGCGGCTGTGGGTGGAGTAGTCTTTTGGAAACGGGCAGCGGTCTCTCAAAGTGGTCCGCACAGTCCTCTGTGCGGCGCTCCGCCAATTTCCACGACTCCTCTTTTACCAGAGAACCATCCCAGTGCGGAGTGCTTTTGAGTGAAGTCCACCAGGAGACTGCCACGCCCGCACAGAGGACTGTGCGGACCACTCTCTTAGCCTTCCAGCGTGTGGATGAACAAGCCTGAGCGCAGCTTCGGCTCGAACCAGGTGCTCTTCGGCGGCATGATCTGACCGACGTCGGAGATGGCCATGAGCTGATCGACGGTGGTGGGGAACATCGAGAACGCGACGCTGAAGTCGCGGCTGTTCACGAGTTTTTCGAGTTCCGCTGTGCCACGAATGCCGCCGATGAAGTCGATGCGCTTGCTGGTGCGCGGGTCGTCAATGCCAAGGAGGGGCTTGAGCAAACGGTCTTGCAGGATGCTCACGTCGAGCTGCTCGATGGGACTGGCGTCCTTGGCAGGCGCCCAGTTCAACTCATACCACTGGTCTTTGAGATACATGCAGCACTGACCGGGCTTCGTGGGCGTTTTGAGCGAGGTGGGCTTCAGGGTGAAGATTTCGCCGACCTTCTTGATGAACTCCTCGCGGTCGTTGCAGTTCAGATCCTTCACGGCCCGGTTGTAGGGCAGAATCTTCAGTTCGTTGCCAGGAAACAGCACGCTGAGGAACCAATTGTAGTTTTCTTCTCCGGTGTGGTTCGGATTGGCCTCACGGCGCAGCTTGCTCACGCGGAAGGCGCTGGCGGCACGATGATGGCCGTCAGCGACGTAGGCAAAGGGCACCTGGCTTTCAAACAGGCCGGTCAAAGAGACGCACAGGCCAAGAGAGAGACGCCAGACCTGATGACGGACGTTATCTGGCGCGGTAATGTCATAGATCGGTTTTTCACTCTTCGTGAAGCCGTCGATCAATGCGCTGATGCCCGGACGCTGGCGGTAAGTCAGGAAAATGGGACCGGTGTTCGCGTTCAGCGAGTCCACGAGGTTCGTGCGGTCGTCTTCCTTGTCCTGGCGTGTCTTCTCGTGCTTCTTGATGATGTCCTTCTCGTAATCCTCGGTGTGGCAGACGGTGACGAGGCCGGTCTGGCTGTGGCCGGCGACGGTTTGGCGATACAAATACATCGTGGGCTTTGCCTCGCGCGTCAGCACGCCTTCTTTCTGCATGCGCTCAAAGCTTTCGCGGGCCTTGGCATAGACGGGGGCGGAATATGGGTCGATCTCGGGATCAAGGTCGATTTCGGCGCGGTCCACATGCAGCAGGCTGTTGGGCTTGCCTTTGGCCAGAGCGGCGGCCTCCTCACGGTTGACGACATCGTACGGAACGGCGGCGACTTCTGGGGCGAACTTGGGGGCGGGGACGAGACCTTTGAATGTGCGGATGCGCATGATTCGAGATAAAACGCGGGGGGGGCTTGTCAATCCGCACTCTTGGGCTGAGCCGCCTCAAAGCTCTCCCGCGCCACTTTTCGCGCGGCGGAGACGATGTGGGTGCATGCCTCGATGCAGAGCAGAGGAATAGCACTCGGAGCGTGATTGGGCTGCGTTTTGGAAGCAGCTTCGTTGCTCATCGGTTGTGAGTCCGTCAGCGGCCAGAGAATGCGGCGCAGGCAATTCGTGTTCGCGCAGCATCTGCCGATCAGGGTATGCGCCTGCTCATCGGTGATGTTGTTGGCGAAGCGATACATGCCGGTCTGGCGGCCAAGCACCTCACGCAGTGGCACCGAGGCCAGTTTGTCCTGCTCCAAGGCATGCGCCATGCCGATCGCGGCTGGATAAAAGAAGTCCAGGGCCAGACGCAACTCGTCAAGCGTGGCGAGATCGAGCCGCCAGCCGCGATTCAACGTGGGCGCGGAGTGCAGCGGACGAAAAGCGCCGCTGGCGTCATTACGGGCGATGAACAAGGCATCATGGGCCGCGTGGTGGACCTGCAGGCCGTCTTGATCGCGATCCGCGATGTGACAGAGCGAAAAACCGCCATCCGCATTCGTGGTGATGGCGACCTCGCCGATGGAATCACGCCCTGAGACAAGCCACGCGGCCAGCGCTTCACTCAACGGCGAACCGCGAACTGAGAACTGCGAACCAATCTGGTGTTTCGCATCAAAATCATTCACCTGATCCAGAATCACGTCCGCCATGTGGGGCTCGGTGCCGATGGCGCCGCTGTAGTAGAGCAGTCGGCCTTGAAGCTGGTGCGGGTTGTGATGGAAGACGCCGCTTTCACTCAAGGCGGCGCCGATTTCCTCGCGCATGCCGAGCAGGACGGGGATGTCCTGGAAGCTATGAAGGCCGTCGGCGATGAAGAACGGCACGATGACTACATCAGGCGAGGTGGTCAGTTTGGCCCAGTCGGCGACGAAGGGGGCCTCCTCCATGTAGGTATCAATGACCTCGGCAAAACCATAGTGACCGCCACGGATGAGGGCGACTTGGTCCTGGATGGCCTTGGTGGAGTTTTCGTTCAGGCTGGTGCCGTGACCGACAATGACAAGGCTCGTGCGGTCACGCGGCACGCCGGGGGCGACTTCATCCGCACGCTGCAAAATGAGGCGCGTCATGTTCGGGTGAATGCCCACGGGATCGCAGTAATAGATCGTTTTGCCATCGCGGTGGGTGACCGGACCGTCGAGACGCAGTTCACGCGGCAGCACCTGCTGGCAGAAGTAGCCTTCACTGATGAAATTCGGCACGATGTAAATGACATCGCTGTCCACCATTTCGAACACCTCGCGCATGTTCGGCTCCTCTTTCCAAAAGCAGCAGGCGACTTCGCGGAAAATGCCGAGCTGGCGGATGGCATCGGCGTGCAAGTGTGTTGGAGCGCTGGAGTCAGGGTTCACGGTGGAACCGTGACCGACGATGATGAGGGCGGCGTGGGAATGCGAAGCGGAGGGCACAGGGCGGAGGGCAAAGAGTTAAGACAAGAAACGTTGCTACGTCAGCCGTGGCGGAAGCGGATGTCGCGGATCTTGGCGTCGGGCAGTTTGGCTTGCAGGCGCTTGAGGATTTTGCCTTTTTCGAGCATCAGCGCGTGATGAGCGGTGGGCTGCATGAGGCGCACGGTCAGAACGCCGCGTTCGATGGAGTCCGGGCGCGAGAGTTTGAACAAGAAAAGGCCGACGATCTCCTCCCAAGCCTCAAGCACATCCTCCAGCTTCACACGATTCGCCAAGCCGCACTGCGCGACGATTTTCGGGGCCAGATCGGCCACGCTGAGCGTGGGCAGGTCCATCAGCGGTCCGTCCGCCACGCCACGCCACGCCGCCACGAGCCGGTGGCGCAGGATCTGGTGGGCGGTAGGTTTGCGGTCGCTCATGGGCCGCAGGTTAGCCGGTGTTGAGCTTGTTCTAAATCACAAAATCACCTTTTGCAGATGGGTGACGTGGCTCGCCTTTTATTGTGCCAATCTTCGCTTAGCGAAGTGGTACCCCCGGTAGGATTCGAACCTACGACAAATTGATTAAGAGTCAACTGCTCTACCAACTGAGCTACGGAGGCATTGACTGTCTCTTGCGAGACAGGGTCGGTGAAGGGCGCGAGTA
>Ga0209573_1005257_pt1 | contig 11831 bp, 8 predicted proteins | sample TNRBio252014_DNA_FD_185870 | JGI IMG/M metagenome (GOLD analysis project Ga0209573, IMG submission 185870) | Wastewater treatment Type I Accumulibacter community from EBPR Bioreactor in Madison, WI, USA - TNR Reactor_6/25/2014_ DNA (SPAdes)... | ecosystem: Engineered > Bioreactor > EBPR >...
AACCGAGCCATAGTGGGCATTGCCGAAGGGCACCAGGTCGACCGGGCATGACCATCGAATCGCGGCAATATCTTGGCTGGGGACGTCGGTCATTCCAGTGTGCCGTTCGTCACCCGCGTGTTGGGGCCACGTCCGGCCTTTTGGATTGCGTTCAGTGCTCTCGGTTGTCAGCGGCGGCAACGCCCAGCTGAGGCTCACACACAAGAAGGCAAAGATCCACCTCATGCTTCTCAGTATAGCGGCATAAGGAGGAATCTCCAAATCAATTCGGCCGAATTTTCAGGAGTTGCCCGTTGGATTCGTCGGTGAGGACATAGAGAAATCCGTCCGGACCCTCTCGCACGTCCCGCACGCGCTGCCCGATTTTGATGGTCTCTTGTTCGGCGACTTTACCGCTCGCGTCCAGCCGAATCCGGCGAACTTCTTGGAAAACGAGCGCGCCCGCGAAAAGCTGGCCTTGCCACTCCTTGAAAGCCGTGCCCCGATAGACACAAAGGCCAGACGGAGCGAGACACGGAGTCCATTGTGTGATCGGGTCTTCCATCCCAGGCAAGCTGGTGTGGTCGCTGATCTTGGGCCCCACGTATTCCCGGCTGAACGTGGCCAGGTGCCATCCGTAGTTCTTTCCGCCGACGATGAGGTTCAGCTCGTCGCCGCCTCGTGCCCCGTGCTCGGTCGCGTAGACCTTGCCCGTCACGCGGTCGATCGCCATGCCTTGGATATTTCGGTGACCCACCGTCCAAATTTCAGGCAGTCCACCTGGTTTCTTCGTGAAGACGGGTGAGCCCCAACCGGTGCCGTCTTCTTTCAGCCGCAAAACTTTTCCGATGTGAGAACTCGGTTTTTGCGCTTTGTGGCGAGAAAGTTCGCCGCCTGCTTGGATAGGAGGATTTCCTCCGTCGCCTGTGCTCATGAGAAGACTTCCATCCGGCAGGAAGAGCAAGCGCGACCCAAAGTGTTGCGCACCATTTTTGTCGTGACTCACGCGAAAAATTTGCTTGATGCCCTCGACTTTGCCGTTTTTCCAAACGCCGCGGACGAGGACGGTGCGATTCGCACTCCCTTTTCCGGTGGCGACCGTCATGTAAACCCACGGCTTTTCTTTGAACTTGGGGTGAAGCACGATGTCCATCAGCCCCCCTTGCCCGCTCGCAAAGACAGGTGGAAGACCTTCCATCTCGACCTCGACCTTCCTGCCATTCACGAGCCGGATCAGCGACCCTCCGCGCAGGGTGATCAGTGGCGTTTGGTCGGGAAGCCAAGCCACTCCCCAAGGATGGTCCAGCCCGCCGATCACGGACTCGATTTTGTAGTTCCCGGCGACCGGGGTGCCGCCCGTGCACGCGGTGAGCGCGCTAAAGGTGGCGATCAGGGTCAGTGAGGTTCGAGCAATCATAGTCTATAGGCTACCAAAATATGGGCCTATGCTTCCGCTGGCATTGCTCGAAGTCCTCGGCCCCACCCTGACTCCTCCGGGCATGCCGGTCCAGCTAAAGGTCCACCGGGCCCTGAAAAATTCGCAGGCCACGGTTCGGGTTCATGATGCGGTGGCCTTACGACGAGAATGGAAACTCGGCCCATCCCAAGACCGTGTGACCTTCACGCCGCCGCCGGGCTGGACCGGGGCATTGATTTTTTCGTGTAGCGAAAAGCTGGGAACCGAATCGTTTGGCACGACCGGGTACGCGCTGGTGGACGTTTCGAAGTCATGGAAAGAAAACCCGCGATATGGCTACGTCACAGATTACGCCCAAGACCCCGAGCGCGCCCGAGAAAGCATCCGCGCCATGGCGAAACTCGGCATCAACGCGGTTCAGTTTTATGACTGGATGCCCAAGCACCACGACCCCGAACCTCGCAGTACGGAATGGAAAGACCTTGCCGGACGCCCCGTACGAGAAACCACACTCCGTTCGCTCATCGAAGAGTCCAAGAAGCTACGCATGGGGGCCCTCGCCTACAACTTGATCTTTGGCGCTTATGACAACGCACTCGGGGATGGGAGTGGCGTTCAACGGGCTTGGTCACTCTTTGAAGACCCGGCCTTGACCAAGCCGTGGGTTCATCCGTTGCCAGAAGATTGGGCAACTCCCCGCCTGCGACTCATGGATCCGTCGAACGCAGGTTGGAGGAAATTCTTCATTGGTCGGATGGAAAAAGCGATCCTTCGACTGGGGTTCACGGGCTGGCATGTCGACCAACTCGGGAATCCAGGAAGGCGATTCAACTCCCGCGGAGAGGAGGTCCATCTTGTGGATGGGTTTCTCCAAACGCTGAAGCAATTTCGGGAAGACATGCCCACCGCCGACCTGATCTTCAACAACGTCGCCGGTTACGGTTTGAAAGAAACGGCGGCCGCGCCCGTGGAAGCACTCTACATCGAAGTCTGGGATAACGCAAAGACTTACTTGGATGTTGCCAATCTTGTACTTGGCGCTCGATCTCTGGGCAAGGCGTGCATCATCGCTGGCTACATCAATAGCACGATGCAACAGCGCGGCCCGGGAGAATTCAACGCCGACGCGTTCGAGTGCATGCTAGCTTCGGTGCTTGCATCGGGCGGATGGTGGTTGGGTCCTGGCGACGGGGGGGACTGGCTTTGTCACGAATACTTTCCGAACAAGAATCTTTCCCTGAGCGGGCCAAGCCAAGAACGGCTCCAGCGCTACGCCGCATTTGCCACCCTCCACCAAGCCATCCTCCGTCACGAAACGCCCGTGGTCGGCTGGCATCGGGTCGGAGAGTCCAGCGTATGGATGCTTCAGGGAAAAACGTGGGCAACTTTGGTGAACCTCGAGAGCATGGACAAAGCGCCCTGGCGCGACCTTGATGGCACGTTTCAAGCGTCCGAGCCCGTGCCCGCGGGCCTGATCTCGATCCGGTCGAACTCGATCCCCAAACATGTTCGATGGGCAACCCCAGAAGGCGACTTTTGGGCTCCGAAAGTTTTGCCGGTCCAGCGCGAACCGGGAGGATTTAGTTTGAAGAGTCCAGCATGGGATCGCTGGGCTTTGGTGCGTTGGGATGAACCCGGGTCATGGCCAAAGCAGACTCCGCCAACCGCTCGCCCGCCGCAGAAAACGGGTGAAAAATGAAGTTTGCGCCGGCTTGCACCAAGGGCTGATCTTCTTCCCAGTGGTAGGTGGTCGCCCCAATGATCGCGGCGCAACCATGCTGACGAAGACCCTTGATGGCCCTAAGCTTCGCCTCGTAATCCGGCATGGTGAGCAGCACGCCCTTGAGGTTTGACATGTCCAGTCCTGACCATAACGCGGGGTCTTCGACATCGGCGTAGATGACGTTGCGCTGCTTGGCACGGTGGGTGGCGACTTTTTCTTGGTCCACATCGAGCCCGATCACGCGCTGGAGGGCCGATTCGAGGGCTTTGTATGCCCCGCCGCCTGTGCGTCCCATGCCGATCACCGCCCATTCTGCGTTTCCGAGGTCGGTCGGCTCCAAGTCTGGCAATCCCTCCGCCTTCTCCAAGTGTCGAAGCCGGGGCTCCCACCGGTCGCAGAGCGTGTGGATATGCCGATTCAGGGGCCCGGCGATGGCAAGACTGAACAGGACAGACATCGCGAGCACGGGAATCCAAAAGGCATCAATTCGTTTGCTCGCGGCGAGCGCGCTGGTCGTGATCAGGGCGAATTCGGAGTGGGTCGAAAGCGATGCGGCTGCGAGAATCGCGGTGCGAACGCGAAGGCCAAAGCGAACAAAGAGCCAGAAGAAAAGCGCGGCTTTCAAGGCCAACGCGGCGAGAAGAACAAAGACATAGACCCACTGCTCCGGGTTGGGAAATCCGGAGAGGCCGATGAGCAGGAAGAACGCGACCAGAAACAGCTCTTTCACGGACCACAAGATTTTGGAAAGTTCTCCCGCTTTGTCATGGCCGCTGAGGATGGTCCCTGCCAGCAAGGCACCGAGCTCCGCGCTCACGCCTACGGATGCTGAAAGCGCCCCAGAAGCCAGAGCCACGCCGATGCCAAAGACGAGGAGAAGCTCCTGGTGTCCGCTTTGATCAATCAGCCAAGAAGCGAGAGGCTGCAAAAGGAGAAGGCCTAGAAGCGAGAGCGCCCAAATGCTCGGGTGCTTCTCGCCCGCCACCGCCAGTAAACCCACCGCGAGCAGATCTTGCAAGACCAGGATGCCCACCGCGATGCGCCCGTGAATCGAGCCGATTTCGTTGCGGGATTCCAGGGCTTTGACGGCAAAGACGGTGCTTGAAAGGGCGATTCCGACTCCCAAAACAGTCGCGGGCAAAAACCCGATCGTCCCGATGCCGAGAAGCACGGCCGTTGCGAGGAGTCCGAAGATCGCCAGGTGCAATCCGCCCCCGCCCAAAACTTCACGGCGGACCAGCGAACGCCAACGCAGCTTCAATCCCACCGTAAAAAGCAGCAAGAGCACGCCGGCATGCGAGATCTCCACGAGGTTGTGATTGGCCTTAAATCCAACCCAATGCAATGCGAGCCCGGCAAACAAGTAACCGACAAGTGGCGGCAGGCTCAAGCGATTGCCAAGCCAGCCAAGCAGAAATGCGGTTGCGATCCAGATCCATTCCATTGTGCCCGTCGGGTCAACAAGGTTACTAGGTTTCTCGAATCCGTGTCACATCAAAGCCCGAATCTGACGATCAACATTGGTGGCAATGGACGTTGCGATTGATGCAGTCGTGTCACGACGTGAAAGGAGAATTCAATGATGAACTTGAAAAGAGGGGGCTTGGTGGTCCTGGCCCTGAGTGCAGGGGTTGCCGCGCATGCCGGCATTACGCTTTCTGCGAAATCAACTTTTGGTAATTTTGGCGGCCCCGGCGGGGCTGGCTGGTACTCGCCGGGTGAAGGCGGCAACGCATTTATCGGTACCGCCGGCCTTGAGCGTGGTCTCGCTTACAGCAGCGCGACAAACAAGCTTTACATGCTCAGCCGAAACGGTGGCGTCAACATCCGAATCATGAATGCCGACACCGGCGCGGATGAAGGAAACCTCAACGCAACCGGCATTTCGGGCGGTACTTTTGCTGCGAACATGATTGCCAGTGATGGCGATGGCAACGTCTATGCGGCCAACTTGACGACGAATACCAACACATCCGCTCTCAAGGTCTATCGCTTCGGCCCAGCCGACCTGACCGGCGGAACCCCTTCCACGACTGTTTTCAATAGCACGATCACAGCGGCGGGAACTTCCCGCCTTGGGGACTCGTTCGACGCGATGGGATCGGGGGCGAATGCCCGACTCGTCCTCGGATTCTCGGGATCCAATGGGTACACCGTGATCACTCCGGGCGGTAGCGCCACGACTTCGAACGCGATCGCAAGCACCGGCAACGGCGATTTTCGCTTGGGCGTTACGTTTGTCGGCTCGACTGCACAAGTTTGGGGTAAGCAAACGGGTGCGAATCCAGGTGCGGCTCCCTTGCGACGCACGACTTCGGGCGTATTGGACGGAAGCTCGACGCTGACCTCCGGTGGCGAAATGGCCATGGACTATGCGACGGTGGGAGGATTCAACCTCCTCGCGACCCTTGATGCTAACAGCTCGATCGTTCGAATCTACGAAGTCACGGGCAGCGGAGCAGGGACGACCCTCACGCTTCGATCCTCGCTGACCACGACGTCGGGGACGTTGACCGCGAATGGGAACGCGGCCGGCCAAGTGCGGTTCGGCGCGATCAGTGGCAACAAAGCCACGATCTATGCGATGAGCTCCAACCAAGGCGTTCAAGCCTTCGAAGTTGCGGTTCCCGAACCGGCTTCGATGATCGCCATCGGTTTCGGCATTGCCGCGATCGTTCGACGAAAGAAGAAATAACCATCACTCATCACCCATGAAGGGCCGACTCTCTCTGCGGGGGTTGGCCTTTCTTGCGTTTATCGGTCGGTGAGCCGCAAGAGCTCGGATCGAACCCACGACGTGAACTCGGTCGCCTCATCCGCTTTGCTGACCGACCTTGGTTGGCCCCAAGTCACCCGAACTCCCCCCAAAGCCGGGCGCGGAATGACGGTTCCGTAGGGAATGATCTTCGATGTCCCAACGATCCCCCCGCACACGACGGGGACGCCCGCAGAGCGAGCGATTAACGCTGCCCCCGGCAAAATCTCTAGGAGCTCACCATCTGCACTCAGTTGCCCCTCGGGATAAAGGCACACGACGTGCCCCAGTTCCAGAAGCCGAATGGCGTGCTTGAGGGCGGTTCGGTCCGGTTCGTTGCGCCGAATCGGAAAGCTCCGCCACATCCGCAAAAACCAGGAGATCGAGGGCATTTCAAAGAGCTCACTTTTGGAAATAAAGTAAACATGTCGCCGGCAAGCATATTGGGTCACCACCGGGTCCACGTCACTGATGTGGTTCAGCAAGAGCAAGACGCCGCCAGTTCGGGGAATGTTGGATTTGCCGCGCACCCGCACGGGACCCAATAAGAACAGAAGGATGCTCCCCAGCGCGATGATGAGCGGGCGAAAAAATCGAAAGCTGGGGCTCAGCTCAATCGGCCAGGGCGATTCGGAGGGCTTCGACATAAGCAAGGTGCTCTTCTTTCAGAACTCGAGCGGCAAGGGTCTCGGGCGTGTCCGTCGATTCTACCGGGCACGATCGCTGGAGAAGGATCGGACCTTCATCGTACTGTTCGGTCACCCAGTGCACGGTGCAACCCGTTGTGGTTTCTCCGGCCTCTAAAACTGCCTTATGGACCCGAATCCCGTACATCCCGGGTCCGCCGAATTTGGGCAAGAGGGCCGGGTGAATGTTCAAAATCCGCCCGCGATACGCCTGGATGACCGACGCCGGGACCAGCGAAAGGAATCCCGCGAGGCAAATGAAATCAACCGGCGGAAGGGTGAGGACATCTTCGGCGGAAGGGAGTGCACGGGTGGCGAGCCCGAGTCCACGGGCAAGGTCGAAAGCAGGGGCATCTGCCCCCGTCGAAGCGACCCACTCCACCACAGCGGGTAGCTCGCCCGAATGGCAAGCGCGCACGATCGCACCCATGTTGGAGCCGCGTCCGCGTTTGCCCACGAGGATGCCGAGCTTTTTCACCCTAATCGAGTTCCAGCAAGAGGGTGATGATCTCGAACGGGCGATAGTCCAGCCGCACGCCTCCTTCCACCACGTCCAGTTCCATGTCCGGGGTCTCGTTGAGGTCCGCGAGCCATGCCCGGCGAATCCCGCGCGGGCAGGTGAGCGTCGCACTCCCCCGCGTGTTGTGGCATTCGTACATCCGGACCACGAGGAGCGGCGCATCTTCGGCTTTCTTCACCGTCTCGATGACGAGATCTTCGCTGCTGATGCCAAGGAACCGGGGCACCTCGCCCCGCGCCCCTTCGCCCGGCTCCAGAGGGACCACGCGGACGGGCGCATTCACGCTGTAGGAAGCCGCGACCACCTGGCTTTGCTGAAGGAGGCCGTAGTGGGGCAAGAGCACATAGGAGAATCGGTGCTCGCCCATATCGCAATCGGGGTCGGGGGCCTTCGGCGAGCGCAGGAGGCTCAGCCGGAGCATGTTGCCTTCGACATCGTAGCCATATTTGCCCGTGTTGATGAGGGCGGCTCCACGGCCACCTTCACTCAGGTCCACCCACTTTTGGGCCGGGACTTCGAACTTCGCGAAGTCCCAACTGGTGTTTCGGTGGGTCGGGCGCTCGACATGTCCGAACTGAATCTCATACGTGGCGCGGCCCGAATTCACGGCGATGGGGAAACCAACTTTGAGCATTTTGCGGTGCTCGCGCCAGTCCACCCAGGTATCGAACCGAATTCCCGGGGTTGGCCCCAAGCTGATCCGCTGCCGGATCGTGCTGTTTCCAAACCGCTTGACGATCTCGGCCGCCACCCGAACCGGGCCGCGCTCGACGATTTCAAACGTCTCGCTCTTGATGAGGTCTTGAGCGGTCTCGAAGAGATAGGGGTCCACGTCCCACGCTTCCCAGAACATGGGATGGTCATCAAAGAGTTGGAACAGGTTGCCCAGCTCGATAATTTCCTGCGGATGGTCGTCGAGCATGAGAATGCTCGTGATGTTTCCGTGGGCATCGAAACGCACCGTGAACTGGTCGCTTTCGAGCTTGCGATTTCCCGTTTTCAGCCTCGGCGGCTTGTGGGTCGGCGGAAGGTCGGAAAGGTCGGCCACCGCAACGGAACCGAGCGATTCGGCGGGAGATTCAAAAATGAGCTTTCGCTCCCCAAATTCCTCCACGTCTTGGAGGGGATACCGGACGTCGCCCACGGCCAAACTTTGAGGCGTGGTCTCTTGATTCCACGGGATGCTGGCCTGGCTGGAGAGGGTGCTGTTGTGGAAGATCGCGAAGGGCCGGAAGTGTTCCCGGCGATCCAGTCGACTTCCCAACTTGGTCATCGCCTGGCGGATGAGTTCCTCGCCGCTTTGTTGCATATCAGCGTAGTCCTGGTCGCTGTCTTCATAAACTTCGCGGATCGACGAACCGGGAATGATGTCATGAAATTGGTTGAGGAGGATGATCTTCCAGAGCCTTTCCAATTCATTGGCCGGATAATCCTTCCCGAGCTGACTCGCGAAGCTCCAAAGCCACTCGGCGTCCCGGAGCAAAAATTCACCGTTGCGGTTGTGCTGCTTGTTGGCCGCTTGGCTGGTGAGGGTGCCGCGGTGGCCTTCCAGATAAAGTTCGCCCACCCACGTGATGAGGTCCTTGCTCCTCGCCGCCGCTTCTCGGTAAAAGTCTTGGGCGCTCTTTCGTTTTTCGATTTCGGGGAGGTACGGCGCCATGCGGGCTCGGCGCAAGAATTCAATGTGGCGTTCGGTCGGGCCGCCTCCGCCATCTCCCCAGCCGAAGAGGTACATGCTGGCGTCGCTTCTGGCCTGGTCTTTGTGTTGCTTTACACTGCGGATGATCTCTTCCGGCTCGCAGCTTCCGACGTACGTATCCGCCGGCGGGAAGTGGCTCCAAACTTTCGTGCCGTCGATCCCTTGCCACAAAAAGGTGTTGTGGGGGAATTTATTGAACTGGTTCCAGCTGATTTTTTGGGTGAGGAAGTACTTGATCCCAAACTTCTGCAAAATCTGGGGCAAGGCGGCGCTGTAGCCAAAGACGTCGGGCAAGAACATGTCTTTGGTCGGGTTTCCAAAGTGGGCCTGGAAGTACCGGCGACCGTAGAAGAATTGCCGCACCAAGGATTCTCCCCCGGTCAGGTTACAGTCGGCCTCGACCCACATGGATCCGATCGGCTCCCACTGCCCAGCCTCGGCTGCTTTTTTCACGCGGGTGAAGAGCTTGGGGTATTCCTTTTCGAGCCACTCGTATTGGCTGGCCTGCGAGTGCACGTAGATATATTCCGGGTAGCGCGCCATGTTGGCCAACTGATTGGCGGTCGTGTGCGCCATCTTGAGTTTGGTGATGCTGAGGGGCCAAAGCCAAGCGGTATCCAGGTGGGCGTGTCCCAGGGGGTAGACCGTATGCTTGAGCTCGCTGGTGAGCCCGCCATAGGCGTCCTTCAGGATTTTCGTCCCCCGCGTCACCGAATCTTCGCCCTGCTCGGCCCAGAGATTCACGCAGTCGTTCAGCGCGCGGACGAGGGTGGCGTATCCGGGGTCGGTCTCGGGCAACTGCTTGAGCAGGCTGAGCGCAAAATCAATGTCATAGGCGTAGGGGACCAGGGCCGTGTTCACCTGGCACAACTCGCACTTTCCCACCTTTTCGCTGGCAGGGTCGCGGGGCGGCATGTCGCCAAAAACGCGCACGTGGCTCCCCATGGCGTAGGCCTGGATGAGGGCTTCGAACCGGCTCCCGCCTTTCGCCTCATCCGCGATGCGGATGCGCGGGTGCTCGCCGTCGATGCCCACGTGGGGGGCGCCATCTTTCCACCAGGTCCGTTCCCCGCCGAGGGGGGCAAAAAAGGCGACCTCGGTGCCGTCCCATTCCATGGGAATCGTCCCGCTCAGCCGGAACCAACGCTCGCTAAAAGCTGGTCCCCACGTTGTTCCTTCGGCGACACTCTCCCACGGCCCCTCGGGGCTCATGCTCCATTCGGCGGTGAGGGGGGCTCGGGGGCGGTCGAGGCAAGGTTGAACTTGGCTTTGGAACCACTGGGTGGCCCGCTTGAGGGTGATGGCGGAATGCTTTTGCATGAGCTCTCGGTCCAAAAAGTGAAGAATGCAGTGTACATCATCCGACAACAGGGTATGCTCCCTTTTTATATGGCGGATGACTTGCGCTTGAGTACTCTAAAGACCGTTTTGGTCGCGCTTTATCTGCGAGGCGGCCCTGGGGGTTCAGCGTCCTCGGGCCTTGTCCCCGCTTGGCGCGCTTCGGCCGTGCTCGATGTCCTGCGCGTTGAGCTCTCTCGCTGTGATTCTCTGAGCGCCGATGAGGCCGCCTCCGCGCTCGGCCGACGATTCTTTTGGGAAGAAGCGGCCGTGCTCCGGTTTGAGGAACGCTGGGCGTGGGCGGCTTCGTTGGTCGCGTCGGGGGCGGTGGTGTCGCTCCTCTGTCCGGAATACCCCGTTCGCTGGCGTGCGGTTTTGGGGTCAGGCGCGCCGCCCGTCCTTTATGCGTCGCGGCTGGGGCCGTCTCTGTCGCTGGCAGCTCCGTCGCCGGTTCCGCTTTTGGGCGTGGTGGGTTGCCGGTCGCTATCTGCTTTTGGCTCTTTTGCCGCGTCCTCGGCGGGGGCGGCGTTGGCTTTGTTTTCCCACGCCCTAGTGAGCGGTGGCGCCGAGGGAGCAGACACCGTCGGGGCCGAGGCTTGCTTTTCGGCGGGTGGGTCGGTGGTCGAGATTTTGCCCCACGGGGACCTGGCCGGTCGCCGCGCGTTTTGGGCGGGCCTGGTGACCTCTTGCGCTTCTGCCGGGTCTTGGCTGGGCTTATCTCTCTGCCCGCCGAGTGCTCGTTTTTCCACGCCTTTCGCCATGGAGCGCAACGCTTTGATCTACTCGGCGGCGGCGACCACGTTTGTCGCCGAGGCTCGCTTTGCCAAGGGAGGCACGTGGGTGGGGGCTCGGGATTGCCTGCGCCGCCGGTTGGGCTCGCTTTTGGTGGCCCGGGATGTTTCGGCCCCGTCGTCCCAGTCCGCGTTGGCCGCCAAGGGGGCACAGGCCCTTTGCGCGCTGGGTGCGGTGGGCATGGATCTCTCATTGCCAGTGTGTGAGGGCGTCGGTTCGGTTGCGGATGCCTTGCAGGACGCCCTCCGGGAGGTTGCGCGTCGATCCGACCCGCTTGGGCTGATGGTTTCCGAGGCTTTCCTGCCGTATGGCTCGTTCGATCTCGCTTCGTAGCGTGGTTCGCCCGGTACAATAGCCCTTGGCCCTATGGACCAATCCCACATTCGCAACTTTTGCATCATTGCCCACATTGACCACGGCAAATCCACTCTCGCCGATCGCTTGATCGAACGGTGCGGGGCGATTCGTGGCACGGCCCAAGAGCAAATGTTGGACAGCATGGATCTGGAACGCGAGCGCGGGATCACGATCAAGATGGCGGCCGTGCGGTTGGACTACACGGCCAAAGACGGACAAACCTATCAACTCAACCTCATCGACACTCCCGGCCACGTGGACTTCACCTACGAGGTGAGCCGCGCCTTGGCCGCTTGCGAAGGCGCGCTGCTCGTGGTGGATGCGAGCCAAGGTGTGGAAGCCCAGACCATCGCCAACGCGAACATGGCGATGAACCAGGGCCTCGAGATCGTCCCCGTCATCAACAAAATCGACCTCCCCCACGCCGACATCGACCGCGCGAAGGAAGAGATTGAAATGGCGGTCGCGGTGGACGCCACGGACGCGATTCCGGTGAGTGCCAAATCGGGGATCGGCATTGACGAGTTGCTTGAGGAAATTGTGCGACGCGTTCCGCCGCCCCGAG
>Ga0209573_1005258_pt1 | contig 11830 bp, 12 predicted proteins | sample TNRBio252014_DNA_FD_185870 | JGI IMG/M metagenome (GOLD analysis project Ga0209573, IMG submission 185870) | Wastewater treatment Type I Accumulibacter community from EBPR Bioreactor in Madison, WI, USA - TNR Reactor_6/25/2014_ DNA (SPAdes)... | ecosystem: Engineered > Bioreactor > EBPR >...
CACCGGACGTGCGGTTCCGCATCCGGCGGTTGAGTTAAGAGTTTGTTTTCAGGCTCTTCTGATAACGTTGGATGCGCTCGCCGATGAAGATGAGTCGGCGCTGGCGGAACCAGCCCAGGGGCAGGGCTTCGTTCATGTGCGAGGCTCCGGCGTTCCACCAGGGGCCTCGGCCATTACTGGCGCTTTCTGCGGCTCGGGTTTCGTTCAAGCCTTGCTTCATCAGTTCCTTCTTTCGTGTGCGCGGGCGTTTCCATCGCCGCCATTGCTGGCTGCGGATTCGCCTTCGCACCCAGCCGTCGAGCTCTTCAAAGACTCCCCGGACTTCCGATAAACGGAAGTAGTCCGCCCAGCCTCGCAGCTTGGCGTTGAGGTCTTCTTGGATGAAGCGCTGAAGGTTGCGGCCCCGGCCTTGCCGGCTGAGTTCCCGCACGTTGCCTTTCAGTTTGTCCACGCTGGCTTTGGCTGGTTTGAGCTTGGGCTGGCGATTGGATGTCATGCTGTAGCCGAGGAACTTGCGGTTCCAGGGGCGGTCCACGGCGCTTTTGGCGGCGTTGATTATCAGCTTGAGCCGCTTCTCCACGAAGCTCGTCACGCTTACCAGGACTCGCTCTCCGGCGGCGTTCGACTTCACATAGATGTTACAGTCGTCTGCATACCGGGCGAACTTGTGTCCGCGTCGTTCCAGCTCTTTGTCCAGATCATCCAGGAGGATGTTGGAGAGCAGGGGCGATAGAGGTCCGCCTTGGGGCGTGCCTTCGCTTCGGGCTTCGACGATGCCTTCTTGCATCATCCCGGCCTCCAGATAGCGCCGTATCAGCCGCAGCAGGGTTTTGTCCCTGACTCTGCGGGCGACGCGCGCCATGAGGATGTCGTGGTTCACTTTGTCGAAAAACTTTTCGAGGTCGATGTCCACGACCCATCGGTGCCCCTGGGACACATACGCTCGGGCGGCTTTCACCGCGTCGTGCGTGCTGCGCCTCGGTCTAAAGCCGTGGCTGTGGGGCGAGAACTCCCTCTCCCACAACGGGCTTAGCACTTGATGGATGGCTTGCTGGATGAGGCGGTCGCACACGGTCGGGATGCCGAGGGTGCGAATGCCGCCACCGGGCTTGGAGCCGAGCGGAGCGAGACAGCCAGCCGACAGGCTGCCCGTAGCGCAGCGAAGGGTGAGGGCCGTGGGGCGGCCCGAAGCAAATGTCCACGCGCTTCACAGGTTGTGGTTCATACCGGCCCTCCAGCAAGCTGGCCTTCATCTGCTCCCAGTGGTTCCTCACCCAGTCGCTCAATGCTGCCACGCTCATCTCATCGACTCCTGCGGCTCCGGCATTGCGCTTCACGGCTTGGTAGGCTGCGAGCATGTTCTCGCGCGAGACGATGCGGGGCATCAGCTCGGCGAGGTCGTTATCATGATGTCTTCCTCCTGCAGGCTCACCGTGCTCCATCGCGACCGTGTCCTTTGACGCGGCCTGCTCTTCTTCTCGTGCGTTCCGCGCACTACCTTCATGAGGGGCTGAGGTCATCGCAGACCCCGTTGCTGCGTCTCCAGTGTCCATCGACACGACGGCGGTGTCCTTCTCTCTTCTCTTCGGGCCTTCACAGCGTGGAGTGGCTGCTACTATGCCTTCTGCTGACTGCTGGGTTCCCTTCCCGCCGCCTTTCGACGGCGGCAGCTCTTCTTGGAGCAGGTTCCCAGCCCTCCCCGGGTATGACGCACTCACCTCCGCGCTTATCGCCGCCGCATCTACAGCACGACTCTCCGGGCAAGAATTGGACTTTGAAGATAATGGCCTTCTCGTCTCCATCGTGATGCCTTTTATGCGGTTCTTGTTCATCGGCGCAGCGTTTTGCCTCTGGCTTCCTTCAGACTCAGCCTCGCGGCTGACGCCCTTGCCTTTCAGCTAGCACTTCCCCTTGCCGGGTGTGCGGCGGACTTGAACCGCCAAGTGAGTGCGCCCTGCCGGGCGCACCATGAAAAACCCGCGCCGCAGATGCGGGCGCGGGTTGCATCAAACCGGTGGCTTAAAACCAGCGCGAGCCGAAACCCAGGCCGCTCGTGCCCCAGCCGCTGTAAGGAGCGCAGCGTCCGTGATAGCCGCCCCAAGGATGGTGGTTGTAGCTGCTCAGGAACGGCGTGTAACGGTAGGAGGGACGCTGATAGCTGCTGAAGTAATAAGGACTCCGGTAATAGGACGAGGAGTAGTACGGCCTGCCGTAGTAGGAGCGGCTGGCATAGGCCGGGCTGCTGCGCACCGTGTGGTACCGGTTCGCGCCGCCCAAGACCGTGCCGCTGCGTTGATAGTTGCTGGCGCCGTAGTAGCCGCCGTTGGGGTAATACGGGTATTCGCAGGAAGTCAACAGCATCAACGCGCCGACGCAGAGGATCACAGAAAGCGGTAACGAGGGTGTTTTCATAATGGGTGGATGTTTACGCGGGTAGTAGCGCACAAAGGCCGCCGCCTTGGCAATCCTGAAACACTTCAAACGGCGAGGTATAATTCCGCTCTGCTGGAGTGGCTTTGAAGATTATGGCCGCAGGGGGCTGCGCGACTCAGAAACCGATGATCTGAAAGGGCAGGCTGTCCCGCACCCTCACGTCCGAAGGCGTGCTCATGAGTTTCACGAACTGACGCGCCCACTCCCGGATGGCAAACTTGGCCTGGCCGGAGGCAAAGAGTTCCTGCGGGAAGAAGATAAACAGGGTTTTAGCCTCCTCCTTGTCTGCAAACTCGAACCAGGACTTGCCTGTTTGAGGCTCGACGAGCACGCCTTCGATGGCGATCTGGCCGCGGGCCGGCTTTGCCAGCAAATCTCCCACCATGGGCAGGGTCACCAGGTCCACGGCCTCTCGCACGGCCAGTCCGCTCAGGGTGTTGGGTTCCCACTCGAGGATGGAGAGCTTCAGGGTCATGGCGTCCTTGGCCGGGGCGTCCACGAGGGTGAATCGCGGTGTTTTGGCGGATTTGAAGGCACGGGTGAACTTGTCGTGTGCGTAGTCGGTGAGCTGCTCCATTTTTTCGTCCCGCCGCTTCTGGCTGAACTCCAATCTTGTGAGCTTTTGCCGCATTGGCCGCAGGTGATCCGAGATCACCGGGGCGATGTAGATTTTTTTCACCTGTTCCGCCGCTTTTTGCACACGCGGGTCCGGGTTCCACCAGTTGCCAATGAAGGGTGAGCGCTTGCGGTCCTCAGTCAGTTTCGCCGCGTTGGGCAGAAAGCTGGAGGGCTTCACCTCCACGGCGGCCACCACGCTCTTCACGGAACGGCAGGAGAGCAGCATCCAGGGCAGGATCAGGAAAAGGGTGGCGCGGGTCAGCATCGAGAAATGAGAACGGTTTGATACGTCTGAGGGCAGGGGATGGCAAATATTTCATCTTCCGCCGCTTGTGGCGGCGGCGGCCACCCGTGCGGCACAAACATCCGCGCATCATTTGCGCCGATCATCGCCGGATGGTAGCTTTCCGTTCTCTCTGCTGGCGCTCCTGCCGGTGAAGAACCCGCTCCGACCGCACTTTCCCCCTTCCCAATGGCCTGGCTTTCCTCTTTCGGCACTCTCGGTGAGATTCTCAGTTTCCTCATTCTTCTCCTGGAGGTCATCCTGGTTTTCAACCTCATGATCGTCGTCCACGAGTGGGGTCACTTCCTCGCCGCCCGCTGGCGTGGTCTCAAAATCGACAAGTTTTACATCTGGTTCGGCAAGCCGATCTGGAAAAAGACCATCAACGGCGTGGAATACGGCCTCGGCAGCATCCCCGCTGGTGGTTTCGTGGCCCTGCCGCAGATGGCGCCCATGGGCGGCCTCGAAGGCGAGGCCAGCACGGAGCAACTGCCGCCCATCACCCCGCTGGACAAGGCCATCGTCGCCTTCGCCGGCCCGTTGTTCAGCTTCATGCTCGCGTGTGTGTTCGCCGTGGCCGTCTGGCTCGTCGGCAAGCCGCAGAGCGAGGCGCACACCACCACCATCGTCGGTCGTGTGGAGCAAGGCAGCCCCGCAATGCAGGCCGGCATTCTCCCGGGTGACAAGGTTATCACCGTGGACGGCCAGCCGGTGAAACGCTTCGAAGGACTCGTGGACAGCGTGCGCTGGAGCGTCGTCGCCAGCGAGGAGGACAAGATCGCCTTCGAGGTGGAACGTCCCGGCCAGGGCGTGATGAAATTCGACGTCGATCCGAAGGCCTGGCCAAAGTCTGACCAGCCCACCGAGTCCGCTTCCTGGTGGGGGGCCATCTTCAAGCGCCCAGACCTGCGTTCCGTCGGCTTGGAAGGCCAGATGACTCCCATGGTCGGCAGCATCGCTCCAAACAGCCCGGCAGAAGAAGCAGGCCTCAAGGCCAACGACCTCGTGTTCAAGGCCGATGGCAAACCGCTGCGCAGCATGGGAGAGCTGGGGGATTACATCAAGGCCACTCCCGGCAAGACGATCACGCTCGATGTTGAACGCGATGGCAAAGTCCTGCAAATCCCCGTGCTGCCGCGCATCCCGGATGAGAGCAACCTCAAGGAGTTCACTGATGACAAAAAAGAATACCCGATGATCGGTGTCGCCTGGGATGTGGAGGGCAAGCGCACGCCCGTAACCCTCACACCCTGGGAGCAGATCAGCGACGCCGTGCGTCACATGGGCAATCTCGTCTCCAAGCTGGTCTCGCCGAAGTCCGACCTCAGCCCCGCGCACATGAGCGGCCCTGTGGGTGTCGGTCGTCTCTATTACAAGCTCTTCCAGCATCCCGACGGCTGGCGTCTCGTGCTGTGGTTCAGCGTCGTGTTCAACATCAACCTCGCCATTCTCAACATGATGCCACTGCCCGTGCTCGACGGCGGTCACATCACCATGGCCGCGATCGAGGCCATCCGCCGCAAGCCGGCGCAGGGGCGCATCCTGGAGTATGTGCAGACGGCCTGCGCCTTGATGTTGTTCGGCTTCATCATCTTCGTCACGCTCAAGGACACCGGCGATTTCTTTGGCGGCGGCGCCAAGGACGGCAAGGAGTTGAAGATCCTATGGCTCTCCAAGGAGCAGCGCGCCGCCAAGGCCGCCCCCGGCGCCTGATTCCCGCCCGCCATGCGCGTCCTCATCCTCGTCGAAAACCTCCCGGTGCCCTTCGACAGACGTGTGTGGCAGGAAGCCTGCGCGCTGCGTGACGCCGGGCATCAGGTCACGGTGATCTGCCCGCAGATGCGCGGCTACACGCAGCCGGAGGAAGTGCTCGAAGGCATCCAAATCTACCGCCACTGGATCAGCGGCGAGGCCAGCTCCGTCGGCGGCTTTGTCTCCGAATACGCCTCCGCTTTGTGGGGAGAATTCCGCTGCGCTCTCAAAGCATGGCGGCGTGGCGGCTTCGATGTCATCCATCTCTGCAATCCGCCTGATTTGCTCTTCCTCGTCGCCCTGCCCTTCAAGCTCTTCGGCGGCGTGAAGGTCATCTTCGACGTGCATGACCTGTGGCCGGAGATGTTTGAGGCCAAGTTCGGCAAACGCGGCCTCATGTATTGGGCCGTGCGCATCGCCGAGCGCTGCACGCTTGCGCTGGCAGATGTCGTCATCGCCACCAATCAAAGCGTGCTCCGCGCCGTGAAGAAACGCGGCAAACTGCGTGACGACCGCGCCTTCGTCGTCCGCACCGCTCCGAACCGCATGAAAACCACGGCGGAGCCGGATGAATCGCTGCGGGCAGGAAAAACACACCTCGTTGGCTACATCGGCGTCATGGGCAATGCCGACGGCGTCGATTACCTCGTCCGCGCCGCCGAGCACATCGTTAAAACGCGAAAGCGCACCGACGTGCAGTTCCTCCTCATGGGTTCCGGTCCCGAGCATGCGGAATTGCTCAAGTTGCGCGACCAGCTCGGCCTCCAGGATTACATCAGCATGCCCGGGCGTGTCAGCGATGAGTTTCTCTGCCGCGCCCTGCGCACCATCGACCTCGGCGTCGCCTGCGATCCCATCAACGCCTACAACGACCACTGCACCATGAACAAGGTGCTCGAATACATGGCCTTCGCGAAGCCGATCGTCATGTTCGGCACCGTCGAGGGTCGTTTCTCCGCCGGAGACGGCGCCGTCTATGTCATGGAAAACAGCGTCGAACAGCTCGGTGATGCCATCTTAGCCCTTCTGGATGACGAACCCCGCCGCCAAACCCTCGCCGCCGCTGGTCATGCGCGTTTGACCCATGAACTGAACTGGGAGCGCAGCGTGGAGCAGCTCCTGGCCGCGTATCAGGCCGCTTGAAACGCGAAGAATCCCAAAGGGGAAATCTCCTGGGGTTCTAAGGCTTATTTTGGGTTTGTGGGTCTGGCGGTCTTGCTAAGCGGGCCGCTCGCATTTAAAGCGTCTCATGCAGCCGGTGCAGAACCAGGGCGGTGACGCCATCAAGTTCGAACCCTTCGCACCGCCCTCGACGGCGGAGCTGGACATCCTCATCCCCGGCTACCAGTTTCTCGAGTTCATCGACAGCGGTGGCATGGGGGCGGTGTACAAGGCGGTGCAGAAAAGCCTCAACCGCACCGTGGCCGTGAAGCTGCTGCCGCAGGTGCATCGGAACAAAGCCACCTTTGCCGAGCGCTTCCGGCGCGAGGCCGAGGCGCTCGCCCGGCTCAATCATCCGCACATCGTCGCCGTGCATGATTTTGGCGAGACCGCCGACGGCCAGATGTATTACGCCATGGAGTTCGTCTCCGGCATGGACTTGCAGCACCTGCTGAAGCGCGACTCGCCCGAGCCACGGCAGATCCTCAAAATCATCACCCAGGTCTGCGAGGCGCTGCAGTTCGCGCATGAGCGCGGCATCGTGCATCGCGATGTCAAACCGGCGAACATCCTCATCGACGAGCGTGGCAATGTGAAAGTGGCGGACTTCGGCTTGGCGAAGGTCGTCGGCCCGCAGTCGGCGGATTACACCGCCACAGGCACCACGCTCGGCACGCCGGACTACATCGCGCCCGAGGCGCTCGATCACGATGGGAAGATCGACCACCGCGCGGACATTTACTCCCTTGGCGTGATGATCTATGAGATCTTCACCGGGCACCTGCCCAAGGGCGTGTGGGAGCCGCCCTCCGTCTGTTCCGGCGCTGACAAGGGCATCGACGTCGTCGTCAGCAAGGCGATGCAGAGCAACCCGGACAAGCGCTACCAGCACGTCAGCGACATGACGCAGGTGCTGGAGAAGCTGCTCAGGAACAGCGACAACTGGAAAAACTTCCGCCGCTATCCGAAGAGCGCTGTCTCCGCTCCCGCTGACAAACTGGGCCGGATTCCCACCGATGCCGACACGATCCACATCCAATCCCGCAAGCCCCGGGCCGCCTGGCTGGCCAAGGCGGCGGCCTTGCTCCTGCTCAGCGCGCTGACCGCCTTTGGCTGGCGGTCGGTGCGGCCTGCCACACCCGGGTTGGTTTTACCCTCCGCGCCTGTCGTGGTGCAGACTCAGGCAGCGCCAGAGCAGGTGAGACTCGCCGAATGGGTCTTCGCGCATGATGGCTTCCTCAACGTCACCACGTCAGATAACATGGAGAAAGACATGGGTGGCAATGCCGACATTTGGGAGATGGACCGCCTGCGTTCGGAGCCTTTCACCATCTGGCGGGTCTGTTTCGCGGTGACGGGCCTGCCCATCTCGAACGAGCTGGATTTGAAGGAACTCATCACGCTGGTCAATGCCGCCGGTTCTGTGACCAATCTTAATCTGAGGGGCTTGCGGGATGTTCCCGCCGAGGCGCTTGGAAACCTCGCGACCCTCGAAGATGTTAGAAGCCTCGACCTGACCGGTAGTCATCTCGCCATCACCCTGGAAGCGGTGCCACACCTCGCCAAATGCCAGCAGATAAGGATGCTGCGTCTCGGCGGCTCGGTCGAACTGTCGGTCGATTACGCGGTCCTGGCGGAACTCCGCTCCCGCATGCCCGAATGCTCGATTCGCACGGACTGAAGTTTGATTTCCCATCCCGAACACCCACCATCCCATGAAAAAGCAGCATCACAGCAGCAAAGCGGAGAGAGCGTCCTCCAAGAAGAGCGCGCGCGAAACAGCGGTGAAAAAAGCGTCGGCGCGCCCAAAGATTTCCCGGCTGAAACCAGGAGTCAAAGGAAAGGCCGCCGTGAAACGCCCGGTCTCGAAGGCTCCCGTTTCGGTGCGCAAGGCGAGCGCCAGCTCACTCGCCGTGATGGCCAGTGGTGAATTTGCCATCGGCACCAGCACAGTTGAAAAAGAACCTTCCAAGAAGGGGTGGTTCCGGCGGTTCTTCGGTGTCAAGCGTCACAAACCACGCCTGCTGTGGATCGGCGACGCGCTCGTGCCCACCGGCTTCGCAACCGTTACCCATGCCGTGTTGAATCACCTGCGGCATGACTGGGAAGTCGTCGTCTCCGGCGTCAACTATGATGGTTCCGAACACGAGCTGCCTTATCAAGTCATGCCCGCCTGCCAGGGCGGCGACATGTGGGGCATGAACCGTTTCGCGCATCTCTGTGCTGAGTTCGATCCCGCCGCCGTCATCATCAACAACGACTGGTGGAATGTGGCCCAGTTCGCCAAGATCGCGCCGAAGGGCGTTCCCATCATCGGTTACATGCCCGTGGACGGTGGCAATCTCGATCCTGTGGCCATGCGGGAGCTGAACAAGCTCCATGCCGCCGTGTGGTACACGAACTTTGGTCATCGCGAGGCGGTGAAGGCCGGATTCAAAGGCAAACGGCATGTCATTCCGCATGGCATCGACACCACGTTGTTCCAGCCAATGAATCGCGCGGAGGCGCGGCGCTTGCTCGATCTGAACGTGCCGCGCAACGCCTTCATCGTCGGCAATCTCAACCGCAACCAGCCGCGCAAGCGTTTGGACCTCTCCATTCACATCTTCGCCGACTGGATCAAGCAGCACCGCGTCTCCAACGCCTTCCTGCTGCTCCACTGCGCGCAAAAAGACACGGGCTGGGATTTGCGCCGCGTCGCCGCCTTCCACGGCATCGCCGACCGCCTGCTGCTCACTGGCTGCGATGACATTCGCGGCCTGCAAAGCCCGCAGCATCTCCAGCGCATCTACGGCAGCCTCGACGTGCAGATCTCCACCACACTTGGCGAGGGCTGGGGCCTCACCACCATGGAAGGCATGGCCTGCGGCATCCCGCAGATCGTGCCCGACTCCTCCGCCCTGGCCGAATGGGCCGTGCCTGCGGTGAAAATCCCCTGCTCCAGGCTGCTCATCAACCCCGAGATCAACACCAGCAGTGCTCTCGTCGATCACGCGCCGTTCGTGGCTTCCTTGCAGTCGCTTTACGCCGACAAAGCACTTCGCATGAAGCTCTCCGCGCAAGGCATCCAGCATGTTCGTCGCGATGACTTCGACTGGCGCAACATCTCGCGGCAGTTCCACGCCATCCTCGCTCCCGACGTTCGCAAAAAATCCGCGAAACGGCTTCAGCAAGCATGAAAAATCGCCTTCCATGAATTCCCACCGCTGAGCTTCGGCGTGGGGCTGGAGTACCTGGGTGCAGGAGCACGGCCCCATGCTCGAATCCGTCGAAAATCAGCGCACCATGATGTGGTTCATCCTGCTCTTCATCATGCTCGTGGCCGCCATCTGCGTGATGAACACCACCATCACCGTCACCGTGAAAAAACGCCGCGAGATCGGCATCCTCACCGCCCTGGGCACTCGCGCGTGGCAGATCATCGCCATCTTCGTGTCTCAAGCCGGGATCGTGGCCCTCTTCGGCGTCGTGGCCGGCCTCGGCGGCGGATTCTTCTTCCTCAGCATCCGCAACTGGCTGCGCGATCAAATCGCCGCCCTCACCGGTCGCGACATCTTCCCGCAGGACAGCTAGCCCCTAACCATGCAGTAGGAAGTAAAAAGCGCATTGTATTGGGTGGTTCAAACGCAGGCAAACGGCGGGGCGGGGCGGGGCCGACTGCATTGCAGTTGGGATACGGACTGGCGATCTTTGCCCACAGCCGTTCCCACCACGCTCGCTGGCTCTTGGGTACCGCGAACTTCAGCGTCTTTTTCCGCGCGTGGTTCCCAAGCACGCACGCCGTCACAAAGGGCCCGTAGCGCAGCGTGCCCACCGTCACCCGCTTGTCCTGCCAGCCGAGCTTTTGCTCAAAGAGCACCACCAGATTGTAGCTCACCACCGCCAGGCTCAAGGCGGCCTCGCTGGCCCAAAATTTCGACAAGATGAGCTTGGGCAGCGCAAACCCGGCGTCGAGCTCCTTGATCACGCACTCGCAGCCCGCGCGCTTGTTGTAGTCACGCCACAGCGCGATGGGTGCGTGCATCGCGCCCTGGTTGGTCACCAGCGCTTGAAAAAGGTAGCCGGGCACTTCCACCAGGTCGCTTCTTCTCTTTGACCTCGTGCCGGATGATGACCATGCGCCGTGCTTTGGCCCAGCCTGCCTCTTGATGCCACAGCTCCGCCACGCTGGTGCCGCGCACTTCAGTCTGGCTCCACTTGAGGTCCTTGATGATGATCGTTTTGAGCGGTCGATGCAGCATCGCCACCACGATGTAGGGGATGCCCTGGCTCTCCAGCAAGGCGAGCCACTTGTTGTCACAAAAGCCGCTGTCGGCGCGGATCACGCGCACTTTGAGCCAGCTCGGGAGCCGGGCGAGCACCTCCAGGGTGAAGCCGATGATATTCGTCGCGCAGGCCGTGTTGCCTGGACGCAGCCAGAAGACTGCCACCAGCTTCGCCTCCTCCAGCACGGCGAGCAGCGGGTGCAGGCAGGGCCTGACGCCCACGCGCGTGTAACCCAGTGCCACACCCTCCTGATGCCCGTCCTCGTGCAGCAGGCGGGTGCTGTCGAAGTCCAGGCTTTTAGGCGGTGTCTTCGCAAATAAAACGCATTTTTGGCAAGGATAGAGCCTGAGCGTTAGTTAAGAAGGAGCCATGTTCAACAAACTGACCCGGAGTCTGGAAACCGCCCTGCGTGACAGGGCTTCTTCATTCATTCTGTAGTGCAACGACGGTGGGCCGGACGAAGAGGACGCAGACCCAAAATTGTGCCTCTGCATTTGGAAGCCTTCTTCTACATCCTGCGCACCGGTTCTCCTTGGAGGGAGCTGCCCGCGCATTATGGAGCCTGGAGCACGGCCTACTCGCAGTTCAGGCGATGGTGCCTCTGCGGGGTGTGGGATGCGTTGGTGATCTGGTTCGGCAAGCAGGCCAAGGGCGTGCTGCGTCATGTCGATGGCAGTTACATCAAGCTCCATCAGCATGGCCTTCAGGGTTCGAAGCTCAACCGTGAGAAGCAAGCCATCGGTCTCTCGCGTGGAGTGATGACCACCAAGCTGCTGGCCGCCGTCGGTGAGGACGGCCTGCTCTGTGACTTTGTGCTGTGCGCAGGCAACTTCCATGACCTCACCGCCGCACGTCTGATGCTCGAGTCCTTCCGTGACACGCATTTGGTGGGTGACAAAGGATTCGACAGCCAGGCTTTCCGTCAGCAACTCACTGAGCATGGGGCAGTTGACAGCACGATCCCGCGCAAAGGCTATCAAACTCTTGATGAGCAGCCCCAGCCCTTCAACCGTCAGAACTACGCCAAGCGCCATCTCATCGAAAACTTCTTCCAACGCATGAAGGCACACAAGCGCCTCGCCCTGCGCTCCGAGAAAACCGCCTCGTCCTTCGCTGGGTTCATCACTTTCGCGGCACTCCTGGACAGAACTCACTTCGCTTGATTTGCGAAGACACCGCCTACAGCGCACTGCCATGAAGGAAAGGAGTGAGGCAAAGAGAGTGGAAGCCTGGAAAGACGGGTGTTTAAGAGGTGTTAAACAAGTGATGAAAATCGCAGTCCCCTTTTTTCCTCACTCGTCAGCCCGCAACGCCTGC
>Ga0209573_1005259_pt1 | contig 11829 bp, 11 predicted proteins | sample TNRBio252014_DNA_FD_185870 | JGI IMG/M metagenome (GOLD analysis project Ga0209573, IMG submission 185870) | Wastewater treatment Type I Accumulibacter community from EBPR Bioreactor in Madison, WI, USA - TNR Reactor_6/25/2014_ DNA (SPAdes)... | ecosystem: Engineered > Bioreactor > EBPR >...
AACAGGGAGCCGACCAGCGCCATGAAGCTGACGTACTCATGCCCGGCATGGTGCAGCGGATGCCAGTCCTTTTGCACGAAGATGTAATACGCGGCCGTCACAAGTCCGAGACCGATGGCGACCTTCGGGTAGTGATGCTCCCAAAAGTGGGCGGCAAACAGCGGCATCAGAGCGATGCAGAGCAGGAGAAGGGCGAAGGGCGCGACCATTCCCATGGGGGGAAGCGCGGCGTGGGACGAGGCGGCGGCGAGCAAAATCATGCGGCGGACACAAGGCGGATGAGCTGTGGGTTGTCAAACCACGCTTTGAGCAGACTCCGGGCCAGGCAAAGGTCTCAGTCCGGCCGACGGTCGAGGATGCCTTTGGCTTTCTCGAGTTCGGAGGTCACCCAGACACTGAGGCCCGGCTCGTCCGCCTCGGGGGAACCCGTGAGGTGCAGGCGGCGGACGTAGTATTTGTCGAGGAAGGCGACGATTTTCTCGGACACACCGAGAATACCGCGATGTACATGCAGCACGGGCTTTTTGTGCTTCTTGGAGGTGCTGACGGCCTTTTGCGCGGTGCCGGTGGCTTTGGCGGCGCTGGTGAAGACAACGGTGCCGTCGGCGTCGCGTATGTTGGCCTCGATGACTTCGAGCACGTTTTCAGTCTCTACCTCGCGGAGCTTGTGCAGCGGGTCGGGCACCTCGGTGAGTCCGGCGGGGTGTCTGCCGCCGCGTGGGAGGTCGTGTTTCACCGTCCAGTCGAGCGCGGCGCGTTCGACGCCTGTTTGGGCGCCGGAAATGATGACAAGTTTGTAGGCCATGAGCACCCGCAGAGGAAAGCAGAACTCCGGGCACGGCAAGCGCGAAGTCGTCTCATTCCAGGTGCTTGCCCAGCATCAGGTCCAGGTTTCGCTCCACGATCGCGCCCATGCTGTGGCAGGAGTCGAACAGGTGAGTGTTATGGTACTGGCCCAGCTCGGAGCGGAGCTGGATGACCTTTTCAAACGGCTCCACGGCGTTATTTTTCATGCAGCGCAGCAGCGCCATGATGCGGGTGTGCTCGGAGAGGTAGCGGCGGGAGATGAGGCTGCGCTCCTCCTCCTGGTACTGCTTCATGGTGGGGAAGTTCAGGCAGGAGGAGCAGAGCTGGACGACGGGATTGTTCTCCTTGAAGAACTGCGGCAGGTAGAGGCTCTTGCGGCCCTCGTAGCTCTGCTGGTCGAAGTCGATGGCACGGACGCGGTACTGCACCTCCTCAAAGTCGGGGGTCATATCGACGACGTAGTTGTAGCTGCGCATGTCGCCGAGCAGGCGGATGAAGCAGCGCTCGCTGAATTTGACGAACTCCTTGGCGAGGCGGACGCCGTTGAAGTCGGGGCGGCCGAGGTAGTCGCGGATGAAGGCATCACCGGGCACGCCGGCGATGTGCTCCTCCACCAGCGTGCCGCCGCGATGCATGAGGTAGTTGATGCGGTTCGGCGAGAGCAGGTGCTCCAGCTCCAGGCCATACACCCGGGAGGCATCCGCTGTTTTCACATAGAAGTGGTCGTAGTTGTCATTGTACTGGTTCACCACACGCACGCGGAAGGGGCGGGAGTTGCCGAACTCGCAGTAATCGACGCGCTCCACATACAGGTGGGGTACGGCGTGGAAGTCCCCGGTGCGGAGCTGGGAGTAGATGCTGGTGAGTTTTGGATATATCTCCTGCTGGTACTCGCGCGGATACATGACGCTGCTCCAGTGCGTGGCGTTGCCCTCCTTGTCGTAGAGCGGGTAGCTGTCTGAAAAGCCGCGCAGCTCGTCGTAAGTCGTCGGCAGCGAGTAGCAGCGCCCAAATTGGTCGAGGTAGGAGATCAGCTCGTCGGTGACGGGGATGAAATTCTTGCGCTTCGTGATCTCGTTCATTCCCGGCCTGTGTCGCATCTCGCGTTCCAGGTTTCAAGGAAGGATCGGCATCCCGCGTCTTGCGGCAATGCTTCCACGCGCCATGCTGCGGCACCAATCATGCTGACTCCGCTCGATCTGAAGCTCTTCCGCGACCTCGGCCGCATGAAGGGTCAAATCCTGGCTGTGAGCCTCGTCATGGCCTGTGGGCTAGCCATGATGATCATGACGCGCAGCATCATCCTGACGCTGGAGAGCACGCGCGACGCCTACTACCAGCGTCATCGGCTGGCGGATGTGTTTGGCTCGCTCAAACGGGCGCCGCTTTCGCTGGCGGACCGCGTTGCGGAAATTCCCGGGGTGGCCGCCATCGAGGCGCGGGTGGTGGTGGATGCCACGCTCGACCTTGTGGGCCTCACCGAGCCGGCCTCGGCGCATATCGTTTCCCTGCCTGAGGGCAAGCCGCAGACGCTCAACCAAGTCTTCATCCGCAAAGGCCGTCTGCCGCAGCCGGATGAGTGTAGGCATGCCGTGGTGAGTGAATCCTTCGCCCTCGCGAACAAGCTGCAAATCGGCGACAACATCGTGGCCATCATCAATGGCCGCCGCGACACGCTGATCGTCTGCGGCATCGGCCTTTCGCCCGAGTTTGTGTTTGAGGCGCGCCCCGGGCAGACACTGCCGGACAACAAACGCTACGGCGTGTTCTGGATGAACTACAAAGCCATCGCCGTGCCCTACAATCTCGATGGTGCCTTCAACGACATCTGCGTCGATCTCGCCCCTGGAGCAAAAGCGGGGCCGGTGCTGGCGGAGATGGACCGTCTGCTGGCCGACTACGGCGCGCAGGGTGCCTACACCCGCGAGGATCACAACAGCGCCAAGCGCCTTGATGACGAACTGCGTGTGGTGCATGCCCTGTCGCTGGCCTATCCCGTCGTCTTTCTCAGCGTGGCGGCCTTCATGGTGAACGCGGTGCTCGCCCGTCTGGTGCGGCTCCAGCGGGAGCAGATCGCGCAGCTCAAGGCGCTCGGTTATTCCTCCTGGCAGGTGGGGCGGCATTACCTGAACTACGCCTTCGTCATCGTCGTGTTAGGCACCGTGATCGGCGGTCTGGTCGGGCGCTGGATGGGCGGCGGGCTGCTGGGCATCTATGATTTGTTCTTCCGCTTCCCGGAGCTGAAATTTCGCATGGATTACAGCGCCCTGGGGATCGCGCTTGTGGTCAGCGCGGCCGCTTCGATCCTCGGTGTCTTCAGCGTCGTGTGGATGGCGGTCAAGCTGCCTCCTGCGGAGGCCATGCGACCGGAGCCGCCTGCGGATTTCAAACCTTCGCTGCTGGAACGCATCGGCCTCACGCGCGGCAGCGGCCCGGCCTTCCGCATGGCCTTGCGCAATATCGAGCGCCGTCCCATGCAGGCCCTGTTCACCATCTTCGGCATCGCACTGGCCACAGGCTTGATGGTGCTGCCGGGCTCCATGGCGGACAGCATCGACTATCTGCTCACCTATCAGTGGAATGACGTGCAGCGGCAGGATGTGGTGGTGTTTTTTGCCGAACCCGGCTCTCCCAGCGCCCTGCACAATCTGGAGCACCTGCCTGGCGTGCAGCGTGCCGAGCCGGTGCGCGCCGTGCAGGCCCGCATTCGTTATGGCCACCACTCGCGCAAGCTCGCCATCACCGGTATGCCTAGAGATGCCGATTTGAACCGCCTGCTCGATGCCAAGGGCCGCCGCATCGTGCTGCCGGAGGAGGGCGTCGTCATGTCCGCGCAGCTCGGCCAGATCCTCGGCGCGAGAATTGGCGATGTGATTCAAGTCGAGGCGTTGGAAGGCAAAAGATCGACGCTGAACGTCGCCATCCGCGGTTTCATCGAGGACTTCGCCGGTGTCTCCGCTTTCATGGACATCCAGGCGCTGCATCGCCTCATGGGCGAGGGAGATGTGGTGAGTGGAGCTTATCTGGCCGTCGATCAGGCCCGTTGGGAGGATTTCATGCGCGAGGTCAAGGACACGCCGCGCATTGCCGTGACGCTGGTGAAAGACGACCAGCTTGAGGCCTTCCGCAGCACTACCGGCCAGAGCATCGGCATCCTGCGAAAGCTTTACCTCACGCTCGCCATCGTCGTGGCATTCGGAGTGGTTTATAACAGCGCCCGCATCGCTCTTTCCGAGCGCAGCCGTGATCTCGCCACACTGCGCGTCGTCGGCTTCACGCAGCGTGAGGTGGCTGGTGTGCTGCTCGGGGAGCTGATCATCCTCATCGTCGCCGCGTTGCCGATTGGCCTGCTCTTTGGCCGGGGGCTTGCCATCCTCATCATCGAAAAAGTCCGCACCGAAACCGTGCGTCTGCCGCTGGAGATCAGCCTGTTCACCTACACCGTGTCCGTCCTCGTGGTCGCCGCCGCCGCCTGCTCGTCCTTCATCGTCGTCGGTCGCATGCTGCGGAAGCTCGACATGGTGGGCGTTCTCAAGGCGCGGGACTGACCATTCCGCGCTCGTCTGGCCATTGCATCCGACGTCTTGCCATGGTGTTCCTTCTGTGAGAAATAATAGAAGGCAAAACAATCGTCCGGTTGAATCCTTCAAGGCAAATGCAAACCCCACAAGCACAGCCATGAGCATCTTCACACAGCGCCGCTCGGCAAAGCTCCTGCGCATGGCCTTCCTGCTTCTATTCGTCGCCGATTCGTTGCCTGCCGCCACAGTCGGAGCCGACGTTATCTGGACCACTTACCAGGCTGAGCAAGGCGTCACCACCGGAGAAAAACTCTTCTCCAGAAGTTATGGCGACATAGCCAACGAGGCCGTTAACCATGCCTGCGTCAAACTCAGCGCCGCAAATCAACAGGTGACCTGGAAGGTGACCAAGCCTGCCAATGCGATCGTCATACGAGCTTGTGTGCCCGACTCGCCAGAGGGCGGTGGCATGGATCACACCTTGAGCGTTGCGGTCAATGGCACATTTCGGCAGAAAGTGACCGTCAGCTCGGCTCACTCATGGCTCTATGGAGCTGATCCGAATGGAAATGACAACAAGCCCGGAACGGGAACACCGCATGCGTTTTTTGACGAGGCGCGGCAGATACTCACGGGCCCGCCGCTCAGCCCGGGTGATTCGATCACTGTTTACAAACAAGCCTCCGACAACGCGCCGTGGTATGTGATTGATTTGATCGATCTGGAGCTGGTGGAGCCGCCGCCGGAGATGCCAGAGGGTTTCCTTTCCGTGACTGAATTCGGCGTGCTGTCGGATGACGGCGTGGATGATTCAGCGGCTCTCAAGGCCTGTGTCGAGAAGGCCAGAGCGGAGAAGAAAGGGGTTTGGATTCCGCCGGGTCTTTATCACCAAACAGAGCCCCTGGTGGTTGACCAAGTGCGTGTGCTCGGCGCCGGCCCCTGGTTCACAAACCTCAGGGCTCTTGGCAAGTCCAAGCCCGGCCACTTCTCGGGAAACGTGGGGTTCCGTCTCTCGGGTGGCGACGCGCAGATTTCTGGGTTCTCCGTTGAAGGCACGCTGACTGCTCGCTCCACAGAGGCCATTCAGCACGGGGTCACAGGGAGCGGTGAGCGTCACTTGGTGGATAACATCTGGGTCAGGCACACCACCACAGGAGGTTGGATTGGGCCGTGCTCCAACGTTGTTGTCCGCCGGTGCCGGTTCCATGACACCTATGCCGACGGCTTGAATTTTAACAATCATTCCGTGGATGTGCTCGTTGAGCAAAACCACTGCCGAGGCAACGGTGACGACGGGCTGGCGGTTTTCTCCAGCACCGAAAAGGGAGGTGTCTCCGGAGCCTGCCGCAATATCACCTTGAGACAAAACTCCTGCGAGGGACAGCGTTGGGGCAACGGAGTCGGCGTGTACGGGGGAGACTCCATTGTGGTTGAGAGCAATCTCATCACGAGCGTTAACCGAATCACCGGCCTGACCGTCTCCACGGGTTTTGCCAGTTGGCCGCTCAGCAATGTCACCATCGCTGGCAATGTCATCATCGACTGCGGCGGCACTGGCTTTAATCAGAAGTTTCCAGCCCTGTACGCTTACATGCCGGGTAAAGACATCAGTGGACTGTTGATCAAAGGCAACGTCATTAGCGACGCTACCTTTGAAGCAATCAAGGTCGTGGCAACAGCCAATGGGGGAGTTCTTGAGGCGACAATCAGTGAAAATTCCATCGAATCCCCCGGCAGCACTGGGATACACATTCAGGGAGACGTGAAAGGGCGATTGACGCTAAAAAACAACGACTTCAGGATGCCAAAGGACAAAGCAAAGTTACTGAACCAATCAAAGCCAGCTCAGCTTATCCTTGCATCGGACCTTTAGAGTCTCGGCTTTCGACTTGGATGCTCACAGCAGCGCCAGAACCGCATCGAGATGCCCCTCGGGCTTCACTTTTTCGAGAATGGCAGCGATTTTGCCGTCTTTGCCGATGATGAAGGTGCTGCGCTCCGTGCCCAGGTAGGTCTTGCCGTACATGCTCTTCTCGACCCACACGCCGTAGGCGTTTACGATCTTCTGATCCTCGTCGGCGATGAGCGGGAAGGGGAGTTCATGCTTCTTGATGAACTTCGCGTGGCTCTTCACCAGGTCAGTGCTCACGCCGAACACGAGCGCTTTTTTGGCGATGGATTTCCAGCCGTCACGCAAGCCGCAGGCCTGCTTCGTGCAGCCGGGCGTGTCGTCCTTCGGATAAAAATACAGCACCACCGGCTGTCCCTTCAGTTCGCTGAGGGTGACGGTGTCGCTGTCCTTGTAGCTGCCGCCGACGACGGGCGCGGTGAAGTCCGGGGCTTTGGAATGGAGGGCAGGTTTGCTCATGCTGCCTGTTTACGCGGCTTCGGAGATCGTGGATGCGCTCAACCCGCGTGCCACGAAGCAATTCTGAGCATTGAACGCACGAATGGACGAGCCGGAGGCTCGGAAGAAAACAGCCGGTGGTGAAGTGAGCGTCAGCGAATGAGAACCACCGGGAAAGTGCTGCGGGATGCCGCCAGATTGAGACGCGCTCCGACAGGAGCGCGAGAAGGTGACACCCGGTCTGTTTGTACGCGGAAGTCGCGGCGTGGGCTTCTCGCGACCTTTCAGGTCGCGAACCAAAGAGCGTCAGATAGACTTCGCGTTCCAGGGGTTTCGCTCGTGCCTCGCTCCACCCCTGGCTAATCTCTTTCGAGCCTCCGGCTCGCTCAAACAAACCTGCGATGCCAAGGACTTGCGCTCAACCCGCGTGTCCCATGGCGGCGGCCATGAGTTTTTCCTGCGTGGCTTCCTGGCGCGTGAAAGCACCGCCAATGCGGCCGGCGTTGAGCATCAAAATGCGGTCGCTCATGCCGATGAGTTCCGGTAGCTCGCTGGATACAAGGACGACGGCTTTTCCCTCGGCGGTGAGCTGGTTGATGATCTCGTAGATTTCGAGCTTCGCACCCACGTCGATGCCTCGTGTCGGCTCATCGAGCAGGATGATCGAAGGCTGGGTGAGCAACGCTTTGCCGAGCACGACTTTTTGCTGATTGCGGCCAGGAGTGGCCGCATCACTTCAGAACAGATCCGTCAAGGTCACGGGTCTTTCACAAAAAGCACGTTGATCAGCCAGTGGGGGTTGGGGTGAGGGATGCCTTTGAGCGGAACAGTTGGCATGGCGGGAACCTGGGGCAGCATGGCCCATTCACGGCAGAAGCGGTCGGCGGCCTCGATTGCGTCCTTGCTGCCGGTGAGTTCCAAAACGGCGGCCTCGAAGAGCGGCCCGGGATGCTCACCGTAGTAATGTTGGATACTCCACCGCTCGAACTCCTCATATTTGACTTGACGCGGACCATGATAACGAGGAAGAGCCGCGCTTTCTGGTTCTCGCCCGCCGGCTTGGGCGCAAAGGGATCGGCCCCGTTGCTCACAGGCTGCGTGCGCACCCATAAGGCGAGGTACTCGTACACGCGCACCCCGTCATCGTAGATGGCGGTGAACCGGTGCGGACGGATGTCTTCAATGCCAGCGGTGTTGAAGGTCGGAGCATAATCTTTGAGCAGTTCTTTTGCGTCCGCCTTCAGACACGAGGCTGCTGCGGCCACATCGACATAGGCCTGCACACTGTTGCCGGTGACCCGCAAAGGTTTTGGATCTGGGATGTCTGCGGCACTGAGCATGCTTGCGGTAAGTGTGAGCGCGAGTGCAAGCGAGGAAGGATGAGAGATCATGAGGTGCTGGTTGCTCTTCGATGTTTACCGTTCTGACTTCTTGCAAAAAGTTGACATCATCCCGCGTGTCCCATGGCGGCGACCATGAGTTTTTCCTGTGTGGCTTCTTGGCGCGTGAAGGAACCGCCGATGCGGCCGGCGTTGAGCATCAAAATGCGGTCGCTCATGCCGATGAGTTCCGGCAGCTCGCTGGAAACGAGAATGACGGCTTTTCCTTCGGCGGTGAGCTGGTTGATGATCTCGTAGATCTCGAGTTTTGCCCCCACGTCGATGCCGCGAGTTGGCTCATCAAGCAGGATGATGGAAGGCTGGGTGAGCAATGCCTTGCCGAGCACGACTTTTTGCTGATTGCCGCCGGAGAGTTTGCCCACGACGGCCTCCAGTCCGGTCGCCTTGACGCGCAGCGAGTCGAAGATGCCCTGATTGCGGCGAATCTCGGCATTGCGTTGAATGAATCCGCCGCGCGTGACGCTGGAGAGCGAGGACAGCGACAGATTGAAGCCAATCTCATGCTCCAGATGCAGTCCGTAACGACGGCGGTCCTCGGAGGCGAGCACGAGGCCGTTTTGAATGATGGATTCTGGCGTCCAACCATCGGTGGAATGTCCCTTGAGCCTCACCCGGCCGGAAATGCGGCGGCCCCAGGCTCCAAACAGATGCATGAGCAGTTCCGTGCGCCCCGCGCCCATCAAGCCGCCGATGCCGAGCACCTCGCCGGCCCGCAGTTCAAACTGGATGTCATGCAGCTTCGTTATTCCGCTTTCAGCATCGGCCACGGCGAGCGAATCGACCTGGAGGATGATGTCTCCCGGCTGGGAGGAGCGTCGTGGGAACAGATCGCCGATCTCGCGGCCCACCATGTGGCGGATGACCTCGTTCTTGCTCGTGTCAGCGGCTTGCTGGGTGCAAACCGTCGTGCCATCACGCAGCACGGTGACTCGGTCGGCGATGCTGAAGACCTCGTCGAGCTTGTGGGAAATGTAGATGCTGGCGATGCCGCGCTTCCGCAGGTCGCGCAGGATGTCGAGCAGGATCAACACCTCGTGCTCGGCCAGCGCGGCGGTGGGTTCGTCGAGAATGAGGATTTTCGAGTCCTTGGCGAGCGCCTTGATGATTTCGACGAGTTGCTTCTGCCCCACACCGAGCGTGCGCACCGGCGCGGCAGGGTCGAGATCGACCTTGAAACGATCCAGCAACGCCTGCGCCTCGCGATACATGCGCGGCCAGTCGATGAAAGCACCCCAGCGGCGTGGTTCGCGACCGAGGAAAATGTTTTCTGCCACCGTCATCTCCTCCACGAGCGCCAGTTCTTGATAAATTACCGCCAGACCAGCCTTCTCCGCGTCCTTGATCGTTTCAAAGCGTGCCTCGACGCCATTCACCTCAAACTTGCCCTCATAACTGCCATGCGGATGAATGCCGGAGAGCAATTTGATCAGCGTGCTCTTGCCCGCGCCGTTTTCACCGCACAGCGCATGGATTTCGCCTTCGCGAAGGTCAAATGACACATCCTTGAGCGCGGTGACGCCGGGGAAGCGCTTGGTCAGGTGGTGAGCGGTGAGGATCATGGTGGGACAGTAGGTCGGTAGGACAGTGGTTCAGTGAGTCAGCGGCGACGCGGGGTCGTTTGATGAGTGCAGAACTGGAGGTGATTGGAGATCATGGAGCCGAGCATTTTTCCAACCTCAGCGGCTTGAGCAGCAAGTTTGATCGAGTCCTTCTTTGGAAGGTATTCACAGGCGAGGGCGGTTCGCAGCCAGTGAAGGGTTTCTTGCAGCTCGCTGTCGGCGTCGGTGAGCTTACTCAGAAAATGCGCCTGATAACGCCGCTTTGACCATGATTCCGCAATCGAGGCTCCGATCGAGCGGGAACTGCGACGCATTTGATCTGTGAGCGAATACATCTCTTCTTTGGGGAAGGCTTTGGATGCCTTAAAGATGGCCTGCTGAAATTCAAAGGCGGCCTTATAGACCTTCAAGTCACGATAGTTTTCGACCAGTCCCGTTTTGGCGCTCTTGGATGTGTTCGTTTTCATATTCGACCTCGCATGAAGCTGACTGACCCACTGACCAACGGTTCCACTGGCCCACCGCCCTACTGGAACACATCAGCTTCCTTCCGAAACCCATCCTTCACCACGGTTTCGCGCAGGTTTTCCTTGGTAACGGAGGTGATTTCGAGCAGGACGGAGGGGACATCGATCTTGCCGTTGGAGACGGCGTTGCGGGCGACGATGGGCTGGCGGCGGGCGAGTTTGAGGGCGAGTTCGGCGGCCTTGGTGGCGATGCTTTGGATGGGTTTGTAAACGGTCATGGCCTGCGTGCCCTGGGCGATGCGCTGGCAGGCGGCGAGATCGGCGTCCTGGCCGGTGACGACGATTTTTCCGGCGAGTCCTTCCTCGGTGAGCGCCTGGATGGCTCCACCGGCGGTGCCGTCGTTGCTGGCGAGGATGGCATCGAAATTCTGGCCGATCTTGGTGATGGCGGCGTTGGTGATCTTCTTGGCGTTCTCGGGCTTCCAGTCTTCAGTCCAGTCTTCAAACAGCACTTCCACTTTGCCTGCGGCGATCAAGGGCTGGAGGATGTTGTCCTGGCCTTGTTTAAAAAGCTTGGCGTTGTTGTCTGTTTTCGCGCCGTAGATGCGGATGAGGCGCAACTTGCCGCTGGGCGGGATGCGATCCGCGAGGAACTTGGCCTGTAACTCGCCGACCTTCACGTTGTCGAAGGTCAGATACAAATCGAGGTCGCAACCGGTGATGAGACGGTCGTAGGACAGCACCGGAATACCGGCCTGATGGGCGAGTTCGACGCCTTTGGCCATCGCGGCGGCGTCTTTGGGGATGATGACGAGCACATCGACCTTCTGCGTGATGAGGCTCTCGATGTTCTGAAGCTGGACGACGTCGTTGCTGTTGGCGGACTGCACCAAAACGTCCGCTCCGGCGGCCTGGGCGGCGGCGGTGAAGAGATCGCGGTCAATCTGCCAGCGCTCCTCCTTGAGCGTGTCCATCGAGAGGCCGATGAGCGGGCGCTGTCGCGCTGCGGTGACGCCCGCGCCGCCACGAGCGATGACGAGGCCGGTGATAACGCTGAGAGCGCAGGAAACAAGGACGAGCAGGACGCGGACGTTCATGCCTGCTGTGTAGCGAATGCCGCGTTAAATGACGAGCGGAAAATGCGGGTGGGAAGGGTTATGAGTGATGGGTTAAGCGTTATGCGCCTGACCCATAACCAATAACTCATAACACCTAACAGAGGCTCACTTCGTCGCTTTTTTCTTCGTGGCGCGTTTGGCGGGGGCTTTTTTCGCTGCGGCCACTTTCTTAACCGCAGCTTTCTTGACCTTGGGCTGTGGCTCCGGCGCGGGGGCTTCCACGGTCAGCGCCAGTTCGGGGGCATCGCCCCAGAGTTCTTCGAGCGCGTAGAACTCGCGCTTCTCGGGGGTGAGCACATGCACCATGACGCTGCCATAGACGATGATGATCCACTGGCTTTCAAAGTTGCCGTCCTTCACGTCGGGAGGCGTGTTGTGTTCCTCCTTCATGCGCTCGACGATTTCATCCCGCACGGCACGGAGTTGCGGCGTGGACAGGGCGGTGACGAGCACAAAGTAGTCGGCAATGGGCGAGAGGCCGCGCAGGTCGAGGATGCGGATGTTCTCCGCTTTTTTGTCATCGGCGTAAAGGGCGCAGGCGCGGGCGAGTTCGAGGTCTTCCATGGTTGTTCGGGTCGGCATCAAGGATAAAGCAGGAAACGCTGCCTTT
>Ga0209573_1005260_pt1 | contig 11825 bp, 10 predicted proteins | sample TNRBio252014_DNA_FD_185870 | JGI IMG/M metagenome (GOLD analysis project Ga0209573, IMG submission 185870) | Wastewater treatment Type I Accumulibacter community from EBPR Bioreactor in Madison, WI, USA - TNR Reactor_6/25/2014_ DNA (SPAdes)... | ecosystem: Engineered > Bioreactor > EBPR >...
TTGAAGTCCCTGAGGCTGGACGGGACTCGCAAGCGCCTCGTGCTGCAAAACTCAGCGGGAAGCTACTTTGTCCTAAAGCTGGGCCCTTGAGGTGAGGCGCGTGCGATTGTAATTGACTCGATGCGTTATTAGTCTTAACTTACTCTTCACAAACTTAGAGGAGTAAATGATGAAAAAAGCTTTTAATTTCAAGGCTATACTTGCTGTATCGATTTTACTGGGTGGCGCGACGGCCTGGGCTGAGCGTGACCAAGATCAGGCGAAACTCGACAAAGCCCTCTCGAATTTAGCGGCTGTCGAGAGCCAAGCTAAGACGCGTCTCTCGCAACCTGATTTGGCAGATGTTCGTGAGATGGAGCTAAGAAGTCTCACTAAATCCAACCTGCTTTTCCTCGATTTCTTGGACGAAGATTGTTTGAACGTCGCGATCAAGGCCGGCTCTGTGGGCGGCTCGGCGATGAGTGAAGACGTCTCCGCTTGTAAGACCAAGAAGATCAATCAACGCGCTGCTGAGCTCAGCAAGCGCTACGTGCTGAACCGCTAAGTATCTTTAGATTTTTGCATGCGCTGATTTGGAGGCACAGGCCTCCAAATCAGCGCATTCGCGTTTGATGGGGAGCGTGTTCTTAACGCAAGCTTAACCTCCTCTTTGGCCTCAATCGGGCGATACTAAGTCATGGGAAAGGCTCTGCTTCTGGCGTATGTTTTCGTATCTACGCTTGCCTCTGCGACCTTTGCGCTAAGCCCCCAAGAAATCAAAAATAAAAACGCTTCAGATCTCACGCATCTCGAGGCCGAGCTCCGTGCCCAGAGCCAGGCGGTGAGCGAGGCCGAGCAGGCCTGGACGCGCAAGATTCCAGATCTCGTCAAGACGTTCTGCCCCGAGGGTGCGCTAAGGGATTCGTTGCGCCATTTTGGAGCCAAGTGTCGGAGCTGCAACGAGGTCCCGGGTTTTGCGCCGCTCCTGCAGAGTTCCGAAAGCTGCCGCGCGCTCAGTCGCTCTGAGTGGACAGAGCTTCTTGGGGCGCCAAGGAGCCGAGGTGCGCTCAGGTTCGCTAGCGAGACCCTCGAAGCCGAGGATCTGGCTCGCATCGATGAACTCATCAATTCGCGCTTTCCTGTGAATGCTGCAAAGGCCAAGCATGAACAAGCGCGACGGCGGATCGATCAGTTAAAGCGACTTCAAGAAATCGTGAGCTGCCAAGGCGAGCCCGTTGCCGAAATAAATTTGGACGATCAGTTCCCGCCGACTTTGGATCAGGGAGATCTTGGAACCTGTTATGCTTATGCCGCAACGGCAGTGGCTGAAGCCGCGATCTACCGCAATGAGGGGCGTCGTGTGTCGCTGTCGCCTCTCTATGCGGCGGCCTGTTCGCGTTTGCCGGGCGGAGTGAGCTCAGACGAGCCCTCACTCGCCGGAGGAAATACCGAAGAAGTTCTCAGGCACTGGTTGAGGCGAGGTCGAAGCCTGAAGTGTTCTGGTGAAAGCTGCACGGCCGAAGAACTCGAGACAACACTCAAAGCCGGTGAATACATCGAGAATATGGTGATCCCTGGCGCGGGGCGCGTCGGAGGGCTTGGGAGCCGTCTCCAGGTGAATGCAGCCAGTTTTGCTGTGACCAAAATGGAGCGCGATAGCCCCAATGCCGTGGTTGAGCTCTCGGGTGACAGTTACCAGTTGAACGATCTCAGCGGCAAAGTGTTTCACCGCGCCAGTCGCTGCGATCCGTTGGATGCCGAGAACTCGGCTCATCTCAAGGCGATCACCGAAAGTCTGTGCCGAGGAATCCCCGTCGCGACGGCGAACTACATGAAGGACTTTGAGAAGAGTTCTGACGGAGGAAAAACTTGGGAGCGACACAGCGAGGTGAATGAAGCCTATGACCCCAACATCTGGCATGCCATGGTTATCACCGGGATCGAGTGGGCTGATGGCAAGCCCCACTATGTCTTTAGAAACTCCTGGGGTGCGGGCGACGAGAAGACGCCCCATGCTTCGAAAATGAGGCTGCCCGTTTCTGCGGGCTGTCGTATCTACAATGCCTCAACCCTCTCGGGAACGCGCGAGGGTGCGGCCGCCGCAAAGCGGTCTCGGGTGCGCGAGCCCATGCCGTCATCGGCAAATCCGCACTCTCTGCGCTCCGTCGCGCCCTAGCGTTGAGGCGCTTATTTCGTTCTCGCGTCCCTTGGACCGGCATCTATTTCTTCGCTAATGTTTTATTTTCGTATGGTGGAGAAACTCTGGGCTCGTTTATTTTGTGTCGCCTGGAGCTGCGCTGTTTTTGCGGCTCCTCGTGATGTCGGGGGCTTCCTGTATATTCGAGGTGCGTCACCTCGCGTGTCCATGGATGAGCTCCCCTCGGGTGCAGCTGAGAGTTTTCGTCCTCTCACGGGCCGCATTGTTCCTAGCTTAGGCAAGTCCACGGCCTTGTCTGGTGAAAAAACTTTTTCGGCGCTTCTGGATGATGGACGCGGGCGAGCTTCTACAGGGCGGGTTTTTGCAAAAGACGTCCTGTTTTTTGATCTTCAGGAGGACGCTGAGGCCTTCTTGGAGCGTGAGCGTCAGCATCACTCGTGGGAGCCTTCTCCCCCGCTCGCCACACCTGCTTCAAGTGCGGGGATGCAATCACATTCCGGTGGCTCAACAGGTCCTTCGGAGAGACCGGCTCGCGAGTCACATGTCGCCAGTGCAGAGCTCCTTCAGTCGACCTCGCTGAGTCAGGCACAGGCCCAACTTGGTGGCATTCAGCAGAAACTGCGTGCTGCGCTCGGAGCGGATTTCGTAAAGCGTGTCAAAAAGGACTGGCGACCGTCTTCGGAGGACCGGATTCACTACCTCGAAACCTTGGAGAAAACGCTCGCCCCCAAAGAGCGTGCCTTTTTCGCGCTTGTCAGCACGGCCTTCGCGGAAGATCGTCAGATGGCACGCTCCGATGAGAAGGTGGAGGATCCGCAGGGCCGGGCCCGTATGCTTTTCACGATGAAAATTATCGAGACCCGTTCGACCTCGGGCTACGCGCGCCAGTTTATGGATGGCGAGCAACTCTCGAAGGGGGATTTGGAGCGCATGTGGGGTGTGATGACCCAGGAGCGGCAGTTCTCTTCATGGAATGCGGGCTCGCCCAATTTTGGGAACACCATCAATGCGATGTTGGGTCTTTCCGACGAAGAACAAAATGCGCGCGACCGAGCCCTGGCGGCCTATCGTGATTTTTCGTTAAGCAAGGTGAGTTTTGAGGGTTTCGAAGGACAGAGCGACGGAGCGACACTCATGCTCAACCGTAAGGAAGTTGGAAAGATCACTCGTTTTATGAAACGCAAACTGGATTATCGACGCAACAATCCGCGTGTCATTGTTCCCTGGACCGTTGAGTCCATCATGCACAACCCGCGTTTCAAAGAGGGCATTCATCAGGTTGCTCTGAGAGTTTCGGAGTTCTCAATCGCACTGCCGAAGCTTCCCGGGCAAAACGAGTATGTTCGCGTTCGCGCTGAAGAGATCGGACATTGGCCCGCTTATTTACGCAATGTGCACTCTAAACGAATGGAAGCGGCACGCCGAAGTCAGGGAGATTGGAAAAAATGAAAGCTCTCGTGTCCTCTGCACTCTTGTGTTTTGGCCTCGCTGCCCACGCCGCTGTCGACAACGTTTCCGAGTGGAGCCTTGAAAGTCTTGGTGTCGAGAGCTTCGCGAGTCATGCCGACTTGCCGGGACTCCGCCTGCCTCTTTTGAGGCAGGGTGGGGGTGGGATCGAGCTCATCGCGTGGGAGATGGTTCCTCAGAATCCAGCTTTGCGGCTTTTGCGTTACGAAGCGGGTGAGGTCGGCACGAGCGAGCGTGTGAGGGTGATTCGCGGCATGGTTGTGGATCCGTCTCAACGTCGGGTTCTTTCCGATGAGGTTGTGGCCTATCTTGGTGTTGACCCCCCCTTTTTGCCCCAAGGTCCGCAGCCCAAGTGGTCGTGGTCGCCGGGCATTTTGTTGATTCAGCGAACGGACCGACGCTCTCCCCTGCGAGTGATCCTTCGCGACGGGTTTCAAAAATAATTTGCGAAATCAGTGCCTCCGACGTACAACGCAAGGTGGGGGCATTGGGGTTGGGGTCTTCCCTCACTTTGCTGTCCTTGGCTCACGCGACTGGTTTAGCCTCAGCATGAGTTTTGCACATCGGGCCTATATCGGGAGGATATCAAAATGGCGCTTGGCGCGTTCTGCTCTAAATATCGGAATAAATTCTTAGCGGCAGCATTGGTCGTAGGGGCTGCAAGCGGTCTCGTTACAGTGCGCTCCTGGGCGCAGTTCGCTCCCGAAGACTCTGATGTCTATATCGACGTTGATGAAGAAGCTCTCCGCGTCCCCTATGGGATTTGGGTCGAAACCGAGCTTCAGCTTAAGAACGCTCCGAGTGCGGCTGTGGAATGGAGTGTCTTGGATGCCTCGTTGCCCGAAGGTCTTTCTTTGGAAGACACTCGTTCTTCGAGTGTGCTGATCTGGGGAACGCCCCGCTTTACCGGGCTCTGGTGTTTCAGTCTGGGAGCCAAGCAAAACAATGCCATCGTTGCCGAGCGCCGCATTTGTTTTGCGGGTGAAGATGGCGAGGGCAGCGAAGAAGTGCCTCACCCACGTTTTGTTACGGACCGCTACCTTCCCGTTGCTCAGGTCTCGGAACGCTACACGGCCACGATCGACGTGGAGCTCGAGGCTGACTCTTTCACTTATTCAGGAAGTCATTTCGACGGGCTGCTGCCAGAGGGTTTGAGTGTCGAGAGCCGCGAAAGCGACTCTCAGTTTGTCATCTGGGGCCGTCCGACTGTGCTCGGAAGCAATGAGTTTGTCTTGCGGATCGAGGACGACCTGGGACGCGAGACTTATCGTCAGTTTCAGATCAACGTCGATGAGCGGGATACGGTTCCCGCTTGTGCGCCCGGTTATTATTTCGACGAAACTCTCGGTCGCTGTGTGCAAGAGCGCTTGCAGAGATGTCCCGACGGAAGCTACTTTGACCCCCATAGCGACAGCTGCGTCCGTTATCCCTTGCCCCCTCCTTCAGTCTATTGTCCTCCTGGAATGCACTTTGACCCTTTCCTAGGCCAGTGCAACTACAACTTTGCGCCGCGCTGTCCGATCAACTATCGCTGGGATCGTTACTATGATCGTTGTGTCCGTCAGTCGTACTCGTGTCCGATCGGCACTTACTTCAGCTGGAGTGAGCTCCGTTGTGTCAGGCTCTGGCGGCAAGAGTGTCCCCGAGGTTCAATCTGGGATTCGTATTACAATCGCTGCGTCCGTTATGAGCTCAACTGCCGCCCGGGCTACTTCTGGGATCCTCGCTCCGAGTCCTGTCGAATCGCCGACCGTGGATGCCGCGCCGGCGAATATTTTGATCCCGATAGCAACCGCTGCCGTCCTCGCCGCCCTCATTGCGGACCCGGAACACGCTACGATGAGCGCACGAACCGCTGCGTGAGCACGCGTCCTCCGCGTCCGACCTGTGGTCGTGGAACGCACTTTGATCCGCGTCGCAATCAGTGCGTCCCAAATTCCAACCCGCGCCCGCAGCCACCGGCACCCATGCCCCCGATGAATCCACGGCCCATGCCGATGGATCCTCCTCCGCCAGCCATGCCGATGCCGCCCCCTATGCGGCCACAACCTGCGCCCATGCCAATGCCTCCTCCGATGAATCCGCAGCCTGCGCCGATGCCAACGCCCATGCCTCCTCCGATGAATCCACAGCCTGCGCCCATGCCGCCTCCGATGAATCCGCAGCCTGCGCCGATGCCAACACCCATGCCGCCTCCGATGAATCCACAGCCTGCGCCCATGCCCATGCCGCCCCCAATGAATCCGCAGCCTGGACCCATGAGGCCACAACCCTCGCCAATGCCAATGCCGATGGGTCTCACAAACCCGGTTGGTGATCGCAGTTGATTCTCGCAAGACAGAGGCCTGGAGTGGGCCTCTATCTTGTCTTTGCCCTGTCGGGCCTGAGCAGTCTGATCTACGAATGTTTGTGGGTCAGGCTGCTTGCGCTTGGTGTTGGGTCGACTTCTACCGCACTGAGTTTCGTTCTTTCTATTTTTTTTAGTGGTCTCGCACTCGGGAGTCTTCTGGGGGGGCGCTATGCGCGACGGGATCCCAATCCGCTACGCACCTATGCCGTTCTTGAGGGAGCGATCGGAATTTTTGCGTTGTTTCTCTACTTCCCGCTCGCCCATTTTCAGGGCCTCTTAGCTCTTTTCCCTGATGCTCTCACCAGTGGCTGGACCCTCAGCGTCCTCAAGTTCTCCTTGGTGCTTGTTCTTTTGCTGCTCCCGACTCTTGCGATGGGCGCGACGTTTCCGTTGCTGACGCGCGTTCAGCAAGAGCTTTTTGTGCACAATGCGGTGGCGGGTGGAGATGGGGTCGAGAGGCTCTATGCAACCAATACGATCGGCGCCGCCCTCGGCGCCCTCGGCACAGGCTTTGTGTTGATACCTCTGTTTGGGGTTTTGACGTCGAACGTTATGGCCGTGCTGCTGAACCTCGCTCTTTGCGCGATCACCTTGTCTTGGTCGCGGAAAAGCTCTCAAGGGCCTCGTCTCCAAGAGACGCTTCAAGACCCTCAAGTTCTTCCTGCTGAGTCAACTCTCAGTCGTTGGCAATGGATCGTTTTGGGCGCATCGGCCGCGGTGGGCTTTGCTTCGATTTCGGCTCAGGTGATTTGGAACAAATATCTGGGTATTTTTTTTGGCACCAATATCTACGGACTGGGTCTTATTCTGAGCCTCTTTCTGGCGGGAATGGCGTTTGGGTCCTATGTCCTCAACGTGTTCTTGCGGCATTTCAAAGTCCGGCCCTTTCGACTGCTTGTCCTGCTCCTGGGTGTGACGCTCATTGCTCTACTTGCTGTGAGCCGCTTGCTGAATTTCGCGCCCGTTGCGGCGAACTTTCTGACTCACGCCTCGCAGGGCGCGCTCACGATGATCCAGGTCAAAACTCTCCTCACGGCGTTGCTTTTTATTGTTCCCACCGCGCTTTTTGGCGCGCTCTTTCCTCTGAGCATTCGCGTGGCGTCGGAGGGACGCCCGCCTGAGGAGCTTCCTCGAGTCGCTGGTTACGCCTACGCTCTGAACACTCTTGGCGCTGTGCTGGCCTCCATCCTGGCGGGCGCTTATCTGATCCCTCAATGGGGTTCGGGGCAAACTCTTCGCTTGGGGCTACTTGTTCTCGGAGTCAGCACACTTGTCCTTGTGGGGGCAAATCCCAACCGGCGCCCGTGGCGAGCGCTGGGACAGGTGGCGGCTTTCTCGGTTTTGACGGCGCTGCTGTTGAGCGCAGGCAACCTTGATTTCAGAAACATTATTAAGGCCGCATATTTTCAGAATCTCAGTGGTCGCGAGGACCTCGGTGAAGTGATGAAGGTTTTTGATCCTTCCTACGAAGAGTTCAAATTGATCATTGAGGGCGAAAGCGCTGTGATCAGCCTCAGTCACGATCCGTCCGATGGGCCGGAGTTTCGCAATTACTTGCGCCTCAAGAGCAACGGTCTCAATGAGTCAGTCTACCGCATCGACCGCTTGGAGGCGCTTCCAAAATACGAGGCGCTGCTGGGGTTTCTCCCCTATCTTTTTGTGCGCGATCCTCGGAGTGCCTTCGTTGTGGGATACGGCGGCGGCTGTACGGCGGATTACCTCACGCGCACCCGGCTCAAAAGTGTTGACGTTGTCGAGCTTGAAGGGGGCGTGCTCAAAGCTGCAGAAGTGGTCTATGCGGGCAACAATCCTATTTTAAAGCGTCCCAACCTCAATCTGAGCATCGAGGACGCGCGTTTTGTGCTGTCGGCGAGTCGCAAGCACTATGACATTATCGTTTCTCAGCCCTCACACTCCTGGTTGAGCGGAGTCGCAAACCTGTTCACGGAAGATTTCTTCAGGATCGTTGAGTCTCACCTCTCCGAAAAGGGTGTTTTTTCGCAGTGGCTGAACCTTTACAATATTGATCGCCAGACGCTTCGAAGCATCTTGAAAACATTTTACACCGTCTTCCCGCATGGGGCGGTCTACACCGATCGGGGCGACATGCAGATGATCATGGTGGGCTCAATGAAGCCGCTTGTGCTCAATCTCCAGAAGCTCGAGCTTCTCACTCGCAATGAGCTTCTTCGCTCTCAGCTCGAATATGTGCCGTTCACGTCTCCCTATGACGTGTTGTCAAATTTTTCGATGGGACGGAGTCGGATCATGGAGCTCGTTGCGGATGCACCCCTCAACACCGACGACAACGCCTACGCGGAGGTTCGGCAGAGTTCCTTCTTCTATCGGCCGGATAGTGAATCGGCGGACGCTCAGGAGTTTCTCAGTGAAAGCTTCAATGCCGACTTCTCGGATATCCTCGTCCTCGACGAAAAAGGGAAAGACGTCCTGCTTGCAGGTCTGCGCCGTGCGTATCGCGATCTTGCAAAAACCGACAAGCTGAACGCAGTGTCGCCCGAGCCTCAGAACACTGCAAAAGCCCCTTAGGCCGAAGCGGGTTTTGAGCCTCTATGGCGCGTCGCATTGGGGTCGCTGCGGATGTTTCTACGGAACATGAGCCTCGTCATATTTTCGCTGCTAATGAAGTCTTAGAACATGTTTAGTGGAGGATCCCTCATGAAAATTTTTAACACGTCCCTTTTGGTTCTGGGCACGTTCTTAGCGTTTGGCGCGTCGGCGATGAGAGACGACGGCATCCCTTCGGTTGTGGAAGTTCCCGCACCGATCAAAGGCGTTTTTGTTCCCAAAGGCTTCGATAGCAACGACAACGCGCAGGTCGTCGTCACAGGCGCATATCCCAACTCTTGTTACAAAGTCGGTCCCACGAATCTGCGCGTCGACAAGAAAAACAATGTCGTCGAGATTGATGTGAACGCTTACTACGCAGCCGGTTCCTACTGTTTGATGCTCTACATCCCCTTCACGCAGACCGTGAACGTGGGCGTTCTGCCTCCTGGGGATTACAAGCTCGTTGTGAATTCCAAAGTCGGAGAAGTGCTCCCTGTTGCTCTCGCGACCAGCGAGAATCCCGACGATTTTGTCTACGCGACCGTCGAATCGCTAGCGCGCCGTTCGCGTGAAGTTTTCCAGCTTCAAGGCTTTTTGCCAAACTCTTGTGCGGATATTTCCGAAATCCGAGTGCTTGAAGAGCAGGGCAATGTCCTGACCGTGCTTCCAATCGTCAGCTTCGCTGAAGGTTGTAAGCCCTCTGGCGACGATCGTGATTTGGGCTTCAGTGAAGATTTCAGTGTTCCCGCCCATCTGAAAGGGCAGAAGCTGATTCATGTGCGCTCGCTTAATGGTGCTAGCGTCAACAATGTCTTCGACTTCTAAACGAACGCTAGGGCGTAGTTGAGCTCATGAGTTGTATGAAACTTTGGATTAAGGGGGCGCTGTTCGCAGCGCTCCTCAGTGGGGTTGCAGCTGTTCAGGCCGGGCCCGAATCAATGGCGCAGTTTCTTGCGAGTCAGCAGCTCGTCGAGTCGGGGCGTGCGACTTTCAGGATACACTGTGCGGGCTGCCACGGCGTTGATGCTCAGGGTAAGGGAGCCACGTGGTCGATGCTCGACCCCAAACCCCGTAACCTCGTGAGCGGAGCCTTCAAGTTTCGCAGCACATCGCAAGGAACCCTGCCCACATCGCAGGATCTCATGCGCACCATTGATCAGGGTGTACTGGGAACAAGCATGCCGGGTTTTCCACTGCTTCCGATGCAAGAAAAATACGCGCTCGTGGCCTATATCAAGAGCCTGAGGGCCGACTGGAAAGACAAGGAGGGTGTTGCCCACGCCTTTCCCGAGCTTCCTCGAAAAGTTTTTGAAAACAAGACGCTCTTGTTTGCCTCTGCTTTTCGCGGGCAGAAGCTCTTCATGGAAGGCTGTGCCACCTGTCATGGTCTCAGTGGGCGGGGAGATGGTGATGGGGCCCAAGGACTTGTCGACGTCGACAACAACCCTCTCAAGCCGGCCGATCTTTCTCGGCGCTTCATCAAGTCGGGACGTAGGGCCCAGGATGTTTACAAGGCGATTTTCACAGGACTCGATGGGACCCCGATGCCTTCGTTCGAGGGTGTCTACACTCCCGAGCAAATTTGGGATTTGACGGCTTATGTTTTTTTCCTGAGAGGGCGCTCAGCGGGAATCTATTCTCCAAATATGGAGCTCAGTGCCGCAGTCGTCAAGGCCGCTTCGGACTTCGAATCAAAGCCTAAAAAAGACCTTCCTCAAAACAACAGCGCTTCCGACGAGGCGTGGGAGTGACACAAGATATGAACACCCAACAAGAGGCCTCGGCCAAGCAGCCCCTCATCGACTATCCGATGGTGACCGGGCATTTCTACGCCTTTTTCTTTTACCTCGCTGTCGTGCTTCTTGCGGGGCTTTCCTACTCTCTACAGTTTCTCCAAAAATATCCCTTTCCCGGTGTTGAGATCCTTTCGCCTGGCCGTATCCGCATGGTTCACACCCAGGCTGTTGCCTACGGAATGCTGGCCAATGGGTTCTTCGCCATTCTGTATTACATCATTCCCAAGCTCACGGGATTCAGTGTCCTGTCGCAAAAGGCGTCGCGCATTCTCTTTGGACTCTACAACGGCGCCGTCGTCGCCACGGTGGTGCTCATTATGGCCGGGTATGCGCAGGGACTCGAATGGGCCGAAACACCGGCCATGCTTGATCCGGCGATTGCCCTTGTTGTCGTCGCAATGGTGGTCAATTTCGTGGGCCCCATGTGGAAGGCGCGAACCAAGACCTTCTACGTTTCTCTCTGGTACATTCTCGCCGCATTGCTCTGGACGCCAGTGGTTTATGTCTTTGGAAATTTTCTTCCGGAATACGTCTTCGCAGGTACGGCTGGGGCCGCGATTTCGTCGATGTACATTCACGATCTGGTCGGACTGTTTGTAACGCCTTTGGGTATTGCGGCCGTGTATTATCTTCTGCCCGTGGTGATGAAGAAACCCCTCTACAGCCACGCTCTTTCGATTATCGGGTTTTGGGGTCTCGCGTTCTTCTATCCGCTCAACAGCGCCCATCACTATCTTTATTCGCCGATTCCCATGTGGGCGCAGTACGCCTCGATTGTCGCTAGTATCGGCGTGCACGTTGTTGTCTACACAGTCATTTTCAATATTTTTTCGACCATTGGCTCCGACTGGAAACAGATTGTCGACAATATCCCCGTCAAGTGGATCTTCACGGGTGCGCTTTTCTATCTGATCACGTGCATCCAGTGCGCCGTCCAGGTGACCTTGTCGGCTCAGGAGATCATCCACTTCACGGACTGGGTCGTAGGTCACGCTCACTTCGTACTCTTCGGGGTCTTCACTTTCTGGATCACGGCGTGGATCTATTGGCTCTTGCCTCGAATCTGGGGGGTCTCCCTTTTCTCCGTGACGCTCGCTCGTTGGCATTTTTGGCTCGCCGTCCTCGGCGTTGCAATCATGCAGATCGACTTGCTCGCGGCGGGTCTCGTACAAGGGATGATGTGGAAGTCGCTATCACCGTTCATCGAATCCGTGCGCGCTTCGATGCCGTTTTGGTGGACGCGGACATTCTCGGGCATCATGATCTTGTGTGGCGAGGCTTGTTTCCTCATCAATATCTACATGACTTGGAGCGAGTCACGCGCTTCGAGATCGGGCACGGCTGAAATCAATATGGAGCTGGCGAATGAAAATCATTGAAAAATTCAGCGGGGTTTTTTTGCTCGCGGGAGTGTTCTTGTTTTTTGGAGCGACGCTTTCGCTCGGAATTGTCCCCGCGATGATGGTTGATCGTGTGGCGCCTCGCCAGGGTCTTCCGACTGAGGTCC
>Ga0209573_1005261_pt1 | contig 11823 bp, 9 predicted proteins | sample TNRBio252014_DNA_FD_185870 | JGI IMG/M metagenome (GOLD analysis project Ga0209573, IMG submission 185870) | Wastewater treatment Type I Accumulibacter community from EBPR Bioreactor in Madison, WI, USA - TNR Reactor_6/25/2014_ DNA (SPAdes)... | ecosystem: Engineered > Bioreactor > EBPR >...
CAAAGACTTATTTTGCAGGTCTATTTTTCTTTTTAGCTTATCTGCTTTGGAAATGGTCGCCCTGATCAGACTACCTGAATTTTTAAACTCAGTGATGTTGGTATATCTTTCATGACCTCCGATACCGGCGTTCCATACTGCACTATCCATCGGAGCCACACCTAAGATCAATCTGTGGACATTGGCGTCCTTTTCCTGGATCTTTTCCAGATGGCTGGCCATATTTTCAAAATCATGAGAGACCGTATTGTACCAATATGACATTTGGTCCAATTCACGTTTTAAAGCTTTTTCCTTAGGCGTTTCAAAAAACTCACCGCTGACTTTGATAAAACCTACCGATAACACGATCACTGCAATTAAATAAACCAAACCATTTATCAATGCTTTTTTGGCAGTGATACGCACAGGTTCGTATTGCAATGTTTTGGGGTTGTAATAATATTTTTTTCCTTCCATAGTTGTTTTAACTTGGGCAAATTAAAGTAGTTTAACTACATTTGCAACGTTTTGGATATTTCTCCGAGATTATTAGAATTGTAAAGTTAGCTTTTAATTTTCTATTAACAAAAGAAATTGAATCGAATTTTTATTTCAGTAATATTTTATTTCAAAATACGTAACAATCTGGTAGTCTTAAAAAAACAAATTATCGCGAAACTATCAAGGGCATAAAAAAATACATTAACAACTAATTTTATATATACAGCATTGAAAACAAAAAGAAAAGCTTCAGAGATCAGAGAAACATTTTTAGAGTTTTTTAAGTCAAAATCTCATAAAATTGTTCCTTCTGCACCAATCGTCAATAAAAACGACCCGACATTGATGTTTACCAATGCCGGAATGAATCAATTCAAAGATTTTTTTCTGGGTCATGCCATCAGCGAATCACCCAGAATTGCAGACACTCAAAAATGCCTCAGGGTTTCGGGTAAGCACAATGACCTTGAAGAAGTGGGTATCGATTCTTACCATCATACCATGTTCGAAATGTTAGGCAACTGGTCATTCGGTGATTATTTCAAAAAAGAAGCGATCGGTTGGGCTTATGAGTTGCTCGTGGATGTTTACGGACTGGACAAGGATCGGTTGTATGTGAGTGTTTTTGGCGGAGACGAACATGAGGGTCTCGAACGGGATAACGAAGCTGCCCGGATCTGGGAAAAAATAGTCGGACCGGAGAGAATCCTGGATTTTGGGAAAAAGGACAATTTCTGGGAGATGGGCGACACCGGTCCATGTGGTCCTTGTTCCGAAATTCACTATGACCTCCGCAGTGACGAAGAAAGAAAAAAAGTGCCGGGAAAATCTCTGGTCAACAATGATCATCCACTCGTGATCGAGATCTGGAATCTGGTTTTTATCCAGTTCAACAGAAAAGCAGATGGTCAACTGGACAATCTTCCGGATAAACATGTGGATACAGGTATGGGATTTGAACGTCTGTGCATGGCTATCCAGGGTAAAACATCCAATTATGACACGGATGTTTTCACTCCTTTCATTGAAGAGATCGAACGATTGACGGGCAAAAAATATGGTTTTAAATATGAAAAAGAAGCCCGCAAAGACATTGCTTTCAGGGTAGTTGCCGACCACATCCGGACGGTTGCCTTCACGATAGCAGATGGTGAATTACCGAGCAATACAGGCGCCGGGTACGTGATCCGCAGGATATTGCGCCGCGCAGTCAGGTATTATTATTCTTTCCTGGATTGGAAAGAACCGCTGATGTACAGACTCGTACCGATGCTTGCAGGTTATTTTGCCCATGTCTTCCCTGAACTGGACAAGCAAAAGGAATTTGTGGCCACCGTCGTGCTTGAGGAGGAAAAATCCTTTCTGAAAACACTTGAATCCGGTTTGAAACGGTTTGAAAATCTTACCGTTAAAAACAATGTCATCAATGGTTTCGAGGCTTTCGAATTGTATGACACTTTTGGATTTCCCATCGACCTGACCAGACTCATCGCTTCCGAAAAAGGATATACGATCGATGAAGCAGGGTTTGAAAAAGCATTGCAGGAGCAAAAAAGCCGATCAAGAGAAGATGCCAGATCTTCAAGAGGTGACTGGGTTCAACTGATGCCGGATACGAATGTCCACTTTGTGGGTTATCATCAGCTCGCTTTGAAAGATGTTCCGGTTGTCAAGTACAGGCAGGTCGAGAAAAAAGATCAGACCGAATACCACATTGTGCTCGCGGAAACTCCTTTCTATGCTGAAGGTGGTGGACAGATCGGTGACACAGGTTACCTGATGGCAGGGAATACACGTATCAGGATCACAAATACGATCAAAGAAAATGACCTGATCATACACATAACCGATGCAGTTCCGGAAAACTTTTCAGGTCACGTAGACGCTTTTGTTGACAAAGAACGCAGACAGCTGACCGAAAACAACCACAGCGCAACGCACCTGATGCAGGCAGCGCTCAGACAAGTTCTGGGTAAACATGCGCAGCAAAGAGGATCCTTGGTTACAGATAAATACCTGAGATTTGACTTTTCTCATTTTCAAAAGATGACACCCGAACAAATTGCAGAAGTTGAATCTATCGTTCAGGCTAAAATCAGGGAAAACATCAACCGTAAGGAAGATGCAGACATCAGCATTGCAGACGCTGAAAAAGCAGGCGCGATGATGCTTTTTGGTGAAAAATATGGTGAAAAAGTCCGTATGATCACCTTTGATCCTGAGTATTCTGCAGAACTCTGTGGCGGTTGCCATGTGGACAATACGGCCAGGATCGGAACTTTCAAAATATTGAGTGAAAGTGCAATTGCTGCAGGTATCCGAAGAATTGAGGCTGTTACTTCGGCGGAAGCAGACAGATACATCGGGCGCGAATTGAACGAATTGAACGAGATCCGCGGTTTGTTCAAGAACCAGGGAAATATGATACAGCATGTCACCCAACTTCAGGATGAAAACAAACAACTGCGTAAGGAAATCGAAAAATTGATGGCTGAGCAGGCCAATCAGTTCAAAGATGTGCTCAAAAATAAGGTGGAGACGGTTAACGGTATCCAACTACTGGCTTCTACCGTACCTTTTACCGATCAGAAAGCGGTTAAAACACTGGCTTACAACATCGAACAGGAACTGGGAGATATGATCATTGTATTGGGAATGGTGACCAATGAAACGCCTCAACTCATGGTGGTGATCAGCAAGAATCTCACAGAAAAAGGATATCACGCCGGTAATATGATCCGCGAACTGGCCAAAGAAATAGGCGGCGGAGGCGGTGGACAGGCGTTTTTTGCTACTGCTGGCGGGAAACATGCAGCAGGATTGGAACAAGCCATACTGAAAGTGAAATCGATGATTTAAAAGCGAGGATTTTTTAATCCATCGGTTAAACGGAAGCAATTAAAAAAAATCAGGGGTTTTGGTCTGTTGTACTAAAACCCCTGATTTTTTTGATATTCGTTGTCAATCGATAAAAATATCGGGCATCAAGTCATAATCAGGATTGACGGCATAACTTAAAAAGTCTGTGATACCGACCTCTTTCAATACGTCTTCATCCAGGAAAAAATTGCCCGTGCATTCCTTGCTGTTGCGGGACAGGATCTCAGCAGCAGCATCTGCTATGATCCCAGGATTTCTTGACATTTCGATACCTTTCTGACTGCCGAAAAGAAAGCGTACTGCAGCTGTGGCAATGATGGTCTTTGGCCACAAGGAATTGACAGCAATGCCATCATACCTGTATTCTTCAGCAAATCCCAGGGTACACATACTCATACCATACTTGCTCAGGGTATATGCCAAAAATCCCTTGAACCATTTCGGATCCATATTCAAGGGTGGTGACAAGGTCAATACGTGTGGATTGGGAGATTTTTTCAAGTGTGGTATACAGGTTTTGGTAACCATATAAGTGCCTCTTACATTGACATTGTGCATCAGATCAAAGCGTTTCATAGGTGTATTCATGGTGTCGGTGAGATTGATCGCACTGGCATTGTTGATCAAAATGTCAATGCCTCCGAAAGTATCCACTGTTTTCTGCACGGCATCAGCTACCAATTGTTCATTGACGATATTGACCATCAGGGGTAAAGCTTTTCCTCCTGCTTTTTCAATCTCTTCGGCTGCTGTATAAATGGTTCCTTCCAAAACCGGATGCGGTTCCACAGTTTTGGCTGCGATGGCTACATTGGCTCCGTATTCTGCCAGTTTCAATGCAATGGACTTACCAATTCCACGGCTACCTCCTGTGATAAATACTGTTTTTCCCTTGAAATCTTTCATGTATATTAATTTAATATTTTTTTAAAATTTACCCGTTTTATAAAGTGCCAATATCAAAACAATGCATTTTAAGATGACATTAAACTCAAAAAAGCTTCTTCTGTCAAAATCTCAACCGTGCCCAGTTTTTGCGCTTTAGCCAGTTTCGAGCCTGCATTTTCTCCTACAACCAAAATATTCAGATTGCTGCTCACTGCACTGATGTTTTTGGCGCCGGCTTTTTCTGCCATTAATTGCGCCTCTCTGCGGTTGAGCCGGGTCATCGTTCCGGTAAATAAAATGGTTTTCCCAGCCAAAGGAGCATCCGCGTCGATCACAGGAGGTTGATCTTCCTCCATCTGATCAAAATTGACACCGTTTTGTTCAAGTTTTAGCAGCAAATCCAGATTGGATTCCAGGCTAAAAAAGTCAACCATATTTTGCCCGACAACCGGGCCGATATCTTTGATCTCCGTATAATTTTCCAATGTCCACGCTTTCAGTTCCCAGATATTACGGATGCGCTCTGCAATGAGTTTGGATGCTTTTTTGCCTAAATGGTGAATGCTCAGACTATGCAAAAGCCTGTGGATGGGTTTATTTTTAGCCAGTTCGATGGCCGCCCTTAAATTATTGGCTGATTTTGTGCCAAAACCTTCCAGTTGTGCGATTTGATCAAAATCCAGATCATATACATCAGCAATATCCCTGATCCAACCCATTTTATAGAACTGTTCCACATAGGATTTTCCGAAACCATCGATGTCCATTGCAGGTTTGGAAACATGGAAAATGATTTTTTGCAGGTTTTGCGCACCGCAAACGCAATTGGGACAACGCCATGCCGCTTCATCGCTTTCCCGGATCAGTTTCACCGGAACATCCGTATCATTGACCGGGCAAAATTCCGGAAACACAAACGGCGCTTCATGACCTTTGCGAAGATCTTTGACGGATCCTACCACATGCGGGATCACATCACCTGCCCGCTCGATCTCGATCGTATCACCGATCCGGATATCTTTGGAAACGATGAATTCTTCATTGTGCAGGGAAATGGATGAAACGGTCACACCGGCCAGCTGAACCGGTTTGACTTTGGCAACGGGCGTGATGGTACCTATTTTCCCTACCTGATACTGAATTTCAAGCAATTGGGTAAGGGCTTTTTTGGCTTTGAACTTATAAGCGATCGCCCAACGCGGATGATGTTGGGTGTATCCGCACAATTCCTGTAGTTTGAAATCATTGAGTTTGACCACCATGCCATCGATCTCATAAGGATATTGTTCTCTTCCGGCTTCCATTTCCCGACAATATTCCACTACTTCTGCAATGCTTTTGCAAAGTCTTGCCTCCTTTTCGGGCGTCTTGAAGCCCAGTTTTTGCAGGATCTCAATGCTGCCATACTGCGTACCGATATTGTTTGCTACCGATTCACCCTGTTTGTTTTCCGCAATTCCGATCTGATAAATAAATGCTTCCAGTCTGCGCTGTTTCACCTCATTGGGATCTTTCATCCGCAATGCGCCGGTTGCCGCATTTCTTGGATTTGCAAACAACAATTCACCATCTTCTTCCCTTTTGGCATTCAGTTTTTCAAAGTTATCTTTGCTGATGATGACTTCTCCACGCAATTCCGCCTTGTAAATCCCGTAATCTGATAAAGCTGCTTTCAAAGGTATGCTTGGAATGCCGGTTTTGACATTGCTGGTGATCTCTTCACCGACTGCGCCATCTCCCCGGGTTGCAGATCTGGTAAGGATATTTTGCTCATAAACCAGGGTGATGCTGCCTCCGTCAAATTTTGGTTCCACCGCATATTCGATGTCACCTTCCATTCCGGTCAGTTTTTTGATCTGATTGTCAAAATTGATCAAATCCTGTTCGTCGTAAGAGTTGTCGAGGGAAAGCATGGGTCCGAGGTGTGAAACCGTATTGAACGTGCTGGTGAGGTCGCTGGAAACCCGCTGGGTCGGAGAGTCTTCGGTGATCAGTTCAGGGTGTTGCCTTTCCAACTCCCTAAGTTTCGAAAACAGCAGATCATATTCCTGATCCGAGATCATGGATTCATGGCGAACGTAATATTTCCATTCAAAGAACCTGATCACGTCCCTTAGTTGCTCAATTTCTTCCGGAGAAACCATTTTTTGCAAAAATACCCCGGACCATTCAAAATACCTTACTTGCTCTTCGGCAGAATACATCATTTTCCGTATATTTTAACCATAGATCGCTCTTCATTCTTTAGAAAAAGCAAAATACGGCAATTACCAGATTTTCTGCAATATTTTTCAATAATTATCCCGTAAGTCGTCAATGCACCTATGAAAGCCATTACTGGTTTTAATTTATTTGACTAAATTGCGCCCAATTCCGAATATAATAAAATTGACACCAAAAAATGACGCTGAACGAACTTTTTGATTATCTCAAAGAACACCAGGTTTTTGTTTTTGCTTATCTGATCGGTATGCCGACGCTGGCAGGAATTTTTGGTCTTTTTAGCGGAGAAAAAGGCAACCGCGACCCCTGGCGATATTTTTATATGCTGATACTGTATGGAATCTGCATTCCCGGCATTTTTGCGATCACCCTGCTGATCTATGCGTTGACCTACATGAAGATCAACGTGTATGAGATCGATCTGCTTACACATGTTTTACCGGTCGTTTCGATGATCGTGACCATATTGGTGATCAGAAAGTATGTCAACCTGGACGAAGTACCCGGTTTTAACAAGATCAGTGGTCTGATGATGATGATCGCGGTGGTGCTTGTATTGTTCTGGATATTGGAAAAAACGAGGATCATGGTGTTTACCTATATGCCATTTTATTATGTTTTGCTGATACTGGCCGGGTTGTTGCTGATCTTCAGGATGGCTTTGAAGAAAGTATTTTGAAAGAAAAAATAAAGCATAAGGTTCGATGAAATTATTGAATGCGATCTCTTTGAAAGTGAGAATCATATTTTTGTTACCGGTAATATTTTTCCTGACATCCTGTGGCGGAAATGATGACCGGCAAAAAAAGGAAAACCTAAAACAAAAACTTCCTTTTGAGGTGGATGCTCCCTGGGGTGCAAGTTATGAAACCCGCGAGTACAATGAGGTGACTTCGTATATTATCCGCAAGGATGATGAATATGCGGTCGAGGTCATTGCATCGCCTGCCAGTTCCAATGACATTGCTGCCATCAAAAACGAGCAGTTAAACACGGTGACGGAAAGCCCTTATTTCAACCGTCTTATTTTGAATGAACCGAATGGTTTTATCTTTGAGATGATCGTAGATTCTTCAAAACATTACGATTTCAGACTGGTAAAACTGAAGGACAATACTCAGTATGTTTTTCAAACCGAACTCACCCAGGTGTTTTCTGAATGGGAAGCAAGGTCGATGTATGAATCGGTGAAATGAGAGATAATTTAGAAATAGGAGATATTGTCTAGATCAGGTTCCGGGTTTGGGTAATGCCTGGACCAGAATCAACGGAGAAGAAAATCAGGTCTCTATCAGGGATATTTTGGCAGAAAACAAGGTATGAAGTTTATCTGATTGGCTCAATATATTGTTCATTACCCAATTGATTTCAAGGGTTAAATTAATGAGATCCCTCCCTGCAAATCCTGATAAATGACCCAGAAGTCCAGAATTATCCTGTGGCTTGCAGACCAAAAAAACTATGTTCCCGAATGATTGTGACTGACTAAAGAATTGTAAATAAATAAAATATGCAGAATTGGCTAATTAATTTTGTTCTTTTTCAAGGCGTGAATGATGCGAATAGCCATAGCTATTTAACGAGTTCACAACGCAGGAAAAGGGCCAAAGATCAAGTCAAAATGTATAGGCTATTTCTTTACAATTCCTAAAGCAAATTGAAACCTAAGCCGTATCCAAAATCAATAGATCTGTCCGAAATATTTCATGAACTGTATCCTTTCGAATGCTGCCGGATTGATCAGTTCTTCCATATTGATGGTGGATTGGAAATCCTCGATGCTATTGTATTTTTTTTCTGCCATCCAGACTTTAAGCACATCCAGCATGTCACTGATGATGGATGGATCATTTTTATAGATCGCGGAAACGACTTGAACCGTTTTTGCCCCGACCAACAGTTGTTTGATCAGATCCTCACCATTATGAACGCCGGTGGAAGCAGAAATATCCACGTCAATTTTATTGGCAAGCAGTGCCACCCAACGAAGGGAAGAAGCCAGTTCAGCAGGTGTACTGAAAACTCCTGCAGATCCAACTTTCAGGGTGTGGATGTCGATATCGGGATTGTAATAGCGGTTGAACAGCACGAAAGCGTCCACCTGTTCTGTCCAGCTCAGTTTTTGAACGAGGTTGGCAAGTCCGGCTGAATAGTGGCTCATTTTAAGTGCAATGGGTATTTTGACACTTTTTTTAACCTTATGGATGATGTTGAAATACATTTTCTCATTGTCTTCACTGGTTTTGTTGATGTCTGAAGGCAAGAGAGATATATTGAGTTCCAGTGCGTCCGCGCCGGCTTCCTCGATTTTTTGTGCAAAACTTGTCCATTCACCGTCTGAAACGCAGTTGATGCTGGCGATGATAGGTATGCTGATCTCTTTTTTGCAGTCTTTGATCAGGTTTAAATACTCAGACAAAGCGGTGGATTTGACAAAGGAATTGATGTAGTCCAGTGCTTCGGGATAATCATAGGTATTTTTGGAGTCTTCTGCCTGGCTTTCGTATTGGATCTGCTCCTCAAACAGGGATTTCAGTACCACGGCTCCGGCACCATAGGATTCCAGTGTTTTGATCTTTTCCAAAGAGTTTGTTAGCCCTGAACTTCCAACGATCAAAGGGCTTTTAAGGTTTAAACCCATGTATTTTACAGATAAATCCATATCCTTTTTCATTTAATTCGCACAAATATCTGTAATTTTCTTCTTTTGTCATGTCTTATTGCCTGATTCTTTGGTAATTTTGACCGATTCTAATCAAGTGGTTAGCCGTGGTATGAAATTGCCGTGAAATACCTATGCTTTAGATCCGGCGCTGATAAAAAAATGTTTCCTGTTTATGTAAACGGGGTAAGCATATCCGGGAATGTTCCGGCTTTTACTTAGCGGAGGGAGAAAAAATCTTTTAGCCGGGAGACAATATCCATTTTACGGGAGACAATATCCATTTGCGGGGAGACAAAATCCATTTGCGGGGTGGCAGAATCCATTTTCCGGGAAGCAATATCTATTTGCCGGGAGGCAATATCCATTTGCGGGAAAGCAATATCCAAAAACAGGAAAGCTATTACTGATCAGGGGGAGCATATTTCAAAAACAAAGGCAAATATTTTAAAATATAGATAGTCTTTGCAAGAAAACGCCAAATACTGCGTTGTGCTTGTTTTTGAAACAGTCATTTACAATTAGTGAACTCCTTGTTTTAAAAAACTTCGCAAGCATTGTCCTTGACGTTTTCTTATCAAAGACGAAAAAACCATGGGATTTCTTGCAGATAATATATAGGTGTTGTTTTTTTTTAAACAGACAAATTCCTGAATTTCCGGAATATTTGAACCGGATGCTGATGTATTTTCAGAGTTCGACAGCGCCTGACAGAAAGATCAGTGCGGTCTTGTAAATCGCAGTTTGCTGATACTTCTGTACTGAGGGCTGGAAGCGCCAAAGACAGATTTGGTATAGGATTTGACATCATTTGCGACATCAACGAGGCCGGTGACTTTATGATAAAGTACTTTGTTGCGTGCGATGCGGGCGTTGCCGAGGAGGATCTCAGCGGAGACCACTGCTTTATTTTTGGTATTGAGGTCTTCGAGCAATTTATTGAGATTTTCCGTTTTCAATTCGGTTTCATTTGGAGTGTATGAGGGGATAGATGACAGCAGGCTGATGAGTTGTGCGAAGTTGGCCAACCGGTTGTCGAAGCCCATCTGGGAAGAAGAGTGCTCATGGATTTCATTTTTCCCGAAAGCCGCGGCCTTTTTTTCTTCTTCAGACATTTTGGGCGTGATCCTTTTCCCCTGTAACTTTTTGGACAGGCTGGCGACGGATTTTTTCATTTCTGTGTTGGCGTCTGAAGCTTTCATTGCGTTGTTAACACGGGTGATGAGGGTGTTGAGCAGTTTGAAGGAGGCAATTCTGGCATGCCTCGCGATTTTGGTTGTGCTACCTGTTTCAGTTACAAGGCTGGTGGCTGCTTTTGCCGTGATGGAGAGTGTGTGCAATGCTTCTTTTTTCAGGATTTGTTTTGAAGGGTTGTAATCGGTTCCGAAGGAGTTGGTTTCTAATATTAAAATATCGAACATAGCTACATTGATCTGGTGTCCGGATTCTCTGGTGTTTCCCATAATCGAAAAATTAAAAGGGTTAAATAAATAGTTTATCGGAATCAAAGATAGGTAATAGGATTTATTTGGCAAGAAAAAGTGGGGGAAAAATAATATATCCGTGTTATCCAAGAGCCAATTAGCTAAATGGGAACGCGGATGACACGGATGCTGCGCAGCGCGGATCTGTGTTGGAAAATCCGAGTGATTTATGGAATGAGAAATAGTAATATTCTTTCACGCGAAGGCGCGGAGGCGCAAAGGTATTTGAGCTAAAAGATTTGAAGATTTGAAAATTTGAAAATTTGAAAATTCGGGTATGGTGTGCATTTTTTGGGCAAAAAAACTGATTCTTTGTGTCAATCTGTGTGAAATCTGAGCCAATCTGAGGAAAAAGATTTTGAAATACCATTGGATGTATAAAATCATTCATGGAAGCTTCCTGTCAGAACAAACAACGATCCACTTAATTTTCTTTCCAAAAATAAAGATGGCAACGCGGATGACAGGGATGCTGCGCAGCGCGGATCTGTGTTGGAAAATCCGAGTGATTTATGGAATGAGAAATAGTAATATGAAGTATTGTTTCTCGCAAAGGCGCAAAGGCGCGGAGGCGCAAAGGATTTGAGCTGAAAGATTTGAAAATTCGGGAATTTGAAAATTTGAAAATTGGGGTATGGTGTGCATTTTGGGGGCAAAAAAACTGATTCTTTGTGTCAATCTGTGTGAAATCTGAGCCAATCTGTGGAAAAAGAATTTGAAATACCATTCCATTGGATGTATAAAATCATTCATGGAAGCTTCCTGCCAGAACAAACAACGATCCACTTAATTTTCTTTCCAAAAATAAAGATGGCAACGCGGATGACACGGATGCTGCGCAGCGCGGATCTACTTTTGGAAATTCGAGGGATTTGTGGAATGAGAAATAGTAATATGAAGTATAGTTTCTCGCGAAGGCGCGGAGGCGCAAAGAATTTGAGCTAAAAGATTTGAAGATTTGAAAATTCGAAAATTCGAAAATTCGGGTATGGTGTGCATTTTTTGGGCAAAAAATCTGATTCTTTGTGTCAATCTGTGTGAAATCTGAGCCAATCTGTGGAAAAAGAATTTGAAATACCTTCAAATCTGTAAAATCATTCATGGAAGCTTCCTGCCAGAACAAACAACGATCCACTTAATTTTCTTTCCAAAAATAAAGATGGCAACGCGGATGACACGGATGCTGCGCAGCGCGGATCTGTG
>Ga0209573_1005262_pt1 | contig 11823 bp, 9 predicted proteins | sample TNRBio252014_DNA_FD_185870 | JGI IMG/M metagenome (GOLD analysis project Ga0209573, IMG submission 185870) | Wastewater treatment Type I Accumulibacter community from EBPR Bioreactor in Madison, WI, USA - TNR Reactor_6/25/2014_ DNA (SPAdes)... | ecosystem: Engineered > Bioreactor > EBPR >...
TGGCTGCTGATATCGCCAGCCACGCGGGTCGCCCCGCCTGCCAGCCCAGCCGCCCGCACGCGAAGCGGCGGGCACAGGCGGCGGGGGTCGGTCGGCGCCGGACCAAACGCCGGCGCGACGTCGGCGCCAAGCTCTCGCAATGCAAGCACAAGGTCGCCGATCGGGCGTTCGCGCATCCGCGGTTCGCCGTCGAGCACGTACTCGCCGCGCCCGAGCGTCAACATCGCTGTCAGAAAGCGCGCCGCAGTCCCGGCGTTGCCGACGAAGAGCTCGACTCGCCCGGTCGGGATCCGCCCGCCCAACCCGCCCACGACGATCTCGCGCGCGTCGGGATCCTCAGTTACGGCAAAGCCCAATGCCCGCAAAGCGCCGACGAAATAGCGCGAATCGTCGGAGAAAAGGGCTTGTTTCAACCGGGTCGACCCATCGGCCAGCGCCGCCGCGAGCAGCGCGCGATTGGTGAGCGACTTCGAGCCCGGCACACGCACGACAGCCTGAAGCGGCGCCAGCGGCCGTTGGGGCGGGACCCAAACAGACATGGTGGGGTTTGCGAGCCGTCAGGCCGTGAAGAGCGCGGCGCGCTTCTCGCGTGCGGCCGTCAAGGCCTGGCGGATGCGATCGACGTCGCCGCTCTGGATCGCCTGTTCGAGGGCCTCAAGCTCTTCGCGGTACGCGCCAAGCGCCTTGAGCACAGGGCCGCGGTTGGTGGCCAGGATGTCGACCATCATATCGAGATCGCTGCCCGCGAGGCGCGTCGAATCACGGAACCCCGAGGAGGCCATTTCCCACGCCTGGTCGTCGCCGGCCGCCAGGACGGTGCGCACGAGTCCGACCGCGGCGGTGTAAGGCAGGTGACTGATCAGCGCGGCGAGTTGATCGTGGTGCTCTGCGGACATCACAAGCAGCCTCCCGCCAACGCGCTCGACGAGTTCGTACGCGATGGCCAGCGCCCGCACCGAGGTGTGCCCGGGCGGGGTCAACACAAAGGGCTTGTTACGAAAGAGATCGGCAGTGGCGTGGGCCAGACCCGAAAGCGACTTACCGCTCATCGGATGCCCACCGACCGGCTCGAACCGGGGCGGGAGTTCGGCCATCGCGCGCATGACCTCGGCCTTTGTGCTTCCCAGGTCGATCACCACAGTCGCTCGCGGCGGGTAGAACGCCGAGATCGCCAGCTGATTGACCTGCCCGATGATCGCGCGCACCGGGGCCGCAAGCACGAGCACATCGGCGTTGTGCGCGGCATCGAAGTTGGTGATCTGATCGATCACGCCTCGCGCCAACGCAGTCTCGGCCACGGCCGGGTTCCGATCGACACCGATCAGCGTTCGGCATTGCCCGCGGAGCGCCATCGCCAAAGATCCACCCATTAACCCCAGCCCGACGATCGCGACCTCGCAATCGGTCAGGCTGAGCGGTGGTCGGCCCATCAGGCCTCCGGTCTTTCCTTCACGACTCAACACGGGTCTGATTATAACCGTCTGGGTCCAGATCGCGACTCGTTCTGTCGATAGAGAAAGTTGAAGGCTGTGAGTGTGGTGGGCCGGGGCTCTGCCCTGGTCAACCGCACGCACAGCCTTCGATCAACACCAACACCCTTACCCGATGGTGCGATCGACGGCTTCGGCGATACGCCGCAGGTCCTTCACGAGTTTGGCGAAGGCCTCGGGCCGCAGCGATTGTCCACCGTCAGACAGCGCCTTTTCGGGGTGTGAATGGACCTCGATGATCAGGCCATCGGCGCCCGCCGCGATACCGGCCTTGGCCACGGCTGCGACATAATCCACTTTTCCGGTCCCGTGACTGGGGTCGAGGATCACGGGCAGGTGCGTCTGCCGCTTGAGCACCGGGATGGCGTTGATGTCGGTGGTGTTGCGCGTGGCCTTCTCGAACGTCCGGATGCCGCGCTCGCACAACATCACGCGGGTGTTGCCCTGCGCCAGGATGTACTCGGCGGCCATCAACAACTCCTCGATGGTCGACATCATCCCGCGTTTGAGCAGCACCGGCCGGCCGGATTTGCCGACCGTGTTGAGCAGCGGATAGTTCTGCATGTTGCGCGCGCCGATTTGGATCACGTCGGCGTACCGCGCCACGATCGCGACCTGGTCTTCCGACATCGCTTCGGAAACGATCGGCAGCCCGGTCAGGTTACGGGCCTCGGCCAAGAGCTCGAGCCCCTCCTCGCCGAGCCCCTGAAACGCGTAGGGCGACGTGCGCGGCTTGTACGCCCCACCCCGCAGCGCAGTTGCGCCGGCCTCCTTCACGGCCTGCGCGGTCTCGAGGATCTGTGAGCGGCTCTCGACCGAGCACGGCCCGGCGATCAGCGCGAGCTTTGGCCCGCCGACCTTGAGGCCGTCGAGCGGCACAAGCGTATCGGCCGGGTGCATCTCGCGCGAGGCGAGTTTGTAAGGCTTGAGGATCGGCACGGTCCGCTCGACGCCGTCCAGCACCTCGAAAAGGCCGACCTCTACTGGGCGCTCGTCGCCGATCACGCCGATGATCGTGCGCTCTTCACCCTGCGACAGATGGACCCGGAACCCCTGGGCCTCGACCTGAGTGACCACCCCGGCGATCTGTTCGGCAGTGGCGTGGTCTTTCATTACGATGATCATTTCTGCTCCTCGCGCTGGCTGCGTCTCAACCTCGCCCGACCGCGGCCGCCACGGCCTGACACTCGCGCACCAACGCCGCGAACTTCTCGGGCTTGAGCGACTGCGCGCCGTCGGACATGGCTTCTGTCGGGTTCTGATGCACCTCGATGATCAGGCCGTCGGCGCCCGCCGCGACGCCCGCCCGCGCCACAGCCGCAACGTATTCCCACTTGCCCGTGCCATGGCTCGGATCGAGCACGACCGGAAGATGCGTCAGCTGTTTGAGCACCGGGATGGCGTTGATGTCGGTCGTGTTACGCGTGTACTTCTCGAAGGTTCGGATGCCGCGCTCGCAGAGCATCACCTGGGCGTTGCCGCCGGCAAGCACATACTCGGCCGACATCAACAACTCTTCGATCGTCGACATCATCCCACGTTTCAGGAGAACCGGTTTATTGGCCTTGCCCGCGGCTCGCAGCAGGTCGTAGTTCTGCATATTGCGTGCGCCGATCTGGATCACGTCGGCGTACTCACAAACCACCGGGATCTGCTCGACCGACATCGCCTCTGTGACGATCGGCAGCCCCGTGGCTTCGCGCGCTTCGGCCAGATACTTCAAGCCCTCCTCGCCCAACCCCTGGAAGCTGTACGGCGAAGTCCGCGGCTTGAACGCGCCGCCGCGCAAGGCGGCCGCGCCGGCCTCTTTCACCATATGCGCGACCTCGATGATCTGGCTCCGACCTTCGACCGAGCATGGGCCGGCCATGACCGCGATCTTTGGGCCACCCACCGGCGTGTGATTGAGGTTCACGTGGGTGTCCATCGGGTGCATGTCGCGCGAAGCCAGCTTGAAGGGCTTGAGCACCGGCATGGTCTTCTCGACGCCATCGAGGGTCTCGAATTGCGAACGATCGATCGGACGGTCATCGCCGACGACACCGATGATCGTCCGCTCTTCGCCCTTGATCAGGCTGGCCTTGTAGCCCAGCCCTTCGACGCGGCTGACGGCCGCCGCGATTTGGGCCGCCGAGGCCCCGTGTTGCATCACAATGATCATGTTTGTCTCTCTCCTGAAAAGGTTCAGCGCTTTGGCGTTCTGCGACGGGCCTAAGGACGGCGCCCGTCGGGAGTGGTGATATCGGGCCGTAGGGCAACAGCCGCGCGTAGATAGGCGTGGCGCACGTCACTCTGCGGCAACTCCGTGTTCCAATGCAGCAGGACACGGATACACAACGGCATGCTCCCGGGCACGGCCATCTCCTGGCCGCAAATTAGTGGGGTCTCGACCCACCCCATATGCCGGGCCGTCAGGGCCGGGTACTCGGCCGTCAGATCGCCGGTACAGGTGAAGAAGATGCTGGCGACGTCGTCGGGCCGCAGGTCGTTCAACTCGATAAGGCGGCCCAGCAGTTCACGGGTCGCGTCGCGGATCGCCTCGGGAGTATTAGCAGCGGCCACAGTCGCGCCACGCACGCCTCGAATCGCCATCGTCATTTCTCCACAACAAAAAGACCGCGGAGGGCTGCTCCGCGGTCCTAAGGCTCATTTCTTTGCCTCTACCTATGCGCGAGCAACCGCCTCCGTGGAGCCGGTAAACCAGTACGCATAAAAGTAGAAGCGGCTGAACGCGCTCATGTCATTAAATGGTAACACACCTGGAAATCATCCGCAAGAAGCGGGGCTTAACGGCTTAAGGTGTGCTAAGGCTCGGCGCCCCGGATCGCGTCCCAGGCCGCCAGGGCGGGTTTCGCCTCGCCGGCCGTGGTCTGTAGCCCGACAGTCACAAACCAGCCCAGCGTCGCCTGGTCCTGCGCCGACATCCCGTTCTGACCCGCGGCCGGCCCCCAACTGGCGGTGTCGAGATCCGAAAGCAGAAGATAGATCCAGAACGTCAGACGAGAACCGATCTGGTCATTGAGCGCGTTGAGGTACGCCACCTGCCCTTGCTCCGACCCCGAGAACGGCGGCTGCGCGACCGAGGGGATGCCGCCCTCGGCCACCGCCAGGGGCTTCGCCGTGCGCGCGACGAGCGGCGTGTAGTAATCCGCAGGGATCGTCTCGCCTTCGCCGAAAGCTACAAAGGGATAGGATGAGATCGCCCAAAGATCGAGATCCGGTTCGAATGCCTCGATCTGATCCCAGTTGGTGGCGTAGGGTGTGCGGCCTTCGGTTGCGCCCGCGATCAGGTTGTTGAGATCTTCCCACTGGAAGCTCACAAAGACCTGGGTCTCGGGTGATTCTGCCTTGATCTGGGCATAGAGTTCACGATACAGGCTGACGTAGTTTTGGAAATCTTCCGGATACGCGTCGGCGTACGTGTTGATCTCGGAGGCCAGGCCGAGATACCGCGGCTTGAACGTGCGCAACATCCAGAGGACATAGTTGGCAAACGCCGTGCGTACGTCGGGGTTGGCGAACGTGGGCGTCCAACCGGCCGGAAGCCCGCCGAATTCGCGTCGGTTGAGACCGTTGAGCGGGTCCGCGACAAAGACGACATCCAGGCCGTTCTGTCGCGCGAGTGTGACCTGATTGGCGATGTCGATTCGCTGTTGCGACTCACCCTCGACGCCCGCCAGGAAGTCGACCCAGTCGGGGCTATTCTGGGCCAGGACGACGTCGCCATGTCGGCCCATGGATTCGAAGTGCGCGAACACGCTCTCGAGCGTCATCTGCGGCGGGCTCGGAAAGAAGCCGTATAGCGTGCGCTCGGACGGCGCGGCGGGCATCAACGCGCCGGCCGGTGTGACGGTCGGGACAGGCGTCGCTGCCGCGCTACAAGCCAGGGTGGCGGCGAGCAGGGCTGCGAGGGAGATCTTCAGCAATCGATGAGACATGCGTTTCTCCTTCGGGATGGCGGCACCCCCTGTCAGAGATACAGGCGCGGCGCTCGATCTGTTGCAGTCGACAGAGGCCAAGTGCTTTGGGTCGGCAGCCATGCTAGACTGACACTCGCGATGGGTATGAAATACTGGTTTTCGGTGGCCACGCTGGCCCTTGGCGCGGTGCTGCATCTGGCGGCGCTCGACACGATCCCGGCCGGGTTGCACACCGACGAGGCCTTTCACCTCCTGCGCGCCCAGGACATCTTGAGCGGCGCCGATTTGCCCCGCTACATCACGGGGAACCAGGGCAACGAGCCCTTGTTCGCCTATCTGGCGGCCGGCGTGATCGCAATCATCGGCCCGGTGCCCTGGGCGGGCAGATTGGTGTCGGCCTTCGCCAGCCTCGTGGCGCTCGCCGCCACGATCCGCATCGGGCGCGAGCTCGCCCCCGGCCGCTGGGTGGGTGTCGCGGCGGGCCTGGCCTGGGGCACGCTGAGCATGGCCCTGACGGTAGGCCGTCTGGGCACCCAGCCGATGCTTTCGGTCATGGCCGCGGCGCTGGCACTGGCGGGCCTGACGGCCGGTCTGCGCTCGGGCCGCTGGCAGGATTACGCGCTGGGCGGTCTGGGCCTCGGGTTCGGGCTCGACGCCTATGTCGCGTTTCGGCTCTTCCCGCTTGTGCCCCTCGTGTTCGGCGCACACGCCCTCGGGATGGCGCGTCGCGAGGAGCGACAGGTCATCCTGCGCGGCGCACTGGTCTATGTCGGCGTCGCGGCCCTGGTCTACGCACCGGTCGCTTCCTTCTTTCTGCAATACCCCGAATGGTTCTTCAATCGCTTCGGCCAGGTGACTGGCTCGACCCTGGGCACGACCGGGGGCCTGGGAGCATTGGTCGACGGCGCCGCAAAGACGCTCGGCGGCCTTTTTTGGAGCGGCGACCTCAATGTGCGCCATAACCTGCCCGGCCGTCCGGTGTTGGACCTCGCCCAAATCGGCGTGTTCGGGATCGGCCTGGTCGCCCTGGCGCGTCGCTGGCGCAGCCCGGCCGCGGTCGGGCTCCTCGCCTGGCTGGTCGTTGGGCTGACGCCCGGCGTGCTTACCGATTCGGCCCCGCATTTCTTGCGGATCGCGACAGCCGGCCCGGCCCTGGCTCTGATCATGGCCTACGGCGCCGAGGCGGTGTCTCGGTTTCGGCCGTGGGGGGTCGGCGGGCTGGCCGTCGCCTGGCTTGGGTCCTCGACCGTCACAGTCTGGCTCGTGTTCACGCAGTGGACCGCAGGCTATGAGGCCAATTACCTGTTCGACCAGCCCTCGCGCTGGATCGCCGAGCGACTGCGCACAGCGCCTACAGGCACACGCCTCTACCTCAGCCCGATCCCGCGCGAGAACTACACGATCGAGTACCTGCTTGGGCCCGAGCGCTACGCAGATCTGGCCAGTTTCAACGGTCGCGAGTGCACGGTGCTGCCAGAGAACACGACGGATGCACCGCCGCTCGTGGCCATCATCAGTGGCGAAGACCCGCTCACACCGCAAACCCTGCGCGAAGCCTTTCCGGGAACACGGGTCGCCGCCGAGAACGTCTGGATCGGGACGGCGCAGGCCACGGTCTATCAACTCCCTGCAGCGGCGACCGGCGCAATCGTGCCGCAGCATCCTTTGCATGACCGGTTTGGTCCCGGGCTCGAGCTGCTCGGGTGGGATGGCGTCGATCTGGCGCTGACGCCCGGTGGCAAGCTGCAGTTCAACACGCACTGGCACGTCACGACCGAGACCGACGCGACCTGGGTGACGTTCGCCCACCTCCGCGGCGTGCCCCGGGCCGACGGGAACGTTGTCTATGCTCAGCGCGACAGCGAGCCGTGCGACGAGTCGTACCCCACGCCGTACTGGCGTGTCGGTGAGCGCGTGATCGAACGCACGCACATCGATCTGCCGCCGGATCTGCCTGCCGGCGAATATGCGCTCTACATCGGCTGGTACGATCGCACGACGCTCGCGCGTCTCCCTGTTCTCGATCCGTCAGGCGAAACGATCGGCGACGAGATCTTGCTCACGCTTGTGAACGCGCCCTGAGCCACGGACCCGACCGATTCGGTCGTCAATTGCCCGTGACCTGGGCTGCACAACGCTGTCCGGCGAGAATATAGATGAAGTGCCCTGGCCGGGCTGTTGAGCGCATGCTACACTTGGCGTATGCGCCGCACGAACCGTCGAACCACCACCGATACCACCGAACATTTCGGCTGAGGTTTGTCGGCGCACGCGATCCCTGTCACCACCGCCCCGGCAAACACCGGGGCGTTTTTTGTGTAAGCCGCCTGCAGCCCAGCCCGGGGCCGCAGTCAGGGAAGGAAGATGAACATGCCTTTGGCCGCCAATGACACACCCGCCTACAACATGCCGGCTCAGCACCTCGTACCGGTCGGCGATTATCTCAACCAGCTGATGGCGATCCCGCCGTCGCGCATGTTCTTGATCAATAAGAGCCTGGCTGTCTACAAGCAGAAGAACCCGGGCGGCAAGACCTACGACGCTTCACAGGGCGACGGCGGTGCGAGCTTGCCGGGTGTGCCGCGCGCCATCCTCGAGCGCGCCACCCAGCTGCAGATCGAGCACGGCACAGCGTACGATATGCCCTTCGGCACCGAGGCTTATCGCAAGACCGTGGTCGAGAAGTATTGGAAGCTCGACGCCGCCACCGGGCTCGGGCCGTCAAACGTCATCGGCACCCAGGGCGGCCGTGACGGCCTGATCAAGGCCTATGGCGCGATGTTGGCGCTCGGCCATGGGCGCATGGGCGATCTGGTCGTCGTCTCGCGCGTGCCGTGGATCAGCTACAACTGGGGCCCGTACGGCGTCGGCGCAAACGTGCTGTTAGCCCCGGGCGAGCCGAGCAAGGGCTGGCAATACACCGAAGAGTCGCTGCAGGCTTGCGTCGACTTCGCCGCCAAAGACGGGCGCAAGATCGCGGGCGTGGTCATCACAAACCCCGACAACCCGACCGGCCTCACCATCCCGGCGGAGCGCCAGGTCGCGTTGGCCAAAGCCGCCTTGAAGGCCGGTGCCGCCTATGTGCTGTTCGATTGGATGTATCACTACGTCACCGACGAACAACCGATGGACCTGAACAGCTTCATCCAGCACTTCGACCCGGAGGAGCGAAAGCGCCTGATGTTCCTCGACGGCATCACGAAATCGCTGGGCGGCTCGAACATCCGCAACTGCCACCTGATCGCCAGCGAGGACGTGATCAAGTTCATCGTCGCGCGCGCCTCGCATGCCGTGATCCCGAGCTACTACTCGCTCGCCGTCGCGCAGGCCGCTTACGAGATCGGGTTCCGCGAGGCCGCGGCCACGATTATCGAGCCGACGAATGAGAGCCGACGGGTGTTGGGCGCGTTCCTGGCCGAGCACAAGTTCGAGCACATCATCGGTAAGGGCTACTACGCCTTCATCAACGTCGGCCAGTGGCTGAAAGCCAGAGGCTGGAAGGACAGCGAGCCGTTTGGCCAATACCTGGCCGAGGAGCACGGCCTGGCCGTGGTGCCCGGCGCATACTTCTCCGAATACGGCGGCGACTGGATCCGCTTCTCGTACGCCACGCCGCCCGATCGCACGCTTGGCGCAGCCGAGCGGTTGGTCGAGGGGCTCGGAGCATTGTGACCTTCGCTGTTTGCGATTGGCTATTGAGGATACGTTGCCCGAAGACACCTCAATAGCCGATCGCCAATGACAAGAGACCCATGCCACTCAAGGTCGTCGCCTACATCACGCGCGGGCCCCGGCTGCTCGTGTTCGAACACGAGGGGCTGCCCGAGGCCGGGTTGCAGGTGCCGGCCGGGACCGTCGAGCCAGGCGAGCCCCTCGAAGATGCGCTCTGGCGCGAGGTGTTCGAGGAAAGTGGATTGGGTCGGGACGAGCTCTGTCTGCAGCGCTGGCTGGCCGTCATGGCGCATCCGGCCTACGACGTGGTGCGGCATTATGCCTGGCTGACTGCACGCGAGACAACGCCCGATATCTGGGCGCACCTGGTCAGCGGCAGCGGCGATGATAACGGTTTGACTTTCAACTATCGCTGGGAGACGCTGCCGCTTGTCGGCCTTGTCGACCGCTTCGACGAGGTCCTTGACCGGTTGCCGTTCCAGGGCGGCCCGGCGGAAGCGCCAGGAGCCTGACGCGTTCGCCACGCGGATCGTACGCTATGCGCGCTTCACTGCCGTCTCGCTCGTGGATCCCCCTTGCCCTGGCGCTGGCCGTCGCGGTGACGCTGTTCGCGGGAACGCGCATGCGCACGATCAGCGGCTGCCCGGGCGAGTACTGCGTCGACTCGGGCGAGTTCCAGGTGGCGCTGGCGCTGGGCGGCACGGTCCATCACACCGGATACCCGCTCTACATGCTCCTCGGCACGCCCTTTGTGCGCATGCTGGCGATGCTTGGTGTGGCGCCGGCTGAGGGCGCGTCGTGGTACTCGTTGCTCTGGGCGGCCGCTGCGGTCGCCGCGACGTGGTGGGCAGCGCGCGTGATCCTGGATGATCCCTGGATCGCTCTTGCCCCGGCGGTGACAGTGGCTGTTCTACCCGTGTTCTGGCTGCACGCTGTTGTCCCCGAGGTTTACAGCCTGCACTTCTTCTTCTCGGCGCTCGTGATCGCTCTGACCGTGCGCCTGATGCACGGCTGGTCGCCGCGCCTCGCATGGCTGCTGGCGTTGATCGCCGGCGCAGCCGTGGCCCATCACCGCCTTGCAGCGCCGACGATTGCGACAGCCGCGCTCGCCCTGGCGCCGACCTGGTGGCGCTCCCCGGACCGCTGGCGTTGGCTGGTGCTCGGAGCGCTCTGCGCGCTGGCAGGCTTCCTGCCGTATCTCGATATGCCGCTCCGGGCGCTGTCTGGCACGCCCTGGGTTTACGGTCGACCCGACACCTGGGAGGGTTTCTGGTTCATCTTCAGCGGGCGTGAAGCGGCGGACTTCGGACAGATGCACCCCTTCCCGGCAGGTCTCTGGGGCTCCTTGCAGATCGCGGCCGGCGCCGTGGTGGGCGAGATCGGTTGGCCCCTTCTGGTGCTGTCAGCGCTTGGCGCCGCGTCAGGCCTGGCGCAATCCGGTCCGCCGCGGCGCGCCAGCCTGACGGCGCTTGGGTTCGCGGCCGTCGGCCTTACCTTTGCTGCGGCTTATTCGGCCGTGCTGCCGGTGTCGGTCATGGTGTTCCCGGCCCTCGTTGGCGCGGCGCTGCTGACCGGCGTGGCCATCGCGCAGCTCGGCGCGCGGCTGCCCCGCCTCCCGCACCGGTGGTTGCGGGGTCTGGCAGTGACGGGCGCCGTGGCCTGGGTGATGGTCCGGGCCGAGTCGTTGGCGCCGGAGATACGCGCGATGACGGGCAACGACTCGAACGTGCGCTACATGACCTCGGCCGAGGTCGATCTCGAGGCCCCGCCTCGGGCGGTGTTGATGGCGCCGTTTGGCGAGCGCTTCAACGCCCTGGCCTACGCTCATTACGTCGACGGCGCGCTTGCGGATTTCCATCTTGTCGATCATCGCGCGGATTTCGCCAGCCTTGTCGGTGCGGGGCCCGTCTACACATCGGCGGAGACGCTGTACGTCCAGCCGCTCGACTGGTGGCGCGAGCGTCTTGGGTCCGAGAGCGTGGTCAATGGCGCCGGCCCGGGTTGGGTTGCCATCGGCCCGCCTCTCACGAACCCAGACCCACCGGCCGCGTTCCTCGGCGATGGCATCGCGATCAGCAACGTCAGTGCGACGCAGACGGCCGACGGCGAAGCCTGGCATGTTTCGGTCACATGGGCCGCGATTGACCGACCGAGGCGCGACTACAGCACTGTGGTTTTCGCGAGCGACCAGGACTTGAGTGAGATCACGGCGCCCGACCAGATCGTGGCGCAATCCGACTCGCGCGCCCCGGTGTACGGCTGGCACCCGACCTCCACCTGGCGGCCGGGCGAAGCCATCCACGAAGATCATGCGCTCGCCTGGCCGGAGGGGCGCGAGCTGCTGACCCTGGTGATCGGCGCCTATGTGCAGGAGGCGGATGGCTCGTTCACCACACTTGGCCGCGCGGCATGGCATCGGATAGACAACACCTGGATCCCGGCCGGCGACCTTCCCGGAAGCCGATTGGGTATACTCAGACAGCTATTTTCCGCGACTCTTCGACCGTGAAAGGCCGACCCATGGCAATCATTGGCTTGGAACACCTTCAACTCAGCGCGCCGCGCAACAGCCTCGATCGGGTGCGCCAGTTCTACACCGATCTCCTCGGCTTGCCCGAGATGGTGCCACCCGCTGACCTGACTGGTCGAGAAGGGCTGTGGTATCGAATCGGCGGCACGCCACTTCATGTGAGCTTCGAGGGTCATGGCTTCGGCCACGAGCCCCGCTTTCTGGCGCTCCT
>Ga0209573_1005263_pt1 | contig 11822 bp, 15 predicted proteins | sample TNRBio252014_DNA_FD_185870 | JGI IMG/M metagenome (GOLD analysis project Ga0209573, IMG submission 185870) | Wastewater treatment Type I Accumulibacter community from EBPR Bioreactor in Madison, WI, USA - TNR Reactor_6/25/2014_ DNA (SPAdes)... | ecosystem: Engineered > Bioreactor > EBPR >...
GTCTGGTTTACATCGGCCTAGCGGGAGCCGGGGTGGACGAACGGGCCTTCGAGGCGCTGCGCCAGATGCGCGCCGAGCACGGCGGCCTGACCCTGGCGGAGTTCAAGCAAATGCTCCGCGAACAGTTTTTTAGCCTGCTGCTCGACCGCGACGGCGCGCTCGCCGCAATTCCCCAGATGCTGCCCGCCAATCTGGCCGAACGGGCGGAGGCGCTCGGCAAAATCCGGCAGGTCGTGCTCGCCGTCGGCCAGCCCGAAGGCGAACGGGCGGAGCGGCTGGCGCGGATCGAGACGCTGTTCCAGGCCGGCGAACCGACTAAGTCGGGTTCGGATAAAACCGACTGACCGCCACCGATGGGTAGGGTACGCATTGCGTACCCTACAGCTTCTCCAGCCGTTTGGGACATGAACGCCCCGGTTTCCTTCCACTGGCTTTACCTCGCTTATCCGCAACGCATGAGAAAACCCACCGACCCCGCCAGCCCGTTGCCCGATCTCGATAACCTGCACTTTTGCATCATGGCCGGCGGCCCAGAGTGCAGCGAATCATGCGTGACCTTCAGCCGTCGGCCAACGCAGCCGCCAGGCAATCCAGCACCGGCTCGCCCATCACGCTGGGCGCCTTTTCCACGGAGGGGGCGATCTTCTGGCGCGGGCGGGCCATCGGGGTGCGCGGTGGAACCGGAGTTTGGAGAGAAGCTCTAATCGGTCGTTTGTACATGTATGGTCTAAATACAACTGCGGCGGCGGCTGACCCCCATCCGCGCCGAATCCAACAGGAACGATCATGACCCCATCGCTGGCGACCGCGACTCCGGACCCCACCACCGAACCCTGGCGTAACAACCTGCGCCACGAACTGGATGTTGAACTCACGGGTCCTCGGCCCGCGTGGTGGTGGACGGGCCGATCGCCGCAGAATGGCCCCGGATTGCAACCGGACGGCGCGCTGACTTCGCTACCGTTGCCGAATCTGGCGACCTGCACTCGCCAGCAGACGCTGGATTACTTCGACAATACCTGGACATTGACCGAGGTGCTGTTTTCGGGGCTTCAGGGCGAGGAAGCCTTTTTCCGCCCGCCCTACCATCACCTGCGTCACCCGATGATTTTCTACTACGGGCATCCTCCGGCGCTGTACACCAATAAGCTGCGGGTGGCCGGCCTGATCGAAAAGCCCTTGAATCCGTACTTCGAGCAGTTGTTTGAAACTGGCGTGGACGAGATGCGCTGGGATGATCTGTCCAAGAACGACATGCTCTGGCCGCGCATCCAGGAGGTCTATGCCTATCGCCAGCAGGTCTATCGCACCGTGCGGGAGGTGATCGAAACCCATCCCGACCTGGAATCCAGCCATGCGCCCATCACCCAGCAACATCCGTTGTGGGCGCTGTTCATGGGCTTCGAGCACGAGCGGATTCACCTGGAAACTTCTTCGGTGCTGATCCGCGAACTGCCGCTGACTCTGGTTCAGCGTCCTGCCGAATGGCTGAGGCTGCATCCGTCGGCTGGTCAGACCGGTGAGCGCTTTCCGCCGCGTGTTGGCCATGACTATCCGGCCAATGACCTGATTGACGTACCGGGTCAAACCCTCGTTCTCGGCAAACCGCTCGACTGGCCTTCCTACGGATGGGACAACGAATACGGCCGGCGCGAGACCGCTGTCCAGCCGTTCCAGGCCAGCCGTTATCTGGTCAGTAACGGCGAATTCCATGCTTTCGTGACCACTGGCGGCTATCGCGAGCCACGCTACTGGTCGGAAACGGGGTGGGGGTGGCGTTCCTTCCGCAATGTCAAATGGCCAACGTTCTGGGTCCCGGACGGTCCGGCCGGCCTGCACCACTACCAACTGCGGACCCTGTTCGAGGTGATCAACATGCCGTGGGATTGGCCGGTCGAGGTCAACTGCCACGAAGCTAAGGCGTATTGCGCCTGGTACGCCGAACGGAAAGGCGCAGCCTATCGGCTGCCCAGCGAGGCCGAGCAGCAGGCGCTACGTCCTGCCCGGCAACCGCAGGCGACCGCCCTCGGCGTCGAAGTCGATCCGGTGATGCGCTTCGACGGCGCGTCCCTGGCGCGGGAATGCGGCTGGAATCTCAACCTGGCCTGGAGTTCTTCCTGGCCGGTCAATGCCGGGCGGGCGACCGAAGCCGGCTTTCACGACGTGTTCGGCAACGTCTGGCAATGGCTGGAAGACCACTTCAACCCGCTGCCCGGCGCCCGGGTCCACCCCTATTACGACGACTTCAGCACGCCCTGCTACGACGGCCAGCACCAGATGATGCTGGGCGGCTCCTGGGCATCCACCGGCGACGAGGCCAGTCTGTGGGCGCGCTTCCACTTCCGCCCGCACTTTTTCCAGCACGCCGGCTTCCGTCTGGTGCGTAGCGAGAGCGACGGCGGGGCGGGGCGGCTGGATCAAGCGGGATCGTCCAGTCAGGTGTACGAGGACCCGCAAATCCTGAACGACTATCTGCTGCTGCACTACGGTGCGGCCGAGGAGCGGATGCCGTATTCGCTCGGGCCGTGCGACGCGGTCGAATTTCCGGTGCGCTGCGCGCGCTGGCTGCTCGACGCCGCTCACGAGTATGGCGTACCGACCGGCACGGCCCTGGAGGTGGGCTGCGCGGTGGGCCGGGCGAGCTTCGAACTGGCGCGCGGCTATCGGGAGGTGCTGGGCGTGGATCTCAGCCGCGCTTTCATCGACGCAGCGGACACCCTGCGCCGTGATGGCGAGCTGCGCTATTTCCGCAAGGACGAGGGCCAGTTGGGCGCCCCGCTGAACGCCATGGTCGATCCCGCCATCGACCGAAGCCGGGTGAATTTCCGCCAGGCCGACGCCTGTTCGTTGCCGGCCGAGTGGCTGGATTTCGACGCCGTGTTGCTGGCCAACCTGCTCTGTCGTCTGCCCAGCCCCAAGGCGCTGCTGGGGCGGCTCGGCGGTCCGCGCGGTCTGGTGAAACCGGGTGGTTTGCTGGCGATCTTTTCGCCGTACAGTTGGCTGGAAGCGTTCACGCCGCCGGAAACCTGGCTGGGCGGTTACGAGCGGGATGGGAAGCCCGTTCGCAGCGCGGCGGCGTTGGCTGAGTTTCTGCGGGCGGAGGATTTCGAGCTGTTGCGCGAAGCCGATGCGCCGCTGGTAATCCGCGAACATGCCCGGAAATATCAGTACATCGTAACCCATGCCACCTTGTGGCGGCGGGTTCGCAACGGGTGAGCGCGCCGCCGGCGCTACGGGTCGCCGTCACCGGCATCACCCCTCCGGCATCCGGTGACCTCAGGCCGGCTGGAGCCGTGTCCCGGTTCGCCGAATTGCGTCTCCTCCGAGGCGGCGGTGGCCGAGCAGCGCGTGGAGCCGCTACGCTACGACGGTGACGCCGCCTCGGCGCGCAGCCCGGCTGCTGGACGTGCTGAACGGCATGGACCGGGCGCGCATCGTCCAGTCCACTGACGATTACGTCCACGCCGAATTCCGGTCGGTGGTCTTCGGCTTCGTGGACGACGTGGAATTTTATTTCAGCCCGCCGGGGACTATCCAGGTGCGTTCCGCCTCCCGAACCGGCTATTACGATTTCCGCGTCAACCGCGAGCGGGTGGAAACCCTCCGCGTCCGGTTTGCCACAACTGCGAAGTGAAGCCATGTCTGCTATGACTTTTGAGGACCGGTTCCGGGGCGCCCTGTGGGGGATGTTCGTCGGCGACGCGCTGGCGATGCCCGTTCACTGGTACTACAACGTGGCCGCCCTGCAACGGGATTTCGGGACGATCCGCGACTATCAGGCGCCCAAGGATTTTCATCCCGGTTCCATCATATCCCTGGCCAGCACCGGCCGGGCCGGGCCGGGCGCGGTTCGCAGGAAGGCGAAGTGGTCGGCGGGGTGATCCTCAAGGGCAAGAAACGGTATTGGGGCCAACCCCATACCACTACCACCAGGGGATGCGGCCGGGCGACAACACCCTGAATCTGCGGTGCGTCCGGGTGTTAATCCGGTCGCTGAATGCCGCCGGGCGCTATGATCCGGCCGCGTTCCTGCACGATTACATCGCCTTCATGACCGCGCCGGACAGCCACAACGATACCTACGCCGAATCCTATCACCGGGATTTCTTCGCGAATTACGCTCGCGGGTTGCCGCCGGAGCGTTGCGCGGGAGCCGAAGGCCACGACACCGCTTCCATCGGCGGCTTGGTTTCGTTGCCGCCGGTCATTTTCGCCACTGTGGGGAAAGGTGACCGGGCGGCAGTGGATACCGCACTGTTGACCCAGTTACGGTTGACCCATCGCTCCCCGAAGCTCGAACGCTACGCGCTGGCCTTCGGCGAATGGTTGGTCGGTCTGCTCCAGGAGGCCGCCGTTCCCGTAGAATCGCTGGCGTGCGCCACGGCTGAACGGCTGGGCTTTCCCGCCGCAACGGTGATCGAACGAATCCGGCGCAACCGACTCTCCGATCTGGACGTGATCGGCCGGTGGCTGAGTCCCGCCTGCTACATCGATCAGTCGTTGCCGGCCGTTCTGTACCTGGCGGCGCGCTATGCCGACGACTTCGAGGCTGCGCTGATCGCCAATGCCAACGCCGGCGGCGATAACTGCCATCGCGGCGCGGTGCTGGGGGCCATTCTGGGCGCGGCGCTGGGCTTCCCGGCGATCCCCGAGCGCTGGATTCACGGACTGCAAGCCCGTGCCGAGCTGGAGGAGGAAATCGAGACGTTCATCGCCCGGTTTGCTTGAACGGCCGCCGCCTCGTCGGCCGTCTTCCCGCCCGCTCGGGTTCGGCCCTCAGCCGCCCGCCCGCCGTTCGAGTTCGAATTGCAACTTCTCCAGCGATTCCTGGGTCCTGACCTGGTCGGTGATGTCGTACTGGACGCCCAGGTAGTAGATCACCTGGCCTTTGCGGTCCACCAGCGGACGGATGGACAGGCGGTTGAGGAACAACTCGCCGTTCTTGCGGTAGTTGCGCAGGGTCACGACGCAGGATTCATGTTTTTGCAACGCGGCCCGGATCGTGTCGAGCGCTTCCTGCTCGCGGTCCGCGCCCTGCAGGAACCGGCAGTTGTGCCCCACGATGTCCTCCTGGGAATAGCCGGACATCGCCTCGAACGCCTGGTTGGCGTACACGATGGGGTTATCAGGCAGGTCCGGATCGGACAGGGTGACGCCGTTGACGCAGGCATCCAGGATTTGCGTCAGGACGTAGGAAATCAGACCATCGTCTTTTGCGGTCACGAACATAGCAATCTCCCGCCACACGGGTTTGAAGAGAGCCACCAGAGAGTCGGTGGCTAACCGTTCGCCAGCATCTCCTTCTCGATCAGCAACTTCAGTTTTCGCACCGTGCGCTTGGCGCCGTCCTGCAAGGCGATGCGGATCAGCTTTTCGAAGGGGCGCATGCGTGGTTCGAGTTGTTCCAGTCCGCGCCGAGCTGGAGGCGGAAATCGAGACGTTCATCGCCCGGTTTGCTTGAACCGGTCAGCGCGGCCTCGCCAGTCTCCCCGCTGGATCGATCACCTTTTGCATCTGAATAGGAGATGACTGAATGATGGATGATCCGCAGGCTGAAAATGTGCTCGGAACCCCACTTCAAGTTCACTCCACCCATCCCATGACGGGTTTTTACCGCGATGGCTATTGCCGCGCCGATGCCATGGATGCCGGTCGCCACGTTGTAGCCGCTGTCCTCACCCAGGAATTTCTCGATTTTACCCGATTACGCGGCAATGACCTGCAAACGCCGCGTCCGGACTATGGTTTCCCCGGCCTCAAACCGGGTGACCGCTGGTGTCTGTGCGCGCAGCGCTGGAAAGAAGCGGAACAGGCCGGGGTCGCGCCACCCGTCGTGTTAAAGAGCACGCATAAAAAGGCGCTGGATGATATTCCACTGGAAAATATTAAAAAATATCAGCATCAGTGATGGCGGGAATGCGCAAAAAATCAGACTTGCCCACCCGGAGGTGCGCGGTCTGTCAACGCCCCTTTACTTGGCGCAAAAAGTGGGAAAAAGTCTGGAACGAGGTCAATGACTGTTCCGACCGTTGTAAAACGCACCGCTCCAAAACACGGCCCTACGCCCTGAAGCCCTCCTCTCCATGAAAACGCTCCGATTTGTTTTGGGTGATCAGTTGAGCCGCTCCCTGAGCGCGTTACGGGATGTGGACATTTCCCAAGACGTGGTGCTGATGGTCGAGGCGCATGATGAAGCGACCTATGTCCGGCATCATCCACAAAAGATCGTACTGGTGCTGTCGGCCATGCGCCACTTCGCGGAATCATTGCGCGCCGAGGGACTTCAGGTGGACTACGTCCGGCTGGGCGCCGCCGGCCATTCTGGCTCGTTCACCGGCGAACTCGGCCGGGCGCTCTCCCGTCACCCAGTGGACCGGATCGTGGTCACCGAGCCTGGGGAGTGGCGGGTGTGGAACTTCATGCGGACCTGGGGCCATGAGTTCGGCATCCCGGTCAAGATTCGGGAAGATGATCGGTTCCTGTGCTCGCGAGCCGAGTTCACCGCCTGGGCGGCGGGACGCCAGGGCTTGCGGATGGAGTTCTTCTATCGACTGATGCGCCGCAAGACCGGCTGGCTGATGAACGGCGACCAACCCGAAGGCGGCCAGTGGAACTACGACGCCGAGAACCGGAAAGCCCTGCCACGAAATCTCAGCCTGCCACCCCGGCAACGCTTCACCCCAGACGCCATCACCCGCGAGGTGATGACGCTGGTCGAGCAGCGTTTTTCCGAGCACTTCGGTGATTTGGAGTCCTTCGGCTGGGCCGTGGCACGGGAAGACGCGCTGGCCGCCCTCCGTCACTTCATCACGAACGGCCTGCCTCGGTTCGGGGATTACCAGGATGCGATGAAGAGCGGGGAAGATTGGCTGTTCCATGCGGCCCTGTCGCCGTACCTCAATATCGGCCTGTTGTTACCCGCTGAAGTGTGCGAGGCCGCGCTGGACGCCTACCAGCAGGGGTCGGCGCCGCTGTCGGCGGTCGAAGGGTTCCTCCGGCAAATTCTGGGCTGGCGTGAGTACGTGCGCGGCATCGTAACTACCTACCCTCAAACGCCAATCTGAGGGTATCGAACGGATTGATGCCGTTCAGTTTGTTGGTTTCCCAAACCGAACGCAGGATGCAGAAGGCCGTGGAACCCCCCAAGGCGCGGAAGCCGCCGATCACCTTCAGCTTGACCTTGACCGGGCGCACCATCCGTTCCGCTCGATTGTTGTCGAACGGGACCCGCCAATCGGTGAGAAACCGCCAGACTGGGGTTTTGTAATCCCGGAGCCGAAGCAGCAGGTTGGTGGCCTCGTGCTGCTTGACGCGGCCTTTGCGTCCCGGTTCTGGCGGGCGCACCGGGTGGGCCGCCAAGCCGTTCTTCACCTGCTGGTCATAGCGAGCTAGCAAATCCGCCACGTACCCCGATTCCAGAGTCGTTTGGCCAGCAGCGCGGGCGGCGACGACCGCCTCTTGGCCTTCCACGAGAAGGCGGCGGAGAGCGAAGGGCCAGAAATGCCCGGTCAACTCTTGGCAAATAGCGCAACTCCCGCAGGTGATGGGCGTTGCAGAGCGAATGGGTGCAGTGGGTGTACGACCAGTACGATTTCCAGTGGTCATGCACCGCGTTGCCTTGGAAGTGCGGCAAGAAGCCGGCGGCATCCATCGCCTCCTGACCCCGCTTGGGGTGGACCGTGTAATACACCGCCGTTTCGGTGACCGCCACATGAAGCCCGTTCAGCTTGCCGCCGACTCGCATCCCGCTTTCGTCGAAGTGCGCCACCTCGGCGTCCAAGATCGATTGTCGGTTTGCGGCATGATCGTCGGCCAGCAACTGCCCCGCCTTAATGATCCAGTTCTGTACCGCGCCATCGGACGGTTGAACCCCATATTGATCGGCAATGATCGCGCACGCTCGTTCCAAGGCGACGAAATGGCCTTCGACCCAACCCACCGCATAGGCTTTCAGGCGGGGGCCAAAGCTGACGTTCGGGGTCACCTCGGCGGGAAATTCCCCACCGTGCTCACGTCCGCACGCCGGGCACTTCACCCGCATCTGCCGAAACTCGGTCACCGCCGTCCGGGGTTCGGGTCTCTCGATCTGCTGCCGACGCTCACCCGCCCTCACCGGCCATCCGTCCAATTCGGCACCGCACGAGCAGAAGCCGCCGGGACGTAACTCCCGGACTTCATCGGGATCATCAACCATTTCTCGGGTGGCGCCGCGATGGCCGGGTTGACCGCCCAAGGGCTTCTCGCCGGGTTGGCGCGGCTTCGCCGGCCCTTTCTTTATTCCATCCGCAGACGGGGGCTGGCTCGAATTCCGGCTCGTTTTTTCCACCTTGCCTTCGACTTCGCGCAGCCGTTGTTCATATCGCGCCAGCACGTCGAATAACCCCAGAATCAGCGCATCCTTCTCGGCATGGCTCATGCCGTCCAATTCGGCTGGGGTGGGGCGGGTCAACTCGGGCATAGTGTCAGAATAGTGAATTTCGGGGAGGGTAGGTAGTTACGCGGCATCTACTGGCTGCGGATGCCCGCGTATGCCCAGACCAATTTCTTCGACGCCCACCGGCCGTTCCCGGCGTTTTACTGGACCGGCGAGACCGCGATGAAGTGCCTGCAGGAGACCATCGAAGCCACCCGCCGCAATGCCTACGCGCATCACATTCAGCGGCTGATGGTCACCGGCAATTTCGCCTTGCTGGCGGGGATTGCGCCCGTACAAGTAGAGGAGTGGTACCTCGCTGTTTACGCCGATGCCTTCGAATGGGTCGAACTGCCGAACACCCATGGCATGGCCTTGCATGCCGACGGCGGTTTGCTCGGATCAAAACCTTATGCGGCCTCGGGTGCTTACATCCAGCGTATGTCGGATTATTGCACCGGCTGCGCCTATGACCCGAAGATCAAGCTTGGCCCGGGCGCCTGCCCCTTCAACGTCCTGTATTGGCATTTCTTGATGGCCCATGAAGCGCGTCTTGCCTCCAATCCACGCATGGCCCTGCCCTACCGAACGCTGGCGGGCATGACGGCCGATCGTCGGCAGGCGATCCGCCAAGAGGCCATGGCCTTTTTGAATCGGCTGGACAGCCCATCCCCCTGAAACCGTGGGACGATCCGATGCAAGACTTCCACTACCGAACCGATATCTTGATCGTGGGCGCGGGGATGGCGGGATTGACCGCCGCGGCTGCATTGCAACCCACGGGTCGCTCTCTGCTGGTCATCGACAAGGGCCGTGCCGTGGGAGGACGTCTGGCCAGTCGCCGGATCGGCCTGGCCACCTTCGATCACGGGGCGCAATTCATGACCGCCAGGGATCCGCGCTTTGTCGCTTTGGTCGAGCGATGGCGCGACGAGGGCGTGGTCGAGGAATGGTATCGACGTTCCACCGAAGATTCCGCAGAGCATCCCCGCTGGCGGGGCAAGCCCATCATGCGGGCCGTTGCCCGACATCTTGCACGCCAGGTCCACGTGCTCCTCGAAAAACCGGTGGTCTCGTTGCGCCGTCATCCGGACGGTTGGGAGGCCGCATTGGCGAGCGGAGAAACCGTCTTGGCCCACGCCGCGTTGCTCACCGCGCCGGTGCCCCAATCGCTGGCGCTGCTGGAGTCTGGCGGGATCGAGCTACCCCGGGCGACCCGAACGCGCCTCGAAAGCGTCGAATACGAACGTTGCCTGGCGGTGATGGCGGTACTCGACGGTCCGACCCGCCTGCCGCCACCTGGGGGTTTGGCGCTCACCGACGGTCCCATCGCCTGGATCGCCGACAATCAGAGGAAAGGCGTCTCCGCCACGCCGGCGGTCACCTTGTACGCGACGGCGGCGTTCAGCTTGGAACACTGGGATCGCGACCGCGAGGATAGCGCTCGGGAGTTGCTTGGAGCCGCAACAGCATGGCTGGGGTCGAAGGTGATGGAATTTCAGGTTCACGGCTGGCGGTTCAGCAAACCCCTGCGCGTCGAAGCGCATCCCTGCTGCGTCCTAAGTTCGTCGCCGCCCCTGGTGTTGGCTGGCGATGCCTTCGCGGGTCCGCGCGTGGAGGGTGCCGTGCTTTCGGGTTGGGCCGCCGCTGACGCCCTGAAACAAGGGATGGCCGAGGCGCGTTAAGCAGGCTTGCGCGCGCTCGCCTGGGGTGGGCGCCTCTCGGTGGGCAGCCCCTCGCCCTGGCAAGAACACCGAATCCGGCATCGAACGGGTCTTATGATCGACCGCTATTCGCTGGACTCGGGGAGGCTTCAGGCGATCCCGATCACCCACAACAACGAGACGACGACTAAGACAGTGACATTGCGTCGCGTTTGCAGGTAATGAGCGGTAAGCAGGTCGATAGAATGCAGGCGATAGTCAACCCACAATAAAAACAAAAAAGCGAGGATGCTGGCCAACAGCGCGATTTTTGGCGTTGCGGTTAGAAAAACCAACCAGATCGCGATCGTGACGGCGTTGCTGGATAAAAACAGGTTGACAGGCCCTTCTGGCCGCGGCCGGTACAGAGCCGTTCCCCAGTGTACGCCCGCCATAAAAGAAACGATGACGAGCGCGTAAACGGCGGCGATAAAGGCAACGGAGCCGAGCGGCCCGAAAGAGCGCACGCCGAGAAGCGGCAGGAGCGCGCACGCGATGAAGGGCAAGGCTCCAGCGTAGGTGAGTACGCTGTAGATTCTGGTATTCGTCACCGGATATTTTGACCTCTGGAAGCGGCGGTTCCCCGCTGTCCACGGCCTTGCCGACGTCGCGCCAACGCCTGTAGCCGCGGACGCCAGCGCAGGAACAGATCATAGAATCGGTCGAGCAGCCAGGCGAATCCCCGAACTTGAAACAGCCTGCCGAGCCAGGAAAACGTCGGCAAGGCCGACCAGAGCGCGGAGAAAGCCCGGCCGCCCGACACCCACTGGCCTGACGCATCGCGCACATGAAAGCGCTGCAGCGCTTCGGTTCGGGTTAAACCCGGGACCAGGATCGAGTCCGAACAGGCGCTGGCGTCGACCCAGATGACTTTATCCGCCCCGCGCCGCCGCTGGTAGAAACCGATCTCGGTGGCGCACAAAGGACAGGCGCTGTCGTAGAAGACGGTGACGGCGGCCGTATTGGCCGGGTATTCGTCCGGGATCAAGCAACCCGGCTGCGTGTCCGTCCCCAAGGGTGGGCCGCCTCTGGCTTCCGAGTCTCGATCCGGATTGCAACGCGCTGGAGTACGCTTCCTCATCAATAACGCCGTCATGGTAGCCCCTCTCTGCTGGGAACCTGATCTCAAGGCGGTGATTTTATCCAGGTCACCATTGGCAGAGCGGTGATGACTTGGATTTCATTAAAAGGCCTCGATAAGTCCAACCTTTTTCGAGGTCAGATCCCGTTACGGACCACTCACTTGGGCATGAGAACGGTGTCGATCACATGGATGACCCCGTTGGACGCCATGACGTCGGCCTTGACGACCTTGGCGTTGTTGACCTGCACGCCCATCGAGGAGACCTCCACCTTCAATGTTTGGCCCTGAACGGTCTTCAGCGGGCCACTTTTCACATCCGCCGCGACGGCTTTGCCCGATACCACGTGATAGGTCAGGACGGCGGTCAGTTTTTCCTGGTCCGCCAGCAAGGCGTTCAACTGATCTTTAGGTATCTTGGCAAACGCTTCATCCGTGGGGGCAAAGACGGTGAACGGACCCTGGCCTTTCAAAGTTTCCACCAAACCGGCCTCTTTGAGGCCCATTGGGAGCGAAGCTGCAATTTGAGGACATTTAGCTGATTTGTGCTATCGGTAGGCTGATACCGACCACCGGTGGGTCCATGACTGACCCGGTACGCGATGCGTCATTTTTAGTAGATATT
>Ga0209573_1005264_pt1 | contig 11822 bp, 10 predicted proteins | sample TNRBio252014_DNA_FD_185870 | JGI IMG/M metagenome (GOLD analysis project Ga0209573, IMG submission 185870) | Wastewater treatment Type I Accumulibacter community from EBPR Bioreactor in Madison, WI, USA - TNR Reactor_6/25/2014_ DNA (SPAdes)... | ecosystem: Engineered > Bioreactor > EBPR >...
GCACGCCCATCATGACGACGGGATACTGCAGCACGTTCGGCATCATGATCGCGACGCGCGCGCCCTTGGCCAGCCCCTTCGACTGGAGCCAGGCGCCGAAGGCCGACGACAGGCGCTCCATGTCGCCGTAGTCGAGCGTCTTGCCCATGCAGGTGAAGGCCGGGCGAGAGGTGAACTTGCGGCAGGCGTTGACGAGAAGCTCGCCGATCGATTCCGTCGGCAGCGGGCCGATTTCGGGCGGCACCACGCTCGGATAGCTCTTCAGCCAGGGTTTGTCCGCGGATTTGGCGGCGCTCGTCGTCATCTGTTCGGGCCTTTCCTTGGTCGCTTCCCGCTCTGCCGCGGGTATCTTCTGTCCTGACGTGCTGCCGGCAGGCGCCGGCTTGCCGGCGGCGGACGCCTTCGTCGCCGGAGCGGCTTTCTTCGGAGTAGCGTTCGTCGCCGGAGCGGATTTCTTCGGAGCGGCCTTCGTCGGCGGCGCGGCTTCTTTCGACTCGGCTTTCGCCTTCGTCTTCGCCGCTGCCGGTTTCGCGCTCGTGCCCTTCGCCGTCGTCTTGGCCAAGCCTGCCTCCCACCGTTCGAATACGGCCGTTTCCCCTCCCGGCCGCCGCGTCCCGGTTCTTGGCCGGGTCCGCGCGCATTTCGTGTAGTGCTATGTATGGCGACTGGCGCTCGGAAGGCAAGGCGTCGGCGCCGCGGCCCTACTGGCCGAAGCCCTCATGGTCGCCGAGAAACGCCAGTTCGTCCTCCGTGCTCGGCCGCCCGAGGGCCCGGTTGCGATGCGGGAAGCGGCCGAAGCGGGCGACGATGTCGCGGTGCTCGACGGCGTATTGCTCGCCGTCGGTGCCGGCGAACAGCTCGACGCAGCGTTGCTGGTCCTCGATCTTCTCCGAATGCATGAACGGCATGTAGAAGAAGCTGCGCCGGTTCTCGTCCACGGCCGCGTCGAAGCCGGACGCGAGCGCGTTGCGGGCAAGGGCCAGCGCCAGGGGATCCGTGGCGAACGCATCCGCCGTGCCGCGGAACATGTTGCGCGGGAACTGGTCGAACAGGATCACCGCCGCCAGCGCGGCGTCAGCCTCGAGAAGCGCGGCCGCCGGGACGTTTTCGCGCCAGGCGCTCCAGGTCGGCCGGAAGCGCCGCCTGATCGTCTCGTCCGTGGCGTCGTTGCGGCTGAACCAGTCCTCGTAGGTCAGCTCCCCGAACCAGTAGGCGAGTATCCGTTCGTTTTCGTCTCTTTTCACTGTGGACCTCCCGCGGTTGCGGTTCGATGGTCGCCGCGCTTCGCCGCAAATGCAACTTGTTCTGCAATCGTTTTCCGGAGTGCCTGAAGGGAAGACGCCGGGGAGTTCCAATGTCGTATGAACTTTGCTTATATGGCCGCTTGCCGAGCCTGTTGGAGGGGCTTGGAACAACAAACGGGAGTGCGAAATGTTAAAAAAACTGGCCTTTGCGGCCACCCTGCTGGCCGCGACCGCGCTGAGCGGCATGGCGAACGCGAAGACGCTCGTCTATTGCTCGGAAGGTTCGCCCGAAGGATTCGACCCGGCGCTCTATACGGCCGGCACCACTTTCGACGCTTCCTCGCGGCCGGTGTACAACCGTCTGCTCGAATTCGAGCCCGGCACCACCAATCCCGTCCCGGCTCTCGCGGAGAGCTTCGAGGTTTCCGAAGACGGTCTGCAATACACCTTCAAGCTGCGTCCTGGCGTGAAGTTCCAGACCACCGAGTTCTTCACGCCGACCCGCGACATGAACGCTGACGACGTGATCTTCTCCTTCGAGCGCCAGCTCAAGGCCGATCATCCCTGGCACCAGTACGTTGCCGGTGCGGCCTGGGAGTACTTCAGCGGCATGGGCTTCCCCGACCTGATCTCCTCGATCGAGAAGGTCGACGACATGACGGTGAAGTTCACGCTGAAGCAGAAGGAAGCTCCCTTCGTCGCCAACCTCGGCATGGACTTCGCGTCGATCATGTCGAAGGAATACGCCGACAAGCTCGAGGCCGAAGGCAAGAAGGAGCAGCTGAACCAGATGCCGGTCGGCACCGGCCCGTTCGCCTTCGTCGCCTACCAGCAGGACGCCGTGATCCGCTACAAGGCCCACGCCGACTATTGGGGCGGCAAGGAGAAGATCGACGACCTCGTCTTCGCCATCACGACCGACGCTGCCGTCCGTCTGCAGAAGCTGAAGGCCGGCGAATGCCACGTCTTCCCGTATCCGAACGCGGCCGACGTCGAGTCCATGAAGGCTGATTCGAATCTCCAGGTGATGGAGCAGGAAGGCCTGAACATCGCCTACCTCGCCTTCAACACCAAGCAGGCGCCGTTCGACCGTACCGAGGTGCGCAAGGCGCTCGCCCAGGCGGTGAACAAGCAGGCCATCGTCGACGCGGTCTTCCAGGGTCTCGCCACGCCGGCGACCAACCCGATCCCGCCGACCATGTGGTCGTACAACAAGGCCATCGAGGACGACAAGTACGATCCGGCCGCTGCCAAGGCGGCGCTCGAGGCGGCCGGCGTCAAGGACCTGTCGATGAAGATCTGGGCGATGCCGGTGGCGCGTCCCTACATGCTCAACGCGCGCCGCGCGGCCGAGCTGATCCAGGCGGACTTCGCCGCCGTCGGCGTCAACGTCGAGATCGTCTCCTACGAGTGGGCGGAGTATCTGAAGCTGTCGAAAGCCGAGGACCGCGACGGCGCCGTCATGCTCGGCTGGACCGGCGACAACGGCGATCCGGACAACTTCCTGCACACCCTGCTCGGCTGTGCCGCCGTCGGCGGAAACAACCGCGCCCAGTGGTGCAACGAGGAGTTCGACAAGATCGTCAACGCCGCCAAGGTGACCGTCGACCAGGGCGAACGCACCAAGCTCTACGAGGAGGCGCAGGTCGTCTTCAAGCGCGAGGCGCCGTGGATCACGCTCGACCACAGCCTGGTCGTGATGCCGATGTCGGCCAAGGTTTCGGGCTACGTCATGAGCCCGCTCGGCCATCATTCGTTCAGCGGCGTGGACATCGCCGAGTAACGGGCGCCGACCATCTGCAGAAGGGGGGCGCCCGCCGGCCGGGCGCCCCCCGTTGCATATCGCGGCATCGGATCTCCCGTCGAAAGGCTCGACATGTTCCGTTTCCTCCTGGGACGGCTCGCCGTCCTGATCCCGACCTTCATCGGGGTCTCGATCATTGCATTCTCCTTCATTCGTCTGCTTCCCGGCGATCCGGTCATGCTGATGTCGGGCGAGCGCGTCATGTCGGAAGAGCGCTACCAGCAGATTTCCCATGAGCTCGGCTACGACAGGCCGCTCGTCGTGCAGTACCTCGACTATCTGTGGGGCGTCTTGCGCGGCGACTTCGGCACGTCGGTCGTGACCAAGCAGTCGATCCTCGACCAGTTCTTCACGCTGTTTCCGGCCACCCTCGAACTGTCGCTCTGCGCCATCGTTTTCGCCGTCGTGCTCGGCATACCCGCCGGCATCTTCGCCGCGATCAAGCGCGGCTCGTTCTTCGACCAGACGATCATGGGCACCGCCCTGATCGGCTATTCGATGCCGATCTTCTGGTGGGGCCTGCTCCTGATCATCCTGTTCTCCGGCATGCTGCAGTGGACGCCGGTGTCCGGCCGCATCTCGCTGATGTACTTCTTCCCGTCGGTGACCGGCTTCATGCTGGTCGACTCGCTGCTTTCCGGGCAGGCCGGCGCCTTCAGGTCGGCCGCCAGCCATCTGATCCTGCCGACCATCGTGCTGGGCACGATCCCCCTCGCGGTCATTGCCCGTCAGACGCGGTCCGCCATGCTCGAGGTGCTCGGCGAGGACTACGTGCGTACCGCGCGCGCGAAGGGCCTGTCGCCGTTCCGCGTCATCGGCGTCCACGCCCTGCGCAACGCCATGATCCCGGTGATCACCACGATCGGCCTCCAGGTCGGCGTGCTGATGGCCGGCGCCATCCTGACCGAGACGATCTTCTCCTGGCCGGGCATCGGCAAGTGGATGGTGGATTCGGTGTTCCGCCGCGACTATCCCGTCATCCAGGGCGGCCTGCTCATCATCGCCGGCATCATCATGCTCGTGAACCTCGCCGTCGACCTGCTCTACGGCCTCATCAACCCGCGCATCCGCCACTGAGGAGACGGTCATGGCAGACACCACGGCCGTCGAGGCCCCCATCCAGGACCCGACCAGCGCCAGGCGCCTCGCGGAGTTCTGGTATTACTTCTCGGAGAACCGCGGCGCCGTGATCGGCCTCGTCGTCTTCGTCCTCCTGGTCGTGGTCGCGCTGCTGGCGCCGCTGATCGCGCCGCATGCGCCGAACGCGCAGTACCGCGACGCCGTGCTGGTCCCGCCGTTCTGGGAGGAGGGCGGCCGCGCCGCCTACCTGCTCGGCACCGACGCGGTCGGCCGCGACATCCTCTCGCGGCTTCTCTACGGCGCGCGGTTCTCGCTGTTCATCGGCGTCATCGTCACCACGCTGGCGCTTGTCGGCGGCATCGTCGTCGGTGTCGTCGCCGGCTTCTTCCGCGGCTGGATCGATACCGTGATCATGCGCATCATGGACATCATCCTCGCCTTCCCGTCGCTGCTGCTGGCGCTGGTGCTGGTCGCCGTCCTCGGGCCCGGCCTGATGAATGCCATGATCGCCATCGCGCTCGTCCTGCAGCCGCATTTCGTCCGCCTGACGCGCGCCGCGGTGATGGCCGAGAAGGGCAGGGAGTACGTCACCGCCGCCCAGGTCGCCGGCGCGTCCCCCTTCCGGCTGATGTTCCGCACGATCCTGCCGAACTGCCTGGCGCCGCTCATCGTGCAGGCGACGCTGTCCTTCTCCAACGCGATCCTCGACGCGGCCGCGCTCGGCTTCCTCGGCATGGGCGCGCAGCCGCCGACGCCGGAATGGGGCACGATGCTCGCCGAAGCGCGCGAATTCATCCTGCGCGCCTGGTGGGTCGTCACCTTCCCGGGCCTCGCCATCCTGATCACGGTCCTCGCCATCAACCTGATGGGCGACGGCCTGCGCGACGCGCTCGACCCGAAGCTGAAGAGGAGCTGACGATGCCGCTTCTTGAGATCGAGAACCTCGTCGTCGAGTTCGAGACGGCGTCCGGTCCGTTCCGCGCGGTGGACGGCGTGTCGCTGGCCGTCAGCGAGCGCGAGGTGCTGGCCATCGTCGGCGAGTCGGGCTCCGGCAAGTCCGTGTCCATGCTGGCGGTGATGGGCCTGCTGCCGTGGACGGCGAAGGTCACCGCCGACAGGCTCGCCTTCGACGGCCGCGACCTGCTCTCGCTCGACGTCGCCGAGCGCCGGCGCATCGTCGGCAAGGACATGGCGATGATCTTCCAGGAGCCGATGGCGAGCCTGAATCCGTGCTTCACCGTCGGCTTCCAGATCGAGGAGGTGCTGCGCGTCCACATGAAGATGGACCGCGCGCAGCGCCGCGCCCGCGCCATAGAGCTGCTGAAGGCGGTCGGCATCCCCGAGCCCGCCGAGCGGCTCGGCTCCTATCCGCACCAGATGTCGGGCGGCCAGTGCCAGCGCGTCATGATCGCCATCGCGATCGCCTGCAATCCGAAGCTGCTGATTGCCGACGAGCCGACGACGGCGCTCGACGTCACCATCCAGAAGCAGATCCTCGACCTGCTGATGCGGCTTCAGGCCGAGCACGGCATGGGCCTGATCATGATCACCCACAACATGGGCGTCGTCGCCGAAACGGCCGACCGCGTCGTTGTCCAGTACAAGGGCCGCAAGATGGAGGAAGCCGACGTGCTGTCTCTGTTCGAGACGCCGAAGAGCGCCTACACGCGCGCGCTCCTGTCGGCGCTGCCCGACAATGCGACCGGCGACCGCCTGCCGACGATCGCAGACTATTTCGAAGACGAATCCCGCATCGCGGAGTCCGCCCGATGAGCACCCCGGTCCTCGAAGCCAGGAACATCGTGCGCGACTACCACGTGCGCGGCGGCATGTTCGGTTCCTCGCGCACCGTGCACGCGGTGAAGGGCGTCAGCTTCTCCGTCGAACAGGGGCGGACGCTGGCCATCGTCGGCGAGAGCGGCTGCGGGAAGTCGACGCTCGCCCGCATCATCACCATGATCGACGCGCCGACCGCCGGCGAACTGATGATCGAGGGCAGGAAGGTCGATGTTGCCCGCACGCCCCTGTCGCCGGAGATGCGGCGCAAGGTGCAGATCGTCTTCCAGAATCCCTACGGCTCGCTGAACCCGCGGCAGAAGATCGGCGACGTCCTCGCCGAGCCGCTGCTGATCAACACCGACAAGGGCGCGGAGGAGCGGCGGGAGCTTGCCATGCGCATGCTGAAGAAGGTCGGGCTGGAGGAAAAGCATTTCAACCGCTACCCGCACATGTTCTCCGGCGGCCAGCGCCAGCGCATCGCCATCGCCCGGGCGCTGATGCTCAACCCCAGCCTGCTCGTCCTCGACGAACCGGTCTCGGCGCTCGATCTCTCGGTGCAGGCCCAGGTGCTCAACCTGCTTGCCGACCTTCAGGACGAGTTCAGGCTGACCTACGTCTTCATCAGCCACGATCTCTCCGTCGTCCGCTACATCGCCGACGAGGTGATGGTCATGTATTTCGGCGAGGCGGTCGAGTACGGCTCGCGCGACGCCGTCTTCTCCGATCCGAAGCACGACTACACCCGGACGCTGTTCGCCGCGACGCCGCGCGCCGACGTCGCCTCGATCAGGGCGAGGCTGGCGAAGAAGAAGGCGGCGTGAGTTCCCCGGCGGTGCGCATGGACAGGATGCTCGCCGCCGTGCCAGTCTCACCGCATTGATGGCGTGAGAAGGAGCATTCCATGGGTATCCAGAGCCTGGTCGTCTTTCTGGTCGTCGGGGCCGTCGCCGGCTGGCTGGCGGGCCTTCTCGTCAAGGGCTACGGCTTCGGCCTGATCGGCAACATCGTCGTCGGCATCGTCGGCGCGCTGATCGCCGGCTGGCTGTTCCCGACGCTCGGCTTCCAGATCGGGACGGGGATTTTCTCCGCGATCATCCACTCGACCATCGGCGCGGTGATCCTCCTCGTGCTGCTGCGGCTGGTCAAGCAGGGCTGACCGCCGGCGAGGCGTCGCCCCGTCTCCGGATTGGACGATGCCCAGGGCAGCGATGGTGCCCGGGCGGGTCTATCTGCCGGCGAGCGTGCCTGCCGCGGTATCGGCAAACAGTCGCGGCGCCCATAGCTTGCCCGCTTCGCGGCCGAGAACCTTCGCGCCTTGCGCGGTGACGTGGGAACGGTCGAACATGACGAGTCGTCCGTCGTCGAGCACGATCCTGCATCCCGCCGTGCTGCAGAACAGTTCGGTCGGATCGAGGAAGTCGACGCCGTGCGTCGCGGCGATCTCCCGCAGGGACGCATTGATCTCGGCCGTCTCGCCCATGATCGGAACCGGCGGGTAGCGGCCGCGCCACGCGTTGACTGCGAGATACTGCTGCCCGTCGACCGACTGCGACTTCGTTCCGACGATCGCGATCCGCTTCACGCCTCTCGACCGCAGGAACGCGATCGTGTCGGGCACGGCCGCAAGGGACCACCGCCGCCAGCGCGCCGCGACGATCACGAGGCCGGCCTTGCCGAAGCGCTTGTCGCGGACGGCCTCCTTGAGGTCCCGCCGGCAGCCGGCTGCCGCCGACGGAACCGCCCTGGCGTGAAATGCCGCGTCTTTCGGGAATATCGGCTGGCATCTCGTCCAGAAGATCTTCGTGCGGAGGTCGACGGTATCGAGGTCGCCGGTCTCGGCGAAGATGTTGACGAGGTCCGCTGCCATGGAATCGCCGATCAGCAGGACCTTCGTCTTGTCGTTCTTCGCGAAGTCCTTCTGCAAATGCTTCATCCGTCGCCAGACGAACTTGTCGTTCTGGCGCCGGCTCGCCGCGAGCTGTTTCGCCACGTCGGGCGAAAATCGCCAGTACCAGCCCGTTGCCCATGCGCTGGCGCCGGAGAGCGCGAGCACCAGCGCGAGGGTCGCGCACGACAGGCCGAACGCCGCGCCCCGCAATCCACGCGTTCCCGGGGCGGGCGCGTACCGGTAGCGGATTTCGACGAACCGGTGCAGGCCGTAACCGGCGGCGACGGCCACGGCGGCGAGAAGGGCCTGCTCCAGCGGCGCCAGATCCGCCCCGGTCGAGTAGCGGTAGAAGACGATCACCGGCCAGTGGGCGAGGTAGAGCGTGTAGCCGAGACTGCGGCCGAACCACGCAATCGGCCTCGCTCCCAGGGTCCAAGGCGCGATGCGGCTTCCCGCCCCGCCGAAGATGGCGGCCGCGGTGCCGATGCAGGGCAGCAGGGCGTTGTAGGACGGAAAGACCATCTCCTCGCCGTAGGTCAGCATCGAATAGACGATCATGGCCAGCCCGGCGGCGACGGCGGCGTCCGCAGCGGCGCCGTGCGGCCGGAACCTGCCGGGAACCCATACCAGCAGGCCGCCGATCGCCAGTTCGAAGGCGCGGAACGGCAGCAGGTAGTAGATCGTCGAGCGGCCGTCGGCGAACCAGTCGCCGACCATCGGAAGGGATGGCAACCCGTCCGCTGCGAGCAGGTTCAGGACAAGGCTGGTCGCGGCGACGGCGAGCAGGACGAAGCCGGTGAACGCCCGGCCGCCTCGCCAGGAGAGCACCAGCAGCAGGGGCCACACCAGGTAGAATTGCTCCTCCACGCTCAGGCTCCAGGTATGGAGCAGCGGTTTGTAGATGGCCTCGGTGTCGAAGTAGCTGACGTTCGCCCAGAAGTAGATGTTCGATGCCGGGATGATGGCGAAGATCGCAGAGCCGCCGAAATCGCGCAGGTCGTTCGGAGCGAAGAGCACCCCGGCGGCCAGTGTCGAGAAGGCCACGGTGGCGAGCATCGACGGAAGAAGGCGCCTGACGCGGCGCATGTAGAAACGGGCGAAATCGATGCGCCCCGTCCGTTCGACCTCGTTCGCCAGGATCCCGGTGATCAGGTAGCCGGAGATGACGAAGAAGACGTCGACGCCGACGAAGCCGCCGGCAAGCAGCGCGACGTCGAGATGAAACAGCAGAACGCTGACGACCGCGACGGCTCTCAGCCCGTCGATGTCGCTTCTGTAGCCTTCGGCCTTCATCCCGCCATCTCCGGTTCCGGACGGTACCGCGACGCCCCTATCACGCCCCCGCCTGCCGGGCAATTTCGAGGAAGGCGCGCCCGCCGGGCCGCGTTCCACGACGTCCGTACGGCCTGTCAAAGGAGGCTAGCGCCCGGCGGGCGCGTCCGTCTTGTCGAAGCGAAGGCCGTCCTTCCGCAGGCCCTTGACGACAAGGCGCGCGCCGTCGAGCGTCATGTGGCCGTAGTCCCGCTGGATGGGAACGCCGTCGTCGGTGCGCATCCTGCACTTCCCGCCCGGGCAGACCTGGTCGAGCGGAGAGACCAGCTTCGCCTTCGTCGGCGCGAGGACGGACTTCAGCCGCTCGTTGACCCGGCGCATGTAGGAGAGCCTGCGAACCGACTTCATCGCGATGGCGCGGCGCGGAAGGACGGTCGCGGTCAGCAGGGACGGGACATCGATCGTGTACTCGATCGGCTGCCCGAGGACGATCACGTTCCCCGCGTGTTTGGATATCCGGTCGACCATGCCGCGCAACCGCTCGACCTTGGTCGTCCACCACCGGGCGCCGATGACGACGTGGTCGAACCGGGCGATCTCGATGGTCTTCAACGCCGCCGACAGGGTTTCGACGCATTCCTTGCGGCCGCGCAGCGGCAGGACCGGCCGGCATCCCCAGGAGGTCGCCATGGCGAAGTGGGCCTCGGGAAAGATCTCCGGCAGGGCAGTCGTGTAGTCCGAAGCGTAGGAATCGCCGATGATCAGCACGTTCGGGCGGCCGTCATCCGCCACGCATCCGTCGCTCAGCCGGGCGACGCCGCCGGCTTTCTCGATCCGGCATCGGGCGATCGTCGGTTCCGGCCGATAGGTGAGAAACGCGAGCGTTTGCGCCGCGTCCGGAGGGAAGCGCGACGGAACGCCGCCGGAGGCCGACACGACCGCCCCCACCGCGCCGACGGCCGCAATGGTCGCCGCCCCTCCCAGGACGCCGCGGATTGCAGGCCGGTTTGAACGGCGGAAAGGCTTCTCCACGACGGCCCAGGAAAAGGCCGCCGCCAGCATCGAAAGGGCGATGAGGACAGCCGCCTCGCCGGGAGCCGGCATGGTGCCGTTCGCATAGGTCCGGAAGAACACGAGCACCGGCCAGTGCCACAGGTAGAGCGAGTAGGAGATGAGGCCGACGAAGCGCGCCGGCGCCAGCGAAAGCGCCTTCGCCGCGAGCGTATCGTGCCGCTTCGGCCAGATCAGCAGCGCCGCGCCGACGCATGGCGCGACGGCGTTGACGCCGGGAAACGGCGAATCTTCGGTGAGCGAGAAGATCGCATAACCGATGAGGGCCAGGCCCGCCCCGCCGGCGAACTCGGCGACCGGGCGGCTGCCGATCGCCGGGAGGAAGACGAGCAGCGCCCCGAGGGCCAGTTCCCATGCCCTCGTGTGCAGCAGATAGAAGGCGACCGAGGCGTCGCCCCGTTCGACGGTGTAGACCGAGAGCGCCAGGCTCGCGACGATGATCGGAAGCAGCAGGAAGGCGATGCCGCGGCGGCTCGCCACGCCGAATCTTGCAGCGGCGATGAGGATCAGCGGCCACAGGACATAGAACTGCTCCTCGACGGAAAGCGACCACATGTGCAGGAGCGGCAGCAACTCCGCGTTGCGATCGAAATAGTCGGTATTGAGGAGAAAGAAGACGTTGGCGAGGCCGGTCACCGAGAAGAACGACTGCCGGCCCAACGATTCCAGGTCGATGGGCGGCATCAGGACGTAGCCGGCAACGAGGCTGGAGACGATGACGAAGGCGAGCGCCGGGAGGATGCGCCTGGCGCGGCGGTTGTAGAAGCCGACGAGCGATATCGAGCCCCGCCCGGCAAGTTCTTCGAACAGTATCGATGTGATCAGGTAACCGGAGATGACGAAGAAGACGTCGACGCCGACGAAGCCGCCGGTGAACGGCCAGATGCCGAAGTGATACAGAACGACGGGAATGACCGCGACGGCTCTCAGCCCGTCGATGTCACTCCTGTAGCCTTCGGCCTTCATCCCGCGATCTCCAGCTCCGGACGATTCGGTGACGGCCCTATCACGCCCCCACCTGCCGGGCAATTTCAAGGAAGGCGTTCGCCGGTGCCCTGCCGGTCGTCGGCATGCCCGCTGTCGGGGATGGGCCGGCAGGCGAGGGCGGGGGGTAGGCACGCGGCGGTCGCCAGCCTCGTCCCCGCCTTCGGCAGGTCGTTCGGCGGGCGCGACCGCAAAGGCGTCGCGGTCCGTGTGGCCGGCGGGAGCCGGCCGGGTCAGTGGAAGGCGCGGTCGCTGACGTGGAACAGCCACTCGGCGGCGAGTGTCGGCGCGCCGTCTTCCTTCTCCAGCGCCGCCTCCTGCTTGACGACGTAACCGCCCGACGGGTGGCGGCGCACGTCCTTGACGCGGAAGCGCGCGCGGAACTTGGCGCCCACGGGAAGCGGCGAGACGAAGCGCAGCCGGTCGAAGCCGTAGTTGAGGGCGTGGTTCGGATCGATGTCGCCGAGGCTGGTCAGCGCCTCGGCGAACAGCTTGGTCAGGTGCGCGACCTGGAGGAAGCCGGGCACGATGGTGCCGCCATAGGGCAGTTCGCGGGCGGCACGCTCGCTGTCGCGATGCACCCACTCGCCTTCGCCGTCGCCGGTCAGCACGGCATACTGGTCGACCGTTTCCTGGCCGATCACGTGCCAGGGCGAGGCCCCTTCCTCGCCCACCCAGGCCTCGGGGCCTTTCCGGTTCC
>Ga0209573_1005265_pt1 | contig 11822 bp, 10 predicted proteins | sample TNRBio252014_DNA_FD_185870 | JGI IMG/M metagenome (GOLD analysis project Ga0209573, IMG submission 185870) | Wastewater treatment Type I Accumulibacter community from EBPR Bioreactor in Madison, WI, USA - TNR Reactor_6/25/2014_ DNA (SPAdes)... | ecosystem: Engineered > Bioreactor > EBPR >...
GAGGAATTAAAAATAGCAAAAGCAGTACCGCTAATAGTACCGATGCTAATTTGTCCAACTTGCCCAGTATGATACTCACTGCAGCTAAAATAAGACATAGACCGGACACATACACCATAATGGTACCGCCTGGTGCCATTGCTGCCATTTGATCAGCTGCAACAAAATGCATGATGCCAAAAATAGCAAACGGAATGGCAAATAAATACTTACCTAAAGAAATTAAACTGTTCATACTACATGTTTTTAGAAAGTGAAAAAAAGTTGAATGAACAAATGTATTTTTTATATATGAATTAATCTAATATTTTGAATAAATATTTTTGATATTTCTAAAATTCTATTGTTTAAGGTTACAGATCAGTATAAATCCATTAAGTATTGTTTGAAAATTCCAAAATTACTGTCCATTTGTTTGGCTTGTTTTTCTTTGTTAATCATCTTTTGAATATTTTCAGGAACAATTATCATTTTTGAAAGGTCATCGTCATACACGTTTGTAAATTTACAGGGATGTGCCGTCTCTAAGAAGATTTTTACGGATGGATTTAAGGTGGTTTTTAAAGACTGATAAGCTATGGCTCCGTGAGGATCAGTGATATATTGGTATTTTGTAAAACAATCTCTTATGGCCTTTTTTGTATCCGCATCGTTTAACCAAAAACCAAAAACATCTGAGGTGATTTTGTTCCACGTGGAACCATAAAGATCCAGGATTCTTTCAAAATTACTTGGAAGCCCGACATCCATAGCATTGGAAATCGTAGCAATTGTGGGTTTAGGTGTAAACACGCCACTTTGCAAATATTTAGGTACGACATTGTTTGCATTGGTGGCAGCAATAAATCTTTGGACAGGTAACCCCATTTTTTTAGCCATTAGCCCAGCTGTCAGATTACCGAAATTTCCGCTGGGTACCGAAATCGTTATGGGCAACTTTTTGTCTCTGATCTGCCTGTAAGCTTCAAAATAGTAAAAGGTCTGAGGTATGAGCCGGCTGATATTTATACTATTGGCAGACGATATACTCAGTTTATTTTGAATGTCACGGTCTGCAAAAGCTTCTTTCACCAAACGTTGGCAATCATCAAAACTACCGTTTATCTCCAAAGCGCTAATGTTATTCCCCCATGTCGTGAGTTGTTTTTCCTGGATTTCGCTTACCTTACCGGAAGGGTATAATATTACCACCCTGATGCCGGGTGTATTATAAAATCCTGCTGCTACAGCCCCTCCGGTATCTCCGGAAGTCGCTGTGAGAACGATTTGTTTTTTGTTTTCACCCCGCAGATAATATGACATAACTCTGGACATAAATCGGGCGCCAAAATCTTTAAAAGCAAGTGACTCACCGTGCCAAAGTTCAAGGGAAGCTGTGTATTCATCAAGATAGACAAGGGGCGCCGGAAAGTTTATGGTTTCTTCAATTATAGTTTGTAAGACAGAAGTAGGTATATTTTCACCAGTCAGATTTTTGGCAACCTCAAAACTGTTTTCCTGAAACGTTTTGTTTTCTATGTCCAAAAAAAACTTTTTAGGTAACGTACTGATATATTCGGGCATGTACAGACCTCCGTCAGGTGCTAAAGAGTTCAGGACAGCTTCTTTTAATGAAACTTTATGATTTTTGTTTATTGTGGAATAATATAACATTTTCGCTTTTTTTATAATACCATTACTCCATCATGATTGATTTTTGATACATAGGTATCGCTTTTCAACTTTTTAGAAGCATAAAATGACTCGGCGTTTTTGGCGATTTCCTGCGCAACAAAACTATTGTCGCATATGGCAAACATAGAAGGGCCGGCACCTGAAATACTGAACCCCAAAGCTCCTTCTTTTAAAGCCATTTCTTTTAACTCATAAAAGTGTGGAATTAAATGTGCTCGCTGAGGTTCAATGACCACATCCTCCAATGATTTTTTTAATAATTCAAAATCAGAAGTATACATGGCAGAAATAAAAGCTGCAAGATTTCCCTGTTGGCGAATAAACAAATCCATCGGAATTTCTTTTTTCAATATAGCCCGACTCTCTTTGGTCAGTACCGTAACATGAGGATAAATTACACAAATAAAAAGACCTGCGGGAATGGGAAGTTTTTTGAAATCAAACATAACATTGTCTCTGATAACTACCATACCTCCTAAAAGACAAGGCGCTACATTATCGGCATGGATTGCACCGTCTGCAGTTTTTTCACCTTCTATAGCAAAAGGTAGTAATTCCTGCTTTGTCAATCCTGTTTTTAAAAATTCACTTACGGCAAAAACACCACCTACCGCACTGGCAGCAGACGAACCCAATCCACTTCCAAAAGGCATTTTTTTATGAATGATCATTTCCAAAGGTCGTTTATTCTCACCCAAATGATTCAGTAATGCTACTGCAGAAACACCGGCTGTGTTTTGTGTAGTATCCAAAGGCAATTTTCCTTTGGCTCCTCTGATTTCAGTGATGATCAGTCCGGGTTCTTTTCCTTCGGAAATGATGATTTCGTCGCCCGGACCATGTATAGCAAAACCCAATATGTCAAAACCTACACAAACATTCGATATGCTGGCTGGTGCAAAAACTTTTATTCCCGGTTTCATAAAAAATATTTTAAATAGAAAAAAGTATGATAATACCCGATAAACGTAGGTAATTATATATAAAAAAATTTATTGTCCGGCAGCAATAATTTCTGCAAACAGTCCTGCAGCTGTAACATCTGCACCGGCTCCCGGTCCTTTGATTACTAAAGGTCGTTCTTTGTATCTTTCCGTTGTAAAAACGATCATATTGTCACTGCCTGCTAATGAAACAAACGGACTGTTTTGTTGCACCTGCTGCAGTGAAATATGTATTTTTCCATTTTCAAAAGAGGCGATATATCGCAAATATTTGTTTTCTTTTTTGGCTGATTCAGCCTGACCGGATAAAATGTATTCTTCCTCTTTTAATCTGTCAAAAAAGCTGTTGACGTCCGGTGCAGACATGCAGTATTCTGATAAGATTGGATCTATACTCACATCACCTTCCTCAACATCAAAACCACCTTCTCTCGCCAAAATCATGATCTTTCTTTTTACATCCATGCCCGACAAGTCGTCTCTCGGGTCGGGTTCCGTATAACCCAATTCTCCGGCCCGATAAACTAATTCGGTAAACGACTGACCGGGTTCGTAAGTGTTGAATATGTATGAAAGGGAGCCGGACAAAACACCTTCTATTTTTAATAATGTATCGCCACTTAGGATCAGGTTTCGCATGGTACTCAACAAAGGAAGACCTGCACCTACATTGGTTTCAAACAACAAATGCACCATTTTATCTTTCGCAAGCTGTTTCAAAGCTTTGTATTCTACAAGAGGAGAAGAAGCAGCTACTTTGTTTGGTGTACAAACAGATATATTTCCCGCCAGGATAATATGATAAAAAGATGGAATGTATTTACTGGCTGTATTATCAATAAAAATCGAATTTGGAAGGTTTTTTTCTTTCATTTCCTGAATAAAAACTTCCATATCTGTATCAGAACCGTTTTTTTCCAGAATATCCTGCCAAAGGCTGATATTTATCCCGTTTTCATCGAAAAACATCTTTTTTGAATTGGCTAATCCGGTGACGACAATATCCAGACGCATTTCGTTTTGCAAAAATGTTTTTTGTTGTCTGATTTGTTTCAACAGAGTGCTTCCAATCAAACCGGTACCGGTCAAAAAAAGATGTACCCTTTTTACGTCCGATAAAAAAAAGGAATCATGAATGGCATTTAAAGCCTTGACCTCATCTCTTTTATTTACGACAAAAGATATATTCAGTTCCGAACTGCCTTGCGCAATGGCCATTACATTGATACCGTTTTTACCCAGGGCATTAAATAGTTTTCCTGAGATTCCCGGAACATGACGCATTTTTTCTCCGATGACAGCTATCACACATAAGTCTGGTTCTGCTATCACAGGTAGAACGCTGCCTTCCCCGATTTCTTTTGAAAATTCTGTTTCGATAGCAGACACGGCTTTTTGTTGGTATTTGGACTCGACAGCCAGGCTGATAGAATATTCCGAAGAAGCCTGTGTAATCAGAATGATATTTATTTTCTCACGGGCCAGAACAGAAAACAAACGGGAGGCAATCCCGGGAATACCCATCAATCCACTACCCTGCAGGTTGATCAGACAAATGTTGTTCAACGAGCTGATCCCTTTCATCGGAGACTTATCAGATGATTCGGTGGTGTTTGTGATTCGTGTTCCGCTAAATTCCGGATTAAAAGTATTTTTGATAATAATGGGAATGGATTTTTGGCACGCCGGCAAAATGGTAGGCGGATAAATCACTTTCGCACCAAAATGAGACATTTCCATCGCTTCTGAATATGACAGATGCTGCAAGGTAAATGCTTTTTTGACTTTACGGGGATCAGCAGTCAATACACCATCCACATCAGTCCATATTTCCAATTCTTCTGCATCGAGTGCTGCTGCAAAAATCGAGGCAGTGTAGTCAGAACCTCCCCGCCCCAAAGTAGTTGTGAGACCATGTTCATCTGATCCGATAAACCCGGTAATCACCGGTATTTTGCCGTCAAGATCCGAAATATAATTTTTGATTTGTTCGTTGGTTTTTTCAAAAATTACCTTTGCTTGTCCAAAATCACTATTGGTCGTGATAAGATTCCGTGCATCAGTAAAAACCGAAGGAATTCCTTCTGTTGAAAAGGCAGCGGCAATAATGGCATTGGCATTTCTTTCACCAAAACTCAACACCAGATCAGAAGTGCGTGCCGATACTTCCCGAATCAGAAATATACCATGCAATAAATCCTGCAATGTTTCATGATTCCCACGGATCAGTTCTTTTATCTCACTTGCGTCCGCTTCTCCGAATAATTCATCGATGGTCGTTTCATGTCTTTTTTTGTATTCTTCAAACAGCTGTAGATAAGAAGTGTCCCCTTGAGAGGCTTTGTAACATAGTTCAATCAGTACATCGGTGATACCACCGAAAGCAGAAAAAACCAATACCAGTCCCTGTCGGTCAGCATAGTATTGTTTGAGGATGGTAATGATATTTTTAATCCTTTCAGCGTGAGCTACCGAAGAGCCACCAAACTTTAAAACGCGATACATTATAAATATTCCTTATCTTTTAAAGCCACAAAATTAGCAATTTATTTGATTTTTGTGGAAAAACGGGTCGTTTCTGTTAAAAAAGGAGATATTAAGATGGATAAAGTTAAAATTACGTTATAAAATATTCATAAACGTACCTTTTTTTTTACATTTGCGTCTCGGTACAAAAAATAATCAATATGTATAGAAAATTTTTATTTGCTGTGATAGGACTGGGTCTGTCATTAGCAGTAAGTGCACAAAAAAATAATAAAAAAAATATGGAATTTTTAAAAACACAGCCTGACGGTATTTATGCCGTTTTCGAAACCAATAAAGGCGATATTTACACCGTTTTAGAACATGTAAAAACTCCTTTGACAGTAGCTAATTTTGTAGGACTTGCCGAAGGTAAGATAGCCAACAAAGCAAAAGGAGATGGATTACCATTTTATGATGGTCTGAAGTTTCACAGAGTCATCAAAGATTTTATGATTCAGGGAGGTTGTCCTCAGGGAACAGGTACCGGAGATCCGGGTTATAAGTTTGATGATGAATTCGATTCAAGTCTGAAACATACCGGTCCGGGAATTCTCAGTATGGCCAATTCAGGACCAGCCACCAACGGTTCACAGTTTTTTATCACCCACGTGGCAACTCCATGGTTGGACGGAAAACACACCGTTTTCGGTCATGTCGTACAAGGGCAGGATATCGTGAATGCTATTGCACAAAACGATACCATCAAAAAACTGACCATCCTCAGAAAAGGAAAAGAAGCAGAAGCTTTTGATGCGGCCAAAACATTTGAAGAAGCTAAAATAACTGCTGCCAAGAAAAAAATGGAGCAGGAAGCTGCCATGGCTGCAGCTGCAGAAGCAATCAAAAAGCAGTTTACCAACGAAACAGCAAGTGGTTTAAAGTATGTAGTTTTGCAGGAAGGAACCGGAAATAAACCGACATCTACCAGCAATGTAAAAGTACATTATACCGGTTCTTTTTTGGATGGAAATATTTTTGATAGCAGTGTTCAGAGAGGCCAGCCGATAGATTTTGGTCTCAACCAGGTCATTCCGGGTTGGACGGAAGGAGTACAGTTGATGAAAGAGGGAGCCAAATATAAGTTTTACATTCCTTATCAACTTGCTTATGGCGAAAGAGGATATCCGGGAGCCATTCCACCAAAAAGTGATTTGATCTTCGAAGTGGAATTGATTAAGATCAATAATTAAAAAGAAATAAACAGAACAAAAGCCTTCACCTGATAGTGAGGGCTTTTGTGTTTTATATCATAATGTTTTCTTAAATTGATTTTTTACATGCAAATATTTTTAAATTTGCATTGATTACAGACAATGAGTAAAAAAGTTATATTAACCATCATCGTCATCATGTCCATGTCATTGATTGTCGTGGGCGTCATTCAGTTTTTCTGGATCAAACATTCTGTGGATCTGGAAGAAAAAAATTTTGATGACAAGGTGATTTTTGCTTTGAACAACGTAAAAGAAAGATTAGTAGCGGATGCTCAGGAAAGGCTGCAAAGAGGTGTCGAGGAAATCAAATTTCAGAATTCAATAGTAGATAAACTTAAACAGGAAATCATCACGGGAGACAAATCTTCCTGGCCGCAAAATCACCGAAATCTGGATGCCGGTTCGCTCTACTTTCTTTTTAATGCGGATCATTTTCTGGAGACAATCGATAAGGACAAACTGGATAAATATATCAAAAAAGAACTCAAAGAACAAAACATCAATATTCGTTATGAATATGGTGTGTACGCAAATTCCATAAAAGACTACATCATCATCAATGGAAATTATGTAGCTGCCGCGGTAGGTGATACCACAAAATCAAGCAACGTCGCTGCCATCAATCCATTAAATCTGGCAGAATATAAGATGCCGCTTTTTTCAAATGAGATTTCAGAACCGGGACACCTCAACCTGAATTTTCCGGGTAAAACCAAGTTTTTATGGTCGAGTTTTATCCCGATACTGCTCACGTCATCATTTTTTACCGGATTGATATTATTCTGTTTTTCCTATACCATTTACATCATTTTCAGACAAAAAAAGGTGTCAGAGATGAAAACAGATTTTATCAACAATATGACCCACGAGTTTAAAACCCCGATCGCTACCATTTCTCTGGCATCAGATTCTATCCTAAGTCCTTCTATCCTGGAAAATACCGACAAAATCCGCAGATTTATCGGAATCATCAAACAGGAAAATGCCAGAATGTTGGGTCAGGTTGAGAAGGTCCTGCAAATGGCTCAGATAGAAAAAAATGACCTGAACCTTAAAATCGGTATGTTAAATATTCATGAGCTCATCGAAGACGCAATGGTCAATGCTGAGCTGAAAGTCCAGGCAAAAGGAGGTTCTATTACCCCAATGTTGGACGCAGTCAATCCCGTCATTGAAGGAGACGCCACCCATATAGCCAACATGATCAATAATTTGTTGGACAATGCTGAAAAGTATACTCCGGAAAATCCGCAGATCATTATTCAAACCAAAAGCCTTAAAAAAGGCATAGAAGTTTCAATCATTGACAACGGAATAGGAATGTCAAAAGATGCCCAAAAAATGATTTTTGAAAAATTCTACAGGGTACATACAGGAAACCTGCATGATGTAAAAGGTTTTGGTCTGGGATTGAGTTATGTCAAAGCAATGACTGAAGCCCACGGAGGTAAAGTGACGGTTCAAAGTGAACCCGGAAAAGGAAGTAATTTTACGATTTTTTTGCCATACAAGGCTGTTAATCAAAATAAAGCATAATTTTACAATTCAAATTTAAAAAATAATTCGCAATGGATAAACACATTTTACTGGTTGAAGACGATCAGAATTTTGGCGATGTACTTCGTTCTTACCTCGAAATGAATGATTATCAGGTTACTCTGGCAACAGATGGGGAAGCAGGCCTTCAAACCTTCAAAGCAGGAAGTTTTGATTTGTGTATTTTTGATGTGATGATGCCCAAAAAAGATGGTTTTACCCTTGCAAAAGAGGTCAAAGCTATTAAACACGATACACCCATTATTTTTCTGACAGCAAAAACGCTGAAAGAAGATGTTCTGGAAGGGTTTAAACTGGGAGCGGATGATTATATCACCAAACCGTTTAATTCTGAAGAATTGTTATATCGTGTCAAAGCTGTTCTCCGAAGAAATGAAAAACCTGAAGTAGCTCTCGAAGAAAGAAGAGAATTTATCATCAGTGATTATCATTTTGATTATGCTTTGCGGGTATTAACCTATACAAAAGATGGTTCCACAGAAAAACTTTCTCCTAAAGAAGCACAGCTGCTCCGCCTGTTTTGTTTCCGAATGAATGATGTATTACAACGTTCAGAGGCTCTTACCAAAATATGGAATGATGACAATTATTTTACAGCCCGAAGTATGGATGTTTTTATCACAAAAATCAGAAAATATCTGAGTAAAGATTCAAAAATCGAGATCGAAAATATTCATGGAAACGGTTTCAGAATGTTCATAAAACAGGATTAACCGATTTTTCTGAATGCAAAACAGGATTATTTACAACGTTACAGTAAAAATTGACGGACAGATACACGAGGAGTGGTTTCAGTGGATGAAAGAAGTTCACATTCCGGATGTCATGAAAACCGGGTGTTTTTTGTCTTACCGATTTACAAAGATAGTCGAGGATCCAGACGAACATGGCGTAGGATATGCGATTCAGTATGTAGCTGAAAATAAAGAAATGTTTGAACGTTATCAAACACAATTTGCCGGAACTTTACAATCAGAACATGCACGAAAATACCAAAACCGATATGCCGCGTTCAGAACCTTGTTGGAAATTATTGACGAAGCATAAACCTTCAGCGCCCCTGACTGTTACTATAAGCCGTTATATCATTCTATAAAAATGTGTATCTTTGCACTTCAAAACAGAGTAAATGTTTCTTCATATACATAAATCGAAAATTCACCGGGCTACCATTACAGAAGCCAACCTAAACTATGTTGGGTCAATCACTATTGATGAAGACCTCATGGAAGCGGCCAATCTGCTGGAAGGCGAAAAAGTACAGATTGTAAACAACAATAATGGTGAAAGAATTGAGACTTACGTCATCAAAGGCGAAAGAGGTTCCGGCAAAATTTGTCTTAACGGTGCAGCTGCAAGAAAAGCAGAGGTTGGAGATATTGTAATAATCATATCCTATGCTCTGATGACTGTAGAAGAAGCCAAAACCTATAAAGCAGTGACCGTTTTTCCTAACGCTGAGAATAAACTGGTTTAATTTTTCATGTCTAATGTGGTATCTAAAGCAGTAAAAGCTTCCCTTTTTTTTGGAATAGGATTTTTTATTTTTTATTTGGTCTATAACAGACAGAATAAAGCGTATCAGGAAGAATGTTTGTTTAAAAATATTCCGATGGGTGAATGCAGTCTGATAGGGAAGGTTATATCAGACATGCAAAGTGCAGATTACCGATGGATCAGTCTGGTATTATTTTTATTTCTCTTGTCTAATGTATTCAGAACGATTCGGTGGAGAATGATGTTTGTAGGGCTGGGATACAAGCCGCGTTATGTCAACCTTTTCGGCACAATCATGATAAACTATCTGGCAAATCTCGGAATACCCAGATCCGGTGAAATCATCAGAGCGGGGCTCATCACAAGTTACGAAGATATACCGTTAGAAAAAGTACTGGGCACCATATTTACCGATAGGATTTTTGATGTTTTTTGTTTAGCGATTGTTCTGGTGCTGACGCTTATTTTCGGAGGCAGTGATTTTTACAACTACCTGAATGTAAATATTGATCTGGGACAAAAATTAATGATTTTTACAGAACATCCGGTATTATGGTCCTTAATGGCATTGGCCGGAGCCGGTTTTTTTATATGGCTTTTTTCATACAGAAAAAGATTATTACAAACCTCTTTAGGACAAAGAGTATGGTACAGAGTCAAAGGATTTATTGATGGAGCCAACAGTGTAAAGACAGTATCCAGTGTACCATTGTTTTTATTGTATACGTTGGCGATCTGGGTTATGTACTTTCTGATGATGTACATAAGTTTTTTTGCTTTCGAACCTACCGCACATTTGGGGCTGGTGGAAGGATTGGTTGTTTTTGCTTTCGGAAGTTTGGGTATATTGTTTCCTTCACCGGGAGGAATGGGTAGCTACCACATGTTGGTGGGAGAAGGTCTGTCAATGTATGGTATCACCGGAGCCGACGGTTTTTCATTCGCCAATATTGTATTTTTTTCCGTTTCGGTAGGAATTAATGTGGTTTTAGGACTGTTTTTTCTAATCATCTTGCCGATAATAAACGGTAAGAACAAAAATCAACCAACTCATGGTTAAAATGTATTTTACCCTGCTTATGTCCTTACTTTTTTTGACAGGTATTTCTGGTCAAAAAGTGAATGCCTATCAAATTTTTACTTCAAAAGGTAAAAAGATAAGCTTTGAACAAATGATTAAAGACGTATCAGAGCAGGATATCGTTTTTTTCGGTGAATTACATAATGATCCGATAGCCCACTGGCTGCAATATGAAATGGTAAAAAGTATACACACAAAACGCAGGATGGTCATTGGAGCCGAGATGTTTGAAGCGGACAATCAGAAAGGTTTGGATGATTATCTTCAGGGGATATCAGATCAGGATTCATTCAAAAAAGCTGTCCGGTTGTGGAACAATTATGATACTGATTACAAAAAAATAGTTGATTTTTCAAAAGATAATAACATTTCCTTTATAGCGACCAATATTCCGAGGTCATTCGCCAGATTGGTATTCAGGGGAGGGTTTGAAGCTTTAGACACCCTTTCTGCAGGAGACAAAAGGTGGATTGCACCATTACCGGTGATGTATGATGCTGAAGTACCGTGTTACAGAAAAATGAGAGAAATGGATATGGGAGGACATGAAGCTTCAGAAAATTTTCCCAAAGCCCAGGCTATTAAGGATGCAACTATGGCTCATTTTATCTTAAAAAACCATCTGAACGGTAGTCTGTTTTTTCATCTGAACGGTAGTTATCATTCAGATAATTACGAAGGAATTGTTTGGTATATTAAAAAACAGGATGCCGGCAAAAAAATAAAAACCATCTCAACGGTATTGCAGAAACAGACTGATAAACTGGACAAATCCAATGAAAATGTTGCTGATTATATTATTTGTGTAGATGAAGATATGACAACAACCTATTAATAGATTTGGGAACTACGGGATAAAAAAGGAATGCAGATTAGTATCAAAAAACGTTGCTGACCGGATAAAAATCAGAGTTTGAATTATGTATGGTATAAAAGTAAACGGATTTTAATGACCATTTCATAAAGTAAAACAACAAAACTACCATTTAACCGGCTGTGAACCCAAAAAGACTTCAGATAAAAAATATTTGTATAATCTTTGTGCTGTTCATAACGTTTAATAGAAATAACAAATAATTATGGCAGGATACCGACGGATTTTTATCTTCTTAACGACAACGTTATTGTTATTTTCTCAATGTGGAAAGGAAGATAATTTTATTTTCAGAGGACAGTTTGAATCGCGATTTGTTATTCCCAGCGGTTTAAATACCTTACTTACGCATTACATTATATTGGAAAATGTGTATACTGATTTTTCACGCCTTTCAAATAATGTCGGGCTGAATGTTGAAGATGTAAAAAGTATTCAGGCTTCATATGGCA
>Ga0209573_1005266_pt1 | contig 11819 bp, 5 predicted proteins | sample TNRBio252014_DNA_FD_185870 | JGI IMG/M metagenome (GOLD analysis project Ga0209573, IMG submission 185870) | Wastewater treatment Type I Accumulibacter community from EBPR Bioreactor in Madison, WI, USA - TNR Reactor_6/25/2014_ DNA (SPAdes)... | ecosystem: Engineered > Bioreactor > EBPR >...
GCGCCAAGAGCCGGTGTTTCACCTTGCCGCCACCCTCATTGCCAAAATCAGCGAGCTGCACTCACGAATCGGGGAAGCCACGGATCCCATCGCGGCGCTCGATCAAAAGGCACCGGATTGGCGACGGGATTTACCGCTGCGGTTGGACGATCAAGTCGCCGAGACGCTCTTGAAGGGCCTGGTGCGTCGCTTGGGGGAACTGGCCCGTGAGGCCAGCGCCCGGCTGCGCTGGCGGGGACGGATCAGCCAAACCGGCGCCGGCTGGCAAGTGGAAAAATCTCTGGAACTGCCGGAACGCCCGAGTGGCGAACAACTCGCGGAATGGATGGGTTTGTCGGCAGCAGATCGACCCCGCTGGCGCCTGCTGTTGCACACGCCCGCCGGTACCGAGGCGGTGGCCTGGCTCACGCGGGTTCAGGGCGAGGGCAACTCCGCCCGGTACCATCGGGAATGGTTGCGGCATGGCGGGGTGATAGTCGCCGGCGCCGCGGTCGGGCAACCTCACCGCCTGAGCCTGCACGACGGCCAACGGGAATACACCCTGACGGTACGGGATGGCGAACCCTGGGGCGACTCTCCCTGGATATTTATCGAGCGGGGAGCGTCGGGAGAAGGAGAATGGTTGACCGAAGGTTCGGCTCGCACCCGATCGGAACGGGCTTGGGTGCTGGCCGCGCCGGAACTCACGGCGCGAGCAGTCGCAGGCGCTTGCGAATGCCTGGGAACCATCGTCGAACTCGACCGAGTGGTATACCGGATCAACGGTGAGATCGAGCTGTTCACCTCGCAACAGGACCGCTACCGAATCGCCTGCCGGGCCGAAAACGAGTTTGAAGGAACTTTTGTCGTCGTCGGCGATACCGTCCCGCAAGCCCTTCAACAGCGCCCCCTTTATCGCGGCTTTCCGCGCATCCAGGCCATCGACCCGGAGGGCCGGCGACAGCCCGCAACGGGACGGCTCCAATGGCGTCTGTTGGGCGACGCCTCGCCGTGGCGGGAAATTCACGAACCGGCGCACGGACGCATCTGGCTGCGGCTGGCCGACACCAACGGCCTGGAGCGCTGCCGACGATTAGTCGACTTGGCCCCCCCGAATTTCCAGATCGCGGTCGATATCGGAACGGGAAATCAAGCAGGCGTCGTGCAATTGACCGGACTGGCTGGCGCCGGGATACAGCTCGGCCCGGACAGCCCGGCTGGCGTCTCCATCAACCATGCCGGGGATCAGGCGCGAATCACATGTCCGTCCCTCCCGGGCGTCTTGCCACCGCCGCTGACCTTATTGCTGAACTGGCCTGAATCGCAACCGATTACGTTGGGTCTACCCTATCCTCAGCGAGGCGCGTTTTTTCAACTGGCAGGGCGGTCGTTGCCCAACGATGACTGGGTTCCTCTGGATCGACTGAGCGGCCTACGCCTGTTCGTGCAAGACCCGGCCAGCGGTCGTCATTTCCGCCTGGACGGCGCGCTGGTCGCTCGCGAAAACCAAGCCGTCGAACGCTTTCGCCAGAAATTAAATGATCGTCTGCCACCCCTCGAACAGGGTCGTCTCGAAATCTCGCTTTTCCCTTGGCAGGATCGCATCGTTTCCCTGCTGGCCAGCAGTCGCGATCTGGACGCCCAAGTGCGGCTGGCGGTCGAAACCACTCAGGGCGAACGTCTGGCATGGCTGCAAGTTACCCGCTTCGATACGCTGATCGAACCGGATCGAGCGGCGGGCCTGGTACGGATTCCCGAAGATTCCCTGGCCCGCCTTGGCCCAGGATGGGAAATGCGTGTCCGGCTGGAGATGATTCCACTCTGGAACCCGGCGGAGATCCCCGTTGCCCTCCAAGCCAGCCCGAACCAACCTGCTTGTTGGGCGATTCCCCCCGACCTGCAACCGGGTCCTTGGTGGGTAGTGGGCCGGGACGGCGACTGGACACGGTTTCGGCCACTGCTGTGGGTTGTCGCCACGGACGGTCTTCCTGACGAACCTTCCGACTCCACGTTAGCGGCGGCGATCCGTTTACCGGATGCCGAGCAGCGCGACAAAGCGCTCGATGCGCTGCTTTCGGAACTCGATCAACACCCGGATCATGCAGACTGGCCCCTATTATTCAATCACTTGCAACTGGCGCGGGAATTTCCGCCGAGTTCGCTGGACGTACTGCGCCGCTTGCCGGCGCATCCCCGCACCTTGGCGCTGGCCCTGTTCAAAGCCGACGAGCAAACTTTTGAAACGGTCTGGTCGCTCTCCCGGCAAATGCCCTTTTTATGGGTTTCGCTGGCGGTCGACGACTGGCGGGAAGCAGCAACCGCCTATTTTGGGGGCCTTCAGACCACGCTGGCCGAGGTCGATGCGGACGGAGAGATCGTTTTTGGGCTGTTCCAGGGTTTCCGCGAGCGCGCCAGCGCCTGCCGCACCTATTGGCGACCGTTGTGCGACTGGCTTCAGGAGCAGTTGTTTCCCACCCGACCGCTACCCAAAAGCAGCGAACTGAGCGTAGCACGGCGGTTTAACCCTGTGGTGGAACAGCAGATCGAACCCGTGGAGCGGGAACTGATGGGACGCCACGACGCGGAGGAAAGGTGGCCGCAGAGCGATGAAATCATGGGTTGGATGAACCGGGTGGATCCCTGGATGAAGAGATACCATTATCTCCATCTTGATCCCTGCTACCGCCCGGTGCGGTGCGCGCCTTTCGTCGCCGCGCATCTGAGTTTGCACGGCATCGCTCCCGCCGAACAACTGATCTACGAACTGCGTCTGCTGCGCGCTTTCGACCGGGATTGGTTCGATACCATCCATGCCATTGCTCTAACCCTGGGCCTGGCTCGCCGGCCACCGGAATCCTGAACATGGAACGCATTCAGTTTTACACCACGCTGATCGAGCAACTGGGCCGGCGGGCCACTCGTGCCGTACTGGGCCTGTGCGGTTTCCGCAACGACGCGCTGCGCGAGCATTTACGCGCCCTGTTCGACCGGGACGCGGGGTTGCCCGGCGCTTTTCTGGCCGATCCGGTGTTCGAAGCTAGCTTCGGCTGGCGGCCGGCCGAACTGACCCTGGGCGGGCTGGAGGGCAAACTCCTTCACACCGATTTGGTGCGGGCCTTGCGCGAGCCGCAGAGCAAGGGCCTGAGCGAAGACTACAGTTTTCCGGCCCAGCAACGCCCCTACCGTCACCAGTTGGAGGCCTGGCGGACGCTACTCGAAGGACAGCCACCGCGCTCGGTGCTGGTGACCAGCGGGACCGGTTCGGGCAAGACCGAATGTTTTCTGATCCCGATCCTCAACGATCTGGCGGCGGAACTCGAACAACGCCAGAAAGCGCCCCTAACCGGAGTGCGGGCGCTGTTTCTCTATCCGCTCAACGCCCTTATCAAAAGCCAAAAGGATCGCCTCATCGCCTGGTCGGAACCCTTCGGCGGCAGAATCCGGTTCTGCCTCTACAACGGCGACACCCCCGATCAAGCCAAAAGCGAATGGCAGTGCGAAGTCCCCGACCGCCGGATGCTACGCGCCAATCCGCCACCGCTCCTGGTCACCAACGCCACCATGCTGGAATACCTGCTGGTGCGCAACGAGGACCGCCCCATCCTCGACCAGTCGCAGGGCCGGCTGCGCTGGATCGTGATCGACGAGGCACACACCTACGTCGGTTCCCAGGCGGCGGAACTGACTCTACTGTTGCGGCGGGTGTTGCACGCCTTTGGCCGCCGCCCTGGCGAGGTTCGGTTTATCGCCACGTCGGCCACGCTGGGAGATGCGAGTGAAGCCTCCCGCCAGCATCTGGCCGAGTTCCTGGCCGATGTAGCGGGTGTGTCGGTGGATCGGGTCCGCGTCGTCGAGGGACAGCGGGAGGTGCCGGCCCTGCCGAAAGCGCCGAGCCAGATCAAGCAGCCCGGTCTCAAACTGGACCGGCTTCGCACCCTGTCTTCCGCCGAACGCTTCGCCGCTCTGGCGGGCGATGGGCGCATGCGGGCGTTGCGTGCCCAATTGGTCCGCCAGGCCACCCGTTTGAGCGAACTGACCAGGGATGTGCTGGGTCGCGATGATGCTCCGGCCCGGCGGGAAACGCTGGAATGGCTCGACCTCTGCACGCAGGCGGTGAATGACAAGGGCGAACCCTTCCTGCCGCTCCGTGGCCACCTGTTTGAGCGCACCGTCAGCGGTCTCTGGGTTTGCGCCAATGCGGCCTGTTCCGGTCGCTCGGAGACTCTGCTCGACAACCCCGGCTGGCCGTTCGGCGCGGTGTTTCTGGAACGGCGGGAACACTGCCCGCATTGCTGCTATCCCGTCTTCGATCTGGTGCAATGCGAGGAATGTGGGGCCGAATATCTGTCCGCCCTCGAAACGCACGAACAGGGCCAGGACCGGTTACGACCCCAGGAATATGACCAGGATGAGGACGAATTCCAGCAGGAACTCGAACCCTTGGCGAGCGACGAAGACGAGGACGGCGCCGGGGGACCAAACGAGCCGGTAGAGAAAAAGCCACGGCTGCTGACCCGATTCGACCACGCTACCCAGCGGAATTGGGGGCTGGCCACTGACGGGCGCCTCGACCCGTCAGGCCAGGAGGGCATTCCCGTGCATCTGCGCATTCCAGGCGAGCAGGGTCTGGAGTGCCCGATCTGTTCGGGGCGGGAATACCGACCCATTCGGGTGGGCGCTCCCTTCCTGCTCGGTGTCGCCATCCCAACCCTGCTGGAGGCCATGCCGCCGCTGACCGGGGGGCAGGAGCCTCGCCCTCTCGACGGGCGGCGGCTCATCACTTTTACGGACAGTCGCCAAGGGACCGCTCGCATCGCCGCCAAGTTGCAACAGGAGAGCGAGCGCGACTACGTGCGTAGCCTGCTCTACCACTATGTGGCCGCCAGCGCGCAACCGGCCGATCCCGCGCAGGTTCAAAAGATTCGTGCGGAAATTCAGGTTCTGGAACCCCTGGCGCGCACCAATCCCGTCATTCAAGGCGTACTGGATCAAAAACGGCAGGATTTGGCGAAGCTGGAAATACCGCCCCTGGGTCGCCTGACCTGGGAAGAGGCCGAAGACAAGCTGTTCGGTACCGACGATTTCAGCCGTTGGTTACTCCCGGCGCTGAGGGAACTTACCTTCGGGCTATTGCCCGACCGTCAAATCGTCCGGCTTTGTCTATTGCGGGAGTTTTTTCTGCGCCCAAAGCGGCAGTTCTCTCTGGAAGGTCTCGGTCTGGTGCAGTTGCACTATGCGGGATTGGCCAAGGCCGAACCGCCAGCGGTGATGCGCCAGCGGGGGATAAATCTACAGGAATGGCGAGTCCTGTTGCAGGTATCGATAGATTATTTCCTGCGCAGCGGTAGTCCCACTATCGCGGCACCTTGGGATTTAGTGCGCTGGCTCGGTTATCCTGGTCGGCCTAACGTCCTCTTGCCGCTGGGCACCCCGATCTCCAACAGGAAGATCCAGCGCTCCTGGCCTTCAACCCGTTCGTCTCAAGCCAAGCGCAATCGACTGATTCGTCTACTCGGTCATGCGTTTCGCCTGGATATTGACGATGCGGAACAGCGCGGCCAACTGGAGGAAATGCTGGTAGCCATCTGGGACGGGATACGCCCGTTGCTCTCCCAGACCGAGGACGGTTTCCAGTTAGGGCTGGAAAAACAGGCCGTGCTAACTGAAGTGCGCGAAGCCTGGTTCTGCCCGGTGACACGCCGTCTGCTCCCGGTTACCTTCCGGGAGATCACACCCTACTTGCCGGCGTTGCCCGCGCCCGATGCGCTGGCTCGCTGCCAGCGGGTTGAAATGCCCCGACTGCCCCACCCGTTCTGGCTGGGCCGCGCTCCCGAAGAGGCCGACGCCTGGTTGGAATCCGATCCGCAGGTACAAGCACTGCGAACGATGGGCGCCTGGCCCGACCTCAGCGATCGCCTCGCCCGCCACCGTCGCTATTTCCGGGTGATGGAACATTCGGCGCAAATTGCCGGCGCGGACCTGACCCGCCGCGAAACGGCATTCAAGGCTGGCCAGATCAACCTGCTGAGTTGCTCGACCACCATGGAAATGGGGGTGGACATCGGTGGCCTGACCGCCGTGGCCATGAACAACGTCCCACCCCACCCGGCCAATTTCCTGCAGCGAGCCGGACGCGCCGGACGCCGGGGTGAAACCGCCGCCCTGAGTTTTACGCTCTGCAAAGCCACTCCCCAAGGCGAGGCGGTGTTTCAAAACCCGCTCTGGCCCTTCATCAGCCGGCTGGGTTTACCGCGCGTAGCCTTGCAAAGCGAACCCATTGTGCAACGCCATCTCAACGCCTTGGCACTGGCGACCTTCCTGCGCGACCGGACACCCGATATTCGCCGCCTGCATACCGGCTGGTTCTTCGAGGCTACCGACGAGGGAACATCGGCGCCCTGCGACCGTTTCGCCGCCTGGTGCGAACAGGACCCGCCATCTTTGGCGGGATTGACAGAGGGATTGATCGCTTTGACCCATCGTACCGTATTGGCCGGTCGGCCCAGTGCCTATCTGCTCGCCCGCGCCACTGAAGCGGCGCGCCGGGCGACGGAGCGCTGGCGGCGCGATCTGGCGGCGCTGCTGGAGCAAAAAAAACTTGTCGAAACCTCCGAGGGCAACAGCAAACCCGAGCAAGCCATCGCCATTCAATTGAAAAGACTGCGCGGGGAATACCTGTTGGGCGAACTCGCCAACCTCGGCTTCCTGCCCGGCTATGGCTTTCCCACCGACGTTGTGCCCTTTGTCACAACAACCTTGGAGGACTTGGAACGCAAGAAGAAAGGGGGCGACGACGGCCGCGAGGACAATCGCTCGCGCCGGGCCGGCTATCCCAGCCGTAACCTCGCCATCGCCATCCGCGACTACGCGCCCGGCACCGACACCGCATTGGACGGGCGGGTCTATCGCAGCGGCGGGGTCACGCTCAACTGGCAGATCCCCGCCGAGGCCGAGGCCGCGCCCGAGATCCAGAACCTGCGCTGGGTGTGGCGGTGCCGAAGCTGTGGCGGCAACGGGACCCGTCTCACGATGCCAGAGCGTTGCCCCCATTGCGGCGAGCGCGACGGTGGCAAACTCACCCGCTATCGCTTCATCCAGCCGGCGGGTTTTGCCGTGGACCTGCGTTGGCGCCCTCACAACGACGTGACCATTCCCCAGTACATCCCGGTGCGCGATCCGCTCGTCTCGCTGGAAGGCACCGACTGGATGCCGCTGCCGAACCCCGCCTTGGGCCGCTACCGGATTACGGCGCAAGGTTATCTCTTCCACCACAGCGACGGTTTGGACGGTGAGGGTTACGCGCTTTGTCTGCGTTGTGGTCTGGCTGATTCGGAGAGCGAGCAGGACTCGTTGCCACTGGCGCTGAAGCATCACAAGCGCCTGCGCGGCGGGCGTCGGAACGACCGTGAAAAATATTGTCCCGGTAATGAGGAAGACTGGGCCATCTTGCGCGGAGTACGCCTGGGCGTAGTCACGCATACCGAAATCTTCGAACTGCAACCACGCGATGCCGACCACCAATCCATCGACCGGACCACGGCCTATACCTTGGCGGTGACGTTGCGCCAAGCCCTGTGCCTGATCCTGGGCATCGAAGAAACCGAGGTGGGGGCGCTGGCCGCATCCACCCGCACCGCTGATGGCGAAGCCACATATTCCCTCTATCTCTACGACACCGCCACCGGCGGTGCCGGCTATGTCAGCCAAGTCGCCTCCCGCCTGCCCGAACTGCTGGGATTGGCCCGCAAGGCACTGGACTGCCCGCGTGGCTGCGACGCCGCCTGCCAAGGCTGTGTGCTGACCTACGACACCCAACACCATCTGGATGATTTAGACCGACACAAGGTGTTGCATTTATTATCGGATCGTTTTCTGGCGGCCTTGGAATTGCCTGCCAAGCTGAGGGCTTTCGGAGCCAATAGCCAACTGGAAATGGAACCTCTGACTCTGGCCTTGAACCGCGAATGGCAACGGCTGGCGGTGACCGAACTACGGGTCTATCTGGGCGGCGAAGTTCAGGATTGGGAACCGCTGGCCTGGCGGCCGCGCGGCGATCTGGCCCGTTGGACGCAAACCGGCGTGGTCGTGCGCCTGATCGCACCGGCGGCAGCCCTGGAGGGTTTGAACGCGAGCCAGCGCGATGAATTGGCGGCGCTAACTGCCTATACCAGCGCTGAGTTGTATCGCATTCCTGATTCGTATCCAGCCGCAACCTTGAATTTACCGCTGATTCTGGAACTGGGCGGCATGGATCGGCGAGTACGCTGGGCGGCGCGCGAATCTGCAGCGCTGATTCCCCGCCCGGTCTGGGGCGGTGGGGAACACGGCGGTCCTTTCGTGCGCGTAGTCGAGGCGGAACCCTTGGCGCCTCTGCCCGACACATGGCGACGACTCGCTCCAGCCGACCTGCGCCCAGCCACGCCGGGTTTTATCGCCCTGTCAATAACCCACGAACTCGATGGTCCATCGGCGACCTTTGGCGAACACGCCTGGACGTTGCTGGAACGTCTGTCGCCTCGCATGGCCGAGCGCCTGAACACCTCCGCGCCACTGAAGTCCGTGCGCTACACCGACCGCTACTTGCGCTCGCCACTCGCGCTTCTTTTGCTTCATGGTTTGCTGAAGGGCTTGCTCCGCTATCCTGGTGGCTTGGTGCTTGCAACCGCAGTGCGGGTGGAAACCGCCAGACTGGATCATCCGGGAAACGAACAGCCCCGCTTGATGTTCCATGACTGGCGGGACGGCGACGACCGCCGGCAGGTGGTCGAACAGTGGTTCCAGGAAAGCTGGCCAACATTCGCGTGGCACGAGGCCATCCCTCGCGAGTTGCCCCATGCCCGGGAACTGGTGTTGACCTGGAGCAATGGCGAGTGTTGGTCGGTGCGTTTGGATCAGGGTTTCGGCTACTGGCGGACAGCGTTCCGGGCACGCCCCGAGTTCCCTTTCGATAACGATGTGGCGCGGCAGATCACAAAATTGAAGGGAGCCAATCTGATAATCGAACCACTGAACCCCGACTACCCGACCCACTGGTATTGCGGCCGCCCCGACTGATCCTCGTGCTCGATCATCAGCGACGCTAGCAGGCCCAGAACTAGGCCTAAATATAACGTGAGTTCTGTTTATCATTCTTGGAAAGTCAATAGGTTAAGCTCATTTCGAAACACATTCAGCGAGGGCTTGCAAGATTGGTGCGTGTAGGCCACCAAGGCGGCCAGGACATTGACCATGGCGTTGACGACGCTGCGGTGGCGGGTATGGGGTTGTAAGCCCAAACCCGATAAAATTCTGTCAGCCCGAATCTGAGGCTGGAGATCCAGTGGAACGAAAAACCGTGTTAAGGCCACTGGCGTAATAGGGGTAGAACAAGCAGTTGTGTCATCAACCGCCACTTAGAAACCGGAAAACCTATACTTGCACAGTTTCCGCTTATTTGACTTTCCGACAGGGTTTTCCGTACCGTTTTTCGCAGGTTGTGGGCCACATTAGCGTCATATTGCTACCCCTGTCGGAAAACACTTGTTTTCCGACACCCAATTAAAAAATAGCGACTTATCTCAAATGGCGGCCAGTGACATGACTGCTCGTTCTACCCCAGCAACAGGGCTGGGGACTCGCGGGCACGTTCACCGATGAAGGGGTTTCCGGCACGGCCGATCTGGACCAGCGCAGCGGCTTAATGGCCGCCATCGGTGAACTCAAAAAAGGCGAGGTGCTGTTAGTCGCCAAGCGGGATCGTCTGGGTCGGGACGTGGTGTTGGTCAAGATGATCGAACGCCTGGTCGCTCAGCGCAAGGCGTCCATTCATGCCTTGAACGGAGCCATCGGCGACAGTCCCGAGGCCCAGTTCATGAATGGCATTCTTGATCTGTCGAGTGCTTACGAAGTCGCCCTGATTCGCGCCCGCACGAAAGCCGCTCTCCAAGCGAAAAAGGCGCGGGGCGAACGCATGGGCAAGCTCCCCTATGGCTTCACCGTCGCGGAGGATGGCGTTCATCGGGTGTCCTGTCCTCACGAACAGACCGTGTTACAGCGCATCGCGGTATTCAGACAGGAGGGGTATTCGCTGCGGAAGGTGGCGGCGACCCTCAATGCGAACGGTCACTTCAATCGCCAGGGTCATCCGTGGAATCAGGTGCTATTGCATTCGATCTGCCAGGACTGGGATCAACGCTGGATGGCAACATGACCCTTCCCGGCAAAACCGACCCTGTTCCCCCGGTCAGTCCCGCAGACCTCTCTTTGAAAGAAGTCGCAACTCCCCTAAAAATTATTAGTATTTCAAATCACTAGGCTGGAAACTCCCATCAACGGGGACGTCGCTCCCGCGCCATCCCCTTCGGGAAGCCCACCGTCAGACGGTCCGCCCCACGTAGCACACTGGTCCATCCGACAGCGGTTCGTCCAGCTCGACGTCCAGATCGGCCAGGAAGGCATCCACCAGATCGGAGAGTAGGCGCTTGGAACGCGAACGCTCCACGGCCCGCCACACCTCCCGGCCCAGGACCAGGGTGCGCCCGCCGTAGTCCGCTTGCAGATTGCCGACCAGCAGTGCGAGGTCGGGCATTCCCGCCACCTCGATCAAGGCGGCGGAAGGACGTCTGTTGTAGGCGTTGGTGACCGCCACATGCACCATGGGATGGTGGGGCGGTGGTGTTCCTGACGTGGATACGGATATCCATAAAATGCTTACAGCACATTGATTATAAAGCAACTTAATGAGTCTATATCCATGTCTGAAGCACGACCCGCTCCCTGGACGGGGATGGGGTCGTTGGACCTCGGAGAAGGGACGCATTCGGAAAAAGCTTGGTATATAGGGTATATTGTCCTATAATTAACTGCGGGTCGGGATAGACTCGACCCTTCCCTCCTCCCAGCCGCCCCCAGAGGGCGAAGGAGCATCGCGCATGAAACTCTACGTTCGAGAAGCGGCCGGCGACTATCGCGTCGCCAGTCCCAAGGAAATTGCGACCGCCGCGCGGGATTGCGTGGGCCGGTTGTTCGGCCGAGGCCGACGCATCGAAAAGGCGGCGGACGCAGCAGCGCTGTTCGTCGGCAAGCTGGCCGGCCTGGACGCTGAGCGGTTCGCCGTGCTGTTCCTGAACAACCAGCATCGGGTCATCGACTACGAAGAACTCTTTTTCGGCACGCTCAACACGGCCTCGATCCACCCGCGCGAGGTGGCCAAGCGCGCCCTGCATCACAACGCCGCCGCCGTGATCGTGGCGCACAACCATCCCTCCGGCGATACGACCCCGAGCCAGGCCGACGAGGCGGTCACGCTCCGACTGAAAAGCGCCTTGGAGATGATCGAGGTTCGGGTGCTCGATCATTTTATCGTCGGCGATGGCTACACCTCGCTGGCGGAACGCGGGATATTTTAAAGACCATACTCAAAGCCGGGCCACTCGAATCGCGGGAGCGCCCGGCTCCCTTCCAACCTCCCAGCCGCACGCGCCGGGCGGAGACTCCCCATGCAAGAGGACAGAAAAAAGTACGGCATCTGGAGCGGCCCGCCCTTGCGGCGGCTGCTCGAAGAGCGGGCGGGCGCCGCGCGCACGCCGACCGGCGTGGTCAACGCGGTTGCCGACCGCTATCTGGAGATGGTGCGCCGATCCGCACCGACGCTGGCGGTGGCGGAGTGGGCCGTGGCGCTGGAGGCTTTGCGGCGGCGCCCGCCCGCCAAAGAGACCGCCGTCGCCCTGGCGAGCCTCTGGGACGAGATCGAGGACGACCTCGACGCAGCGATCCGTGCGGCCGGGAGGCACCCGGCGGACGCGGGATCGAGCGCGCCACCGCCGGATCTGTCGGGAGTGGACGGCGCCGGCTTGGCCGCC
>Ga0209573_1005267_pt1 | contig 11817 bp, 10 predicted proteins | sample TNRBio252014_DNA_FD_185870 | JGI IMG/M metagenome (GOLD analysis project Ga0209573, IMG submission 185870) | Wastewater treatment Type I Accumulibacter community from EBPR Bioreactor in Madison, WI, USA - TNR Reactor_6/25/2014_ DNA (SPAdes)... | ecosystem: Engineered > Bioreactor > EBPR >...
CGTTCTGGCCCAGCAGGGTGACCTCGCGCACGCCCTTGGCCGCCAGAACGCGAGCCTCGGCGACGACATCGGCCGCCGGCCGCGACCACTCGCCGCCACGGGTGTAGGGCACCACGCAGAAGGTGCAGAACTTGTCGCAACCCTCCTGCACCGTGAGGAAGGCCGTCACGCCGGTCACATGCCGGTCGGCCGGCAGGGCGTCGAACTTCTCATCGGCCGCGAAGTCGGCGCTCAACCGCTCGCCGGTGGCCCGGTGGGCGCGGGCGATCAGTTCGGGCAGCTGGTGATAGGCCTGCGGTCCGACCACCAGGTCGACCGCCGGCTGACGGCGCATGATTTCCTCGCCCTCGGCCTGGGCCACGCAGCCCGCGACGGCGATCGTCATCTTGCCGCCGGCGCTCGCCTTGCGCGACTTCATCAGCTTGATCTGGCCGAGCTCGGAATAGACCTTCTCGGTGGCCTTCTCCCGGATGTGGCAGGTGTTCAGCACCACCAGGTCCGCGCCTTCCGGCTCGTCGGTCACGGCATAGCCCAGCGGACGCAGGACGTCGGCCATGCGTTCGCTGTCGTAGACGTTCATCTGACAGCCGTAGGTCTTGATGTAGAGGCGCTTGGAAGGCGCGGTGTCGGTCATTGAAGGGTTATGGGGGCGGGGGGGCCGGCGCGCAAGATTGGGGAGTAGGGCCTAGGGAGTAGGGAGTGGCGGAATGGGGCTGCGGCCCCGACGGCGCACGCCCGGATGAACCACTCCCTACTCCCTACTCCCTATTCCCCAACCGCTACTCCTCGATCGGCACGCCGTAGAGTTCCAGCCGGTGATCGACCAGCTTGTAGCCGAGCTTGCGGGCGATGGCCTGCTGCAGGGCCTCGATCTCCTCGTCGACGAACTCGACGACCTTGCCGGTCTTCATGTCGATCAGGTGGTCGTGGTGAACGTCGGGAGCTTCCTCGTAACGGCTGCGACCGTCGCGGAAGTCGTGGCGCTCGATGATGCCCGACTCCTCGAACAGCCGGACGGTGCGATAGACCGTGGCGATGGAGATGTGGGCGTCGATGGCATGGGCGCGGCGGTAGAGCTCCTCAACATCCGGATGATCGGCGGCGCCCGACAGGACACGGGCGATGATCCGTCGCTGGTCGGTCATCCGCATCCCTTTATCGACGCAGAGCTTTTCGAGGCGGTCCACGGGATCTTTCTCCGAGCGAGTCGCGGGCAAGATAGGCGTCTCAGGCGCGACTGTTAAGCGCCCGCCGCATGACAACGGCGTCAGCCCCGTCCGCGTAATAGCCCCTGCGCAATCCGGCCGGTTCGAAGGCCGTCGCTGCATAGAGACCGAGCGCCGCGGTGTTGTCCGAAGCGACTTCGAGAAACAGGCTGTCGGCGCCGCGCGCCGTCGCAAGGGCTGCGGCGGCCTCGACCAGCGCCCGCCCGGCGCCATAGCGGCGGACCTGCGGGTTGACCGCCAGGGTGAGGATCTCCGCCTCGTCGGCCACGGCGCGACAGAGGATGAAACCCTGGCCGTCGAGCACCAGTCCGAAGACGTTGAAGGTGATCAGCAGGGCCTCGAACGCCGCCTCGTCCCAGGGCCGGGGAAAGGCCGACGCGTGCAGCACCGCCAGCAGGCGGGCGTCGTCGGGTGTCGCCCTGCGGGGCGTCATATCGGCAGCTGGGCGTCCGGCGCGCGCAGATACAGCGGCCGGGGCGCATGAGTCGGGGCGGGTCCGCGCATCGCCAGACGGGCGACGGCGACCGGGTCGGGGCCGTCGGGCGTCAGGACGGTCGCCCTGGGCAGGGTGTCCGCCAGCAGCGGCGCGCCCGAGCCGATCAGGGTCGCGGGACCGCCCGCATAGACCTCCGCGATACGGGCCGAGGCCGTCGTGGCGGCCAGGGCGTCCGGCGCGGTCAGGGCGACGCCGTCGCCAAACACCTGGACATAGACCTGCTCGCGCCGGGCATCGATGACCGCCACCACGAAGCCCTCGCGGCCATAGGCCAGGGCGTCCAGAGTCCCGACGCCCACGCACGGTATGGACAGGGCGGCCGACAGGCCCTTGGCGAAGGCGAGGCCCACGCGCAGGCCGGTGAAGCTGCCCGGGCCGACCGTGACGCCGATGCGGGTCAGGGCGCTGAAGGGGATGCCGGCCTCGATCATCAGCTCGCGGACCAGCGGCGCGAGGCGCTCCTGATGACCGCGCGGCATGGCCTCGGAACGGGCGGCCAGCACGGTCTCGCCATCGAGGATGGCGGCCGAGCAGGCGGTCAGGCAGGTGTCGAGGGCGAGGATCAAGAGGCGTCCGCCGTCCAGTAGAAGGCCTGCAGGACCGGGTCGGCGTCGCGGATCGATCCGAAGACGTAGCCCAGCTGCGGGGCGCCGGCGCGGCGGCAGATGGCGGCGTCGCCGAGCCGCTCGGCGCCCTCGATACAGTCGCCGGGTGCGAAGCCAGACGCGCTCATCTGCAGACCGATGGTCTCGTCCTTCGGGCCCCGCGCGTCGGCGCCGGTGACGAAGGCGCGGTCGAGGGTTCCGCCGTCGCCATGGAACTCGATTTTCACCTCGCCCGGGCCCGTCACGACGATCACCGGCGTGTCGAAGCCTTCCTCCGACACCGTTCCCGCCCGGACATCAGACCCGGGGAACAGGCGCCTCAGGGCGGCGAGATCAAAGAGGGTGGTGGTGGTCGCCGGCCCGATGGCGCCCGGCGCGACCAGCAGCCCGTCCGTGCGGGGCGCCGGAGCCTCGGGCTTGGGCGGCTTCGCCGGCATCGCCTGTGGCTCGACGCTGCAGGCGGCGAGGGCGAGGGAGCTCGCGATGAGGAGGCGGCGGGACATGGGAGGTGTTTAGGGCATTGTGCGTGGTTCGACACGCGCTCTTCGAGCGCTGCTCACCTTGACGAACACAAATGCCCGTCATCCTGAGCCGCCGCGGCGCGGCGTGACGAAGGACGCAATCAGAGCGTCTGCTCGACCCGTGTCACTTCGGGGACGTAGTGCTTGAGCATGTTCTCCACGCCGGCCTTGAGGGTCGCCGACGAGGACGGGCAGCCCGAGCAGGCGCCGCGCATGTGCAGGTAGACCACGCCGGTGTCCGGCTCGAAGCGGGAGAAGACGATGTCGCCGCCGTCCTGGGCCACGGCCGGGCGGATGCGGCTGTCGAGCAGGTCCTTGATCTCGGCGACCACCTGGGCGGTGTCGCCCTCATAGACCGTGGTGTCATGGCCCGCGCCGTCGTCGTCGGTGAGGATCGGCGCGCCGCTGGTGAAGTGATCCATGATCGCGGCCAGCACCGGGGCCTTGAGATGGGACCAGTCTGTGTCCTCGCTCTTGGTCACGGTGACGAAGTCGCCGCCGAAGAAGACGCGGGTCACATCGCCGAGATCGAACAGGGTCTTCGCCAGCGGCGAGGAGGCCGCCTCGTCCGCGTCGCGGAACTCGCGGGCGCCTTCACCCAGCACATCCCTGCCGGGAAGGAACTTCAGGACCGCCGGATTGGGCGTGGGTTCGGTCTGGATAAACATGAAATTACATGTGGCGTCGCGCGGGGCAGGTGACAAGAGCGAGGTTTTCTGGCGCTATGTAAGCAGCGATAAGATAGGGATGGCGCGACGACGGGCCCAGACCTGTGTCACGCAAGGGAAATGCGAGGGGATACGACCATGGCTGACGGCAATTTCGATCCGGGCAAGGCGGCGCGCGACAAGGACGAGCTGCTGAAGGCGGCGCGCGAGCGGGCCTGGTCGCTGCCGATCGACCAGATCAACGTGGTCGAGACCGAGCTCTGGCAGAACGACACCCACTGGCCCTATTTCGAGCGGCTGCGGAAGGAAGCTCCGGTCCACTACTGCACCGTCGACGAGGAGACCGGCCCCTACTGGTCGGTGACCCGCTTCAACGACATCATGGAGATCGACACCTCCCACCAGGTGTTCAGCTCCGACGCGCACCTGGGCGGCATCACCCTGCGCGACATGGACGACGACTTCATCCTGCCGATGTTCATCGCCATGGATCAGCCCAAGCACGATGTACAGCGCAAGACCGTCAGCCCCATCGTCAGCCCGCAGAGCCTGATGCAGCTGGAGCCGATCATCCGTGAGCGTGCGGCCGGCCTGCTCGACAGCCTGCCGATCGGCGAGACCTTCGACTGGGTCGACCGCATCTCGATCGAACTGACCACCCAGATGCTGGCGACCCTGTTCGACTTCCCGTTCGAGGACCGGCGCAAGCTGACCCGCTGGTCGGACGTGGCCACGGCCGCGCCGGGCATGGGCGTGATCGAGACCGAGGAACAGCGCCGCGAGGAGCTGTTCGAATGCCTCGCCTACTTCACCGAGCTGTGGAACCAGCGGGTCAACGCGCCCCAGCAGAACAACCTGATCTCCCTGCTGGCCCATGGCGAAGCGACGCGCAACATGGAGCCGATGGAGTATCTGGGGAACCTGATCCTGCTCATCGTCGGCGGCAATGACACCACCCGCAACTCGATGACCGGCAGCGTCCTGGCCCTGAACCAGAACCCTGACCAGTACGCCAAGCTGCGCGCCAACCCCGACCTGATCCCGTCGATGGTCTCCGAAACCATCCGCTGGCAGACGCCGCTGGCGCACATGCGCCGCACCGCGCTGGCCGACTACGAGATCGGCGGCAAGACGATCAAGAAGGGTGACAAGGTCGCCATGTGGTACGTCTCGGGCAACCGCGACGAGACGGCGATCGAGAACCCCGACGCCTACATCATCGACCGCGAACGCCCCCGCCACCACATGTCGTTCGGCTTCGGCATCCACCGCTGCGTGGGTAACCGTCTGGCCGAGATGCAGCTGCGCGTCGTCTGGGAAGAGATCCTCAAGCGCTTCCCGACCATCGAGGTCGTTGGCGAGCCCGAACGCGTGCCGTCGGCGTTCGTGAAGGGCTATCTGACGCTGCCGGTGCGGATTCCGACGAAGCTGTAACGGATTGCGGGGTTCGAGACGCTCGGCCGGGGCCTCGCTCCTCACCATGACGGGCACATGTGTTCGTCATCCTGAGGAGCGATCCCTCAGGATCGCGTCTCGAAGGACGCACGGTCGGCGCCGGCCCCCGCAAGCCCCTTGGCATACCGCGCCCTGATGTCTTGAAGGACAGCGTCGCTCCGGCGTCGGACCTGCTCAAGGACCGCTTCGCGTCGGGGCGGCAGCGGCGACCCCGCAGGGGTCGTCCTTGACCAGGACGACCGACCGGAGCGCATCATTCCATCAAGGCCAAAGGGCAGGTTTCATCCGGTCTTTGAACATTGCCCGACAATCCAACGGTCAGCCTCGCCAAAGGTCGTCGAACCAGTTCCCAGTCCCGTCCCGACGCCGCATCTCAAACCAAAAGCGATGGCAGACAACTAAGAGCGGAAGCACCCAGGCGAGGAGGAAAATGCCGGCCATTGTGTCGCCGACGAACCTGTAGATGAGGGCCGTTGCAACAGTCGCGGTGATCAGCCCAACCGTCACAACGAGAAACAGGTAGTTGCGTTTCGGCCTCCGCGTCAGTGGCGAGTCAGGCGTGAACCCCGGTTCCTCGCTCATGCCAGGTCCGCGATCTCTTCGTCCGTCAGATCCCCCGGCACCACCGTCACCGGCAACTTCCGCGACCCCCAGTTCACGCCGTCCCGCGCGATCGAGGCGACCAGCGGGCCCGGGCCCTTGCCACCGGTGGAGGCGGCGAGGACGAGGATCTTGATGTCCGGGTCGCCGGCGACCACCTGGCGGATCGCCAGCTTGGTGCTCTCGGCGTGCTTGATCAGGAACTCCGGCGCCTGGCCGGTGACGGCCATGACGGTCTCGGCCAGCTTCTGCAGGACCATCTCGGCCTCGGCCCGCTCCTGCCGCTCCATCTCCTCGCGCACGCCCGACCAGTGCTCGAACACGGCCGGCTCGATGACGCGCAACAGGCAGACATGGCCGCCCGTCGACAGCGCCCGCTTGCAGGCATAGCGCAGCGCCGCCCCGGACTCGGGGCTGTCGTCGGCGATGACGAGAAACTTGCGTCGGCTCATGGGGCGGACGGTGGCCTACGCGGATGGTTCCGGCAAGAGAAGACCCTCTCCCGGGAGGGTGAGGGGTTACGGCGCCGGCGCGAAGCCCCACCGATCTTAATCCCTCATCCGACCTGCTCCGCAGGCCACCTTCTCCCTCCGGGAGAAGGAAGGCTTCAGCGCCAGAACCCGACGATCTTCTTCACCTCGTCCAGCGTCGGCGCGGCAACCTCCCGCGCCCGCTCCGCCCCGGCGGCCAGCACCCGGTCGATCTCGGCCGGGTCGGCCAGCAGGCGGCGCATGCGGTCGCTGACCGGCCCCAGCTTCGCCACCGCCAGATCGGCCAGCGCCGGCTTGAACGTCCCAAAGCCCTTGCCGCCGTACTCGGCCAGAACCTGGGCCTTGGTCATCTCCGCCAGCGCGCCATAGATGCCGACCAGATTGTCCGCCTCGGGTCGAGCTTTAAGGTCTTCGAGCGTCTCGGGCAGGGGCTCGGGATCGGTCTTCGCCTTGCGGATCTTCTGGGCGATGGCGTCGGCGTCGTCGGTCAGGTTGATGCGCGAATTGTCCGAGGGATCGGACTTGCTCATCTTGGCCGCCCCGTCGCGCAGGGACATTATCCGCGCGCCGGGACCCTCGATCAGCCCGTCGGGCAGGGGGAAGAAGCCCGGCCGGTCGAAGTCGTGGTTGAACTTGGCGGCGATGTCGCGGGTCAGTTCGAGGTGCTGCTTCTGATCGTCACCGACCGGCACGTGGGTCGCCTTGTAGACCAGGATGTCGGCCGCCTGGAGCACCGGGTAGGTGTAGAGGCCGACCGAGCTGCGCTCCTTGTGCTTGCCGCTCTTCTCCTTGAACTGGGTCATCCGGTCGAGCCAGCCGAGGCGGGCGACGCACTGGAAGATCCAGCCGAGCTCGGCATGGGCCATGACCGCCGACTGCGGGAAGATGGTCGCCTTCGCCGGGTCCAGACCGGCGGCCAGATATGCCGCGGCGATCTCGCGCGTCTGGTTCGCCAGCAAGGCCGGGTCCTGCCAGACGGTGATGGCGTGCAGGTCGGCGACGAAGATGAAAGTCTCCATCTCGTGCTGCAGCCGGGCGAACTTCACCAGGGCGCCGAGATAGTTGCCCAGGTGCAGGGCCCCGGACGGCTGGACGCCCGACAGCACGCGCTGCGGGCCGGAATAGGAGGCGGGAGGCTGATCGGTCATGGATCGGTCTTCTTGAATGGCAGGTCGTTGGGCCGCGCGGACAAGGATCGGCGCGCGGAGCGGGCGTCTGTCAGACGCTGCGCCATCGGCGCGGAGGATGTGCCGTGAAGACCATGGGCGCTCGATACGGCAGGGGCGGGGCTAGAGCAAGTCCGTCGGCGGGGCGACCGGGACGCCCGGCTTGCGCCGCAGGGCCGCGCGAATCTCGGGAATCGTAACCCCGCCGCTGCCCAGCAGCAGGACGGGATAGAGCGCCGCGCCCGCCATACAGAGCAGCAGGACGGTGATTTCCTTGGGCCCCAGCCCGATGACGCGGACGCCAGCCAGCGGAGCCTCGATGTCCGCCCGCAGCAGTTGGGCGGCGAACATCACGCCGCCGAGCACCGCGCTGGCGGCGGCGATCCGCGCCAGCTTGCTCCAGGCGACGGGCGCAGGCGTCCAGTCGCCGCGTTTGCGCAGGGCGTGGACCATCTGGGCGACGTTCAGCCAGGAGGCGAAGGCGGTCGCCGCGGCGATGCCCTGGAAGCCGATGATGTAGAAGAGGGTGATCCCGAGGCCGATGTTCACCGCCACCGAAATGAGCGCAAAGCGCATCGGCGCCTTCGTGTCGTGGCGGGCGAAAAACACCGGCGACAGGACCCTGGACAGCACGAACGCGGGCACGCCCCAGCCGTAGTGGAACAGCGCCTTGGCCGTTTCACCCGCGTCGTAGGCGGTGAACTCGCCGCGCTGGAACAGGCCGTCGATCAGATAGAGCGGCATGGCCATCAGCACGGCCGCCGCCGGCAGGGTCAGGGCCATGGCGAAGACGATCGCCTGGTCGGTGGTCTTCTGCGCCTCGTCCTTGTCGCCCATGCTGATGGCGCGGGACAGCGAGGGCAGCAGCGCCACGCCGATGGCCACGCCGACGAGGCCGAGCGGCAGCTGGTAGAAGCGGTCGGCGACCGCCAGCCAGGTGCGGGCGCCGTTGACCTGGCTGGCGATGATGCCCGACAGGAAGATGTTGATCTGGGTGACGCTGGCGGCGATGGCCCCCGGGATGGCGATCGCGATCAGCGCCCGGATTTCCGGCGTCAGGCGTGGGATCGTCGGGCGGATCTTCGCCCCGACCCGCCACACGCCCCACCACAGCAGGCCCGCCTGGACCACCCCTGCGGCGAGGATCGCCCAGCTGGCGGCGTGGGCCGAGTCGACGGCGCTGCGCGGCGGGATAACGGCAATCAGGATCGCGGCGTTCAGCACCGTCGGCGCCGCCGCCGACAGGGCGAACCGGCCACCAGCGTTGAGCACGCCCGACAGCAGGGCGACGATCGCCATACAGGGCAGGTAGGGCATGCTGATCTGGGTCAGCACCACCGCCAGCCGGTACTTCTCGCTGTTGAAGCCGAAACCCGGATTGATCGCCAGCATCAGCCACGGCATGGCCAGCTGGAAGGCGATCGTCAGCGCCAGGGTGATGGCCGCCAGGGTGGCCAGCGCGTCGGTGGCGAGGTTGTCCGCCGCCTCCTGCCCCTCGCTCTGCAGCACCTTCGAGTAGGTCGGCACGAAGGCGGCCGTGAAGGCGCCCTCGGCGAAGATCCGGCGGAACAGGTTCGGGAACGACTGGGCGGTGTTGAAGGCATCGGCGGCGGGGGTGGCGCTGGCCCCCAGCCGGGCGGTGATGAACAGGTCGCGGGCCAGGCCCATAAAGCGGCTGACCAGCGTCAGGCTGGAAAACACCATGGACGAGCGGATCAGCCCGCCCTTGGGGGTTTTCACAGGTCTGGGCGGTTGCTTGGCGCTCACGGCGCGCTTTTGCGCTGGCGGCGGGAGGGGGTCAAGAAGGCTACCGGCCTATGCTGGCCCTGGCCCGTTCCAGACGCGGGCGCCCGCGTGGAGCCTGGCCGGAGTCCTCGGCTTCGAGGACGTCCATCAGGGCGGCCTTGAGCGCTGTGGCGCGCCTGGCGTCGGTCAGCTTTCCGCCGCCCGGGGTCTGGACATAGAAGGCGTCCACGGCGCGTTCGCCATAGCCGTCGATGTGGGCCGAGGTGATCGACAACCCGGCGTCGGCCACCGCGCGGGCGAGGCCCTCAAGCAGGCCCGGCCGGTCGCGGCCCGAGGCCTCGACGACCGTGGCTTCGGCGGAGGCGTCGTTGTCCAGCATGACGGTCGGTGTGATCGAAAAGGCGGCGGCGCGGCCCTGCTCGCCGCCCTTGCGGGCCTCGAATGTCGGGGTTTCGCCCCGGCCGGCGGCCTCGAGGCTGTCGGCCAGCCGGCGCAGGATGCGGGGATTGTCGCCACCGATCGGTGCGCCGGTCACGTCCTGGACGTGGAACACGTCGAGCGCCTGGCCCTGGCCCGAGGTGAACACGCGCGCCCCGACGACGTTGCCGCCGAGACCTGACAGGGCGAGCGTCAGATCGGCGAACAGGCCGCGGCGATCCTTGGCCGCCACCACGATCTCGGCGGCGTTGCGGTCCGGCCGGATGCGGGCCTCGGCCGCGGCGCCGCCCTGGAGCGCCGCGCGGCGGGCAAGGGCGGCGTGGGCGGCCAGTTCCGAGGGCGAGAAGGCGGTGAAGTAGGCGTCTTCCATCGAGGATGCCCAGCCCTTGGCGGCCGGATCGGCCAGCGCCAGGGCCGCTCGGGCCTCGGCGGCGACGGACTCCTGGTGGCGGCGGGCGCTGGCGGCGGGATCGCTGCCCCGGCCGCCGCGGAAGATCGCTTCGGTGGCCGCATAGAGCTCGCGCATCAGCTGACCCTTCCAGCCGTTCCAGACGCCCGGCCCGACGGCGCGGATGTCGGCCACTGTCAGCACCAGCAGCAGCCGCAGCCGCTCCGGGTTCTCGACGATGCGGGCGAAGGCGGCGACCGTTGCCGGGTCGGTGACGTCGCGCTTCTGGGCAAAGTCGCTCATCACCAGGTGATGCTCGACCAGCCAGGCGATCAGCTCGATCTTGGACCGTTCCAGACCCAGTCGCTCGCAGGCCGACCGCGCCGCGCGGGCCCCGGCCTTCTCCTGGCCGCCGGCGCCGCCCTTGCCGGTGTCGTGCAGCAACATGGCGAGGAACAGGCTTTCGCGGTCGTCGATCAGCGGCATGATCGAGACCGCCAGCGGGTGGTCGTCGGCCAGCCGGCCCTCGGCGATGTCGGCGATGATCCCGACCGCCTTCAGGGTGTGCTCGTCCACCGTATAGGAGTGGTACATGTTGAACTGCATCTGGGCGACGATCCGGCCGAACTCCGGCACGAAGCGGCCCAGCACGCCGGATTCGTTCATCAGCATCAGCGTGCAGTAGGTCCGCTTGCCGCGCGCCAGGATGTCGAGGAAGGCCTTCGCCGCCTCCGGATCCCGGCGGGTCTTGACCGTGATCAGCGGCAGGCAGCGGGTGACCGCCGTGAAGGCGTCCGGATGCAGGTCCAGGTCGCGCTGGTCGGCGATGCGGAAAATACGGATCAGGTCGACCGGATCGCGCTCGAACACTTCTGGCCCGTCGATGGTCAGACGGCCGGCCTCCTCGTGGAAGCCGGCGATGTCGAGCGGCTTGCGCTTGGGGCTCGGCCGACCCGGCAGGAACCGCGACAGCCCTTTGGGCTGGGCCTTGAGGTGCTCGGTTTCCAGCTTGGCCGAGAAGGTCCGGGTCAGGGAGCCGACCTCGCGGGCGATCAGGAAGTAGCGGCGCATGAAGCGCTCGACGGCCGGATTGTCGGCGCGGTCGCCAAAGCCCATCCGCCGGGCGATCTCAGGCTGCAGGTCGAAGGTCAGCCGTTCCTCCGGCCGACCCGTGGCGAAGTGCAGATGCGCCCGGACCGCATGTAGGAAGTCGAACGCCCGCACGAAGGCGGCGACCTCGCGACGGTCGAAATAGCCGAGGGTGAAGACGTCGGCGGGCCGCTCGACAGGATGCAGGTACTCGGCGATCCACATCAGGGTGTGCAGGTCGCGCAGGCCGCCCTTGCCCTCCTTGACGTTGGGCTCGACCATGTAGCGGCTGGTGTCGGCGCGGCCGTGGCGGTCGTCGCGCTCCTTGAGCTTGGCGGCGACGAACTCGGCTCCGGTGTTGCGGACCACGTCGTTGCGGAAGCGCTTCTTCAACTCCTCGCCGAGGGACTCGTCGCCAGTCAGGCGGCGGGCCTCGAGGATCGAGGTGCGGATCGTGAAATCCTCTTTCGAGAGCCGCACGCATTCCTCGACCGTGCGCGAGGCATGGCCGACCTTGAAGCCCAGATCCCACAGGGCATAGAGCATGAACTCGATGACGCTCTCGGCGTGGGCTGTCTGCTTGTAGGGCCGCAGGAACAGCAGATCGAGATCGCTGTAGGGCGACAGCACGCCCCGGCCATAGCCGCCGACCGCCAGCAGGCAGAGCCGCTCGCCCTCGGTCGGGTTGCGGGCGCGGAACATGTGCACGGTGGTGAAGTCGTAGAGGGCCGAGACCACCTCGTCGGTGACGCCGCACAGCAGACGGGCCGTCTCGACCCCGCCGGCGCCGTTCTCCAACCGCTCCTTGGCGATCATCCGGCCGCGGAACAGGGCGGCTTTGAGGATTTCCAGCGCCAGCTTGCGCTGCTCGGCCTCGTTGCCCAGGGCGTCGTGGGCGGCGGCGGTCAGGCGCGTGCGCAGCGCGATG
>Ga0209573_1005268_pt1 | contig 11815 bp, 9 predicted proteins | sample TNRBio252014_DNA_FD_185870 | JGI IMG/M metagenome (GOLD analysis project Ga0209573, IMG submission 185870) | Wastewater treatment Type I Accumulibacter community from EBPR Bioreactor in Madison, WI, USA - TNR Reactor_6/25/2014_ DNA (SPAdes)... | ecosystem: Engineered > Bioreactor > EBPR >...
TCGACAGCGCGGAACTGCGCAGTCGCAATGCGTTCTACCGGCGGCAGCTGGAATCCCGGCGCCCGGGGCCGCTGGTCGGCAATTCGCGCGCCATGCAGGAAGTCCTCGACCTGATCGAGGCCGTCGCGCCCACCGACGCAACCGTGCTGATTCAGGGCGAATCCGGCACCGGGAAGGAAATGGTCGCCGAGGCCCTGCATCGCAGCAGCACCCGATGCGGCCGCGAGATGGTGACGGTCGACGGCGGAACCTTGCAGGAAACGCTGTTCGAATCCGAAATTTTCGGCCATGAGCGCGGCGCCTTCACCGGAGCCGACCGGCAGAAGAAGGGCCTGATCGAAGAGGCGGAAGGGAGCACGCTGTTTCTCGATGAAATCGGCGAAACCAGCCCGGCGATTCAGGCCAAGCTGCTGCGCGTGCTGGAAACCAATGCCTTCCGCCGCCTGGGCGGCACCCGGACATTGCGGGCGGACGTACGCTTTGTCGTCGCCAGCAACCGTGAACTGGGCGAAATGAGCGAGGCCGGAAACTTTCGCAGCGATCTCTATTTCCGTCTGGCCAGCTTCGTGATCCGCGTGCCGCCGCTGCGCGAGCGGCGCGAGGATATCCCGCTGCTCGCCGAGCACTTCCTGCAGCGCTTCGCCCGCGGCATCGAGCGCGAACTGACCGGTGAGGCACTCAAGGTGTTGATGGCCTACGACTGGCCGGGCAATGTCCGGGAATTGCGCAACCTGGTCGAGCGCGCGGTCATTCTGGCCGGTCGTGACCGGCGCATCCGCGCCGAACATTTCGGCCCGCTGGTAGGCCGTCGCGCCGATGCGGTCGTTCTCGCGTTCGATCACGAGCCCAGCCTGGGCGAAATCGAGAAGGATTATCTGCGCCGGACGCTGCTTCGCCACGGCGGGAACCGGGCCAAGGCGGCGGCGGTGCTCGGCATCAGCGAACGCAATATCTACCGCCTGATCAAGGAATACGGGCTCGGCGACTGAGCGCACGGTCGCTCGCTTCCGTGTCGCACGGCAAGGGCAAGGCAGACGGGCGCTGACCGGCTGTCAGGCCGTGCGCAAGGTCGCCTGCCGCACTGCTGCGGTCGACGCCGAAAAGACGGTCAAATTCAACCATCCGCCTTGCGGTGGGTCGGCCGATCGGGTTATGCGGAACGGCGGCTTACGACCCGTCTGCGGCCAGTCGTGCCATGAGCGATCCAAAGGCCGTTGACGGAGCGAACCCGGCGCTGGCAACGACTCCTCGCCGGCAACTCGTCGGCCTTTGCTGCCGTTGACTGCGCGGTCAGTGTTCGGCCGGAATGGGCCGGTGACCGGCCGTTCAACCTAGAAACCGCAGTTAAACGGGGGTGTCAGGGGGAAAGCCTTGTGCCACAACGATCTACGCGATTTCAACTCAACTGCTCCGCACTTGGCGCGGATTTCTCAAAACCATTGTGGCACAAGGCTTTCGGCTTGCCAGGCCATTTCAACTGCGTTTTCTAGGTTCAATGGAGATTACCCGGAAAACGCATCGCCGCGGTGCCAGAGGAAGCCCTCTAGCGCCATCAGCCAACGCCAGCGACGCTCTGCAGTGGCATCGCCGTAGATTGCAGCCATCGCATAGTGCCTTGCCGCATTCCCCATGTTGCGACGGGTGCCGAAGCCGGTTTGATACAGATATGCCAGCAGGGCGTGCCCGTCAGCCGCTCCCCCACTCACCGCCTGCAAAACCAGCGAGAAGGCCCTCTCGCGACCCGCTGCGTCCGTGGCTTCCCGGAATACCTTTCTCCCATCGAGCAGAAGTCCGTTGGCATGGGCTTGCCGTCCGCCTTTCATTGCTTCAGTCACCATAGTAGAGATCCGCCTCTTGGCACCGGCTGCACTTCCGGCGTGAACGTGCGTGGCCATCCGGATTGAACATCATGTACCCCTTGCTGGCGTTGGATTTGGGGGCAACGCCTACGAAAAGTTGATCAGACATCATTCCTCCTTGATATCAAAGGCAGCGGGAAAGGTGATTGCCAGGCGCTGGCGATGACCAGCATCTGGCAACACCCGAATGATTCAGCAGCGTAGCAAGCGAGTACGACAAGATGTGTCGCCATTGCTGGTCATATCAGGCTTTCCCGCCACGAAATGCGAGTGCCTGTCGCAGTTCCTACGCCGAGATTTGCACCTGCCGCGACACAAATTGTCGCTCCACATGAAACCCTCGCGGTATTCCCAACCCCGCCGTTCGCCATCATCAATCAGCCAACTCCCCCGATCCCGGGATTCGATTCCATTAGCGAGGACAAGATGTTCACTACCACCCTTCCCATCCTGCAGAACCGCGCGGCCATGCCAAAGATCGCAGAAAGACTCGTGAAGACCTGGATCATCAGGATTCTCGTCAAGTTGGGCGCCGCGTCGCGCCTCTCCAATCTGTTCGGATTCGAAGACGCCTTGTTTGCCGATTACCTGAACCTGCGTTCGCTTGTCGATGACAAGGGCGAGGTGGACATCAAGGCCGTCACGGCGAAATTGGTGGCCCAACTGCATGAACTCGAGAGCAGCGTGCACCTCATGGGATTGCCGCCTGATCTCGAGAGCAACATTGCGGCAATCCGCAAGCAGGTGAAGCTGTCAGCGGTAGCTCAGCGCATCCTCGGGTTCGTGGTCCTAATGAACAACGTGCGCGAACTTCGCCACGCCGCAACACTGATGGGAGACCTGAGTTCCCGCGAACTGGTTCATGCCTTGGCGGCCATTCTCCGCCTGTCCCCCCAGTCGGTACGTAGCGAGATCGGCTCCGGCGGGGTACTGATGACCAGCGGCCTGGTAATGGTAGAGCGCGGAAGGCCGGCTGAGATGCCAAGCAAACTCATGCCACTCGGCGGCGACTTCGCCGAGCGGATGATGCATGAGGCCGCTGGCGTTCATCAGCTATTCAGCGAATCGTTTTTCCGTTCGCAGCCGCCGACCCTGGAACGATCCGACTTCGCACACGTCAAGGCCGAGTTGCGCGTGCTGTTGCCGCTGCTTCGCCCGGCGCGGCGGCTGCCGCAGCAGGGCATCAATATCCTGGTCTATGGCGCACCCGGTCTCGGCAAGACCGAGTTCGCACGCCGCCTTGCCGAGGACTGCGGCCTGGAACTGTACGAAGTCGCTTCGAGCGACCGGGACGGCGATCCGCTCGAAGCCGAGACGCGCCTGTCAGGATATCGGGCCGCCTTGAAGCTCCTCAAGCCGTCGCGCAGCATGATCATGTTCGACGAAGCCGAGGATGTCTTCGGCGGCGGGCGAGGGAGTATTTTTGCGCCTCCACCCGTCGCGCAGCAGCACAAGGCCTGGGTGAACCACACCCTGGAAACGAATCCCGTGCCGACCATCTGGGTCACCAATGCGGTTTCCGGGCTGGACAGGGCATTCATCCGCCGATTCGCGATGGTCTTCGAGATGCCCGCGCCGTCCGCCAGGCAGTTGCGCAACCTGGTGCAGAAGGTGGCCGGCGACACCCTGCCGGCCGAGGTCGTCTCCGAAGTCTCGGACCTCAAGTATGTAACGCCTGCCGTGCTGACCCGTGCCGCCAACGTTGTCCGCACGATCTCTACCGGCCTGTCGCCCGAGCATCGCGCGGGCGCCTTTCGCATGCTGGTAACTGGAACGCTCACCGCGCAGGGCCACGACGCACCGCCCCCCGCCAAGACGGCGAGCGCTTCCGAACTCTATGATCCCACCTGCTCGACAGCCGACATTGACCTTCACCAGATCGCACGGGGCCTGAAGGACGGAAAATCCGGTCGCATCTGCCTGTTCGGCCCCCCGGGAACGGGCAAGACCGCGTACGGGGAATGGCTTGCCGGCGAGCTGGGCGCTCCGCTCCATTCCCACCGGATTTCCGACATCGTGTCGGCTTATATCGGCGAAAGCGAGCGAAATCTCGCCAATGCCTTCCGCAGGGCAACCAAGGAAGGCGCCGTCCTGATGCTCGACGAAGTCGACAGCTTCCTGCGGGAGCGCAAGGGCGCTCGCCATAGCTGGGAGGTGACGCAGGTCAATGAGATGCTGACGCAGATGGAAGCCTTCGAGGGGGTATTCATCGCATCGACCAACCTCATGGACAACCTCGACGAGGGGGCGCTCCGCCGTTTCGATCTGAAGATCAAGTTCGGCTACCTGCTGCCGACCCAGGGGGCGGTCCTGCTCGAGCGCTATTGCCGGAACCTGTCGATCGCCCCGGCTTCCCCGGCGCAAGCGGGACGCCTGTGCGCCTCCGGCAACCTCACCCCGGGTGATTTTGCGGCCGTCGCACGGCGGCACCGCTTTCATCCGCTGGCAAGCGGCGACAACTTTGTAGAAGCCCTGCTGGCCGAAATCCGACTCAAGAAAAATTGGGGCGCGAGGCCGATCGGCTTCCTGTCGGCCGCTTGATCAGTAACAATTGGATATGGAGAAAAACATGCACGGACTATCGAAATCGAAAATCATGGCGCACCGCCAATGCGCGAAGCGGCTCTGGCTTCAGACGTATCGGCCCGAACTCGCCAGCGAGTCCTCGCAGGCCCGCATCGCCATGGAGAATGGCAACCGGATCGGCGAGGCGGCCCGGACCATCTTTCCAGGCGGCACGCTGATCGACGCGACGGACATGCGCGCCGCCCTCGCCCAGACACGGGCAGCCCTGGCGGAACATCCGGATCGCCCGCTATTCGAAGGCACGTTCGAACATCAAGGGGTGCTGATCCGTGCAGACATCCTCGTTCCCGGCAAGGAGGGGGCGAATCTGATCGAGGTCAAGGGTTCGGCATCGGTCAAGGACTACCAGATCGCCGATGCCGCGATCCAGGCTTGGGTCGTTCGCGCGGAGGGCCTGCCGGTGCGTACGGTCTCGGTCGCATTTGCCGACAGATCATTCCGATACGCCGGGAACGACGACTACGCGGGCCTCATCAAGCCGGAGGACGTCACCGGTGCCGCCGACGCCCTTGCGCCGGAGGTCGGCCAATGGGCCGCCGCTGCGCGCACCACGCTCGTTGGCCCCGAACCGGGCATCCAATGTGGGCCGCAGTGCAAGGACCCCTATGCGTGCCCATTCCTCGCCCACTGCACCGCTCGGGAATCGGTTCCCGCCGATTACCCGCTCGACGACCTCTACAAGGCAACCAAGGACCAGAAGGCAGCATTGAGCGCCATGGGCTACTCCGACATCCGGCAGATTCCGCCGGCACTGCTGAAGACCGACCGCCAGCGGCGCATCCGGCAGGCTGCGCTGGATGGCAGGCCCTATCTGGATGACCAGGCCGGGGGGAAACTTCGTGCAGCCCCTTATCCCCGCCACTATTTCGATTTCGAAACCATCTCGGTCGGTTTGCCGGCTTGGCCGGACACGGGGCCGCACATGGTCATTCCCTTCCAGTGGTCCTGCCATGTCGAGCGCGCCCCGGGCGTAGTCGAGCACCATGAGTACCTGGCAAGCGGCGCCGGGGATCCGCGCCGCGAATGCGCCGAGTCGCTCATCGCAGCAGTCGGCGGCGAAGGGCCAATCTATGCCTACCATGCACAGTTCGAGGCGCTCCGGTTGCGTGATCTGGCCGAGCGGTTTCCCGATCTGGCCGGCAACTTGAACGGCATCGCGAACCGCCTGACCTGCCTTGAGAAGCTGACCCTGGCAAGCTACTATCACCCTGACATGCACGGCTCCTGGTCGCTGAAGCAGGTTCTGCCGACCGTTGTGCCGCACCTCGACTACGCGAACCTTGCCGTCCGTGACGGCATCCTTGCCCAGGAGGCCTTTCTGGAAATCATGAACCCGCAGACCGGCGACGAGCGTCGCAACGAACTGCGATGCCAGTTGCTCGAATACTGCGGCCGCGACACCGAGGCCCTGGTCTGCCTGGCGCGTTTCCTGGAGAGCGCAGGTGCCCGCTAATTCCGCAGACGGCGCCATTGCAAGGCAATGGGAAGTGCTCAAGATCATCCCGTCGGCCCGTTCACCGGGCCTGAAGCCGTCCGATTTCAAGAATGAACTGAGCGACCGCGGCTATGAAGTCAGCCTGCGCACCGTGCAGCGCGATCTCAAGGCATTGGCGGAGGTTTTTGACATCGACTGCGAACCCGGCGAGAAGAATGAAACCTTCTGGCGCTGGCAAAGCGGCGCCAAGTTGGACATCCAGAGCCTGGAATTGACGGACGCGCTGACCCTGCGGCTGATCGAAGCCTCCCTGCGTCCGCTGCTGCCGGCCAGCGTGTTGAAGGCATTGGAGCCGCGTCTGCAGAATGCCACCGAGAAGCTTGACGCGGTCAGTTCAAGGAATTCGGTCAGCAGCTGGACCAACAAGGTCGCCAGCGTCCTGCCCATGGTGCCCTTCATCCCGCCGAAGATCGATCCGAGCGTGCTCGAGACGGTGCAGGACTGCCTGCTCAAGGATTTCGTCATCACCTGCTGCTACCGGAGCGTCGCGGCCGAGAGGCCCAAGGAACTGAAGCTGCATCCGCTCGGACTGGTCCAGCGCGGGCCGGTCACCTACCTGATCGCCACCGCCTTCCATTACGAGGAACCCCGCCCGTTCGCTCTGCACCGAATGAGCGACGTGGTGAACACCTATGACAGCGTGAAACGGCCCAAGGGGTTTTCGTTGAAGCAGTTCATCGACGACGGCGGGATGGGATTCGGTGAAGCGAACCCGATCAACCTGGTCGCCAGGATCTCGCCGATGCTGGCGCGGGAACTTGAGGAAACCAAGCTGTCTGCACACCAGAAGATCCGGCCGGATGGCGGCTGGTTCCTGATCGAGGCGACGGTTCAGGATACCTGGCAGTTGCGGTGGTGGCTGCTAGCGAAAATCGGTGATTTAGTAGTCTTGGAACCCGACGACCTTGGAGCCGAAATCCTCAATAGACTGAAATCTGGACTGAGCACCTACCACCAAAATTCATAAGGACGATCACCATGAAACGCGAAAATTACATCGCTGACAAGGACGTAGAAGGGTTCATCAACTTTCTGGTTGATGACATTCAAGGCAATGGGAAAGCTCTAGATCATAAACTGAACATAAGAGATACGAGAGTCCCCAAGGACTACAAGAATCCCCGATCCATTAACTCGCTAAAAGAAGCTTTCGAATCCTACTTTTGGGCATCGAAGGGCTTCGACGAAACGTCGCTTCTGCTTGTACCTCTCCGCTTATCGCTCTTTGAAGCCTACTACTCCAAAAACAAAGCAAACTTGGTTGCCGCCGCAGGTGGTGTATTTGATTGGGGCCTTACAGCCAATGCCTCAGCATGGAACAAAAAGTGGGCAACGAGCAGGAAGGACTTCGTATCGAGTATCGCTCAGGCTCTGCATGAACTTTCAAGTAGCGAGCCAAAGCCGGAGGTGTTTGACGATGATCGGTGTCGGATGAACTCAGGTTTTACCAAGGTGTACGCGCTCCTTCACCCCGGGTCTATCATTTACGATGGGCGGGTTGGGGCGGCTCTTGGTTTACTAGTTATCCATTTTCTGAATGGGAAAGGGGAGAGCAAGTTACCAGCATCCTTGGCCTTCCCGTGGGCTCCGGGCGTCGGTAAGGCAAACCGTAACCCTAGCTCGAATAACTTTCAATTCCCGACCATCCAATCACTTGGTCCCAAGGGGCACGCCACATGGAACATCAAGGCTAACTGGATAATTAATGAAGTCATCAACAAATGCGTTGGTTCTGCCACCTGGTTGACGGGAGAACCAGTAAGGCAATTAGAAGCAGCGCTATTCATGATTGGCTATGAAATTCCAACTAAGTCGGTAGCAGGGCCTGCGAAGACAAGTGCCTCGGCATCAAGTGTTCTCTACGTACCAAGAGGATCGTTGATCGAAGCACTGAACGGATCGTTTGATGTCAATCATCTTATTGAGCACATGCGAAATAGCGGTCTCGAATACCTGATTCAAGGTCAGCAGGCATGCAGTTACGCGGATCACACCAAGAAGAAATCACTGGATTATTGGATCCGCGGAAGGTGTGCCGCCAAACGAGACCAGAAGCAAGCAGATAATAGGGTAATCACACAATTGGTCAACACTGGTTTTTTCCGTGAGGACGCAAAACTCGACTGTCCTGAAACTGGCCACAAATGTAAAGGTGTCGTGCTTGTCCCCGAATGACGCAGAGGGCAGGCAGTTTTTTCATGATTGATCGCTTTCTCCGAGTAGCAACACCGGTGCGGCTAACGGAACTTAACTCTGATTCGATCCTTCGGAGTCGATTTCCGCTGGGGGAATTACTTCGAAACTCACTTTTCTATCCTTCATCAGCATTTGACGGCGATCCAGTGAAGCATCTTGCGGGATACATCCACAGCTTCATCTATGTGGACTATGGACACACCGAGGGGGAGTTGTTGGAAGTCCTGAAAACTCGGGGATTCTCAGGATATGAACCGATTGCTACACGCTCGGTGACAGAGCAAGAGCTGACTCCGAACGGCTGGACACCTCAAGCGCCAAACCACCTTGATGGCGACCAGACTCGGTATCGTGACTGGTGGATCAAACAGCCGTTCTGTTTGTGGACTGTCTTTCAGCGCTGCGATGACCGACCACACAGTCATGGTCCAGTGCGTTTCAGCCTGCTCTATCTTTGCGCAGACGGTGCAGCAGCCTACCAAGCGCTATATATTGCCAATGCGATAGCACCGAAGGCCATCGCCGTCATTCAACCCGGCCACAGCTTCGGTGGCAACTGGACCAACTTCGAAGACCCGCAGCAAATCCTCGCCAGAACGGTCGCTGCCAATCCGGCGGGCAAACCTGAGTTCCTGCTCTACGGCGGATATGGGTCACGCGACTATTACCGACAGCCCTGTTGGCCAGAATACAGCGAACACGTTTGCTTCCTCGACAAGCACGATGGCGGGACCATCGGCCTCTGGCGCCTGAAACCCGAATAGCGAAAGACTCGGCCTCGTGATGTCGGCCAGGGCGGTGACGCTCGCCGATCATCGCGTCACCACCTGCCGATTTCATCAGGGTTACGGCCTCAGGGCGTTGACCATATCACTTGTCCTGGTTCCCACCTGACGGAGGTGACCCCGGCGATCTTTGGTTTGAACCGGCTGACCAAGGAACACGAGGTCTAGTTCAGGGGATGGGATGACGATTCTCAACGCCTCGTTGTCATCGCTGAGGAGTTCGTCACGGATTCTCATCAGGAGTTTCCCATAATGATTTTCACCGACGAGACCGTCGTCACATTCCTTGACGCCCCAGAACTTGTCGGTGGTCGAAACCATGTAAATCATCTGGTCTTCGGTGGACCGCAACAGATTACCGAACCGGACCCAGTTCCAGACCAGTTTGGTTCTTACGCAGAACTCCATAATCTCGAGTTTGTGATCGATCCAAACCTGTGAGCTTTCGTCGATCAGTTCCTTACTCGACGCGAGGCGTCGCGCAGAGACCGCACTTTCTTTCGAGAGGATGGCGGACTGAATCATCGACGAACGGTAACGAAGGATATGAAACAGGTGTTCCGCTGTTGGGACACGAACCCCGTTGATCGCGACGGGAAAGTCGGGACTGAGATTCGACAATCCACCCATCGACATTTCCGGATGACTGAAGGTGATGTAGTTTGAGTTCATGAGGGGGCTCCCGGCAGAAATGGTTGGGAGTTCATTTATAGATTGCTGCAAGACGTCTTATGTCGCGCAACAACGTCCATGACCTGAGGCGAGCTTGCCGATGCGGGCGAAAACTGCCCTTTTTTCACCGTTGACCGCGGCAGCCATCTACAAGGCCCCGTCCTGACAATCTGTGTCCTAACCCGCCGCCAGCCTGCGCCGCAGGCCTGCGTCCTGATCCGAACCAGGCTTTGCCGAGGGAGGCACCCAGCCTTCCAGTGGCCGGAAGATCTTGATGTGCTCCTCGGTGACATAGAGCCAGACGGCACCACCATATGCAACGTGCCAGCTCGGATTTTTTCGTGCCTTGTCCCAGTCAGGATTTTTTGCAGGCAGGTAGTTGACCTTGTACTCACGAACCCGCTGTCCGCTCGGGAGATGCCAGAAGGTGATCGTGCCGCTATCGCTCCAGCTTTCTTCGTCATAGGAGACGACGGCAGCGACTGTTCCGGATGCGTCCACGGTGATCGTTTCACCAACGATGGGCAAGTTGATCCTGCGCTTCAATGATTGAAAGATGGCCCCGTCATCAGTAAAGCTGAGCAACTGGAAGTTTTCCGGTGCCTGGGGCATGGGCTGATCGACGCGCACCGGACCGAGGCCGAGGCGCTGGAGATCGAACGTCTCCCAGCGGAATTCGTCGTGTTTCACCTTGTACTTTGCCAGCAGGTAGCGCCCGTCGGCGACGTCCCAGTTGACTTCATGGAGGAACCCCACCTTCTTTACACCCTGGCCAATGCGCCAGAACGCGGAAGAATCTCCCTCCCGGTCGGGAAATCGCACAAAGGCGCCGGCCTTCGTGTCGACCAGGTAGGCGCGCCCTGCCGCCTCACGTTCGGACCAGCCCCAGGTCAAGGGTTCCGAATGGTACGCGAGCAACCATCGTCCATCGCTGGAGAGCGAGAGATGGCTCGGAGGCATTCTCGACGACAGGCAGCACAAGGTGGAATCCGCCTGGTCGGCCCGGATGAGCAATGGCTTGACCGTCCAATGATAGAGACCGAACGGTCCCGCGAACAGGTAGATGCCAATCGTGGCCAGGACGCTGACCAGTCCGCTCAGCGCGGCGTCCGTCCCGTTGAGCGGGCGGCCGAGGCGTACCTGCTCGCTGAATCCATAGATGACGCCGCCGGTGAAAATCGCGCCCCCTGCGCCAAGCATCACGAAGAATCCGATAATCGGCAGGACGACGCTGAGGATGCTGAACAGGATCCCCCAGCCGATGATCTCGAAAATATCCGTATAGCGCTGGGTCGCCTCCGGGGTGGGCTGGGTATCCGGCCCGAGGGCTCCCGCCATCGCGGAATCGACCATTCCCGCCAGAAATCCGGCAAGGATCAGGATCATCACGGCAACCCTGAACACCGCCTTGAACTGTCCGTTCGTGCCGGCGGAAAATGACGCTAAAACAGCTGGGTATGCGCGGAGCATGGTGTTTCTCCTTTACTGAAGACAACGCCATGATGCGGGTTGATGCGACGTTATACGTCGCGCTATGACGCTCGTGACTCCTTCGCCAGTTCGGCCTTATGTGGATCTCCACATAAGAGTGAGATGCTTCCGCAGTTCATCCGGCAGGTTTACAGATTCAACCGGTCCCTTGAATGGCCGTTCTGGAAGGAAGACGAAGGTCAGCAGTTGGTCGCCGCCGGACCTCGGCCAGTCAGGTACTCTGCAATACATCATTTCCGCGCTCGTGCGGCGGAAAGCAGGAAGCCCGGCAATGCCGGGCTTCCTTGTCGGGAGTCGATCGACGGGCGCGCCTGAACTCAGCTGGCTTCGGCGATGCGGGCCGCGATGTGAGCCAGCGCCTCCTCGACCTGGTCGATCAGGATCAGGCAGAGGTCGCCGGGTTGCAGGCGGGCGAGGGCGGTGTCGATGGCCAGGAATTCGCCGGTGATGGCATCGATCTGCCGGGTCCGGCGGGCGTTCGCCAGACCATCGCGGAGCAGGGCGATAACCTCTCCGTCGGCACGGCCGCGCTGACAGGCATCCTGATAGAGGATCACATCGTCGAAGGCATTGCCGAGAATCTCGGTCTGCTGGCGGATGTCGCCGTCGCGGCGGTCGCCGGCGCCGCTGATGACCACCGAACGGCGCCTGGCCGGCATGTTGGCGATGCCATCGACGAGAGCCTGGATGGCGTCCGGGTTGTGGCCGTAGTCGGCAATCAGGGTGGCGCC
>Ga0209573_1005269_pt1 | contig 11809 bp, 15 predicted proteins | sample TNRBio252014_DNA_FD_185870 | JGI IMG/M metagenome (GOLD analysis project Ga0209573, IMG submission 185870) | Wastewater treatment Type I Accumulibacter community from EBPR Bioreactor in Madison, WI, USA - TNR Reactor_6/25/2014_ DNA (SPAdes)... | ecosystem: Engineered > Bioreactor > EBPR >...
ATCGCAGCCATTTTCGCCAGAAGCCCAACCGCTTTGGAATAGGGTGCCTGCTGCGACAAAGCGGGACATATTAGCCCATGTTTTTTGTGTTCGGTGCCGTGGCTCAGTCGCCATGGTGAATACTTCCGGCACCGTGGAAGGCCACAGCCTGATCTTGCGTGGAAGTTGTGCCCAATGTGGGCACGAAGTGGCGCGCGTTCTTGAAGGGCAAGAGACCTCACTGGCGGCTACTCCTGACTTTCCGACACCCGCTGCCCCGTATCTTCACCCCTCCCGCTGAAACGTCTGATTCCTGACCAACCACTCCATCAGCGCGGCGTGACTGATCCGGCGATGACAGCCGACGAGAAAGGATTCCAGGGCGCGGGGATTGCGTTGAACTATGGCCGGATGCTCGGCAAGGTCACAAAATTGCCGGAGGGTGGTCGGGCTGATCCGAAGGAGACGGCACACCTCCCCCGGTCGGTAGACGGCCCGCGCTTCGATGCCCTCGGCCCGGAGCAGGGCTTGGAGCAGGGTTTCGGCCCGGTCCCGGAGATCGGGGGGAGACTCGCCCCCGCCGATACCCCGAAAACCGCCTGGGGCGCGCTCTGACGCGCTCACCGGGGTGACCCGCTACCTGGGTAGCCCAGCGACCGCTCGCGCGCTCCAGGGCGCTCCCAGACCGGCATTTTACCCGCCTCCCTCCATACCACCCGCCTCCCCATCCCCCTTATCCCCCTTCCCCTCCCTCAGGGTCCTTCGCCATCCCAGACGTTGCCTGGCGTGCCGGTGTCGTAGCGCCTTGGCTCCTCGTCTGGCTCCGGCGCCTCGTGGCGACAGTGTTCCGGCATGGGGTAGACGTACTCCCAGCCGATGCCGCCGGCGGTGCGTCCTGGATTCGGCGGGCGATGCTCAACGATGGCTTTCAGCGTGGGCCGTTTCTTACGGTTCATCGTGGTTTCCTGCTGGATTGGCCCAGTTCCCAGGTGATACGGATTTTCTTCCATTGGTCTAGTAGCTGCTTGCTCGTGAAATTCGGGTGGGCTTCGCGCCAGGCGGCGAATTCTTCTCGGGCGTTCTGTTGCCGCAGGTTGTGGGGGAGAAGATGCCGATTCACGGCGGGCGCTTCCTGTGGTTGCAGCAACGCCAGCGTGGCGTTGATTCGGGCTTTCGAGGTCATGCGGCGTTCTCCTGTCCGGGTGGGCCGGCGTGGGGGTCGATCAGGCGCTGAACTTCGCGCTGGCGTTCGGTCTCTCGGTCGCGTTGCCGCTGGCGCTGTTCGGCGCGGCGCGCTTCGGCCTCGGCGCTGCCGGCGCGCAACAGCGCCGCCAGCGCGCGCAACCGTTGCGCGGTATCGGCATCCTTCCGGGGCGAATCCGGGCCTTCCAGCAGACCCGCCACCTGATCGAGACTGGCCGGTGTCGGGCCGGGCAGCAGACCGGCCACCTGGTCGCGGCTCAACCGCTGGGCCTGTACCGCTTCTGTCAACCGCTGGGCGCGCAACTGCGGACATGTCCCAAGCGTCGCCGTCCAGCGCGCCGGCTGGCCGTTGCGGCGAGCTTCGGCCACGGCGCGGGCGTAGACCTCCAGGAAACATTTCCGCGCGCCCACTTCATCGCCCAAATCCAAAATGGGCTGACACGCGGTCCACCCGGCCCGCATCTCGTCGGTGAGCACGCCGGTTTCCCGCTCGTCGCGGATCACGCGCAACAACAAGCCCCAAGCTTCGTCAGGACCGGGACGGTCGTCGTGAACGGCGGCGGGCAAGTGGCGGATCACGTCGGCGGGCTTGGGTAGGTACTGGCCCCGCTCCGGGTCGGTCAGGTGGCGCTTGAACGCGGTGGCGACGGCGTCCAGTGGGAAGCTTTCCAGCAGTTCAAACCAAGCGGCCACGTCTTCGCCGGTCGGAGTCTTGCCGTAGAACCGCCAGGTCTTTGCGATGAGCGCGGTAAAAGCGGTTTCGTCAGTGGATTTCACGGATGGCTTCCCCCTCAATGGGCGCCCGCTGGCTCAGGTTGCGAAGGATGGTGTCGAACTTCGCGCCTTCGGGTGATGTGACGTTGGGAGGGTGGAGTTGGGTGGTCGGCCTGGTCTGGCGTAACCCCGCCCAATCGTCGCGGATCGCGTTTCTGAGCGCGGCGGTCCAGTCGGCGTACTGGTAGCCCTTGGCAGTGGCCTTGTCGCGGAAGTGGTCAAGGTGTCGTTGCAGGTCCTCGGTGTAGCCGTGCTCGCTGGCCCACGCTTGCAGCTCCGGTGTGATCGATAAATCGGGGGGAAGGGGGGTCTTTGGCGTGGGCGCGGGTTTCGCGCGAACGCGCGTTTCCTTTCTCCCTTCCTCTTCCCTTCCTTTCCCTTCCTTTCCCTTCCCTTCCTGGGCAATGGCCGCTTCCCCATCGCTTCCCCGTTGCTTCCCCATCGCTTCCCCATCGCTTCCCGATTTTTCCATGGGCGGAATCAGGCTTTGCCCCTCGGCTTCCTTGCCGGACAGTCGTTGATGCCTCTTGAAGCTCCTGATTTCGATACAGCGCAAACCGTTGGCGGTATAGCGATGGATGAATCCGTGATCGTGCAAGGCTTGCAGCATGGCGTCGGTATCGCCGTCGTCGAAGGGATGGATTTGGGCGCGGATGCGCTTGGGCCGGTCTTCCAGCCTTCCCTCGCAATCCGCCAGCGTCCACAGGCCGATGAAGAGCAAGCGGGTGAGGGGCGTAAGTTCGGCCAGTTCGTCATCGAGGAAGAATTCGGGCTTGATCGTGCGAATCCGGCTCATACCCGCGTCTCCCGTTCGATCAGCGCCAGTCGGCGGCGCGACCAGTCGGCGGGGTAGTCATGGCGGCATTTCGTGGTGACGTGCCACTGGTGACAGACGGGGCAGGGGTAGGCCGTACAACGTTTGTAGTGTTTCTTGCGCGTGGGGGCGCGAATGGCTCGCCACGCGCTGAGGGGATTGGGGTAGGGGACTTTGCCGCAGTCGGTTTTCATGGCCGTGCCCTCCGCGCGCCTTGGCGGGCCTGGTCGGATCGGGTCGGGGAGAGCAGCATTCGTTGGGACATGGCGGACTCCTGGGGAAAAAGCCCGGCGACGGCGCGTTTCGGGGGGGTGACGCCATCGCCGGGAAGTGAGGATTCAGGGGGCGGCGGCGTCCTCGTTCGCGGCGCGCGGCCAGGGCAAATCGGGGCGCAATTCGCGGGCGGTGATGAGGCCGCCGCTGGCGTGTTCCAGCCGAATGGCCAGATCGGCGCTGGGGCGGCGCAGACCGCAGCGGATTTGCCGCAGGTAAATCAGCTTGGTGCCAGCGGCGCGCGCCAGTTCGCGGCGGGCGTGGATGCCGTGCTGCTGGAAATAGGTGGGGATATCCATGACTAATGGTAGCAATTGCTATCACAAAATCATAGCTGCTTCTATTACCGGCAAAACGATAGCTGCTGCTATCCTTTTTTCGTTGCCATTCGTTAAACGCGGGGATTTTCCGAGGGGGACCGATGAAGACAATTCGGGAAATTCGCCGGGAAAACCTGGAGCGGCTGGCCCGTGACTACAGGTCAAACCGCCAGTTTGCATTGGCGATGAAGCTAGCGCCGTCGCATGTGAGCCAGTTGCTGAGCGGGGCGCGGGACATGGGCGAGGAGGTGGCGCGGCGGATCGAAACCGCGCTGGGGCTGACGCTGGGGTCGTTGAGTTTGGAACCGGATGCGTTGCCGCCAGCGCCCATGATCGAGACCGAGTTGCAGCATCTGCCAGCGGATGAACTCAAGCTGCTGTCCGATTATCGGCGGGTGTCGCCACGGCTTCAGGAAATGCTGCGCGAGACGGCGGCGGCTTACGTCAAGCTGGAGCGTGATCCGTGAGGGGGTGGCTGGCGGGGCTGGCGCTGGCGTGGTGCGCCACGACGGCGGCCGGTGATCTGAACGGCCGGGTGGTGAGCGTGGCCGACGGCGACACCTTGACGGTGCTGGTCACCGGCAATCGCCAGGTCAAGATACGGCTGGCGGGGATCGACGCGCCGGAACACGATCAACCGTTCGGCCAGAAGTCCAGGCAGAGTCTGTCCGAACTGGCGTTCGGGCAGACAGCGACAGTGGCCACGCAGAAAACCGACGATTACGGCCGCACGGTGGGCACGGTGACGGTCGGCGGCGTCAACGTGGAAGCCGAGCAGGTGCGGCGCGGGCTGGCGTGGGTGTATCGCAAGTACAGTGACGATGCCCAACTGCTGGCGCTGGAAGCGGAGGCGAAAACGGCGCGGCGCGGGTTGTGGGCCGAAGCGAATCCGCTGCCGCCGTGGGACTGGCGCCATGGTGGGAAGACCGGGCAACCACCAGCGGCGCGGTCGGAACCGACTCCGGTCAAGTCAGAGTTTGCGGGGCACTGTGGGGCGAAACGCACCTGCCGGGAAATGACCTCGTGCGAGGAGGCGCGGTTTTATCTCACGCAATGCGGGTTGAGCCGGCTGGATGGTGATAAGGACGGCACGCCGTGTGAGGCGTTGTGTCGGTGAGTGGAAATACGGAGGCGGAACCAACGTTAAGTCTAAAGCGGCGCGCGCTCCTTATGTCGCTGAGAATTAGCACTACGCCTGTGGCGCACGCGCTTTTCAGGCGTAGATTAGGCCATTTTCGGGTTTCATAATTGAGTCTGGCCCCATTTGCTTGTTTCTGGAAAAGAACTCGAGCCCTAGAGTCTCATATCCCTTCCTCTGTGGTTGAGTTGATAATCCATCCAAAAAGCCATCCACCTTGCCAACATCCAGTTTCCGTCCATGTCTAATTTCTGCGCGAACTGGTGGATGATTTCCTCTTCAGGACTGCTGTGCTCTCTCCTGGCAATCGCGTAGAGGTCAAGCGGGGTTTCGTGGAGTCGAAGTTCGCGGAAATCGATGCAATTGATGCTCGATAGGCTTGTAGAAAGCGGGGTATCATCGAAAAGTACTGGAATCACAATCTTACAGAGTTTTAGGCCCAGCTTGTATTCTCTCTTAACTTGATTAGACTTGGCGGAGTGCGAACACCAGAAAACAAATAGTCTTTCAGCTTTCGCTATTGCGTCATCAATTCCTTTCTTCCAGTCACTTCCAGGTTCCAGACTATCCAAATCCAAGAACACTAGCTCCCATTGACTGCCAGAAACTGATGGAACACCAGATATCGCTGTCCGAAGTAGTTGAGCTATCGGCCGAACGATAGTTAAGTCGCTTCGGCTGTAGGAGACGAAAGCAATGGCATTCATGTGCGTCTCACGAATTACCGGTTATTGGAGTCCGCCAACGAGGAGATGAGCGGCGGAGCGAAGCGGAGTCCGCTCGATCGATCGGCATCACTGGCAAGCGGCCGTACATCCCCGTCCCGGCGATCAGTTGCCGACCGTCCCAGGGTAGGTTTTCCCCCATCCCAAACCCCTTCAACACCTCATCCCCGTAATGGCACCCGATTACCCACAAGTCCCCCTCCCCCCTTGTGGGGGAGGGTCGGGGTGAGGGGTAAAAAGCCGCAGAGGGTTCAAAATCGAGGTGAAACGCTCAAAATTCCGTCCATTTTCGCCGCTGCGACCCCCTCTCCCTAACCCTCCCCCACGAGGGGGGAGGGAACGTTTGTTTGCTATCACTTTATTAATCAATAACATAAAGATGTGGGTAATCGGATGCCGTAATGGTTGATCACCTTCACGGCGATCTTGCCGGTGTCGGGTCGGTCGAAGGGGCGGCTCTTGTTGGCGTACAGTTCCGCCCAAGCGGATTCATCCACTTCGGCCTTAAGTGCGTAAAATGTGCTGATGAAAGGAATCACAACCCTGATAGGAAGGGCGAATAGGCGCTTCCCGACGGTCAGCACATCCTACGGGCTAACGGTTTTAGAAAACAACTCGTCGCGAAACAGGCGGGCGAAATTAACATCATGCAGCTTAGCTTCAGCGACGCCGATTTCCTTGGCTAGATTAAGTGCTGCACCGCCTGGCGCTGCTACAGGTAACACCTTTGCATTCTTATGGAAGTGCTTGAATAGCTGGTATTCAGCTTCAACGCCTTCCATGCCCCCAATGAACACCGCCGCATCCAAGTCTTTGCGAGACAGCATCTCCGTTCGCATACGCAACAAACTGGCTTCACGATCACCGTTCACCTTTTCGATGAACTGAACATTGTGGAAGCGGTTGTTTTCTTCTGGAAAGCGATCCTCAAAAAATCGGCTTTGATACAACACGACCATCTTTGAGTAGTCGACCTTTAGGTCTTCGCAAATGCGCCAGATCATCGGTGTGATGGCCGGGTGACCGCCCCAGACGATCTGCCGGTCACGGATCACCGCTATTACCAGTTCGCGCACCGCGCACTGGATTAGAAAAGGGTCTGCCGTTTCGTGGTAATTGCCTCGGCCTTCGACAGGAACGCTAGCGGACAGGAAAATAGCACTCATTGACTGTACCTCACCAATTGGTAAACTCCGAGGCTGCATCGGGAGCTTTGACCCAACGCACATTGGGGCGTGTGTAACCACTTAACCAGTCCAGATGTTCTATCACCTTCAGTTCTAAACTCAAAGGGTCGTAGGCGACACCGGCTTGCTGACCGGACGCATTCGTTATTGCATCATGCAAGGTTGTCGAGTCCGGGATGCCCAAAGTGGGATAAACGACGATAGGCGTACCATTAGCCAAGTCGATATATACCGCCTTGTTCTTTCCAGCGCCGGTCACTTTCCCCCCAGCTTGTTGAGCACCAACTTCGACCTTGCTGACCAGATTCAAGTGACGGACAGGATAGTTTTTGTAGCGCACGGCCTCCAAGCGTGAGCAAATACGATCTAATGCTCCATTATTCAGCCCAGGGCCGGGCGAATTGAAATCACTAGACTGAAGCGGGAAGTTTATAGCCGTGGCTGTGCGTGGTGATCGGGTGGTATTTGGCCATCCAATCCGCAGGACAGGGATATTTATGGCCAATGCCCGTCCGAACTCGGCGCTCGTCCATTGGCTCTTGAAATAGCTGGTGGTATCAAGCATCACTAACACATCGGAGCCGCACAGGTGATGCCATAGCCTAGATTGAACATTTATTGCGGGTGCAATGCCGTGTGTATCGAGGAAGACATCGAAATGACGCGAAGCAAACGCTTCGAACAACTGCACTGCCTCATACCGGGCCTCACGTCTTAGGTAGCTCACGAAAACTCGGCGCTGGTACGGTAGCAATCCGACGCATTCCAGCAGCGCCGTAGTGATCCGCTGTGCTTCCCCGTTATTGTTGCTATTGTAGGCAAGGCAATTCAGTGGCTGCAGCATCGGGGGAATTTCCGTAGGCACATTCGCCAGATTAGAAACCACAGGCAGAATCGGAATACCCAACTGCACCAGAGTTTGCAAGTTTGCCTGTGGGGCGTTTTGTCCACCGAAGAAGACGGTAGCAGCAGCGCTCTGTGGTCCAGGGTTGAACGCTGCGGGGAGAACATTCCATGCGACTTCGCTTCCGATGTTCCACCCAAAACGCTGCACGGTTTCGAAAACGATTTTCTCAAGCTCGTAAATCTGCGTGTTGCTGGGAGCACCCAGAACTGCCAGTTCGTACAGGAATGCCAAGGCTTTTCTCCTTAAAGATTATTGATCAATATGCCGTTGGTGTTCTGGCCAGGTTGCCACACCGCCAACTGCCTCGCGCTTGAAAAATCAATTCGACGGTAAAGCTGCAAGTATTCGTTCCCGTGGGTTGTGTCACCTTCTTTGGTTGGAAGTATCAGAATTTGATCGATCTGTTTCTTTCCATCCGCGTAGCCGATCTCCCATGGACACCACCGCGATGACATGGATCTGGCAGTAGCAAGAAACAGAAAATAGTTCAGTTGCACGATCTTTTGCTGAATGCGTTCTGCGGTCTCGCGATTGGGTGTCTCCGGCATCGACGTATCCGCCCAATCTACGTAGACCCGCCAACCTGCTTCTTCTAGCAATATGATGACGCCTTTCACCAGCAGTTCATCATGATGGCTATGACAAAGAAACACGGTTTTCAGTCTTTGGCTAAGGGCCTCCGTGAGGGTCCGTACCTTTGGAGGCATGAATCGGGCTGCTGCCCTGTGAAGTTCATCGATGGCTATTGGCATTTATAATAACTCCGGTTTGATTATCGTCCCGCCGCCTTAGCTGCATCTTCAACCCACGTCGCGACATTGGTGTAGCCGTCATCGTTGACCCAGTCGTAGGTTTTGTACAAGCTGGAAAGAGATACTTTCTTTCCATTCTTATCGATATCCAAGTAATCCAGCGGGTTCTTTCCCTTTGTATCGGTTCCGTGCTGTGGATCTTTGACATTGTGGATATAGATGCCCAGAATGCCTTTTCCGAGTTCATAGCTGCGTTTGATTTCATAACGCACCCAATCGCGGTTATAGGTTTCTGAGCCAATCAAGACAACGGTCACTGCCGTTCCCTTAAGCTGGCTTTCGATCCATTGTTCGATCCCTCTGCGCTTAACGCTTTCCCATTCTGCCTTATCGTAGAATGGCTGCGCCGTGCCTTTCAAGCGCACAACCCACGAGCTACGGATCTGCACGACACGGCGAACGTCGCGCTCGTAATAAAAACTAAAAAATACTTGTCGCGCCATTAGTTCCATCCTTATGGGAATATCGCGGATCAATTAATTGCATTTTTTCTAGCGTTGCCTTCTCACTAAAAACCTTCCCAAGGGGCTACGAGGACACCATTAAGAAACCGAGACCTTACCTGTCCAAGAACTTCCGGCTTCAATGCCTCCCGATTGCCAAGTCCCGTGAGTTCCTCAATCTCATCAGGACTATCAAGACAATAGCTGCCTGGTGGGGTCATAACATTGACTCTGATGAATCGCGGTTCACCGGCGAGAAGTTGAGCGTGCTTAAGGCTCGATTCCTCTTGAGCATTCATCAATAGGCGAATAAGTTTCTTACTCCAGCCAAGGAGGCCAGCGCGAGCCTGTTTTCGCACTGTGAAGGGTTCCTCTGTTGTCCCAATACTCAGCACGTCGATTCGATCTAGGGGCACACCCAGATAGCAGACTGCTTCTATGATCGCAGCCATTGCAGGAGAATTAGCCCAAACACCACCATCAAAATAATTGCTCTCGGCGATCATATTGCCAACTCTAGCAGCCGAAAAATAAGTAGGTGCGGCTGCGGTTGCAAGTGCAACATGCGCCGCCTGGGTGTTTGCATCTACAGTCAATAAGTTGTGATGTGGCGTCCGAAAGACGTGAGATGCCCCAGCAACAGCGTGATAAGCTGGAATCAACAACCGACATCGCGAGTTCTTTAGCGGCACAGGATCATTTCCCTTGTAGTACGCAGCTTCGAGTTCACCTAGCAGCACTTCTTGGGAAAACTTTGGACTCACTAAATGCCGAAAAAAGTACCCTACACGACTGCGGAAACTCGTCAGTGGGAATATCTTTGGACCACGTTCACGGTAGAAGCCCAACATTTGTTGGCCTGAAAGACCTAAACCCAACCCAATAGCGAGGATGCCGCCTGTGGAGGTGCCGGCAATGAGGTCAAAGTGGTCAACGATCCGTAATTTCGTCTGCTCCTCCCAAGTCGCTAGAGCACTTGCCGTAAATGTTCCTTTAATCCCTCCTCCATCGAGTGCCAGAATACGAAATGAGACGCCGTCAGACCCTCTACCACGAACAAGCGGCAAACGTCCAAGTTGTTCACACACCTTTTGCGCAAGATTCCCAACATTTTTCTCTGTAGCCAGATCCCGGTTTGTGGTTACGTCGAACCCGTTTCTTAACTGTGCGAGCAGTTCCGGTCGTTGCTCAAGATAATCACTTGCCGCGCCGCCTAGACCACCCAACAAAAAGCAAGGGATGCCCCGCTCAATCGCGAGGTTCAATTCCACTGGTACCCCTGCGCGATCTGCGAGTTGCTGCCACCATCTACCGCCCACGACAACAACGGCGTCGCATCGGGCAACCATCCATCGGCGGAGAATATCGAGGCTCTTATCCTTGGCGTTCTCTCCTGTCGCCTCAAAAGTTTCATATATGGTGCATTTATTTTGCCATTCTTCGACTGGAATGCTTTTTCGATCCTTTGAGAAGTAGCGCGACATGCACAATGTCAGGCAGTCCTTCTTGCCACCGCTCTGCTGGTGTTTTTCTGCTTGATCAAGCAGCAAGGGTGTGAAACTCGGGTGGCTACCGTGCAGAATGTGTCCACCTAACTGAAATATCTTCGCAGAAAAACGACTGACAAACTCAAGAACGGCAGCCTTCTGTTCGTCAGTACAGTCCTCAGAATCAGGAACCGACCCGGATAACCAGATGCGGGCACCGTTAAGCGATAAAGGACTCTGCAGTGGAAGTATGTTACTGTTCATTGGGTAGTAACTCCAAAAATATGCTTTATCCAGTTCCGCCCAGGCGGCTTCATTTGGCTTCCTGCAACGCGGGCAAGCTTGCCACGATGTGGACGCTTTCCAAGCTGACCCGAACGATGCGTTTGATCAAATCGACGATGTAGCGTGGATCGTCCGACCAAGCGTTGGGATCATTCTTGATGCCGCTGGCCTTGTCGGTCGTTACCGCATAGCGTTCCATCAGCCACTCCAGGGCCGGCTTGCCGTTGACCACGTAGTCGTAGGCGTCCAACGGGATGCCGCGCAGGGTCAATTGTAGGTTGTAAACGATCACGGTCTTGTCCGGTTTGCCGTCCTTCTTGCCGAACACCATCTTGGTCACACGATAGTCACCCGGTTCCATCACCAGCCGCTTGCGGTCCTCGGTTAGCGGATACGGCTCGACGGTTTCGTAATTCAGGTGCCACTCGCTCAATTGCTGGCCAGCGTCGCGGAAGGCGCGGAAGTCCTGGGCGAAGGGGATGCGTGGCAGCATCTTTTTCAGGTCAGCGGCGAAGCGTTGCTTGTACTCGGGGGAATGCAGGATGCCGTAGACGTACCAGAAAATATCCTCTTTCGTGATGGCGGGGTCGCCGTAGTGGGTGCGGAAAGCCGTCAGTGCCCAGTCGGTGATGGCCTCGCGGCGGATATAGCCGTTGGCATCCGGCGTGCTGCTGACGGCGAATATTTCGCTTTGAGGCTTGGCGCTGGCGTCGGCGTCGGCTTTCTCATACCAGTAAAGGGGGAAGCATTGGCCTTTCGAGACCATTTCGTAGTCAGGTAGTGCCTTTGTGACGAAAGCTGAAAATGCTTTGTTGGCACCCACGCCCGCTGCTGAAATCACCACATTCCGCTGCCTCGGCGTTGGCATTAGGCTCGGCCATTGCGCGACACGATGATTCATCAGGCCATCAAAGTAGCAATAGTGCTTGCTGAATGGGCGATACATGCTTGTGATAATCGATGCAGGGGCGAAAGCCGCCCTGCGGCCGCGAACAACATTCGGCAGCAAGCTACTTGTCCAGCTAATCTTTTTCGGATCGCTCTCGACGACCTTTTCCGGGTCTGGCCTTTCATCCTTGGTTTTTCCCTTGCATAGAGCAGCATACCGCTCGACTTCCGCGTTATAAGTGGCAATCATCCGTTCCATGTTGATGGTTACGGCATTGTGAGAGAAGTTGTATATCCAAGCATCGCGTGCGGCGAGAAGGCCGTTGGACCAAATTCCAAATAGACCTTCAGTATCCTCTCCTTTGGTAGCAAGCGGCATGAACTTGTCGAAAGCCGGGTCGCGCTGGTTGGTCCAGTCGCCTTCGGCGTTCGAAGTGATGGGCTGCCAGTCGATTCCCTCAATGCTGCCGAAGGCGTCGATGCAATCGAGCTTCTCCTCGCGGAGGAGATAGTCGCCGATGTCGTGATAGCACAGTTCGCAGGGGCTGGTGTGGGCCGGGTCTTTGACCATGAG